>FTLB01841579.1_pt1 | contig 41780 bp, 26 predicted proteins | sample 1658291 | NCBI WGS metagenome assembly FTLB01 (sample SAMEA3914812, study PRJEB12502) | metagenome | biome: forest; material: soil | place: Canada | collected 2011-07-07 | depth 0.1 m
CATCCAGACATAACATTACTTTAACTTAAATATAGGGTTTAATAGTTCTTGTCCAATTTGTTTGTAACAATAAGAATGAATAGCTTTGCAGACTTTTTAATTGCCCAGGTGGCGGAATCGGTAGACGCGCTGGTCTCAAACACCTGTGTTCGCAAGGACATGCCGGTTCGAGTCCGGCCCTGGGTACAGAGCCGGCATAATCGGATAAATTCTTGATTATGCCGGTCTTTTTGTTTTCAAAATGATCTGTAAAAGAATGACTTAATTTGATTAAGTCATTCACTGTCTTGGTTCGATATTGGTCATTTTCCACTACATAGACCACTCCGTCAGGGAAAATGAGATTTTGAAACTTCTGCTTATTTAAACTATCCTTTAACTCCCACTCTTTCTTTAAGTTAGAAGATACTCTAAAGAAATTATCAATCATCTTATCCGGGTTCGATAATTTCAGAGGGTATTGAGCTTTTCTTTTATCGGTTTCGTCTCTTCTTTAAATTTTAAGGATACTTTATCAAAAATCTCTTTTGATATTTCTACTAATGCAAATCTCTCTTCTAAGGTTTCCATCTTCTTTAACAGCTCAGCATATTGCTGTTTGAGAAGCTTTCTCTCTTCACCGCTGAGGTTACAAATTCATGGACATAATAGAATTGCTCTTTTAAAGGCTCAACAAACTGTTTGTTTATTTCATAATTAGGAAAGAAACGTAGAGAATTTCTCATGCATTTTAATTGCACTTCTATTGCATCTGCAAGCAACTTCATTGCACTTATAAGGGATTTCTAAGCATGTCCGTTAAGGTCAGCCTTGACACGTAAAAGCCAAGACCTTTTAATCGTTCCTGTATTTCACTACTTGAAATACCTTCTTTAGCTTTCCAGTGAAATGCTTTTTTACAAACTGGCTCTCCCTTTATAGAGTATTCAACTGGGAAGGCGATAATAAGAAATAAGAACTGCTGAATAAAAAATAAATAAACTTTCCTAATACTTTTTCTTTTTCAATGCCAATATTCTAAGATAGGATTCATTAATTTTACTAGTAGTTATTTCGTTGTTTTGTACAAGCCTCATTATTATGTTATGAATTTCTGTAGCCGTAATCCGATCTGAAGCATTTACATTATTCCCAAACACTAACACATCAACTCCGGCATTGATTGCCATTTTAATGGATTGTTCCAAACCATAGTTTTTGCTTATGGCATACATTTGCATATCATCAGAAAAAACTACGCCGTTAAAGCCAAGCAAGTCTCTTAATAGTTCTGTGGTTATAACCCTTGATAAAGTAGAGGGAACACAATTTGTATCCAGATGACAATTGATAACATGGCAGGATACTATGGCATCACACTCTTCAAATTGAATTATTCTTTTATAAGGAATCAATTCTTTAAACTGCCACTGCTTAGTTACATCAACTAAACCTTTATGGGTATCGGTTGAGGAGCTTCCATGTCCGGGGAAATGTTTTAATGTGGTTTTTACATTTTTGGAATGATGCGCTTTTATGAAGGTCAACGCCTGGTCTGTAACTATTGCCGGATCGCAGGAATAGCTTCTTCCGACTTTGCTTATTATTGCATTATCAGGGTTCAGGTCTACATCTACTACCGGAGCAAAATTTAAGTTAAAACCAAGATCAGATAATTCGCTGGCTAATTGTTTTGCGTAATAGTAAGTAGAATCTGTAGCAGGAAGGTTGCCTAAGTAAAATGCTGAGGGCATAGGCACAAAACCATACTTTTCTTTTAAACGATGCACCTTGCCTCCTTCCTCATCTATACCGACAAAGAGAGGTATAGCCGTTTCTGATTTAAGGTCTTCAATTAGCTTTTTTATTTTCTTCGCAGAACTGTCTTTAGCTATATTCTTCTCAAATAAAATAATTCCTCCCATTTTGCCAGCAGATAATTCTTTTCTTAGGCTATCATTAGGATCAAGCGATTTCCTGTCGTTAATTCCAACCATAATCATTTGGCCGATTTTAGTATCTATGCTGATATTATCCAGCGCATAGTTAGCCGCCTCTGTACGATCTTGCCTTTTGGATTGATTAATAGGAGGAGCGGGATTACTCTTATTGCTGACTGATGGAGTATACCTATGACATGCTATTAGAAACAAGACTATAAGAAGAAATAGAAAACTATTGCTTTTCATATTGGTGCATAGTGGTAAACCTTATATATAAAATTACTTAATTTTGGCCCAATCTACTACACCTACTTTTTTCTCCCACTTTTGGTAGGCATTTAGTAATTTCGTTACCAGGGCCGGATAAGATGCAGAAAGGTTAGTAGTTTCTGTTCTGTCTTTTTCCATATCGTACAGTTCCCAATTACCATATTCTGCCTCGTATACCAGCTTCCACTTGCCTGCTCGTATCGCCTTGTTCCCTTCGTGCTCCCAATACAAGGTATCGTTGCCTATGCCTGCGCCACTTTTAATAATACCTGCCAGGCTTATTCCCTCTAAAGGAGTTAATTTATTTTCATTGTAGTAAACAGGGTATTTTGCCCCTGCCAATTCCAGGCAGGTGGGCATAATGTCTATTATGTGCGCCGTAGAGTTATTAATAGTTCCCGCTTTAGCAAAGCCGGGATAGTATGCAATAAAGGGAGTAGAGATACCGCCTTCGTGCATATTCTTTTTAAAAAGCCTGAAGGGCGTATTGCTTACATTTCCCCAACTGGGGTCGTAGCTGTCTATGCTGGCGGCAGAGCCCGGCTGCCCATTTTTCTTAATAACAGTTTTAAGCTTTTGTACTTCATCGGCGCTTCCGCCATTATCAGACAGAAATAGTATAATGGTATTTTCTTCTTTACCGGTTTTTTTTAGAGCTTCCACTATCTCTCCTACCCCCTTGTCCATGCGGTCTACCATAGCGGCATAAATAGCCATTCTGGCATCCCAGTTTTCTTTTTCAGTTTCTGATAGCGATTGCCAATTTAAGACTTTCTCATACCTGGCAGATAGTTTCCATGTCGGTTTGATAATACCATTAGCGATCTGTTTTTTATATCTCTCTTCTCTAATGGCATCCCATCCTTTTCTATATTTTCCCTTGTATTTTTTTATATCTTCTTGCATGGCTTGCAAAGGCCAGTGGGGAGCGGTATAGGTAACGTACAGAAAAAAAGGCTTGCCACTGCTTTTCTGTTCTTCAATAGCCTTTACTGCAAAATCGGTAATGTATTTGGTAAGATAGTAAGTAGTATCTTCTCTTTTAATTTCTTTGCAGTCCTTCATAAAAGTGATGGTTTTCCCATCGTTGTACAAAGGTTCATTGGTGTAGTAGCTGCTTCCATTGTTCATCATGGTAAAAGACTTATCAAAGCCACGCTTGCATGCCCATGCTGATGAATCCATACCTACATGCCATTTGCCCGAGGTAATGGTGTAGTAACCGGCCTGTTTAAGGGCTTGTGCTATTGTTATACAATTACTATTTAAATAGCCCTGATAAGGCGGGTAACCTTTATTGTCTGTCATATCGCCCACACCCGCCTGGTGAGGGTATAAACCTGTAAGCAACGATGCCCTGGAAGGGCAGCACCTAGCGCAGTTGTAGAAATTGGTCATAGTTACTCCTTTTTTTGCCAGTTTATCCAGGTTAGGGGTGCTTATTTCGGAACCAAAGCAGCCTATATCAGAGAAGCCAAGATCGTCTGTAAGAATAATAACAATATTAGGGCGGGCGTTTTGCTGTGCAATAAGATTATTTGCAAAGAAAAAACTAAGGATATAAAGAAGAATAACAACTAATTTCATAACAATAATCTCAATACTGACCGAATATAATAAATAAAGGAATACAAACGTATTCCTTTATCATCAACTATAAAAAACCAAACTATTCTACTACTTCAAATCAAGAATTACTTTATTCAGAGTTCCATTGAACGCAAATGGGGCCTTATAGGTATCTGCCACCGTAGTTAGGTCGTCGAACCCAAGGTTCAAGCCTTCGTGTGCAAACAGGCTTGTTACAGTTCTGTTTACTTTAGCTTCTCCAACTTTGGTATTGTTAATATACAGCGTACCTATTCCTGAACCGCTGGGTTCTGCGCTGGTATAGTTAAAATCGAACTTAACCAGCGACTTTCCTGCCGGAATGGGTTGGGAGGAAGTAATGGTATATTTCTCTATTCCAGTATTGTATACAAACGTTGGTTTGCTATTCTGAATAAAGAAGCTGATGCCGCTGGCCGAGCCTCCTGTAGAGAACAATACTCCCTCAACTCCTTTGGCTAGAACGTCTATATCTGCCGTTATAGAAAAAGAGCGGTTAGTAAGTTTAGGAGCCGCCAGTTCTACTATAGTAGAAAGTCCCGGATAAAGAATTACCTGTTCTCTGCCATCGAATATACTAGGGCCTACTGTAAGGATAGGGCCTGTGCCATCCTTTAGGGGATAGATGTTGTATTTGGCGGCTTCGCTATCGAACAAGGCCTGTAGCTCTTTCAGCTTTGCAGGGTTCTTCTCTGCCAGGTTAAAACGCTCGTTAAAATCATCGTTCAAATTATAAAGCTCCCATACGTCTTTGCTAAAGTCCTCGCCGCGCTTGTGTAGCACTCCTGCCTTCCATCCGTCTTTGTAAATGGAACGGGTTCCCAATACCTCGTAATACTGAACGGTATGGCGCGATGCCGCCTTAGGTTCGTTAATGGTATAGCCCAGACTAACTCCTTCCAAAGAATCTTGTTTTATGCCGTTAATGGACTTCGGCAGTTGTAAGCCTGCCAGTTCAATAGTAGTAGGCAGTATATCTATAATATGGCTGTATTGGTTGCGTATGCCTCCCTTATCTTTTATTTTGTTAGGATAAGAAATAATTAGCGGATTGCGGGTTCCACCCTCGGTGTTAGCATCTGTTTTCCATTGGCGGAAAGGCACGTTGGTTGCGGCAGCCCAGCCTAGCGGGTAGTTTGCTTTTGCAAGTTCTGTGCCTATTAGTTCCTGGTCTTTTATATTTTGTTCCAAGCGTTGCTGCTCTGTTAAAGCAGGATCGTAACTATTTACAAAACCTACAAAAGTGCCTTCTTTGCTTGCGCCATTATCTCCTACAGAAACTATGATAAGCGTATTATCTAACTGGCCTATTTTTTTAAGCTGATTAATAATACGTCCAATCTCATAGTCGGTATGTGATAAAAAGCCTGCATATACTTCCATAAAGCGGGCATATAATTTTCTTTCTGCTACAGATAAAGAGTCCCATTGCTTTATTCCGGGGTTGCGTTGTGGCAGAACGGTGTTTTTAGGAACTATACCTTCTTTGATCTGCCTTGCCAGTACTTCCTCTTTGTATTTGTCCCAGCCCTTATCAAACTTGCCCTTGTATTTATCTGACCATGCTTTGTCTACCTGATGCGGGGCATGCCCGGCTCCTGTAGCAAAGTAAAGGAACAACGGTTTGGAAGGGTCGGACGATTTTTGCTCATTGATGTAAGAAATAGCCTTATCTGCCAACAAGGTAGTAAAGTGTTTACCATTATTATCCTGATATACCCTTCTGGTGTCTTCCCATATCTGGGAATGGTACTGGTCTGAGCTGCCACGGTAAGGGTAACCGTAGAAATGGTCGAAGCCTCTGCCTGTTGGCCAGCGGTTGTATGGCCCGGCAGGACTTAAATCTGCTACGGGTGTAATGTGCCACTTGCCAAGCGCATAGGTGTTGTAGCCATTCTCTCTTAGTATTTCGGCTATAAATCCTTTCTCGAAAGGAATATAGGAATCGTAACCAGGCGTTCCAATGGCATTTTCAGGAAACAAACCCATGTGCGAAGAATGGTGGTTGCGGCCTGTTAACAATGCCGTTCTGGTAGGCGCGCATATGGCCGTAGTATGAGCATTTGTATAGCGTAGGCCGTTTCTTGCCAACGTATCCAGGTTGGGCGTTTCTATCAATCCTCCAAAAGTACTTATGGCTCCAAAACCTATGTCATCCAATAGTATCCATACTACATTAGGCGCGCCTTGCGGAGCTTTTACCTTGTCTGGCCAGGATTGCTGTGTTTCTGCCAACGTTTTACCTACTTTGCCTTTGTATGGTTGCACAGGCCTGTACTGGGCCGAGGCCGAAATAAGCCCCAGCGCCAGAGAAGCAGTAAGTAGTGCGCTTGCTTTTTTAAAGGAGATATTCATGTATGTAATAATAGTAATTATTTTTTATTTCTTGGCTTGGTCTGTGTCTTTCAATTCAACAACTACGTCGTTAAGCTTACCGCTAAATGCAAAGGGGGCCTTGTACGAGGTAGAAACTGTAGTTCCTATATCTCTGCCTACTTCCAGCCCTTCGTATCCGCTAGTAATAGTACTTATTACGCCAAGGTCTTTTGATCCTACCTGCTCGCCATTAATGTATAAGGCTACAGCTTTATTTTTGCCTTCGTTACTGTAATTAACTTCTGCTTTCAGGGCAGCTTTACCGGCAGGCACATCTTTTGTAGATTTTACTTCGATTAATTTGCCATCGGCATTGTAGGCTAATACCAGTTTCTTGTCTTTCACATAAAGGCTAACTCCGCCTAATACGTTGCCATAGGAAAACAACACGCCTTGCGCTCCTTTCTGTCCTATTTCTGTATTGGCAGTAATAGTATATGAATTTGTATAAAATTTTAATGCGCCGCTTCTTGTAAGGTAGTCGTCTTTGTATAGCGTCATTTTTTTACTATCTCCGAAAATGTTCTGGTTGCTTACTACCCAATCGTCTTTTAATGGATATACGTTGTATTTCCATGCCTCGGAGTCAAACAACTCTGCCAGTTCTTTTACTTTCTCCGGGTATTTATCTGCCAGGTCGTTCTGTTCATTAAAATCTTCACGAACGTTGTACAAGTACCAATGCTCATCACTCTTCGGTATTCTTTTGGCACGGTCGTGAGGGAAAGAAGCTTTCCATCCGTCTTTGTAGATGGCGTGTGAACCTGTCATTTCATGGTATTGTACTGTATGACGCTCTGGAAGATTTTTATTTTCAGGTTCAATAGTATAGGCCAGGCTGGTGCCTTCAATAGGTTCCTGCGGGTATCCGTTTATAACAGTAGGAACTTTTACTCCTGTTATTTCAACAGTAGTAGGCAGAATGTCGTTAACATAAGAGTATTGGTTACGGATGCCACCTTTGTCTTTAATCTTTTTTGGATAGTAGAGAATTAGCGGATCATGGGTGCCACCTTCAAAATTTCCGTAGCTTTTGTAAAAGCGGAATGGCGTATTGGTGGCCGCCGCCCAGCCATCAGGATATAGGGCAGAGGATTCCTCTGTGCCTAACTTATCCAGATTTTTAACTTCTAAGGCAAGCGACTGCTCGTGAGAATCAGCAGGGTTTAGGGTTATGAATTTACCGAATTCCTTTGCCCCGCCCTCTGCTCCGTTGTCGCCTATCATTACCGCTATAAGCGTGTTGTCCAATTGATCTATGCTTTCAATAAATTTGATAATGCGACCTATCTCGTAATCAGTTTCTGAAAGAAATGCCGCATATACTTCCATATGTCTCAGATAGACTTTTTTCTCATCTTCTGATAGTTTGTCCCAAGGTTTTATGCCAGGATTAGGAGGAGGTAATTTTGTATTTGCCGGAACCAGGCCTTTGGCGATCTGCTTTTTCAATACTGTTTCTTTGTACTTGTCCCAACCTGCGTCGAACTTTCCTTTGTATTTTTCAATCCATTCTTTAGATACCTGGTGAGGAGCATGTACAGCGCCGGGAGCGAAATACAGGAAGAAAGGTTTATCTGGCGCGGCAGCTTTCTGATTAGAAATATAGCCGATTGCTTCATTGGCCAATAATTCATTTACTAGCCGGCCTTGTGGGTCTTCAGGCTCACGTTGCGTGTCGCGGTAAAGGGTAGGGTGCCATTGGTCTGTTGCAGCCGCCTCCGGAGGAAATCCAAAGAAGTGATCGAAGCCTCTGCCTGTAGGCCAGCGGTTAAACGGCCCTGCTTGCGTGGCGTCTGATGGATGAGTGACATGGTATTTGCCAACGGCAAAGGTGTTGTAACCATTTTCGCGAAGTATTTCGGCGACGGTAGCTTTCTCGAACGGCAGGTAGCCATCGTAGCCAGGTGTATCATAAGATGTGCTGGCAAAGAAACCAAAATGTACTGAATGCGGATTGCGCCCTGTAAGCAGCGCCGCCCTTGTGGGAGAGCAGAAGGCTGCCGTATGGAAATTGGTATAGCGCAGCCCTTCGTTCGCCAAACGTTCCAAGTTAGGAGTTTCGATTAATCCGCCGAAGGCTGAAGACGCGCCGTAACCGGCATCGTCAATCAATATCCAGACTACGTTGGGAGCGTCTTGCGGAGCTTTGGGCTGCGTTTTCGGACGAGACTCTTTAGTTTCGGCTAGCGTTTTTCCTATTTTTCCCTGGAAGGTTGGCGTGGGGCTGTATTGGGCAGAGGATTCTGTAATGGCAAAGGCCACAGACAGACCCAGAGCCAGGATACTACCTTGTTTAGTAAATAAATTTATTTTTCTCATAACTGTTTTAAATCTATAATTTAGAAGCTGATTGTTTAAAATAGTGAATGGTTACTTTCTTTAGTTTGCCAGTAAAGTCGTAAGGGGAAGTATACTTGTCCGATACTGGAGAACGAAGGTCGCGCCCTACGTCGGTGCCGTCTGTTCTATTACCTGAGCTAATGGTAGCTTTGCCTTTTGAAATAGTTCTTTCCGCTACTTTAGTATCATTTACATAAAGAACTTCTGAGCCAACAACGGTACTGTCTTTTCCGGGGCCGGTAAAATTATAATCAAACCGGAGATTTACTTTGCCTTTTGGAATCCGGCTCTCGGAAACCAGATGTGCCAACTGGCCGTTAGTCTTGTGGGTAAACTGTAGCTTTCCTTCTTTGATGAATAAACTTACGCCGGACTTTTCACCACCAGTTGCGAACAATACTCCTTCTTCTTTGCCTGTTACTATTTCGGTTTCAGCAGTTACGCTAAAAGAGCGCCCATCATAAAGCGGGCTGTTAACCCCAACTAGGTGGTCTACTCCCGGATATAAAATAACTGTTTCAGATTTTCCGTATACTGTTCTACCGGCAGGCATGTCGTGCGCCGTAAAATCTTTTAAAGGATATATATTGTATTTCTTTGCTTCCTCATCAAACAATGCCTGTAACTCTTTTAGTTTATCAGGGTATTTGGAAGCCAGGTTAATGCGCTCGTTAAAGTCATCGTTCAGGTTGTAAAGTTCCCAGGTATCTTTACTAAAATCTACTTTAGCGCCTGTAGTATCGGCTCTGCCGCCTATGTCAATCGACTCTCCTATTTCATGGCGCATACCTGCCTTCCAGCCGTCTTTATAGATAGCGCGGCTTCCGGCAATCTCATAATACTGAACGGTATGTTTAGAAGCCGCTTTAGGATTATCTACAGAATAAGCCAGGCTTGTTCCTTCAATAGGAGCTTGTTTGTAGCCGTCTATAACTTCTGGCACATTGCCATGTATTAATTCTATGGTAGTAGGTAATACATCTATCACATGTCCGTATTGATTACGAATGCCTCCTTTGTCTTTTATTACTTTGGGGTAAGAAATGATCATAGGATTGTGCGTACCGCCTTCTGAGTTAGCATCTGCCTTCCAGTAGCGGAAAGGCGTGTTAGCTGCGGCAGCCCAGGCAATAGGATAATCTGTATTCGATTGATCTGTACCAATAATATCCTGAGCTTTTAGAATGGCGTCTATCTTGGCCTCTCCCTGCAAACGGTTTATTTCGGGATTTACTGTGCCTGACTGCCCGCCGCCTTTGCTTGCTCCATTATCACCCAATACTATTACAATTAGCGTATTGTCTAACTGGTCAATTTGTTCCAGGTAATTAACAATCCGGCCAATCTCATAATCAGTAAATGTATAGAAAGCAGCGTATACTTCCATGTAATGGGCATAGGCTTTCTGCTCTTTATCCGATAAGGTGTTCCAGGCTTTTACGCCCGGGTTAGACACTGGCAATACGGCATTAGCAGGAATAATTCCTAGCTTCTTTTGCCTATCGAATACTACCTGTCTGTAGTTGTCCCATCCTGCGTCAAACTTTCCCTTGTATTTGTCTATCCATTCTTTTGCTACATGGTGCGGAGAGTGCGTAGCGCCGGGAGCCAGGTATAAGAAGAATGGTTTTTCGGGAGCAGATGATTTTTGGTTGGCGATGTACTTTATGGCTTTATCGGCCAATAATGCATTTAGGTGTTTGGTGTTCGGCTCTATATCCAGCTTAGTTTGGTCTTCCCATAGCTCAGGATGCCATTGATCAGTAGCGCCAGGATGAAATCCGTAAAAATGGTCGAAGCCTCTGCCGGTGGGCCAGCGGTTAAAGGGCCCTGCATAACCGTTCTCTACTACCGGAGTAAGATGCCATTTGCCAAGCGCAAAAGTGTTGTATCCATTCTCGCGTAGTATCTCGGCAACGGTGGCTTTTTCAAAAGGGATGTGCGCATCGTAACCCGGAAAGTCAATGGCTGCAGGGGTTAATAGTCCCACGTGCGCTGAGTGGTGATTTCTTCCAGTCAATAAAGCCGCCCTGGTAGGCGAACAAATGGCAGTGGTATGAAAGTTAGTAAACCGCAATCCGTTGTTGGCAATTTTTTCAATGTTGGGCGTTTCTACCAAACCTCCAAAAGCAGTAGTAGCTCCAAAGCCTGCATCGTCTATTAATATCCATACTACGTTAGGGGAACCGGCTGGGGCTTCTTTATTAAATACTGTATGGCCGGGAGTTGATTCTAAAAGAGTTTTTCCAATTTTACCGTCAAAGGGCTGTTGCGGGCTGTACTGGGCGTTAGCCGAGCTAATGCATAAACCCAAAGCAGCGGCAATTATTAGTGTAGATTTTTTAAAGGGTCTCATTTTTATATTGTATTAATTAATATTCAATAAATTTATTAATAGTTACTCCGCATAACTGGAGCGGAACTTAACTCCCCAGCGGTCGTTTTCTTTTGTTACTATGTATAGCGATTCATAAACGCCAATCAACTTTCCATCTGCATTGTAGCGGGAAAACCTGGTGTCTACATGAACTTTACTATCTGATGCCTGAATGATGTTGCGGTGATCCCACTTGCTGTGATGCCAGCCCGTTTTTTGCAGGCCGCCAAAAACTTTGGCAGAGTCAAGCAGCCCTGCTGTTTCCAGCACAGACATTTTTCCGCTCGCCAATCGGTAGTGCGGGAACTGATAGGTTCCTTCCCAGGCTCTTACATTCCTGGAGTTGAAGGTACTCATGTAGTCGTCCAATACCTTTATGACTTCTTTCTTCACCTCCGGGTCTATTTCGTGCGAGCCTCTTTCGTTTGTAACTATTTTGTAAGTAAATGCAGAAATGGCTACAAGGCTTATTATGATAATCAGGTTATATATTTTATTTTTCATAGCATTATTATCTGGAAGGGCGCGTTGGAGGAAGTTCACCCAGCGACTCTACATATTTATTTGCCTCGGCTAATAGCTGCTGCGTTAATTGCACGTTGCTTAAGGCAATATCGGTAGTTTCGTTAGGGTCGTTCTTTAGGTTAAACAACCAAACCGATTCTATTTTTGGTATGGCGCCATTTCCAAAAGTTACAGGGCGGCCTTCGTAGGGAAGTATAATTTTATAGTCGCCTTTTCGGTATGCTCTTAGTTCTCCACTATAGAAGTAGTAAATCTGGTTTCCTTTGCGTTCAGCGGTTCCTGAAAGCACAGGCGCTAAATCTTCCCCGTCGTAAGGCCTGTCTGTTGGTAGGGTTCCACCAGCTAGTTTTAATAAGGTAGGGAACCAATCTAGTTGAGAGCTGATGTTGTTGTAGTAAGTTCCCGGCTTTATATGCCCAGGCCATTTTACCAGCAATGGCACTCTAAATCCACCTTCAAACCAGGTGCTCTTTTCGCTGCGCAGCGCGCCGCTTGTTCCTGCGTTATCGCTCTTTACTTTCCAGGGGCCGTTGTCGCTGCTAAAAATGATAATGGTATTTTTGTCCAGGCCATTTTCTTCCAACGCTTTTACTAGTTGCCCAACGCTCCAGTCTATTTCTTCTATTACAGCCCCGTAAATTCCTGATTTTGAATTTTGCGTAAATTCTGTAGTTGCAAACAATGGCACATGAGGTAGGTTGTGCGCCAGGTATAGGAAGAAGGGCTTATTCTTGTTGTTTTGTATGTAGTTAATGGCTTCTTCCGTATAGGTTTTAGTAATAAACCGCTGGTCTATTATTGTTTTTACAGTGTCATTATTTCTGAAATAAAATACAGGCGTCATATCGTTACTGTAAGGAATACCAAAGTAGTAATCGAAACCGTTTTGCAAGGGGAGGTGCTGAGGCAAAGTACCCAAATGCCATTTGCCAATAATGCCAGAAACATAGCCCTGGTTTTTTAGAGCCTCCGAAATGGTAATTTCTTTAGGATCAATACCGCTTGGGCTTGTGGGGCCCAATACTTCATTAAGCCCGTGCCTTACCTGGTAACGCCCTGTTAGTAAAGCCGCCCTGGAAGGCGAACAGTTGGAAGCGGCAGAGTAGTGTTGGTTAAAGGTAATTCCTTCTTTGGCAATACGGTCTATATTAGGAGTGCGTATAACGGTATTTCCGTAAGCGCCAAAATCTGTTACCCCGGCGTCATCCAAAAAAATGTAAACAATATTAGGCTTTGCGGCTGCTTGTTCTTTTTTGGACTGCGCAGCAGCTGTGAAAGCAAAGCCTGTAAAAATTAGTAAAAAAAGTTTATTCATTTTATAGTTACTATTTGGTTAAAGTTAATTCTCCTATGGCTATACCGCTTTCGCCCGCTACGGTATAAAGCAGGTACCACTTTTTGTTTTCTTCAAAAAAGCATGGGTCGCGCAGCTCCCTTACCTTGCCATAGTTTGCTCCTGCTTTGGAAGCTGCAACCGGCGCGCTAAGGCCTTCGTACTCTTCTTGCGGTTCCGCTATAACAATAGGCGCGCTTGGCGTCCAGGTATTCCAGTCATCATTAAGAGTTATACGAGATAGTAGTATCTTTTCGGGGGCGTCTCCTACCTTGCTGTAAAACACGTATAGCGTGTCGCCTTTTACTTTTACTGCGGCATGGCGCAGGTAGTTGGTTTTGTTTTGTAGTTTGGCAAAAGGGTTAGGCCCTTCTTCAAAAGCAGCAATACCATCTTTGGACCTGCCCAACTGCCCGGCTCTGGAAATGGAATAGTAATTTCCTTTCCATTGGAACACCCGAAAGTATGAGTATCCTAAAACGGTTGTATCTGGCGTAAAATGAATGCCGTCTTTAGAAGTAGCACGCAACGTATATTGTCCTTTGTACTTTCCCTTTTCTATAGGGCAATGGAAATACATAATAAGCTGCTTATTGTCTATGAGCAGATCTGGCGAAGCAATGTGTTTTACAGATGTTTCAGGATTTCGCACTTCCCCAGGCGTTGCTGTATTTTCTGGCAATCCTTCGTTGCATACTTTGCAGTCTGTTAAGTGTAGCGTACCAGGTTGGTAAACTTTCCAGGGGCCTTTCAAATCGTCTGCATAGGCTAGCCTTATATAATTTCCCTGGTGGTGTGCGAAATACAAATAATATTTCCCTAATTTATTAGGTAGCCAGTCTGGCGCTTTTATTAAGGAAGGCCCATTTATGTTATCCCCATCTTTACCCGGAAGCAGATTTTCTGTTATAATGGGATTATTCTTGAACCTTTTAAATGTGGTATTCTGAGCGAGTAATTTATTTATAGTTGATGTAACTATGAATGCAATTATTATAACGCCTAATTTTAATTCTCTCATATGGAGCAGTTATAGTATACTGTAGTTTTAAAATAAGAATTTAAGAAGCTGATAGGATACCTTATTCTATTTAATGTCTACATGATTAATAGACAAATGTAATAAAGTAAAATTATAACTTCAAAATGCGATAGCAATGGCGGTGGTCTGGGGTTAATGCAAAAAAAGACGCTGATTGCTTAACTATCAATGTATTTACCAACACAATGACTATAGGTGGTTGTGGCATAATTCCCAAAAAAACAGTATGACTCTTTTTTTGATAATTGATTAACGCCTACATTGTATATAAAATATATAGACAATATATAGATTAATCGATTAACTATGCCGACAACTGATTACAAAAAAACGCTAACAATTTTAAAATGGAACATTTTTTTTGCAGTTCTCTTGGGCAGTTTATTAGCGGTAGCGCTATTGGTAACATCGTGCGCAAATAAAAGCAATAATGAAGTTAACACTACTAACAATGGGAGTACTTTATTTACCAGCGTTAAAAAATTTGTATCAATAGGCGAGCATAGAACAGGAACTCCAGAAGATTTGGCAACGTCTGAATGGTTAAGATCTGAGTTGGATTCGGCAGGATATAAAACAGAATTTGTAGAGTTTCCACTAAGACAATTCTTTTTTAAAAGCGGTAAACTAAGTTCAGGTAATCAGTCGATAGATATTTTTCCGATATGGCCTGTGAAGGACGATACTAACCTGGCACAAACCGGAAAAGTAATTGACGGAGATAAATTAAAAGAGCTAAGCGCTGTAAAGGGTAATTTAGTTCTTACCCGGTTAAAGGAGGTTCATGGAGCCTCTAATCCAGAGATAGCCTCACAGATCAATAGCTTCATAAACGCAGGGGCCTTAGCCGTACTTGCCATTACAGAAAATAATACGGGCGAAGTAGTAGCGCTAAACACGTTCGATAATCAAACAGCGTGGAAAGCGCCGGTATATCATTTGGCTCCCAAAGACAGTAGTTTGGTATTAAAAGCAATTGCCGATGGATCGCTTATTGGTATACAAATAAAAGGGAATATGCAAGCCGTGAATGCAAGAAATGTATTGGGTAAAATTGGCTCGGGGCCTCAGCATGTAGTCATCTCTACGCCCATTAGCGGTTGGTTTACTACCGGCGGAGAACGAGGCCCTGGCATTGCAGTCTGGCTGGGTTTGGCAAGATGGGCCAGCCAGAACAGCGCAAAATATCCTGAATATACATTTGTGTTTACAGGCCATTCCGGGCATGAGCTTAGCCTATTGGGGGCCAAGGCTTTTGTAGAAAAAGCAGCGCCTAAACCAGAAGATACTAAGCTTTGGATACATTTGGGGGCAGCTGTGGCAGTGCGTGAATGGAAAGAAGAGAACGGGCAATGGACTATGACCGATTCGGTTGATAGTAGAAGAGGTATTTACTATTCAGAGGCTGTTGCTGAATCTTTTGAAAAAACTTTTGAGAATGTAAAAGCAAAGAAAGTAAAAGGCACTGAGCAGAATAAAGAGAGCGTAAAGCCCGGCGGCGAAGGGGCCTTATTTCAGCAGAAGGGTTACAACAACCTGGTTAGTATTGCCCATGGCCACCGCTTGCATCATGTAAAAACAGATGATGAGCATACTACCTCTCCACAATTATTGCAGGAGCTGGAAGTTGCCTTAGAAAATTTTATCAGTGCGCAGTTAGCCTTAAATAATAATTAAATCCTTAGAATAAGCTTTGTAGCTAATTATAGTTCTCCGTATATTTTTATGAAAAATAAATTATTTCTTAGTCTTTTCATTCTACTAGTTTTGGTTTCGGCGGAGAGATTAGTTGCACAATCGGCAAAGCCAAATATTGTATTTATTTTGTCGGACGACCATACGGCATCATTCCTGGGTACTTATGGTAATCCTGATTTGAAGACGCCTAATATTGACAAACTGGCTAAAGACGGAATACAATTTAACAGAGCCTTTACTACTGCGCCGCAATGCGTGCCATCTCGCGCTGCAATTATGACTGGGCGTTCGCAAGTGGAAATAGGGATGACCCGCTTTTCTGCGCCTTTGCCTGCAGATATTAAAACTTATCCTGAATACCTTAAAGAATCTGGTTACTATACCGGGATATTCGGACGAAATTTTCACCTGGACGGCAGAAGAATAAACAAAGAAACAGAAGAAGTATTTGTAAAGTATAAGTTAGAAACCTTTGCAAACAGGGTAGATTATCTGCGTATAGCCACTACTTTGCCGGAAATGCATAACCAGTACCTGGAGTTCCTGAACCAGGTTCCCAAAGGCAAGCCCTTTTTTTTACAGCTTGCCTTTAGCGATCCACACCGTGTTTTTGACGCTAAGCAACATGAACCAGACCCTACCAAAATAAAAGTGCCTGCCGCTTTTCCTGATACAAAATTATTGAGGGAGGACTTGGCAGGCTACTACGGGGAAATACAGCGGCTAGACTCCTCTGTAGGCAAGGTACTGGAGGAACTGACAAAGAGAGGTTTAGATAAAAATACGCTGGTAGTATTTATTGGCGATAACGGAGGAGCATTGATACGCGGCAAGGGCACTCTGCATAGAATAGGAATACACGTGCCGCTGATAGCGCGTTTTCCGGGAGTAATAAAACCAGGCCAGGTCTGCGACGAGTTGGTTTCAGGGATTGATATTGCGCCTACCTTTTTATCTGTAGCGGGCGTTGCTGTTCCAAAAGAGATGCTGGGAAAAAACTTATCGCCAGCTTTTCAGGCTAAAAATTACCAGGGACACGAATATGTGTATTCTGCCAGAAGCGCGCATGGTTCTGGCTTGCCTACTAGTACAGACCATTTTGATTTGGGCAGAACTGTATTTAACAAAAAATATAAATTAATTTACAATGCGCTATGGCAGCTACCCTATACGCCAGTAGATTTTAAAACTCAACCATTTTGGTTAGAGCTACAGCAATTTCACGAAGATGGCAGGCTGGAAGAAAAATGGGATAAATTATTATTCTCTAAAACTCGGCCTTTATTTGAACTATACGACATAGAAAATGACCCGGAAGAATTTAATAACCTATCCGGAAAAACGGAATACAAGGCAGTTGAAGAAGAGCTAAAAATGAAGCTTTTTGAATGGATGGTCTTAAATAAAGATTACTTACCATTACCAATAGATCAAACTTTAAGAAGATAACTAAGGGAAATTTATTACAGAGGCATTACAAAAATTATAATTAATTAAGCAGATTTTACTAATGAAGAAGGTACGATTTTATATTATAGCCGCTCTTATTTTAAGCGCGCTTGTATTTATTAAGGCTAAGTTTTTTACATCAGAGAAGTCAAAAAATTTAGGCGCAGGTAAAGATGGTAAAAAGCCAGCCGTGCCTGTAACGGTATTTGTAATAAGTAATAAAAAGCTTGAAAATAAAATATATGCCAACGGAACCATTATTGCTAACGAGATTGCTGAGCTGAGGCCGGAAGCAAGCGGGCGTATTACCTACCTTAATTTACCAGAAGGAAAGAAGGTAACAGCCGGAACCCTGCTTCTTAAAATAAATGATGCGGAATACGAGGCGCAAATGCAGAAGCTAAAAGTACAATTAAAACTAGCTTCAGAAACAGAGGCGCGTCAAAAAAAACTATTAGGTATAAATGGTATAAGCGCGCAGGAGTATGAAACTGCATTGTCAAACTACATGGGCTTAAAAGCAGACAGCGCCTATCTGCGAACTCAAATTGCCAAAACGGAAATATATGCTCCTTTTAATGGAGTAATAGGGATACGCAGCGTAAGTAAAGGAAGTTATATTACCCCAACAATTACCGCAGCTGTTATTCACCAAATAGATCCTATTAAAATAGAATTTTCATTGCCAGAGAAATATTCTCATTTATTTAAAGTTGGGAATGAAATTAATTTTAAAGTGGAAGGCATTAATAATACATTCCAAGCAAATATTGTAGTTAAAGACCCTGCTGTGGATCTGGCCAGCCGAAGCGTACGTTACCATGCGCTATGCAAAAATGCTGAAGGGCTGCTTTTACCCGGCTCCTTTGCCAGGGTAGAGCTTGAAGTAGGCGGTAACTTAAACAGCCTGTTTGTGCCTACCGAGGCGATAGTGCCAAGCGCTAAAGGGAAAAAAATATTTACTGTAAAAGAGGGCGTAGCTAAAGAAAAAATTGTGGAAACAGGTATTCGCACAGAAGACTATGTTCAGGTATTATCGGGAATGGAAGTTGGTGACTCTGTAGTCATAAATGGTAATTTCCAGTTAAAAAATAATTCTGCAGTTAAAGTTTACAAAGGAAAGAAGAGTTAAGCGCATAGTATCATCAAATAGAAAAATAGAACCCAAATCAGGTCTATATGAATTTATCAACGTTAAGTATTAAACGCCCGGTTTTAGCCATAGTGATGAATTTGATCATCATCTTTTTTGGCTACATGGGCTTTCGGTCTTTAGGTATTCGGGAGTTCCCTGTTATAGAGGCTCCTGCCATACAAGTGCGAACCTCTTATGCTGGGGCAAGCGCGGAAATAATAGAGGCCCAAATTACCTACCCACTTGAAAAAGCACTGAACGGAATAGAAGGAGTAAAATCCATAGCATCTACCAGTAGCCTAGGTTCTAGTAGTATTTCTATAGAATTTAACCTGGGCATAGACCTTGAAACGGCTGCAAACGATGTTAGGGACAAGGTTTCCCAAACTTTACGCTCGCTGCCGCCAGACCTAGATGCTCCCCCTGTAGTTAGCAAGGACGTGGGTGGAGAATACATTATTGTAATGACAGTTACCAACAACAAGATGAGTGATTTGGAACTGAATGATTATGTTGACAACATGATATTGCCCAGGTTACAAACCATTAGCGGCGTAGCCAATGTGTACCTGTTCGGAGAAAAGAAATACGCCATGCGTTTGTGGATTGATCCCATAAAACTAGCCTCTTACCAAATAACTGTGCAAGATGTAAGGCAGGCGCTTGACAGGGAAAATGTGGAGCTGCCTACGGGTAGGTTAGAAGGTAACAGAACGGAACTGACAGTAAAAACCAATGCCAAGTTTAAGGATGAAAATGGTTTTAATAATATGATTATCCGTTCTGAAAACGGTAAAACTATTCACCTTCAGGATATAGGCTATGCCAGTCTTGGGGCAGAAAATGAAGAAACCATTTTTCGTATAAACGAGATACCAAGCTTAGGCTGCTCTATAGTGCCACAGCCGGGAGCCAATCATACAGAAATAGCAGAAGAGTTTTACAAACGGTATGAGCAGTTTAAAAAAGAACTACCGCCTGATTTTAAATTAGGAGTATCTACAGACAATACCCGCTTTATTACAAAGTCTATTACTGAGGTAACAGAAACTTTAATTGCCGCCATTCTACTGGTAGTTATCATCATCTATTTATTTTTCCGCGATTGGTCTATCGCCTTACGGCCGTTGATTGATATTCCTGTTTCATTAATAGGTACATTTTTTATAATGTATGTTTTGGGCTTTTCTATTAATGTGCTAACGCTTCTTGCCATTGTGCTTGCCACGGGCCTAGTAGTAGACGATGGTATAGTGGTAACGGAAAATATTTATAAGAAAATGGAAGGGGGCTTGCCTCCGTTTCAGGCAGCTATAGAAGGTTCTAAAGAGATTACATTTGCGGTAATATCTACCTCTATAACCCTTGCCGCAATTTTTCTTCCCATAGTTTTTATGGAGGGGTTTGTTGGTAAGCTGTTTAAAGAGTTTGGTATTGTTGTGGCCTCTGCGGTGCTTATTTCTATTTTTGTTTCGCTATCGCTTACTCCCATGCTTAACGCCTGGCTGGTTCACGATCATAAAAAGAAAAGCAATTTTTACGTGCGTACCGAACCGTTCTTTATTTGGCTAAACGAATCGTATAGGCATTCGTTGCAAACGTTTATGAAGAGGCGTTGGATGGCTTTTGTAATATTAGGCATTGCCGTAGGCATTACTGTTTTGCTATGGAGAATATTACCTGCCGAGATAGCGCCGACGGAAGACCGTAGCATGCTACGTATTACTATGACCCTGCCAGAAGGAGCTTCTTTTGAATATACGGATGAGTTTATGCTGAAGTATATAAAACTGATACAAGATTCTATTCCTGAAAACAAACTGGTAATGGCTATTACCGCCTCTACGCCCGGAGGAGGTTCAGGCTCTGGCGTTAATTCCGGGTTTTCGCGCATACCTCTTATAGATCCGGGAGATCGGGAACGCAGCCAGCAGCAGATTGTTGATAAAATTACTCAATTGGTAAAGAAGTTTCCAGAAGCTAAAGTGCAGGTGGGACAGGATCAAACGATCAGCACAGGCTTCCGCGGCTTACCTATACAATACGTAATAAAATCTCCGAATTTTGATAAGCTGCGGGAAGCGCTGCCAAAGTTTATGGAGGAAGCCCAAAAAGACCCTACTTTTTCGATAGTAGACGTTAACCTTAAATTTAACAGGCCGGAGATAGAAGTATTAATAAACCGCGAAAAGGCAAGGGAGTTGGGCGTTAATGTTTCGGACATTGCACAAACTTTACAACTGGCGTTAAGCGGCCAGCGCTTTGGTTTCTTTAACAGGAACGGCAGGCAATACCAGGTGATAGGCCAGTTTGACCGTTTAAACCGCAACGAAACCATTGACCTAAAGAATATTTATGTAAGAAGCGCAGCTGGGGCGCTAATACAACTGGATAACCTGGTGAAATTTGAAGAAACTAGCAACCCACCACAGTTGTTCAGGTTCGATCGTTACCAGGCGGCTACTATCTCCGCTGGCCTTGCGCCCGGAAAAACGATAGGGGACGGAGTAAAGGCAATGAACGAAATAAAAGCAAAGGCTCTGGACGATTCCTTCTCTACCGCTTTGCTTGGCCCTGCCAGGGACTTTGCAGAGGGTTCTTCCAACACGGCATACATATTTTTGCTGGCGTTAATACTGGTGTACCTTATTTTGGCGGCGCAGTTCGAGAGCTTTGTAGATCCGCTTATTATTATGCTTACCGTTCCGCTGGCTGTGGCGGGAGGCGTTGTTTCACTGTGGTATTTTAATCAGACTAATAATATATTCAGCCAGATAGGGATGATAATGCTGATAGGTTTGGTTACTAAAAACGGCATACTAATAGTAGAGTTTGCCAACCATGTAAAGGACACTGGCAAAAACGTAAGAGACGCTGTTATAGAAGCGGCAACTGCGCGGTTAAGGCCCATACTTATGACGAGTATTGCCACCATGCTGGGAGCCTTGCCTATTGCTGTGGCATTGGGCGCGGCAGCTAAAAGCAGGATGGGTATGGGTATTGTAATAGTTGGCGGTTTATTTATTTCCTTAATATTTACACTGTACGTTATTCCTGCTATGTATACCTATCTTTCCAGGAAAAAAGCCGCCAGGTACCTGCAATACGAGCAGGAACAAAAGGCATTGGTAAAGGAAGAATTGCTGCATCAGAATTAAAAAATATTTTTTCATTTGTTAAAGCCCGTAGATGGGAATTGTAAATTCATATAAGGGAAATTGTGAATATTAAAAAGTTAATAATAACCCTTGTAGTACTTTTATCTTTTCAAGATAGTATTTTTTCTCAAGCACAACTGGGTGGCAGAGTTATTGACTCGGTAGGCAATAAATCTGTAGAATTTGCTATGGTTAGTATATTTAAAGCTAAAGATACAATACCATTAAACGGACAATTGACAGACACCACTGGCGTATTTTTGTTTGATAATATTAAAGAAGGCAATTATTATTTGCGTATTGAAGTTTTAGGCTACGAACCCAAAGTTATAAAAAATATTACTTTAGGAACTAAGCAAAAAAATCTTGGTGCAGTTAAAATAAATCATAGTTTACAAACTGAAGTTGTAATAATTGGGCAGCAAGAGAATGTAAGCAACAAACTTGATAAGCAGGTATACAAAGCAGCGCAGTTTGAATCTGCAAAAGGAGGCGCTGCTATTGATGTTCTAAAAAACATGCCCTCTGTAACTGTAAGCGCAGATGGTGAAATACGGTTGAGGGGTTCTACAGGTTTTCTTGTGCTTATTAATGGCAAGGCTGTGCTTACAGATGTGAATACGGTACTTAGCCAAATACCTGCCAATGCTGTGGAAAATATTGAAATAATTACCGCCCCCTCTTCTAAATACGACGCGGATGGAAAATCTGGCATTATTAACATTACCACTAAAAAGGGAGTAACCGACGGCCTGTCTTTTACTGTAAATACACAATATGGCTTACCTAGCGTAGATTACTTTAATAATAAAAACAAGCCTAATCGTTATGGGGCGGATGGTTACGTGAACTATAAGAAAAACAAATGGGATGTTACGGTAGGTGGAAGTTACCAGGAAAATGATATTGCGGGAAGGCGTGTTGGAAATGCCAATACTACCATAAATAATTTATTCACCTCCTTTCCTTCTGCAGGAGAACGTAGTTTTCAACGTAGAAATTATTCAGCAAGGATGGCTGCTACGTATACGCCTAATAAAAAGAACTCCATAAGCATAGGGGCATACCTGGGGCAAAGAAGGCAATTCAGGCGAGCCGATATTGATTATAACAATACCACCACTGATTTAACTAGCGGGCAGATTACAGATCAAATTGCTTATTTTAATTCAAACCTGGTAAAAAAACAGGGAGATTTTAAGCTGATTAACCTTGATTATACTCGCACATTCAGTAATAAATCTACACTAACATTTTCGGGAATATACGAACACGCTTTATTAAGTGGGTATACCAAAAACTTAAACGCTAATTTGAATAATCACTCAGACACGCTGGATTATGTTTTGAATACTAATAATAGTCCATTAGACGGAGTGCGAATAAAAGTAGACTATGCCACTACTATTGGTAAGGGAAAGTTTGAAGCCGGAGGGCAATTTAGATACCAAAATCAGACTGGCTCATTTTTGTATGAGAATGCCATATTAGGCACAGGGCAATATTCCATAGTGCCAGAGTTTAGCGCCAATATTCGGATAGTAAACAATATTAAGGCTCTCTACTCACAATATTCCGGGAAGATAGGCAAGCTTGAATATTTGACCGGATTGCGTTATGAATATTCAAAACGCAGTTTTAACGCTAGCCAGTTAACACAACCTTATGAGTTGAACCTTTCAAATTTCTTCCCTTCTGTTAATTTACTGTATAGTTTAAATGATAAACTTAAAAGCAAAATGGGCGTTAGCAGAAGAGTTCAGCGTTCTACTAGTAACGAGTTAAACCCATATCCTGAACGGGAGCATTCGGAAACATTGGAGCAAGGAGACCCGCGCATACTGCCAGAATTTGTATACTTGGCTGAGTTGGGTTTGATTAGAGACATTAATAAGAATGGTTCTGTATTTCTAACATTTTATTATCAGCAAATAAATAATGTAGTAAATCGTGTAAACAGCGTTTATAACGATACAATACTCAATCGCATTTATACTAACGTAGGTATAGCAAAACAATGGGGCATAGAGACAGGCACAAATTTGAAACCTGTTAAGTGGTGGACTATTTACCTTGGTACAAACCTTTATGATTACCGAATTAATGGAAGTTTATTCAATAATACAGTAGTAGTTAATAACTCGGGAATTACCTATTCCATTAATACCAATCAAACATTTCAGCTTGTAAAAACATTAAGCATAGTGTTTAATTTAAATTATACTTCCCAACGCCCAACAGCGCAGGGCTTCGACTCTAGGTTTATTAGCCCTAACTTATCAATAAAGAAAACTTTTTTTGCCGGTAAACTATCTGCTACATTACAATGGCAAAATATGAGCCTTGGTTTAATAAAGTCTAACGAGCAAAGCATAAGTACCAGCGGTAGTAACTTTTACACCACTACTAATTACATACAGGAAAAAGATGTTTTCTGGATTAACCTGAGTTATAACTTTAAACAAACAAACAAAAAAGTAAAGCTGCCCACTAGCGAGTTCGGTGAAAAGGAGTTTTAATTCAATAGCGAAAATCTATAATAATTTACATTTCCTTAGTGTAGAAATATTGATAGGTGAACCTATTCAATTTTGCAATTTTTTGTGTTTTTTGTCAAACTATCTCTATCTGTTTAATAGATTTTACATATTTATAATATTAATTGTCAATATATTAGGCGCATTGTGGTACGATTCCCATAATCACTGGAATTTATTTATATTTGGTGAGATTAATCTAGCGTTTATGGTCTGTAACCAGAGCGCATTATCTTTTAATCGAACTATATTTTACCAAAGTTTTTAAAAAACGAATAAACCTAATGTCAGAAGAAATTAAAAATCAGACTGCGCTTGGCGATGCGGCGGCGCGGCAGTTAGCTGTAGCTACGCGTACAGTCCCTCAAATGTCAACCATTACTCCACGATGGCTGACCCATTTATTAAACTGGATTCCTGTAGAATCTGGTATATACAGAGTGAACAGGGTAAAAGACGCCAACAGCGTTGAAGTAGATTGCTCTGGCCGCGACGAGAGGGCGTTGCCACAAACCTATGTTGACTATATAGAGAATCCTCGCGAATATTTATTAAGCTCCGTACATACTGTTCTGGATGTACATACCAGGGTATCGGACTTATACAGCAAACCTTACAACCAGATCAGCGAACAGTTACGTTTAACCATAGAAGCCATTAAAGAACGCCAGGAAAGCGAACTTATCAATAATGCAGAATATGGTTTATTAAATAGTATAGCGCCTGCGCAACGGATAAAGCCTCGCAAAGGAGCGCCTACACCTGACGATCTTGACGAGCTGCTTGCCAAAGTATGGAAACAACCAGGCTTCTTTTTAATGCACCCACTTACAGTAGCAGCTTTTGGAAGAGAGTGTACACGCAGAGGCGTTCCACCTCCTACCGTTTCTTTATTCGGCTCTCAGTTTATTACCTGGCGCGGAATTCCGCTAATTCCTTCGGACAAAGTTCGTATAGAAAATGGCAAATCTAAAATTTTGCTACTTCGCACCGGCGAAAGTCGCCAAGGCGTAGTGGGTCTTTATCAGCCAGGCCTTCCTGGGGAACAGTCTCCGGGCTTATCTGTACGTTTTATGGGCATTAACGATAAAGCGATTGCTTCGTACTTAGTTTCGTTGTATTGCTCTTTAGCTGTATTGGTAGACGATGCCATTGCGGTGTTGGACGATGTAGAAATTGGAAATTATCATGAGTACAAATACTAATAATTTTAATTTGCCGGATATCCAGGCGCTGGAGAAACTAGCCAATCAGTTTTTTGCAGCCCTTCCGGGCAGCGACTTGGCTAGCGATATTCCAAGTCAACAGGAGAAGTCCGTCAATCCGATAGCAGATAAAAACTCTTTAGCTCAGCAAAGCCTGAACCTGGAAAACCCGCAGACCAGTTTACCAGACCCGCATTTTGCAGAGTCGGGGCTTACTCCTAAATCCTTAGGGGGCGTTGGTTTATCGCCTTCGGGAGTGGAGCATGGCAATTCGTTTAATATAAGCGAGCCACAAACCAGTTTGCCTGACCCTCATTTTACAGGTTCGGACTTTACGCCCAAATCGTTAGGAGGCGTTGGTTTATCGCCTTCGTCGATAGAGCATGGCAATTCATTTAATATAAGCCAACCGCAAACCAGTTTGCCAGACCCTCATTTTACAGGTTCGGACTTTACGCCCAAATCGTTAGGAGGCGTTGGTTTATCGCCTTCGTCGATAGAGCATGGCAATTCATTTAATATAAGCCAACCGCAAACCAGTTTGCCAGACCCTCATTTTACAGGTTCGGACTTTACGCCCAAATCACTTGGAGGCCTGGGAGTATCGCCTTCAACGCTAAACAACGCTGGCGAAGGCCAGGGCTACTCTTTCGGTAAAGAAAAGGCTACTACTAATCCGCTTACATCAACGCCATTCTCTATTACTAATGATCCATTGAAGTTTGCTTCGTTAAATCCATTGCCTTACGAGTCTGATCAGACATTTGAAACAGAACTGCGGGAAGCTTTAAAAGCGATACCTTCTTCAGAGCTATCGTCTCAAATACCTTATAGTAATTCAGCATTGTCAGAAAGTTCTTTCTACTTCTTATCTGGCAGTAATTATTCTCCTGTTAAAGAAACTTTCAATTTTGAAAAGAATATATCTGATAGTAAAAGTTACAATGGCACAGCAAGGCCTCCGTTAAACTTTAACCTTATTAAGCAAGACTTTCCTATTTTGCAGGAAAAGATAAACGGCAAACCTCTTATATGGTTAGACAATGCCGCTACTACCCAAAAACCTAAGCAGGTTATAGAACGCTTAAGTTATTTTTACGAGCATGAAAACTCTAACATACACCGTGCCGCACACGAACTGGCGGCGCGCGCAACAGATGCCTACGAAGCCGCCCGTAAAAAAGTACAGGCATTCTTAAATGCCAAATCTGTTAACGAGATTGTATTTGTGCGCGGAGCAACCGAAGCCATAAACCTGGTAGCGCAAAGCTGGGGAGAGCAGAACTTAAAGTCTGGCGATGAGATCATCATTAGTTACCTGGAACACCATGCCAACATAGTTCCCTGGCAGCAGCTGGCGTCAAAAAAAGGATTAAAGTTGCGCGTAATTCCTGTGGATGACGATGGACAGGTAATACTTTCTGAATATGCAAAACTATTAAATACTAAAACCCGTCTGGTTTCCTTTACACAGGTATCTAATGCTTTGGGCACGGTAACTCCTGCTAAGCAAATAGTAGATATGGCGCATCAGGCAGGCGCTAAAGTATTGGTAGATGGCGCACAGGCGGTATCGCACATGCGCGCGGACGTGCAGGCCTTGGATAGCGACTGGTATGTTTTCTCTGGCCATAAGGTTTTTGGGCCAACTGGCATAGGCGTACTGTATGGGAAAGAAGCCCTGCTTAATGAAACCCAACCCTGGCAGGGCGGCGGTAACATGATAGCCGATGTAACTTTTGAACATACTAAGTATAACAATGCTCCTTCCCGGTTTGAGGCGGGCACTGGCAATATTGCAGATGCCGTTGGTTTAGGCGCTGCCATAGACTACGTGAACAGAATTGGAATTGACCTTATAGAACAGTACGAACACTATTTACTGGTATATGCCACTAAGCTACTGAAGGAAATACCAGGCCTTAGACTTATAGGCACTGCGCCTGACAAAGCAGGGGTATTATCGTTTGTACTAAATGGCTACCGCACAGAAGAGGTGGGTGCCGCCCTTAATAAAGAAAACATTGCCGTACGTTCTGGACACCACTGCGCACAGCCTATTTTGCGTAGGTTTGGGGTAGAAAGCAGCGTAAGGCCTTCGTTGGCATTTTACAACACGTGTTCCGATATTGACGCTTTAATAGCGGTATTGCATAAGCTAACAGCGGGACGGAACAAAAAATAATTCCAACTATACGAATCTGCCTGATGAAAAAAGAGAGTATAAATAGTTTTGTTGACCTTCTCCACAAAACCCATAGGGCTGAGTGGGAAGCTACACCTTTAACAGATGGCGCTATCAGTTGGCTGAATGAGTTAATACAGTTTCTGTTCCCTAATAACTATTTGCCCAAAGAGGCCATGTATGAAGGGATACTTAAGAAAAGCCAGGCAGATTTGGAAAACATTCTTTTAAGTTACCTGGACTCTGGTAAGATAAACGCAGAAGGAATAGCAGATTCCTTTTTTAGTTCACTGAATGTTATTTATCAAGACCTGCGACAGGACGCCGCCAAGATATTTGAGTACGACCCTGCAGCTTCCAGCATTCACGAGGTAATAGTATCTTACCCCGGCTTCTATGCCATAGCGGTCTATCGGATTGCACATCAGTTAACGCTGCTGAACATACCTGTACTGCCCCGTATTTTGAGTGAATATGCCCATAGTAAAACGGGCATAGATATACACCCCAATGCGCAAATTAGCGTACCTTTTGTTATAGACCACGGAACTGGCATAGTAATAGGAGCGACTAGTATAATTGGCAAAAACGTATGTATTTACCAAGGGGTAACGCTGGGGGCTTTGTACGTTAATAAAGAATTATCAGAAGTAAAACGCCATCCTACAGTAGAGGATGATGTAATAATTTATGCCCGAACTACTATATTGGGCGGCGATACTATAATAGGAAGAAATAGTATTATCGGCGGTAGCGTTTTTTTAACCCAAAGCGTTGAACCTAATTCCAGCGTATTTAACACCCACCAGCTACGAATAACTGCTAAAAAGAACTCTTACGACGGTAGTAAGGTAAAAATTAAATAGAAGGCCGACAACGAGATCTTATTTCAAAAAATAATTTACTCCTTTTACATACGGCACGTAAACGCTGGTATCGAAAAATATTAGGGTATCGCTGCCGTTGTAGTAAGTTACATCAACATAAGAGAAGACCAAGGTATCTTTAGTGTATTGGTTGGTAGTAAAATATTCAAAATTGGCATCCAGCGCGGTATTGCTACTATTAGGAAAGGAATCGATATAATACCTGGAAGAGCCTGTTTTATAGTAGCCCGTATCTCCGGGAGCTATTACTTTAACGCCGCTGTCCAGCACTATGCCATTGCTTTGGTAGTTTACAATATCTACCGTGGCCGATGTTTTTGTAGCGGGCCTCACCCACCACCTGTTTAATATGGATTTCACATTATAAGGAATGTAATTTTTAAAAACAGGGGTCGGATCATCTTTTTTCTTTTTGCAATAAGAAAGGCACAATGAACCTAATGTAAAAATTATCAAAATTGTTTTCTTCATAGCAATGATACCTTGGATCTATTACTATTTATTAAATAAAAAATAAGCAATGGCAAGGCAAATAAAAATATTAAATGTTTGCGCTATTAAAAAAGCAGCTACGGGCTTACCATTATCTAATTTTAGTAAATCCTTAAATTTTGTTTCAAGCCCTATGCTGGTAAATGCCAAGCCGAACCATAAACCCTGAAAGCCTTTAAGCACGTCTTTGCTTGCTTTAGTAACATCTGTGGGAATAAGAAATGAGAATACTAGTGAAACTGCCAGGAAGCCAATTACAAACTTAGGGAATCGTTCCCATATTAATTTTAAGTCAGGCTTTTGGTTTGCTTGTGTACTATCTTTTCTGTATGTCCAATAAATTGAAATGGCAAAGGCCGCTAAACCAAGCAGTACGTTTTGCGAGAATTTAATAATAGTGCTTATTTTAAGCGCGGTTTCCCCAACCAGCGTGCCGGAAGCAACAACAGCCCCTGTAGTGTCTATAGTGCCGCCAAGCCATGCGCCTGTTACTTCTTGCGAAAGCCCCAACGAATTTGCTATATAGGGCAATGCTATCATCATAGGAACGGCTACAATCAGAACAAGAGAAATAACATAGGAAAGCTTCTTGGGGTCGCCTTTAATAGCCCCCGACGTAGCTATGGCGGCAGAAACGCCGCAGATAGATACAGAGCTTGCTATCATCATAGTAAGTTCATCGTCTATTTTTAGTTTCTTACATAGCCAGTAGGCAAAATACCATACGGATAATACCACTGCTAATGCCTGTATTAACCCTAAAGAACCAGCCTGTAATATGTCGTAAAAAAGAATGCTGGCGCCAAGTATTATTAAGCCTATTTTGGTGAATAGTTCTGCTGAAATACTTTCCTTTAACCAGGCAGGCAGACCAGTAATGTTACTAATGGCCAAGCCAAGTAGCAGGCTAAAAATTACTGCTTCCAACCCATAAGATTTAATAACAGAATTGCCAGCAATAACCTGGGCAACAAAGCTTAGAAGAAACAGCACAGGAAAACCCAAATAGTCTTTCCATTTCTTTTCAGAGAAAAATGAACCTAAAATGATAATGCCATGAAGAATAAGGTATATAAATAAAACATTAAGCAGGTTAGCAAAGGATAGTACAACAGTAACTAGTTCCGATGCGTCCTTCCAGCCAGTTTTAGGTATTTGTGGTTTAAAACCTGCCAATACTAGTATAATAGTAATGCTGCCTAAAAGAACAGATGTCCAGTCTTCATTTAGTTTTGCTAAACTATTATTTAATGAAATAGATTTTTGCGTCATGTTTTAAATACTTAATTAAATAAAATAATCTTGCCGCATAGTATACTAATAGAAGTATATGTCTGCGGCAAGAATTATCCCTGAGAAAAGATTACAGCAAAGCGGGCTCTGCTTCTTTAGCCTTTACTGCTTTAAAGGCAGCGCTAAAGTCATTCTTAATATCGTCTATATGTTCTATACCAACAGAAACTCTCAATAAACCCGGAGTAACGCCCGCAGAAAGCTGTTCCTCATCGGTAAGCTGCTGATGCGTGGTGCTGGCTGGGCTAATAATAAGCGTTTTGGCGTCGCCCACATTGGCAAGATGGCTGGTAAGTTTAAGGTTATTAATAAACTCAGCCGCATTTTCTTTGCCGCCTACTATGTTGAACGATAGCACTCCACCGAAACCATTTTTGAAATATTTCTTAGCCAGTTCATGGTATAGGCTGCTTTCCAGGCCGGGGTAGTTTACGCTTTCTACCTCTTCATGGCTTTCTAGCCACTGGGCAAGTTTTAAAGCATTCTCTACGTGCCTTTGCACACGCAGCGATAATGTTTCAATTCCTTGTAGTAAAAGGAAAGAATTAAATGGACTTAATGCCGGGCCAAAGTCTCTTAAGCCTTCTACTCTGGCTCTGATGATGAAGGCTATGTTCCCGAAAGGGCCGCCTGAGCCAAAAACCTCCCAGAATTTTAGGCCATGATAACCTTCGGATGGCTCTGTAAACTGAGGGAACTTTCCATTTCCCCAGTTAAAGTTACCGCCGTCTACTATTACTCCGCCTATGCTGTTTCCATGTCCGCCTATCCATTTGGTGGCAGACTCTACCACTACATTGGCCCCATGTTCCAGTGGACGGAAAATATATCCTCCCGCTCCAAATGTATTATCTACTATCAGCGGAATTTTATGCTCTTTAGCAACTTTTGCTATGGCTTCAAAGTCTGGCACATTAAAGCCAGGATTACCTATAGTCTCCAGGTAAATGGCTTTGGTCTTCTCATCTATCAGGCTTTCAAATTCGTAGGCATTATCTGTTTTTGCAAATTTTACTGTAATGCCCAGTCTTTTAAAAGCTACCTTAAATTGATTGTATGTTCCACCATATAAGAAAGAGGTAGAAACAAAATTATCTCCGGCCTGCAAAATATTATTTAAAGCAATAAATTGCGCCGCCTGTCCTGAACCAACTGCCAATGCGGCCACTCCGCCTTCCAGAGCGGCAATACGTTTTTCAAACACATCGGTAGTAGGGTTCATAATACGAGTGTATATGTTCCCAAATTCTTTTAGCGCAAACAGGTTTGCCCCATGCTCTGAGCTTTTGAAAACATAAGAAGTAGTCTGATAGATAGGTACAGAGCGTGATTGTGTTGTTGGGTCCGCTTCCTGCCCTGCGTGCAGTTGTAAGGTTTCGAATTTAAGTGCGTTTGCCATAGTTTTACTAGTTGAGTTTAATTATCTGTTTGGTTGAGGTGTGGTTCTTAGGTATGGTTTTATCCTAGTATATCCTTTAGGAAATTTTGCCGCTATTTCTTCGTCTTTTACAGCTGGAACAATAATAACGTCCTCGCCTTCTTTCCAGTTGGCCGGGGTGGCAACGCTGTACTTGGCAGTAAGCTGTAGAGAATCTATTACTCTTAGTATCTCGTCAAAATTTCTGCCGGTAGAGGCCGGATAGGTAAGCGTAAGCTTTACTTTTTTGTCTGGCCCTATAATAAATACTGATCTTACCGTAGTGTTTTCGCTGGCATTGGGGTGGATCATGTCGTACAACACAGCAATTCTTCTGTCTGGGTCTGCGATAAGGGGGAAAGTAACATTAGTATGTTGCGTTTCATTAATATCGTTGATCCAGCTTTTGTGGTCGCTTAACGGATCCACACTTAAAGCCGCTACTTTTACATTTCTTTTATCAAATTCAGATTTGATTTTAGACACGGCTCCAAGCTCAGTAGTACATACTGGCGTATAATCTTTAGGATGTGAAAAAAGTACTCCCCAGCCGCTGCCTAACCATTCGTGAAAGCTTAGTCGCCCTTCTGTAGTTTCCGCTAAAAAATCGGGGGCTATGTCGCCTAATCGTAATGCCATAATTTTAAAGTTTAAGGTTTACTATTTTTTTATAATCAGAGGTCTCCGAGTGGATTCGAACCACCGTCTCAGGTTTTGCAGACCTACGCCTAACCGCTCGGCCACGGGACCCTTTATTGGGATAAAAATTATTCTATTATAACAACTTACCGCCGTAAGTTTATAAACAACAACAAGAGGAAAGAGAATAGGATATAAACCAATAGTTTAGAACAGCCGCAGAAACTTCCCTGTTATAGTTATTTGTCTTTTGCTTTATCATTCTATATATTGTCTATCTATTATATAGACAAATATCTGGTATGTAATTTTAATCTCCAAACATTTTCAAAAAAATAATGCGAACTGTTGTGGTATGGTTTAGAGGTATTATTATACTATGTAGGGTATAATACGATGCTGTATAACTTTCAAAGGAAAAAAATGGAAGACTTGTTTGATTGTAAGGTTAAAAATTATTAGTGTATCCGCTTATTGCGCATCGAGGTTGCAGAGCAAGAAGTATAGATATTTTAGTCTTGTTATTCGTATTATTACCTCATCTATACAGATGATAACCTACTACTTTCTTATCATTTACTAGTCTGTTGTGGTATAGTTTCCAGAAATAGTAAAAATATCTTTTTCTTACCAATGCATAACGCATATATTTGTATTGTCTATTAAATATATAGACAATATGTAAAATAATTCATTGTATACTTTTATGTCTAACGATTATTATAAGAAAGGGTTAACTATTTTAGCATATAGCGAGCTATTTCCAATTTTAAAAAATATTCCTTCCTCTTCCCAGCTTGGTTTCTATTGTTGTCGCTAAGTAAAAAGCGTTTTTTGTAATAACTATTTATTAACGTTTACTAGCTCTTAGTAAGAGCTAGACAGGATTACTATTTAAACTCTAAAGCTTTTTTAATTTAAACCAAATAACATGAACACCTTTACCTTATTTAAAGATTACAAAGCATGGGCCTTTCTGATTGCCCTTATTGCTATTACCAATAACCTGTATTCGCAGAGCGAAAACACAATCAGAGGGGTAATACAATCAGATTCTACCCATGAATCATTAGCTGGGGCTATAGTAACCATAAAGGGAACTACTATAGGAACTGTTACAGACTCGGCAGGGTATTTTGAACTTAGAACTACTCAGGCTCCTCCCGTAACGCTGGAAATTAATTACGTTGGATTTATTACTACAGAAGCGACTTTTAACGGGGAAATAGAGCCACTAGAGATAAAAGTAAAACCAAATCCTGCAGAAGCTGCGGTGATAGTTGGTTATGGAACACAGAAAAAATCTGATGTTACAGGGTCAACATCTACGGTGCCTAAGGAAGTGATGGGCCAGCCGGTTAGTTCGGCCGACCGTTTACTGCAAGGATCGGTAGCCGGGGCTTTGGTATCGCAAACCAGCGGTCAGCCAGGTTCTGGAACAACGGTGCAGATAAGGGGCGTCGGCTCTGTAAATGCAGGAGGCCAGCCCTTATATGTAATTGATGGTTTCCCATGGTACAACGACCCTTCTTCTATAGATGCAGGAGTTACTTATAATACATTTAATACAAACACAACGGGCGGCGCGCCACAAATCAACCCTTTATCTACCATTAACCCTTCGGATATTGAATCCATTGACGTGTTGAAAGACGCTTCTGCCACTGCAATATATGGTTCCAGGGGAGCGAATGGCGTTGTTGTTATTACTACAAAAAAAGGTTCTCGCGGAAAAAACTCTGTTAACTTCGATAGCTACATAGGCGTACAAAGCCCAATTAAAACTATTCCGTTAATTAATGCAACGCAGGAAGAGCAATTGGCGAACGATGCAGCGGTAAACTCTGGTAAAGCGGCTACTTTCAACCCTGCTCAGATTGCGGCTGCGGGTAATGGTACAAATTGGGAAAACGCAGCTTTTGTTAAAGGCGCTGGATCAAGAATTCAAAACTACAATTTGTCTATACTATCGGGCACTGATAAAACAAGAATAGCCTTATCCGGTAATTATTTCGATCAGGATGGTATATTATTAAATACCTGGTTCAAAAGGTACACTGGGCGTATTAATATAGAGCACGATTACAATAAGAATTTTAAGATAGGCGCCTACTCTACTCTTAGCCAGATATCTTCTCAGGTGGCTCCTCAGAATGTTGTGCCTGACATACTGGCCATGCAACCTACTGTACCTATCTACACCAATGGTGCCTATACGGTTAAAAGTACTCTTCCGGGTGAGTCGGCATTAGGAAACCCTATCAACTCACTGGTAAACGATATAAATACTACTACTACGTTACGTGCGCTAACTAATGGCTTTGCAGAGTATACCATACTGCCAAAGTTAATACCCGGTAAATTAACTGCTAAAGCATTAGGTGGTATTGACCTGATAAGTAATAGAGAGAACTCATACCTACCTTCTACTACTTACGAAGGGCAGGGCAGCAATGGGGTTGCTTCTATAGGCGCATTAAATTCAACAACCTGGTTGAATGAAAATACGCTAAACTATTCGCATAAAATCAAGAAGCATTCTTTTGATGCCATAGGCTTATTCTCGCAACAAAGTTCTTATACCCAAGATGTTATTGCCAATGCAGCAGGTTTTGGAAACAACTTTCTTTCCTTTAATAATTTAGGCACTGGCACAGTACAAGTGACTCCCCAATCAGCGCAGTCTGACTGGGCAATAAAATCTTATATGGGAAGAATAAACTACCAGTACGATAATCGTTACTTGTTAACAGTAACGGCACGTACGGATGGTTCTTCCCGGTTTGCCCCCGGTCATCAATGGGGAGATTTTCCATCAGCTGCCATTGGCTGGAACGCACACAACGAAAAATTCCTGAAAGATGTGAAGCAAATTACCAACCTAAAATTCAGGTTTAGCGCGGGGCTTACTGGTAACCAGCAAATCCCTCCATTTACCTCGCAATCGCAAATGGGATACTACAGGTACAATTTTGGCAATACTACCTTGGCTGGTTTTGCTCCTACCACACAGTTTAACCCTAATTTGACTTGGGAGAAAACGGCGCAATATGACCTGGGTTTTGACCTTGGGTTATTTGAGAACCGCATTACGGTGGTTTCTGATATTTACTATAAGAAAACAACTAATCTGTTATTAGATGTGACGCTGCCAGCCACAACGGGTTTATTAAACTTAAATCCCAACGTACTACAAGACCAGGCTTACGAAAACGCGGGAGCCATGTCTAACAAGGGAATTGAGTTAGCGGTAAATTCTAAAAACCTGGTTGGTAAGTTTAAATGGAATACTGCCTTGGTATTTTCTCACAATGTAAACGATGTGTTGAGCTTAAACAGCGGCGCTACTCAATATATTCCTAACAGCGCAGCCCCTTCCGTACTTGCGGTGGGCCATCCGGTGGGCTCTTTTATTGTGTACCAGACCAATGGCCTTGTTCCAGCAGGTCACTCTGGAACTAATGCTTTAACGCCAGCAGCAGACCATGGCGTGGGCGCTCAGCAGTATGCAGACATTAACGGCGATGGCAAGATTACAGCGGCAGACCGGGTTATTATAAATAACCAGCCTAAGTTTATTGCAGGCTTAACAAACACCTTTAATTTTGCCAGGTTTGACCTTACTATTTTTATACAAACAGTATACGGCAATAAAATATACAACGCCAACGCAGCAAACTTAGACCTGGAGACAGGTTACCAAGGCGCTTCAACCGCTGTATTAAATAGGTACACCACTACCAATACTAATACCAGCATACCTAGAGCCTATCAGGATCCTTCGCAGATCCTTTCTACCCGTTACATCGAAGATGGTTCTTACATGAGGCTTAAAAATGTTACGTTGGGGTATACCTTCGAGAAAGCATGGTTTAATGGCCACTTACAGAAACTGCGCATCTACGTGTCGCTGCAAAACTGGTTAACCTGGACTAAATATTCTGGCTTTGACCCAGAAGTGAGCGTTAACGGACAAAACCCTATTACTTCGGGGATTGATAACGGCGCTTACCCGAATTACAAAACCATATTGGGCGGCTTGTCCCTGTCATTCTAAACTAACCATGAATTCATAAAACGAACTATATACCTTATGAAAAAGTCTAATTATATACTAATACTGCTTGCCTTGGTCGTATTTTCCTGCGCCAAGCTTAAAGAAACGCCTCAGTCCTTTATTACTCAACCGCAGTTTTACAAGACACCAACAGACGCCCAACAAGCGGTAACCGCATGCTACTTTTGGTTGACTGTTGGAGACGCTACTACGCTCGGGGGATCTGTCAATCAAACGCCTTACAACGTGTTGTTTTCTACCGGTATGGAAATGATGACCGACGATATAGACCCGGGGCCGGGCGCTACTAACCCCGACGTTCGTTCTCAGTCTGTACTTCAGCACAACTCCTCTGGCCTGCGTGTGTTGCAGATCTGGCAGTTCTGCTATGCGGCCATTAGAGCTAGTAATATAGCTATTGACAATATACCCGGAATTCCTTTTGGAACACAAACCGCACAAATCGCATTGAAAAATCAGTATAAAGCGGAAGCGAAGGTGTTAAGAGCATTGTGGTACTTTAACCTGGTGCGTTTATACGGGGCTGTGCCGTTGGTATTGCACGACCAGGATGTTTACAACGAGGCTGCTATTCAGGTTTCCAGAAGTCCTGTAGACTCGGTATATGCACAAATAATAAGAGACCTGACGTATGGGATAGATTCTTTACCGCCATCCTACACAGGCGCTAATGTGGGCAGGGTTACCAGCGGTGCCGCTACGGCGTTGCTTTCAAAAGTATACCTTACTCAAAGGAATTGGCAAGAAGCAGCTACTACTGCGGAAAAAGTAATCAGTTCAGGGGTTTATACTTTACAAACTAATTATTCAACAGTATTTTTACCACAGTATAAAAATGGTACGGAAACTATATTGGCTGCCCAGTTTAAAGAAAACAGCCAGGGCCAGGGAAATGGAAACGCCCCAAGAGGATTTCGCTCGGGAGTGCCCGGATATACGGCCAGTTATGCCGACCAGCTTAGGTATTACCATGCTGATACGGGAACCACTAATCCTGCCATTGATGATTTCTTTAGCATCTATAAGTACTATAACCTTAATGACCAGAGAAGAAAATATTCATTTGTTACCAATATTCTAGGTTCTGACGGTAAGTACTATTCCACACTGAATGCCCCTACCATAAAGGGCAGCCAGGGCGATACGGTGCCCTTCTTAAATAAATATTTTGATCCCACAGTAGGTAGTCAGTTGTCCGAATCAGGGGCTAACGTACACATCATCCGTTATGCAGAAGTGTTGTTGATAGCCGCTGAAGCAGAGAATGAACTGGGCAATATAGGGACTGCCGCTGGCTACCTAGATCAGGTAAGAAAGAGAGCCAACAACAACGTAGCTAATGATATTGATTTTTCAGTCCTTTCAAAGGTTCAGTTTCGCGATTCCGTTTATCTGGAACGCAGGCTGGAACTGGTATGGGAATGGCAGCGCTGGTTTGACTTGATAAGGGAAATAGGCGACCCTTCTGAACCAGCTCCTGTTATTGTTAATGGTTATGGCACAGGCCAGGGTCTGACTTTCTCCGGAGCTAATGATCCTCACCCTCTGGGTGGAAGTGGGATATTGTATAATTCGCTACAACTGGTAGGTAAAACCAGCGTTGAAGTTCCAAAGCACTATTTATATCCTATTCCATTACAGGAAATACAATTAAATCCCAACCTAACGCAAAACCCGGGATGGTAATAGCGTCGAACTACTAATTTACAGAAAGGATGCTACTATTATAGTAGTATCCTTTCTTCTATAAAATCAACAAAAAAATAAAACATGAAAACTAAAAACAACCATTTAAACAGAAACTGGAAACTACGCCTGTTAGCTTCAGGTTTACTTGTGAGCGCTATGGGTAGTTTGCCAGCCAATGCCCAATACGACCCTACACGTCCTTTTGAGGGACAGCTTGGAAAGACATTAGCAGAAACTCAACAATCCTGGCAAGAGCGATATACAAAAGCGCCTAAAGGAGCTCCAAATGTAGTATGGATACTACTAGACGACGTTGGCTATGGAGCTATCAGCGCCTTTGGAGGCCAGGTGCAAACCCCAACGCTGGATAGCCTTGCCAACAATGGATTGCGTTATACTAATTTCCATACCACTGCTATTTGCTCGCCTACCAGGGCGGCTTTACAGACGGGCAGAAATTCGCACTCTGTGCACATGGGGCTTTTCCCTACTACCGCTATAGGAACTCCGGGATACGATGGGTATATGCCCTTAGAAAAAGCTACAGTGGCAGAAATACTTCGCGAGAATGGTTACAATACCTATGCCGTTGGCAAATGGCATTTAACTCCCGCTGCGGATGCTACGCCAGCCGGGCCTTTTGTGCGCTGGCCAACGGGCAGAGGCTATGACCACTACTTTGGTTTCTTAGGAGGAGCTACCGATCAGTACCATCCGCAAGTATGGGACGATACTAAAAAGGTAGACATTGAACCCAATAAAAAACATTTTAACACGCTGATGGCTGACAAATCCATCAGTTACATTGCCGAGCAAAAAACAGTAGCCGCCGATAAACCTTTCTTCCTTTACTATGCCCCTGGCGCAGGCCATTCGCCGCACCAAGTGGATAAAGCATGGTCTGACAAATACAAAGGCAAGTTTGATAAAGGATGGGACGCTTACCGCGAAGAAGTATTAGCAAACCAGATTAAATTAGGCGTTGTGCCAAAAGGCACAGTATTGCCAGACCGTAACGCTACTGTAAAAGCATGGAATTCCTTATCGGCAGATGAGAAAAAACTTTATGCCCGTTTTATGGAGGTATATGCGGGTTTTGTATCGCAAACCGATTATGAAATTTCCCGCGTAATAAATTACATTAAAGAAATAGGCCAGCTGGATAATACGCTTATCATTGTTTCTGTTGGCGATAACGGAGCCAGTAAAGAAGGCACTTACGTAGGGCAGATCAATAACGTAGATTTATCCTGGACAGAAGAGCAGCGTTTACAAAAGAACATAGAGCAGATAGACCTGTTAGGTACAGAAAAATCCAGGCCAAACTATCCGTTAGGCTGGGCGCAGGCTGCCAACACTCCGTTTAAACAATGGAAACAAGACGCCAACTCTGAAGGCGGCACGCATAATCCTTTAATAGTATTTTATCCTAAAGTAATTAAAGACAAGGGCGGCATACGTACTCAATACTCGCACCTGATTGATATACTGCCTACTACTATAGAGCTTACAGGTGTTAAAGTTCCTACAGTTATAAATGGTTATCCGCAAGAGCCAATTGAGGGAACAAGTCTTGCCTATTCTATTATTAACCCTAATGCGCCATCGCGCCATACTATTCAGCATTATGAAATTATGGGATCTCGTTCTATTTATAAAGACGGCTGGAAGGCTGGCACGCTGCATAAAAAAGGGGAGGACTTTAGTAAAGATGTATGGGAACTATACAACGTAAATGATGACGTAAATGAGCGGAATGACCTTGCTGCAAAAAACCCTGATAAACTAAAAGAACTGCAGGAGCTATTTGATGCCCAAGCATGGAAGTACAACATCTATCCGTTAAAAGATGAACATGTACCATCTATAGTACCCGTTACTTATGTAGAAAAAAATAATAAATTTGTATTGTACCCAGGCATAAGCCAGGCGTTTGATGGCTTAGCTCCAAGGCTTATCAACAGATCATTCAGCTTTACAGCAGATGTAAATATTGCTAAATCTGCCGAAGGCGTATTACTATCAACCGGCGGTTGGTCTGGCGGCACAAGCTTTTATGTGCAAAACAATACTTTACAATTCGTTTTTAATAACGGCGTTGATAAATTTTATGTAAGTTCTAAGAAGCCTTTACCAACTGGTAAAGGAGAACTGAAGGCAGAATTTAAATACGATGGCGGGCAGCCTGGCTCTGGCGGTATAGTCTATTTATACATCAATGGCGAACGGGTAGGAGAAGGCCGGATTGACAAAACTAATAGGTCAGCCGTTGGAAACTACGAAGCCATAGAATTAGGCCGGGATATCGTTTCTCCTGTTACTGAGAAGTATAAAACTCCATTTGCATTTACAGGGGGTAAAATAAATAAAGTTACTATTGAGCTAGGGGATATAGTTATAGCTTCCAAATAGTAAATATTAAAAGTTGGTTTAGTTGAGTTAGGGCATGGTTAGGGGAAGAAATTCTCAGAATCATGTCCTTATTTAAAATAAATAGTAAAACAAATAAACAAATGAAAAAAACAATCATTCTATTACTACTAGTTGTGGCGACGCTATCGTCTTATGCACAACAAAAGGCTACTACTATAACAGGCACTCAAAAATCGCCTGATGCGCTGGAAAAAGAAGTTAAAACGGGGAAAGCTTATTTAATAGACGTAAGAACTCCTGAAGAATACAATGCCGGGCATTTAAAGTATTCGCAGAATATTGATTACAAGGCGGCAGATTTTAAGACTTCTATCGACAAGTTGGATAAAAAGAAAACTGTTTATTTGTATTGCCGCAGTGGAAATCGCAGCGGTAAGGCGGCAGATACACTAAAGGTGTTGGGCTTCCAGGCGTATTATAATATTGGAGGCTTTGAGGCTTTAAAAACAGAAGGCTTACCTGTAGAGTAGGTATAGCTTAATTGTCATTAATGCTTTGAAGTATCTCTTTACTGTGGTTCTTGCGTCTGGTATCGCTGGCTATCTGAACCTTTAAAAGAAGCACCTGAGTTAACGCTTTTTGTGCTTCTTTTTCTTTACCCCAATCTTTGTAAAGTAATCCTAATTCGTACCAATGCCTTATAGTAGTCGGCGATAGTTCTATAGCTTTCCTTAACACTTTCTCCCCAGCGCTGTAACCACCAGCGGGGATTCCGCCTAAAAACATTTCTGCCAGTTCTTTCTCAATCCAGCTTATGTTCCCTACTACTCTGTTAAAAGTGCCAAGTATGGAGTAGGCAATATCATCTTTAGGATTAAGCGCAATAGCCCGCAGCAATTCCTTTTGTATTTCTGTGCATAGCTTTACTTTTGTTTTACTACCTTCATACATAGCCCTGTTGCCTAAAGCCGCCGCCAGCCAGGTATGGCCATTGTTATTGCGCTCATTCAGGCTAATGCACAGTCTTGCAGCTTTTTCCGCCTGTTCTATGTATGGCCTTTTCTGTTCTTTGGCTTGTACATCGGCTATGCATATATACGCTCTTGCAATTCTCCATTGGGCTTCTGCATTTAGCGAGTCTAGTTTGTAAGCGGCAATAGCCTGCTTATACATCATTCCTGCAAAATAGGCGTCACCGTTCTCAACAGGGCTTGAAAATACATTACTATAAATCGCTAAAGAGATGGTAGCAGCGAAGGTTATACATAATACTCTAAAGTCTCTCTTCATTATCAGGGGCTAATAATGCTAACTATACATTAAACTTCTTTGATGCAGATTTATTTTAAAAAAAGCAGAAAAAAAATTAAAATCAGTATTACCCGCAGTTAAAGCGGGCAATACTGACTACCTATTTTTCTACTTTACAAGGCTTGCAAAACGCTGATAAATTAGTGTTTTGCTATTTTCATTTTTAGGTTCGTATTTACCGTTTATTATAGGGATATAAATTACTCTGCGCCTACTTTCTTCGCCAACTATAGAAGACTGCGCTACCCTGTGCCATAACCTACCATCGTGTATAGTAAGGTCGCCAGCTTTTGGTAGAATAGATACCTCATTAGCATCGGGGTTGTTATCCAAAAAATATTTTTTTCTGAACAAAAGGTTGTAAAGACTCTGCTTGTGCGTGCCTGGAATAACTTTTAGACCACCGTTGGCTTCTTTGGCATCGCTTAAATGTATTCC
>FTLB01843419.1_pt1 | contig 41548 bp, 58 predicted proteins | sample 1658291 | NCBI WGS metagenome assembly FTLB01 (sample SAMEA3914812, study PRJEB12502) | metagenome | biome: forest; material: soil | place: Canada | collected 2011-07-07 | depth 0.1 m
TACAAGATCGAAACAAAAGAGTCGATCCGTGCAAGCTTGGTGGTTCTGTTGGCGGGCCGTTGTGCAGAAGAAATGGTTTTCGGCTGCGACAATGCGAGCAACGGCGCAGAAAGCGACATTGCGACTGCGACCGCGACTGCAAGTGCATACGTCCGCAAGTGGGGATTTGACGAGTACAAGGCACGAGTGGAAAGCGGATCGGCAGAGCGCATTTCATGGATCACGAAAATTACGCAAACGGACGAAAGGATCGTGGGTCTGCTGGAGTGTTCGCACAATGACGCAGGTCAGATTTTGCGTGGTAATAAGACCTATTTCACGACTATCGTCAAGGCCCTTCTGGATAAGGGCGTGCTGACTCAGGCTGATTTCATCGAACTGTCGAAGCCGTTCATCGAGCTTGGTACGGAAGAAATGATCGCGAGCCATACCGAGGCATGGAAGAATTTCAGCGAGCGCGTTCAGTAAGGTAGGCCCCCGAAAGGGGGCGTTTTTGCTTGGGAAGACAATGGATAAAATCACTCGAAAGAAAGTCAAAAGTTTGACAGAATCGGGAAACCTTGAAATTTCTGGCAACGTTTTGGTTCGGAACGACGGGCAACGCGCCATCGTAGAAATGGGCGCAGTTCGGTGGCTCACCAACGAAGAAATGTGGGCACTGATGCATCCTTTGCAGGAATTGCTTCCTGCGGCGCAACCCGAACTGGTCATTCACGATGGAGAATCTTATCTCCTGAAGCCGTGTCCGTTTTGTGCGGGCGGCGTGACAAGTATTCGACCGTTGGGAAGGGTCTGGATGGGTATGAAGTATAGTGAGCCGTCCAGCGTGGAAATAAATCACCACTGCGACCCCGTAGCGGGTCAGCCGTCGCGTGCGGTGCAGCGTGTGGGTCGAGACGTTCAATCGGCAGTTGATGCTTGGAACACACGAAAATGATAAAAATGGATATGAAAAAATTTGGCACCAACAAGGTGGTTCAGGAAAAACCTTGGATTGTTTGCCTAATATGGAACATTTTTGTTCTGGCGGCGGCGCTCGGAATGACGATTCATGAAGGAAGCTATTACTGGATTATTCTGTGCGTCCTGATTTCCTGGCCTAGCGAAGACGAATAAATATTGTCCGATTTGTCGCCCTTGTGTAGAATGCTTGAAAATTACGCAAGGAGGACAAAAATGTCAGGTATCGAAAGCATTCCGGTTGAGTACACGCCGAACTGGGTCCGTACCGAAGCCGCTGATGAATGTTTCATCCGACTGTGGGATGAATTGGCGTGGGTGCGTCACCCTGGCGTTCCGCGTCGTGAATACTACGTCCACGTAGACAACAAGCCGTACTCATACGGTCTGGCTGCTTACGCGCGTACGTACGAAGCTCAGCCAATGCACGACACGATCCTGAAGCTGTGGATGATGGCGGAATCTCAATTCCAATGTGCGTTCGAAACCTGTTTCCTGAACGGATACGAAGACGGCAAGGATTTTCTCGGCTGGCACGCGGACGATAGTCCTGAAATGGACGATGCGCGACCCATCCTGATTGTCACGTTCGGTGCTGAGCGCGAAATCTGGTTCCGCAAGAACGGCGCGGGTCCGGGTGATCGTGTACCTCTGCGTCTGGGTCACGGTTCGCTGTGCGAGATGAAGCCCGGTATGCAGGATACACATCAGCACAGAATACCCAAGAGTTCTGAAAATGTGTGTGGTCCACGAATTTCTCTTACCTTCCGTGGTTATGTTGGAAAATAAGAATAGGTTCTATGTCTACCAGTATCTTCGAGAAAGTGGCCTTCCCTACTATGTGGGTAAGGGTTCGAACAAGAGGGCTTGGCGGAAAGGGAAGAATGAATTCAAGCCTCCAAATGATTTGAGTCGCATTGATATCATCATTGAGGGCGTCACTGAAGAAACGGCCTTTCGGATCGAGAAGCAATTGATTCAATGGTGGGGGCGGAAGGACTTGGGGACTGGAATTCTAAGTAACAGAACGGACGGTGGGGAGGGTTCGGCAAATTTTTCCGAGGCGACGCGGCAGAAGCTTCGGGATAATGGATACAAGCACACTATCTCGGAGGTTGGGCGTAAGAGAATTAGCGAAGCCCAAAAGTCTCGAACGAATCGTGTGCCGCGAGGTGCGCTATCGCCTGAAGAGGTATCGAAGCTTCGAGAGCGGAGTGTCGGTAACACTTTTAGAAAGGGTGCAACCCATACCGAAGAAGCGCGCGAAAAGATACGGAAGGCTCGGGCAAAACAGGTGCATCCAAGTTCCGGTAAGGTTAGAACGGAAGAGTACAAGGAAAAAATGAGGGAGAGTATGATAAAGCAGACAACTTTCCCATGTTCGTACTGTAGCGTAGTTGCGGCAGCGGGAAATATAAAGCGCTGGCACAATGATAACTGCAAAAACAAACCAAATATGGATAAAGTTGCATGAAACAAAAGTTTGTAGCAGACGACGGCACAGAGTTCGAGGATTCGACGCTTTGCCTAGCATATGAACGCCTGATCGACGCTTCCAAAGACAAGGCTTTTAACAAGACGGTGGAAGGCTTGTTCGTGGGGTGTGTGTCGTGGGATAGCACCTTCAATGATGACGGAGAGTGGGTTTTTCGTCAGGGTGATTCAAATTCTATGGCGAAGTTCAAAGCCAATCTGGTGCGCGCGCTACCGGCGCTCAGCGATCAGTTGCAAGCTGCCTTGAATCGCATCTAGAGCATAAATTTAGACTGTACTTTGTGCGAGCGCGGAAGTATCATGCTCGCACTACTCATCAACGGAACAAATGTCTTACTACGATTCGATTTACCACGATGTAACGATCACGCCAAGGTTCAATTTTGACGAAGAGATTGAAAGCATCGACGTTTTTATTGACAACTTGCATGATGACTTGCACTGTGAAGAGTTCGTTCGTAACGACGTTCCAGAGAAGGTTGGTGATAAGCGATTTGAGGCCCAGCGTCGCGTCGCGTTGAAAGAACTGACGCCTGGTATGTACACCGAGTCTGGAAATTTGATCAGACACAATAAACGAAAGGATGCAAAATGAGTTCACCGTTCGACCGCGTACCGCCCGCGACAGCGACAAAGACTGCGCCCACGATCAGCCTGACACCTCAGGTAGCGTCGCCGCTCGTACCGGTAAAGCCAGGTCCGTTTGCTGTAGCTCCACAGCCTGCGTCCACCAAAATGATCTATACGGTTGAAGATATCGACCGTGTTGGCGCAGATGCGGATGCAAAGCTGTCGCAACTTTCGGATCGGGTCACTAAAAAGATGACGTTGAACCGCATGGGTGATATCGGAACCATGCTCATGTCTGTGCAGCGTGAGGTGAACAATCTTGACCCGGCCAATCTGGTGAAAACCGATGGTTTGATGGGCAAGATTCGTCAGCATTTCATCGACATTAAGGTCGAACTGACGAAGCGCTTCCAGACGGCGGATGGCGCGTTCTCGAACCTCACAAAAGGGATGACGACGCAAATCGTCCAACTCACCGAGTGGGAGAAAGACGACGGCGAGATGTACGTCGAGAACATGGGGCGCTTCAAGGAAATCATGATCGCCATCGGTGAAATCGATGTCATGCTACAGCGCATGCGGGCTCAGGCGGCTGCTTGGCCCACGCTCGATGCTACCGATCCGGAAGCCCTGATGAAGGCGCAAGAGAAGTTTGTGCTTGAGGACCTGATCAGCCGTGCGTCTGTGCGTCGCGAGTCGCTTCTGCGCTCGAAGATCAAGTGCGAACTGAATGCGCCGGAATTGCTGGCGATGAAGTCGGCGTCGGGAAAGCTTGTGTCGAAGCTGAAGTCGAACGCAAGCGACATCATCCCGGAAATCAAGCGCGAGATTGCGAAGCAAATCCAAATCTTGCAAATGCGTGAGGCGTTGAAGGGGATCAAGTCGTTTTCTGATTTTGCAAACGTTACTCTAGCTAAAGGGGCAGATTCTACTAAGGGGGCCGTATTGGAAGCAAATCAGGCATTCAACGATGCCACGATCACGGTGAACACCATTACGTCAATGCAGAATTCAATAAAGGAAATGGTGCTCGGGATACAGGCAATCTCGGTTGAGGCGGAGAAGCGAAGAATCTCGGAAGAGGCTACTATCAACGAAAACCAAGCGAATCTCCTTATGGATTTGCAAAAGTCGGGGACTATTTAAGCAATAAGGGGAGCGGAGAATAGTTCCGTATGTCCGTTCCCCAAGAAGCGCGCTCCTGTGTACGACATGCCATTCGCTGCGCCCATGCTATGAAGGCGACTTTCTTCATTTCGTGCATTAGAACCTTTTTCATGTGAGATGACGTGCGTGATAGTATATAGAACGTTGCCTGCTACGCCCATTCCATCTAAACGCTTGTTTGGAGTTCGGTTTGTGATTCCAATCTTCCATACTTTTTCGCCATTAGGAAGGGTGAATTCGATTTGGTAGAGATAGGCTCGTGTTTTAGGATTGAAACCGTAGTTTGCCGTTTCCATGTGCTCGCAAACATCTTCCATCCAACCATTTTTGTTGGCGGCTCGGTAAGCAACACTGTCATTCGCCTGGAACTCGCTTCGCGTCTTGTACTTCTTTGCGGAGATAGCAACGACTTCCTTAGTTATGGTGCGGCGAACAGGCTGCATGTGAGCACAGATTTCGGCAAGCCATCCATTTTTCCAAGCGGCTCCATATGCAACGTTGTCGGCACGCTGAAATTCCTTGCGCGTAGAGAAGTTGCGGGCAATACTGGAGACGAATGCCTTCGTTAACGTGCGGTATTCGCCTTGTCCCATATGAATGCACACATCGTCCATCCATCCATTCTTTAAGGCTGCATTGTAAGCGCTGCAATCGGCTGCGCGGAATTCGCCACGAGTTTCAAAATTCTTTGCAATATGCGTGATCAATTCTTTGGATAAAGTTCTGCGGGCCATGTTTTCTCCTTGTGGTAGAATGAGTATAACTTAAATTGCACTCTTAGGTCTAAAATTATGAATCGAGGCGACTATTTCGCTATCGGAGAGGGGCGAAAGGTTCGCCTTCTCTGCGAGTGCCGTGGCATCGGCAACGGCGTGATATATGGATATGTCGTGAATGGCTCATGGGAGTTCACGCTTGAGTCGGGTATTCTGACGGTCATCGCGAAGAATACGATGCACGAAGTCAATATCATCTGGGAGGGGGAAATCCCGCGAGGCTTGGGTGACTACAACGATGCTATTGAGTATATCGAGCGCCGCCTGAATCACTGGGCTGTCATGAACACGCTGATCGATCAATGGATTCGTTTAGGTGAGACGTGGATTCGATTCAAGCGTGCGCTCGGCGCGGCCAAACGGGCGTATCTGAAAGTGTACGAGGCGAATTCCAGGTTTGTGGAAGACGAAGACGATTTGATTGCTTTCTAAATTATTTATTGCAGGTCTGAGTTTTTCTGTTAAAGTAACACTAGTCACGGGGATAGGCCCCGAACCAAAAAGGAGAAACAAGTGAGCGTCACTCTCGATATGAACAAGCAGCAAGTCGTTTTGGACATGAAAAAGCGATTTGTGCTAAACATGGAAAAGGCGATGGAGAAGCAGGGAGTCGAAACGTTCCCGATTCTGCGTACGCGGGCGGCAATCGACGCCTCGGGTTCGATGGAAGATAACTTCCGTTCGGGCTACGTCAACACGTCGGTGGATCGCTTCATCGCTGCTGCACTCAAGTTCGATGACAACGGCGAACTCGAAATCGGATTCTTCAACACGCGCTTCCTGGAAACGCCGGTCGCCGTCCTCGCGGACGCGGGCGTGTACATGCAGACGAAGGCTCGCACGGTCGGTGCAAGCGGCGGGACGGAATTCGACCCCATCGTGGAATGGACTCTCGAAGAAGACACGCGAGAAGGTGCTGCTGAACAGGTTCAGGAATCTGGCGGTTTCTTCGGCGGATTGAAGAAGTTGTTCGGCGTCGCGCCTGTCCAAGCTGCTGCGGTCGAAGGAACTCTCCCTGATTGTGGTCAGTACACCGGCATCATCACGGACGGCTCACTGAACTCGAAATCCTCGCAGGATCGATTCGAGTTGGCGCTGCGTAAGACGGACGCAAACGACTCATTCTTCCAATTTATTGGAATTGGTAGCGGCGTTGACATTGCATACCTGACCAGCGTTGCAAAGCGTTTCTCGAACGTGGGTTTCGTACATATCCAGAACCCCTCGAAGGTGGATGACGATGCGTTCTACGGCCTGCTGGCGAACGACAAGTTCGTGGGCTGGATCAAGCAGTACAACGCGGCTCGCGGCGTCAAGTAAGTCGGTGGCGGGGACGAACCCCGCCTAATAAAATAGGGTAGGCGATGTTAGAAGAAGAATTTCTCAAAAAATTTCCGTGGATTGATCCGATGGTGGACATGGGTCGGATGAAGTACCGTCCTGAAGTGAAAGAGCATGATCAGCATTACGCTACACGCGGATCGTGCCACAAGCTGATGGGCTATATGGCTCCAATCCATTCAAAGCATCTGGATCACACAGACGGTCACGATTGGGAATTGTTCCGCGCGAGCCATCGCGGCACCATCGACGGCGTGGAATATCTGTGGGGAATGTTCGTTGAAGGGCTTGGCATGTTCAACGTCATGATTCCTGTAGAGCTATCTCGTTTGCTTACTGACGAAGAGCGAGCGGCTTGGTCGAAAGTTCGACTTGGTATGTATGGATCGCACTCAGGGAAGCTGTCGTACACGTTTGACTCGGGCGTTAAGCCCTAACAACAGGAGAAACATCAAAACATGAATCCGAAATTCCAACTTTTTGGCATTCCGTCAATTCTTGGCGCAATCATCTTCGGATGGCTGTACTACAAGACGGGCAACTCGCTCTACGTGTGGCAGGCTTTCAATCTGTCGCTGATCGAGGTGTCCATGAGTTTTGATAACGCCGTTGTCAACGAACAGAAGTTGAAAGGTATGACGCCGTTCTGGCAACAAATCTTCTTCTGGTTTGGTATTCCGATTGCCGTGCTCGGAATGCGCTTCTACGTTCCGCTGGAAATCGTATCGAGCATCGAAGGTTCCACGCTGAGCGACGCGTACAACATGGCGATCAATGCGCCGGATCAATTCGCGGCTTCGCTCCGCCAGGCTCACGCAGCTATCGCCGGATTCGGTGGTGCGTTCCTGATGCTGACAGCGTTCGAGTTCTTCGGAAGCGACGAGAAGGAAGAGCACTGGTTGCCGGGTGAGGGTATTCTCGCCAAGATCGGTGTGGTGCGCGGCCTCGAATTCGTGGCGGTATTTATCGCCCTGCTGATCGGCTATCACGTCTCGCAATCGGTTCCGCTGGTTCTCGCCGGTATCGGTGGCTGCATCGTGTTCGTGGGAATGTCTGCACTCAAGCAGGGCATGGAGAAGATCGACGGTTGGCTCGGTGCATCGACCATCACTGCGCTGCGTGTTCTGCAAGGTGGCCTCGGTGGCTTCCTGTACCTCGAAGTGCTCGATGCATCGTTCTCGCTCGATGGCGTGGTCGCTGCATTCGCAATTTCGAAGAACATCTGGGTCGTGGCCGCTGGTCTGGGCGTCGGTGCGATCTTTGTGCGGGAACTCACGCTGTGGATGGTAAAGACCGGTGCATCGGCAACGTTCAAGTATCTGCCCAACGGCGCGTTCTGGAGTATTCTGGCGCTGTCGGTGACGATGTTCGTATCCGTCAGCCACGAAGTACCCGACTGGCTCGTGTCGGTCATGAGCGTGGGCTTTATCGTCGCGGCGCTGATCACTTCCAAGCTGTCAAAGGATTCATCGGAAACCGTTCCGGCAGGTGGCGTCAGTGTCTAAGGCAATGCAAGATGGCGAGCGTCGCGAGATAAAAGTGGACTCGGACAAAATCTGGAAGACTCTGCCCAAGGTTTTTGCCATCCGCTACGATTGCGATACACCCTACGTGGAAGTATCGTTTGCTGGGCAGTCTTTCTCGATGACCGATGTTGATGCAACGGCGCTTCATGAAAAGCTGATCAAGGCGCTCGATATTCTTCCGTCGTCAAAGTAGTTGCTGCCACATAAAAAGTCTGTTAAAGTTCTTCCTGTCGCGGCGGAATAGATACCCGCCGCGAATCAACCAACCAACAAGGAAAATTGAAATGTCGAATCCTATCGTCCTGAACATGAACAAGACAGAAGGCACTTCCCTGGTCAAGCTGAATATGGCGAAGATTTCGCTCGACACACTGAAGAAGCTGAAGATCGAAGTGTTCTGGTCGGAAAGCCCGCTGCACGCGAAATCGCTGACTCAGGGCTATGATCTCGACCTGTCGGCATTCTTCCTGGACGCAAACAGCAAGGTCACGTACCCGGACGACGTTCTGTATTTCAACTCCGCGAAGGACGCGAACGGCTTCGCGACGGTCTACGGCGGCGCGGGCGTGCTTCCGAAGGACGAGCGCGCGGGCGGGAGCGAAGAAATCCGTTTCGACTACTCGCTGGTTCCGTCGAACCGCAACCAGATCGACCACTACGTCACGATCTTCGAAGGCGCAGAACGCGGCCAGACGTTCGTCGTGATGCAGGACGCAAAGGTCGTGCTGACCAACACGGAAACCGGCAATGAAGTGCAAACGTTCCTGCTGCAAGGCTTCACGAACGACACGGCGCTGCATATCGGTTCCTCGATCCGCAACGCGCAAGGAGTCTGGGAATTCCAGCCTGCCGGTACTGCGCGAAATCTCAGCCTTCCGGAAATCCTCGCACTGTACCAATAACCGGTACTTTCGTACCTGTAATCGGTAATCTGCGATAGAATAAAGGGACGCTTCGGCGTCCCTTTGTGTTTGGAGAGAACATGGCTGCAAAGAACGCATTCGAGCCGCGAAAAATCGAGTTAGAGAAATCAACGCCGCATGGCTGGTATATGGTAGTATTCCCACGCGTGCACGACGAAAGCGCAAATGTTGAATTGTGGCTGGACCGTGCCTTGGACTGGGTGCGCGAGAGCGGCATCAAGCAGTACACGTGGGGCCTTCTGCACGGGCTGGACAAGAAGGATAAGGAAATCACGTCGCCAGTCATCTACTTCAAAGACCGATATGACGCTTTGCAATGCACGTGGCGCTTGTCGGGTACACTTCAGGGGGAATAAATGAAGCTCAACATCATCAAGGGCGAAGCGCCCGATATCCTGCTGATGAACGCGCTCGCCAAGCATTACACGGATGACGAACTGTTCAATACAATCAAGCTGGGCGATGGTTCTCAGACGGAAGTAAAACTTACGGTAAACGGGTTCGAAGTGCCGTTCGATTCCATCGTGCAGAACATATGGGATCAATGCGAACGGGTGCATGACGATGAAGTGATCAGGAAGGCGCTGAAGCTGCTGAATCTCGCGGGTCTGGACGACCTCAAAGACACGATCCGCAATGCTCGTGAAAAGGTCGAAATGTCGTTGGAAGAACTGATTCAAAAACTTGGAAAATAATCAAATGTCTCAAGGATTGGAATGTCGTGAGCACTTTCACTTCGGTGAAGGAAGAGTGACGGTGCAGATAGCAAGCATCGGAGACGTGCCCGCATTGATTTTCACGCACGCAGTAATCGGAGGTGTGCCGGGTGAGATTGCTCCCAAAGAAGAGCCTTCTGTCGAAGACCCGAATGTTTTGCGTGAAAGCGTGATTCTCACGTTCAAAAGTGAGGCACTACGGGACGCGGTAGAAGCGGCTTTGATGGGCCAATTGAAATGATCATCGTCCACAATGACGGCAGTTTCACGCTGATGGGTCCGCGTGGAAAGCCGGTCAAGCCTTGGGTTCAATGGGATCATGTAGACGGCCCGCTGCTGCATTGCTGTGACGGGTCGTTGCACTGGTTGACTTGGAAAGAGCGGTTTTTGATTTGGATCGGACGGATTACCGTGGAAAGTCTCGATCCGATGTGGAGTGAAGATTATGAGTGACAACGTACGAAGCTATGGCTTCATTGCAGTTCTGAAAGAGCCCCTCGATGATATCGAAGAAATCAGCGACAAATTGTGGCGAGAGAAAAGCCTGGTTCAGGTCAACTACGAAGGGACCTTGGCATATATCGACTTCAACAAAAACCAGCCTTTCTCGGTTCGCGAGGATATCTACGGATTGTTTATCGGCCCAACCAAGCAGGCAGATACCATACCGTTCGAGACGGAATGCATTGCGCAGGGTATTCCGGTGGACATGTCTACGGCGAAGCCCTATAACTGCATCTGGTACACTGGGTGCGAGAGTCCCATGTCGTGCCTGAAAAAAGAGGAATTCCTGGAGAGATGAGCTTTCCCACACGATTTCTAATTGTCAGTGCCTGCGCGATGTTCGTCGTTTTTCTCTGGATGCGTTTGGGTGGTCAGTCAGCGTCTCGTGCTTACGCAGTGCCTGAACTAGTCTTTAACGAACCCTCCAAGATTGCGTCAAAAGATGGGTGCGATACGTACGCATTCCTGGACGAAGAATTCCACAGGCACTATTACACGCGCTGTCCAAATTCGACCGTCACGCATGATCAGGAATGGGATGAAAACGTGCGCCGTGGGAAATTCTACGAACTACAACATCGGTCGGAGACGACTGAAACGGAAAGTAATTAAACTCGCGAGGACTTGCAAAATGAAACTTCTGACAAAGCCTAGCGCGGACACTAAAACGGTGGAAGTCACGGTTCCCGCGTGCCGCGAGACAAGATTCAATCCGCTTGGTCTTCTCGGGATTGGACCGATCACGACAACGCGGTATATTCCGGCGCGAACGGTAAAAACAGTGCCTGCCTTGGTGCGCCCGAAGCCGATTGAAATTGACTTCGATGATGAAGATGCCATCGACTCCTGCATTGATGTGGGTGTGTACGACTTCATCAAGAAGAAAACGGCGTTCCCGCTGATGTTCGAAGGAAAGGTCTACACTCTTCACGGCGTTTTTCCGATCAAGCTATTGCGAGACAATGTGTGGGAATCCTCGATTGACTATTTCGAGCACTGAAATTTTGTATAACCAGCTTTTAAATCATGATCTATGGGAGAGAACCACATGAGAGAGCATAATATGAAGAAGTTCAAATGCGATCTACAGAAGGTATTTGCGCACAGATTCAGTGTGCGTGTGGGTGTGGAGAATGGATTAGTCCGGTAGATAAGTATGATCGTCCACGGCGGTTCGTCAGCGGCCACAATGGTCGAAAGTATGTTGGCGATGATGCCTCAAGATGGGCTACGGAAAAACGATATAGGCAGAAGAATCCGGAAAAGATTCGAGAGGCTAAGAGAAACTATTATCGCGCTAGGAAACTGAAGGCAATGGAAATAATGGGCAATAGGTGTGCTCATTGCGATATAGCTTACAACGGGAAAAACTCTCCAATATTTGAGTTTCATCACCTTGATCCTTCAATTAAGGAGGCGGGGGTGACTAGGTTGCTCACAAATAGAGCTTGGTCTGAAACTCTTGACGAATTGAAGAAATGCGTGCTAATATGCGCCAACTGTCATAATCAATATCACGGAGGTGAGTGGTGAAGCAAAACGAACTGTACGGTCAAATGTTGGGCGGAAAGGCAAAATTCTGGACCGGCGATATGGAAGTTGAGCAGGCTGCGTTGGATCAAATTCGTAACATTTCGACGCTGCCCATCTTGGCGGGGCATATTGCAATCATGCCGGATGTTCACATGGGCATGGGAGCAACGGTTGGTTCGGTGATTCCGCTTAAAGGCGCAGTGATTCCAAGTGCAGTTGGCGTGGACATTTCGTGCGGGATGGCGGCGGTTCAGACAACGCTGAAGGCGTCAGACCTTCCGGATAACTTGTCGGTTATCCGCGCTCAGATCGAGCGTGATATTCCGGTCGGATTCAACTGCCACCATCGTGTTCTGAAAACGAACAGCAAGGGTCTGGAAGGTATGCGTATCCAGCGCGTCCGCGATGAACTTCTGTCGCGATTCCATTCTTTGCGAATCATGAAAAAGATTGGACGCTTTGACGAAAAGCGGATGGAGCACCAAATTGGAACATTGGGTGGCGGTAACCACTTTTTGGAGTTGTGCTTGGACCTGGAGCAGAACGTATGGGTGATGCTGCACTCGGGTTCGCGAAACGTCGGAAAGACGATTGGCGAAGCTGCAACTGAATTCGCCCGTGCGGAAGTGAATAAGCTGGGGTTTGGTCTTCCGGACAAGGACTTGGGTTGGCTGGCAGAAGGGACCGAGCCGTTTGACGAATACGTGGAAGGAATGTCGTGGTGTGGTGAGTATGCGCGTCTTTCGCGCGATACCATGATGTTGCTTTTCCTGGAAGCGCTGAAGCGTCATCTGAAGCCGTTCTCTCTGGTCGGCGGCGCTGTCAACGTGCACCATAACTACCTGAACCGCGAGACGCATGGCGGGGAGTCGTTGTGGATCACGCGTAAAGGTGCTGTGTCGGCGCAGAAGGGTCAAATGGGCATTATTCCGGGCGCAATGGGTAAAAAGAGTTTCATTGTGTGCGGAAAGGGCCATGAAGCGGCTTACTGTTCGTGCTCGCATGGTGCAGGGCGTCGTTTGTCCCGTACGAAGGCGAAAAAGGAATTCACGTTGGATGACTTGGCGGCTCAGACGGAAGGCGTAGAATGCCGTAAAGATGCGGGTGTCTTGGACGAAATTCCGGGCGCGTATAAGGATATCGAAAAAGTTATGCAGGCTCAGTCTGAACTCGTTGAGGTAAAGGCGGAACTGCGTGCAATTCTCTGTGTAAAGGGCTAACATGATCGTTGTTTCAACTGTTTTGCTGTTGGTTATCGGCTACGTTATTGCACGGCTGATTGAGAAGGAGAAGTACGTAATCGGCGGCATTGTCGCGGGCGTCGTGATTCTCTTCGCAGTCTTCATGCAGGTTGGCGTGGACTACGTAGTGAAGCACCGCATCGGTTTCTGCGGTAGCTACTACAACCGGTACTAATCGTCTTGGCGCTGCGGGGCTTCGGCCCCGTTTTTATTTGGAGATTGCTATGGCAGGCGAAAATTTGCTCGATAACTTCATCAAAGAAAAATTTCCTATCGAGGACCGTGTTTCAGAAGCGCCCGAAAAAGTGCTCGATATCTACGAATTCGATGACCTGATCGACGCGTACCAGACCGCACAGAACGACGGGACCACCAAGGATCGAGCCGACGCGCGACGTGCCTTGAAGGATGCGTATCGCGCAGTGCTGCGCGCCGCTGGTAGGAGCGACCGGTGAAGATCGCTATCACAGGCGGAATGGGTTGTGGCAAGTCCACGGCAATCAATGCCTTGTCAGACCTGTTGCCTGACTACAAATTCGCCAGTTACGACGCTGAAATCAAGCGCATGTACGGTCACGACTGGGCGTTTCGCGATCAATTGCGGCATTTTTTCGGTACGGACGTGAAGGCTGAAGTCGCGAGTCTCGTGTTCAATAATCCGGAAAGGCTGAAGACGCTCATCTGGATCACGGAGCCACCCATGAAGGCGTTCATGGAAATGGTCACGAGCAATCCAGATGTTGTCGTGGAAGTGCCGATGCTTTATCAGCTTCCTGGCTATCCTGAAATGTTCGACAAGGTTTTCGCCATCTGGTGCGACAAGGACGCTCAGCGCGCGCGGATCAAGAACCGTGACGGTCTGTCGGATGAAATGATCGACCGGAAACTTGCAATCCAGTTGAGCGCCGACGAAATCGCTTCCAAGGCAGATTTTGTGATCGACACGAGCGACGGCGCGGTGGACATTCATGTTCAGCTTGAGGCTGTGCTTCGGGTGGCTGAACTCAAAAGCGTGTGATAATATTCAGTTCTAACTACGGAGAAAGACATGGCGATTGGTGTGTACGCAGGTTCCTTCGACCCGATCACGAAGGGTCACTTGGCGGTGATCCGCCAGGCGCTCAAAGTGGTGGATACCCTGCATGTGGTCGTCGCTTTCAATCCGGCCAAGAATGGAATGTTTGAAATGACTGAGCGCTTAATCCTTATTCACGCGTCGATCAAGGAAGAATTGGCGTATATTGCGCAAGGGCGAATCATTGTCGGTTTCATCACGCATTCTTTGACAGTTGAATACGCAAAGCGGGTTGATGCGAACGTTCTGGTCCGTGGTCTTCGTAATGGTACAGATTACGCATACGAGCGCTCGCAGGCGGCGATCAACGGAAAGCTGGCTCCTGAAATCGAGACGATCTTTATACCGACGCCGGTTGCCTACGAAGAGGTCAGTTCATCGACGGTTAAGGGGCTGATGAAATTCGAGGGTGGAGAGGTTGCGGCGCGTGAGTTCGTTACACCTTCCGTTCTGGAAGCCATTAAAAACAGATCGCACTTTTGAGGAAATATGAAAACTCTGGAATTTAACGTCAACTCTTGGCATTACTGGCTCGCTACGAAAGTCGCGAGCTTCGATCATGACGACAGTAATTTCTGTGCGTACGTGCGCAGTGTCCTGTTCGGCGCGTTCATGATTTCGATTCTTGCAGGTTTTGCGTCGGCAGTCCTGTTCGCAATCGGTTTGGAAATTCGCGCTTTCTACACCTGTTTTTTCACACCGGTATGCACGTTCGGAAAGAATGAGCAAGCGATTGCAACAGGGTTTGCGATTCTGTTTGCTGTCATCGGCCTGATTGGTCTGATGATTTGGCACCGGAATCGTGTGGAGCGGATTCGTAGCGAGATTTATGACGGCATCCGTCCGGAGCCGCAACCCGGTTTTATTTCGATGGCCTACAAGTCGATCAAGGAAAAAACCTGCTTTCGTGTGGAGTTCAAGTAATGGGTCAGCCTTATTTCACGAGCGATTTGCACATCAATCATCGCTCGATTCTCAAGTACACAAGCCGAAGTTCAGTTCTCGGTTTCCCGCAGCAGGGTGAGGACGAAGAAGTCGAAGAGAGCGTGCTGCTTCACCGTATCGCGGTCCATAATGACTGGGTTCTGAAGACGATCAATGCGAATGTCGGTCCTTCGGATCATCTGTACTTCCTTGGTGACCTATTCTTTGGTGATCAGTGGCTTGCAGCGTACTGGATCGACCAGTTACGCACGAAGCATCGAATCTTCGTCAGCGGCAACCATGACGATAAGCTGATCGGCTTCTACGAAACGAGCGGCCTGTTCGAAGCAGTTTTCCGGCACCGCACGGAAGTGAAGGTCAACGGCCATCTTCTGGTACTCGATCATCACCCCATTGCAGAATGGAATCGCGGCCACAAGGGTTCTCTTCACCTGCACGGCCACTGCCACGGGAACTTCGACTATGTGTCAGCCAATCTCCAGGATAAGAAGATTCTGGACGTGGGCTGGGACAATTCAGTCAAGGTTCTGGGTGAATACAGGCCGTTCTCGCTCGCTGAAGTCGAGGCGTACATGAATGGTCGTGTAAATATCCTTCACCACAACAAGGCAGGCTGAAGTGGAAAAAGAAATTCCAGAGCCGGAAGTGCCTAGGGACATTTCATGCGAAGGGCGCTGTTTCGCGCCCGCCTGCGGTTTCTGGGACGGAAATTCAGAATGTACGTGCCAGCGTGAAAAGCTGTTGCAAAATTCAGACTAAGCCGTTAATATGAAGGGGTCAGTGCAGGAAATGCACTCCCCTTTATCGTTTTGAGGCAATAATGAACCTGAACAAGCTGATTTGTGCCCATTGCGGGCAAGCGCGTGGAAAACATAGCGTCTCATCCTACAACTGTCCGGAAAATGGCGGATTTCATCGCATTCGGCGCTTCAAGCTGGCCGTTAGCAAGCTTTCGGAGGATTGTCACTCGGTCAAGCGGCTACAAGCGCGTGCGATTGAGGAAATCGAGCGCGAAGTCGCGCGCAATCTGATCAAGCAACTGGAGCAGCAGCTTGGTTTGCTGGATTTGTCGACTCAACTTCAACAGGCCGATGTTTTGGACGGTATCAATCTGATTCGTGAAGGTTACGACCTTTAAAGGAGTGGTAATGGAGTTTTCAGCATGGCTTTTTCACGTTATGAAGCGTGTCGCAGCGACGAACTATGCGCACATTTCACCCACAATCAACGAAGACGGTGTGTTCGAGGTGGAACTGGTTGGAGTTGTTGACCAGCTAGTGGCACAGATTGCCACGATCACAGAAAACGCGACTGAAGCAGAAATCACGGCATTCGAGCTACAGCTTGATCTTCTGAAAAACGCTGTCCAGGCGCAGGACGCAGAAGATGAAGCGAACGAAGTCAAGATTCGCGAGATTCTTGGCCGACTGACGCCCGAAGAGCGCCTACTGATCGAGCGCCCGCTGCCGGAAGACTTGCCAACGGAAGAGTCACCGGAAGACCCGGACTTCTGCGAGTATCTGTAAAAAAGGGGCCGAAAGGCCCTTTTTCATTAGGTCTAAAAAAGTGTTGACATGACAGAAGGTCTGAGGAATAATGGACTCACCATCCACTGACGAGTAAAATCATGAAAAACATTCGCTGGGACGCATCTGATATCGAAGCACTCGCAAAACGTTCTTTCCTGATCCGAAAAAATTCTATCTCGCCCGTTTCTGCGCTGGAATCAATCAGGCGCGCACAAGATGAAGTGCTAAAGCCGAACCAGCGCCGTGAACTGACGGGCATGAACCAGGTAGCGAAGGTTGTGGAGGCATGGAAGATTCTGGAAGCTCAAGGATATGGCTCTCGTGAGCAGGCTATTCAGCCGATTTCGCCACCGCAGCACGAGCCGGTTGCGCTAAAGTTGGAAGATGTTTCCACAAATGATCTTTTGGCTGAATTTGTGAAACGTCTGGCTCCGATTCTTGATCCGGAATATATTCGGTCACTGGCGCGTGACGAAGCAAACAAGATTCTGGAGGCGCGTATCCCGAACATGCTTCTTCAGCCAGAAGATATTCACGTCGAAGAAGAGTCGCAGCAGGAAGTGAAGAAATACCACGTCTGCATTCTGGGACTGGAAGGGAGCCAGAAAGAGGCGATGCGTCGTGCGTATGGGTCGGTAATTGACTTTCATTTTCTGGACGGCAGTGAAGGTGTAAATCGAATTAAAGCTACTTGCGAGCGGATGGATTTGACTGTACGATCACGCTGGTGCAAAGGTAATCTCGGATCGACAAGTGGTTGGCCTAAATTCTCCAGTGCGGAAGGCGGTGGTCTCGACACCATCAAGCGACTTATCAACAAAAATTTCAAACTATGAAAAAGTGTTTTGCGTTTGTTTTTCTGGTCGTCGCGGGGATATGCCTCGCGGCGTGTGATCCGGGAACGGTTCAAGTCTATAAATCGCCTCCGCATGTTCGGGACAAGCAGGTAATCTGCACGCTGACAGGCGAGTCGTACATCTACATTAGTGACGACTACGCTGATTCACATACGGTGCGTAGCCCTGAGACTGATCCTCTGTGTCTGCCGATGAAGCTCGCTGCAAAACCGGTTGCCGCCTCTGGAGCAAGTCAATGAACGTTGATCGTTTCACGCGTGCCATCGAAATCATCGAGGCCCTGCCGGATGAACAGGTCAACCTGAAAGTTTGGCAGAAGGAAAACTTCGCAAGATATATCAGTTCGAAGCAAGAGGCGACGTGCGGAACGATTGCCTGTGCGGCGGGGTGGCTGGCGCTCGATCCAGAAATGCAGGCGCAGGGTCTTAAAAGTGGATTCTGCGGTCAGCCCGAATTTCATTTTCGCGGGGAAATCTACGGTGTGTCATTTCACGCACTTGGATTATTCTTTGATATTCTCGATATCGAAGCGGATACGCTGTTCGGACCCCGCGTAGCTTGGGAAGAGTCCGAGGATATGGAATGCTGGACAGACAAGCAAATATGGCTCCATCGCGCCAAGACTTTCCTGGCTGGGTGCGAGGGTGAGATTTGAACTCCGGTCTGCTGTGGGAAGCGGTCGAGATTATCCAGGATATTCCAGAAAAGAAAATCTCCCTCGGTATCTGGCAGCGCGGCATCCCTGACGAAGACAATCCAGAACTGTGCATTCCTGCTGCACGCTTCATCAAGTCGGCCCACAAGAAGCTGATTTGCTGCCCAGGTGGCTGGTTGGCGCTGCACCCGGACATGCAGGCAGTCGGGCTGATTGCAAACGTCATGGGAACGCCTTCGCTGTCGCATTGGCGCGACCATAGCGACGATGACGGCGACGGATATACCGCAGGCACGACCAAGAACGTTAAGCCCGCCAAAGGCTCTGCATTCACGGCGCTGGCGCAAACCTTCGACATGAAGGCGTGGGAGGCGAAGTTGCTGTTCGGGCAGCGTTACCTGGCGGAACGGGCGATGCCGGTTACGGACAAGGAACTGTGGATGAAGCGTGCGCGGCAAATGATAAATAGAGGAAGAAAATGAAAATCATTAGCGGATGGAAGGATTATTACGATCACATCGCGCACATTTATGGCGGCGGTGATCCGAAGGTGATCTACAACCGAGACTATGTTGTTCCGGATAGATTATCTGGCAGCGACCGCTTCGAGGATACTCTGGACGTTAAAGGTAACGTCTGGACGCCCAATATCCCGTCTTCGATGGAAATTATCAACGCAGGTATTGCGCCCGTGCAGAAGCACGAGTTCAGTGCGCTGATCGTCATGCACCGACTGTTCATCCTAGAGCGGCAAAGCGACATGGGAGAAATGGGCGTACTGCACGCCCGCAAGGACTGGCACATCACCGCTCGCCCGTTGCTGGACTTGCCCTATGGTGGCCTGTATCCGCTCATGCGCATGGGTGAGGCGTTCACAGATCGGGCATCCCTCTTCGAGAAGCGCCGGATGCGAGAACTGCTTCACGATGACAGAAATGATCGGTTTTTGTTCAAGCAGGGCAGTAAATACAATGGTGCGCGCGATTTGTGCAAGTTTGCAGGCGCGCCGGTCTTTGTATTGCAGGGGAACCGCTCTCCGCGTATCTCTGGGAGAACCCCAAAGCTTTCCGCGTTGGGTCTGGCTGCGCACATCGAGCCGCAACAGTTGTATCAGGAGTTGGCGATGTTCGTCGGTAACGTCCTTAATCCCGTGGAGCAACCGCCCTCGAACATGAAGGATATCGAGAAGGTTTCCTCGCACGGATTTGACAAGAAAATCTCTTTCAGGCACCGCAAATGAATTTCAAAAAGATGGCGCTGGACGAAAAGAAGGCGCTCTACACCAAAGCAATGTGGTCTTACCACAACGAAAAACGCCAGATTATCACCGACAAGGAATTCGACAAGCTCGAAGACCTGATCCGCGAAGTCGAGCCTACGTGGGAAAAGCTGGGCAAGACCGGCGTCCGTACGTTCGACCGCAAGATGGAAGTCGCGCTGACTGAGTTCATGCCAAGCCTGAACAAGCACTATCCAGATGCGATCCAAACTGGTCTGAACCGGATTGATCCCAGTCTGGCTATCGAAATGGACAAGCTGGACGGGACCGCGCTCCAGTTGCGCTGTGAAGACCGCAAGCCGTACTCGCTGACGACGCGGGGTGATGGAACGCTCGGTCGTGACGTTTCTTACTTCATTCCGGCGCTGATCGAGACTGGCCGAATCCCCGCCGAAATCGACCGCGATGGAACGGTTGTTCTTCGTCTCGAAGGCGTAATGAAGAAGAAAACCTTCGCAGAAAAGTGGTCTGTCGAAGCACTGGGTGAAAAGGAAGGTCAGGACAACGCGCGCCAACTATGCAATGGAGTATTCCTGCGTAAAGAACCGGGTCCGGAACTCGCGGATATTGACCTGAAGGTTTTGGGTGTCTATGGCCTGACGCTGATTGAAGGCTTGTCGTGGGCCGACGATAATGGGTTCGACGTGGTTTACGCCTTGGGATTCCAGATTCCAGTGGACACGGCAGCGGAGTTCCTTACTGCGGTGCTCGCGGATCGACGCGCACAGGGAGACTACGAAATCGATGGTATCGTGGTCACAGATTCTAGCTTTGTCCTGAAGTACACGTCAGATGACAAGCCGAAGGGAATATGGGCGTTCAAGGTGAACGCAGACGATACGGCAGATGAAGTTGTGGTGCAGGATATCGAGTACGCGAAGACCCGTACCGGCAAGATTTCTATCGTCGCACGTATCCCGCCTACGCGCATGGATGGCGTGGTGGTCGAGCGCGTGACGGTGCACAACGCCGCGTGGATGCTGGAGCGCAATATCGGCATTGGATCGGTGATCAAGGTGTTGCGCTCGGGCGGCGTGATTCCGAAGATTGTGGATGTTCTGGAGCCGGGTGAATTCAAGGCTCCGCCGTGGCCGTATCGCCAGGAAGGTCGATTTTTCGTGGTGGACACGCCGAAAAATGGTATCGGTACAACTTTTGTCGTTCAGGACAAAGATATTGCGATTGCACAAATCCGTTTCTTTGTGACAACTCTTGGAATCGAGTTGCTGGCGGAGAAGACCATCGAGAAGCTGTATGACGTTGGGCTGTGCTCTGCTGTGGACTACATCAATCTGGTCCGTAGCGAACCGGAATTGCGAGCCAAGCTGTTGTCGTCAGGACTTGGTGATGGGCAGGCTGCGAACATCATCGCTGAACTGTCGCGTGTGCTCCTGCAACCGATCAGTCTCAAGACGCTTATGGTGGCGTCGGGATGCATGGAAGGCGGAATCGGTTCACGCAAGCTGTCATCGCTAGAAGACTATGGCCTTTCGATGGATGGTCTGATGATCATGTCCGTTGCGGAAATCAAGGACACTCTCCAGCAGATCGACGGATGGTCGGATAAGACGACTATTGCCCTGACTGTAGGCGTCCATCGTTTCAAGCAATGGTTCGATCAAGTCAAGGCCGCAATCACGACGGATGGTTCGTTGCCAGCCAAGGTCAAGAAAGTTGGTGCGCTGCTGGGCAAGAAGATTTGCTTCACGGGCTACCGCTCGCAGGAGCAGGCTGATATCATCGAGGCTCAAGGTGGAGAAATTGCTGTGTCGTTCTCGGGTTCGACTGATGTTTTGCTGTACAAGTCTGACGGCAAGAAATCGACCAAGGTTGAAAAGGCCGGTGATCGGGCTTTGACCTGGGAGCAATTTGTTCAAAGGTTTGGGATTTCGTGCTAAAGTTTGCTGTTGTCGCGGTAGTCATTCTCCTAGTATCCGCTATCATCAATGGTGTTGGCGGAAACTATGGTGTTGCGCTGATGTGCTCTATATCAGCGGCCATGATTTCCATTCCAATTTCTATCTTTAGGCTGTGAATGACCGGTATTCAGTATATTCGCAGCCTTCACGAGGTCTGCGTGTTTCAAACAACGGAACGTGGTGTGGGTCCTGCAACGAACTCCGAGTTGACCAGATTGCTCAAGTCGAAGGCGTTGCATATCAACGGACAAGCAATTGCGCCAACTGACAAAATTCCCCATCCAATTAAATCCGTGGTATTATTTCCAAATTCGCGGAAGAAGCGAACGACTTTACTGTAAAAGGATTTTCATGCCGTATGTTCCTCCACACCTCCGGGCAAAATCGTACTACACAGATTCGCCCGCCGCTCCCAAGATCGCAACCTCGCTCGCTGAAGCGCAAGCAATGTCGAAAGCTGTGACCACTGCTCCGACAAGCGTTCTATCTCAGATGCTCAGCGCGCCGGTTCCCAAGCTGGCAGGCGCAGTCTCGCATAAGACGCCTCAACAAAGCGCGGCGCGTAAGCCGAATGCAACCACGATTGCTGCGCTCGCAGAATCGCGCGCACTCGGAAACCTGCATGCGGCAAAGAATGCGCTGATTTCAGCTTCGTCTACGCCGGTCGCTGCTGGTTCCTTCTCGGGAATCATTTCGCCCGCGACGCCTGTGGTCAAGCCGAAGAAGTCCAAGCTGGTCGCAGACCCCGCTCACCAACAAGTACAGCAGGCACCTACCGTGACGATCAACGAACCCGAGTTCGACGCAGCGATGGACGATATCCTTCGAACCATCTTCGAAGAAGGCATGAAGAACGTCAAGCGCATCGCTTCGGCGCAGGCGGACAACTTCACGCGTCGTCAAAGCGGTTCGTACAAGAACGAACGTCTCGAATCGCGCTACCAGGGCTTCAAGCTGCAAAAGCTGGAGGAGCATGCAGGTAAGGCAAGCGACTCGCTGGAAAAGATTCTGCGTCAACGTTTCGAAATCGCAATGCAGGGCGTGAAGCGTATCGCTTCGGCGGCTCCGCTTGACTTCGAACGTCGTCAGAGCGGCGCATATAAGAACGAACGACTTGAGTCGCGCTTCCAGGGATACCTGATGGCGAGCGTGAACGACTTCGGCCTGAATGTGCTGCGAAAGATTGCGGATAACCGCGTGGTCGCGCTGAAGGCGATTCGCTAATTCGGATTGCTCTTAATGCGAGAGTCTGATAAAGTTTAAAGAAGTTGTAGTTCCCGCCAACTGGAGTTGGCGGTTTTTATCTAATCGACAAGGAGTCGAAAATGGAATCAAATGCAAGTGTTTTAGATTTGGCCGTCATGCTCGGTCGTTTCCGGATTTTTCACAACGGTCACAAGTCGGTCATCGACCTCGCGCTGGCAAAGGCTAATCGCGTGCTGATCGGAATTGGTTCGGCTAACAAATCTCGCGACCCACGGGGTAACGAGTTCATCGCGGTCGAGGCTGAGCAAATGATTCGTTCGGTCTATCCGCTGGGAACGCCGGATGGCGACAGGATCGTGATCCGTATGATTGACGATGTGCTGTATGACCCTGAAGACCTCTTCTGGATCATGGGCGTTCAGCGAGTCGTTGCGCAAGAAGTCAAGGCGATGGGAATCGCTGGCGCAAAGCCGCGTGTCGGTCTTATCGGGTTTTCCAAGGACAGTACGTCGTACTACCTGAAGAAGTTCCCGCAATGGTCGTCAATCGCGGCTCCGGGTTTCAAGCAAAACGGCAAGATCGTTAATGCAACGGAAATTCGCGACGAATTCTTTTATTCGCTGAATTTCGGTGTGGATTCGATCAAGAAGATTCAGGATCGCGTTCCGAGGCAGGTTGCCGAATATATGCAGGGATGGGCCAAGCTCATGCCTGATGTTTTGCAGGCGCTGCGAGATGAAAAGGCATTCCAGGTCGAATACAAGGACGATCACCAGTTTCGCGGAAAGATTGACAAAGAGGGCAGGCCGCTCGGAATTAAGTATGGTCCGACGCATACGACCGTCGATGCAGTCCTGATCCAATCGGGTCACGTTTTGCTGATCCGTCGAAAGTTTAATCCTGGGAAGGACAAACGCGCGCTTCCAGGCGGCTTCGTGCTGCCGGGTGAAAAGGTTATCGATGCAATGCTTCGCGAACTGAAGGAAGAAACGAAGGTCGGTCTGAGCAAAAACGTTCTGCGTCTGGCGTTCCGCAAGATGCACACGTTCTTCGTTCACACGGGCCGAGGAACGTTCAACAAGCACGTCGGTATCTTCATTCTGAACGACCGGGCAGAACTGCCGTTCGTGGAAGCTGCTGACGACGCGAAGAAGGGTTCGGCAGAATTCGTTCCGCTGGGTGAACTGGACCCGACCGACATGAACGAAGACCACTGGCACCTGATCATGAAGATGATCGGTTCCATGATCGGGGAATAACATGAGCGAGTTCAAGACCGTTGCTATCATCGGGCGTCGTGAGTCGCCCGACCTTGTAGAGCCGATCCGTACGTTGGTGGATGTACTGTTTGAGCTTGGTTACCATGTTTCGGTAGACTGGGATACAGCAGATGCTCTCGGTCGCCGTGACCTACGGCTCAATCCGCGCCATCTACTTGCAGCAAGCGAATTGCCAAACCTCGATGTGGGTATCGTGATCGGCGGCGATGGAACGATGCTTGGCTTCGGTCGCGAAGCTTCGCGCACCGGTATGCCCCTGATCGGGGTGAACCGTGGGCGCGTCGGTTTCATCACGGATATTCCGCTCTCGGACATGTTCACTGCTGTCCCGCAGATTCTTTCAGGAGATTATGTGCGCGAAGAACGCGCCATGCTTTCTTTGGAAGTGGTCCGCGAGGGGAATGTGATTTACCAGTCGTGCGCGCTCAACGACGTGACTGTGACCCGTGGAGGTATTTCGGGGATGGTCGAATTGTCGGTGAGCGTTGATGGTCAGTTTATGTACGAGCAACGCTCGGACGGTCTGGTCATTGCGACGCCTACAGGTTCTTCGGCCTACTCGCTGGCCGCAGGTGGTCCGCTTCTGCATCCGCGTCTACGCAGCGTAGTGATTACGCCCATTGCGCCGCAGAAGCTTTCGAATCGTCCGATTGTTTTGCCTGGCGACAGCAACATCGAAGTCAAGCTTGTCGCTGGCGAAAGTATCAACGTGCATTCGGACATGCAAACGTACACTTCATTGCGAATTGGTGATGTGGTGCGCGTAACGCGTAGCGGGAATGTCGTGCCTTTCCTTCACCCGGTCGGGCACGACCACTACACGACGCTACGCGAAAAGCTTCATTGGAATGAATAAGACTAAAAAATAGTCTTGCATTACTGATGTGGCACTGTTAAAGTCTAACCCATGCACCACCCCGGCTCTGGAGAGTCGGGAAACTATCTAAAGACAAGGAGTCTTACCATGTTTGAAATCAATTCAGTGATGGACACGGATTCGTATAAAGCGGGCCACGCAGATATGTTGCGGCCTGACGTGCAGTTCCTGTCATCGTACGGCACGGCGCGCAGCGACGAAGTGTGGCGTTACTCGGTGTTCTCGCATCTCCAGCCGTGGCTCAAGTCGTTGCGCCCGGTGACGATGGCTGATGTGCGCGAAGCCAACGATGTAATGATGCAGCACTGCGGCGTGTTTAACCTGGAAGGGTGGACGCGTCTGGTGCAGGAATGCGACGGCATTCTGCCCATCGCAATCGACGCGTTGCCGGAAGGTACGGTCGTGCAAAATCGCACGCCGCTGTACCGAATCCGCAACACGCGTCAAGGCTTCGCATGGGTGCCGCAATATGTCGAGGCAGCGCTGCTGCGTGCAGTGTGGTACGGATCGACGGTCGCAACCCTGTCGTGGTCGGTGAAGCAGGACATTCGAAAATTTCTCGAACGGACCTGTGACAATCCAGATTCGGAACTCTCGTTCCGTCTGCACGACTTCGGCGCGCGTGGCGTGTCCTCGCGCGAATCAGCGGCGTTGGGTGGTTTGGCGCACTTGATCAACTTCTCGGGCAGCGACACGCTTCCGGGTCTGTTGGCAGCACGCCGCTACTACGGCGAGCCGATGGCGGCTCACAACATCCCCGCGATGGAGCACAGCGTTATCTGCGCATGGGGCGAAGCGGACGAAGCGAAGGCGTATGAAAACGCCATCGACAAGTTCCTGAAGCCTGATGCAATGCTGTCCGTCGTGCCGGATGCGTACGACTTGCACAACGCAATCGACGTGATCCTCGGGCAGAAACTGAAGGACAAGATTGTCGCATCGGGTGGCGTGTTGGTCGTGCGTCCCGACTCTGGCGATCCCGTGTCTGAAGTGATGTTCGCAGTCCGCAGTCTCGCCAATCGCTTTGGCTACACCACGAACAAGAAGGGCTTCATGGTCCTGAACCCGTGCGTGCGTGTTATCCAGGGCGACGGCGTGAACAAGGATTCGATCAAGTCGATCATGTCGGCGCTCGAAATCAACGGTTTCTCCATCGAGAACGTGGCTTTCGGTATGGGCGGCGGTCTTCTGCAATCTGTCAACCGCGACACGCTCGGCTACGCTCAAAAGGCGTGGGCTGTTGCAGGAGCGAATGGCGAATGGACTGGCATTAACAAGAAGCCGGTCACTGCGTCGCAGAAGACTTCGCTGAAGGGTTTGCACATGGTGGTCGAGGACGACGGAAAAATCGTCACGGCACCCGTGGGCACTTTCGCTGCGGAACGCGACTTGCTCCAGCCTGTATGGGCGGACGGTAAGCTTCTGCGCGAACAAACTTTCTCCGATGTGAGAAAGATTGCCGACAGCTTCCGTTTGGACGAAAATCAAAATTTGTATCGCGTCTGATCGAAAAGTTGATGTAGAATAAAGGGGTCGGTGAGGAAACTCACCGGCCCTTTTAACTTTTCTAAGACAAGAAATGAAAGAAAGCAACACCCTTGGCAGTAGGATGAAGAGATACGAACTCGAAGAAGCGGGCCGTCGTATGATCCCGAACCTCCCGATCATGTCAAGATTGGACGGAAGGGCATTCCACACTTTCACGAAGGGCCTGTCTCGGCCATACTCTCCTGAATTCACCCGTTGCATGATCGAAACGGCTGCGACGCTGGTTGACGAATTCAAGGCTGATCTCGCGTACACACAATCGGACGAAATTTCATTGTTTTGGAAAAACGACGATCCTTTTGCGCCGATGCAATTCGACGGTCGATTCCAGAAATGGACTTCGCTGCTGGCCGCAGAAGCGTCGGTCGCGTTCAACCTTTCGTTGCGTGATCACCTTCCGGAAAAAGCACCGACGCGGGAGAAGCGTGCAAAGTTGGATTGCCGCGTGTGGCAATTGCCGAACCTGTTGGAAGTGTACAACGCGTTCCTGTGGCGCGAAGACGACGCGACGCGTAACAGCCTTCAAATGGCTGCGCAATCGCACTATTCGCAAAAGGAACTGCACAAGGCGGCGTCACCCAAGCTGCATGACCTCCTGCACGCCAAGGGCATCAACTGGAACAACTTCCCGGCGTTCTTCAAGCGCGGCACATACATCGCGCGACGCAAGTACGAGCGGGAAATGACTCAAGCGGAACTGGACAACATCCCGGAAAACCGCCGCCCAACTGGCCCGATTCTGCGAAGCGCAATCTTTACATTGGCCGCAGAGCCGATTCAAACGTACAAGTCGATCATGCCGTTCATCGACGGAACGGTTCCTTCTGACTACCAAGTGGACGTGTAATGATCGTAATTCTTGATGAAACACTGGAAGTAAATGAGCGCGTACTGGAACCCAAAAGCCTGGAATACGCGAAAGAAAAAACCGTTGGGGCGCTCGTATCGAAGGCAAAGGAAAAGGGCTACAAGGGTCCTGTTGACGTGACGCTGGAAGATGCTTCAATCTCTGGCGAGACGATGTTCCATACCCTCGGGTTCGTCGGTATGCTGTCGAAGGCATATTCGGCGCATCTGCCGGTCGTGATCGCGCCGCATGACTTCTGGTTCATCGCCAACACGGAACTGGCGGCTATGGTCGCCAAGAATCCGGACCAGTTCCGCCACGTCTTTACCTCGCAGGAGTCGGGAAAGGAAGCGCTCATGATTCCGACTGGCAACGTGACGCGGATCGACTACCGGGCGCTTACGGAGTTGCTGGATCAAAAAATTCCGAACAAGCGAATCCACGAGTTGATGATTCCTGGATTGACGACGATTGACGCCTCGGTGTTTCATGCTCTGTGCGCAACACTTGCGGATACGTGCCAGCATTATTACGATTACATGACGATGCTGTGTGGCATTCCGAAGATCAAGGTTCGCGGCGAAGAGTCGGATTATCGGCTGCTTGCTGCGGCATCACGTGAATTGGCGGGGATACTTTCGTTCAGCACCGAAGCTGTGGAATACTACGACCGTATCGCAGGGCTGTTCGACCGGATGGCTGATACGTTTGTGCGTGGACCGGAAGAGAGCGCTGATTTCTGGCTTGCGATCTATACGCAGAAAAACGTTGGGAGTGGCAGGCAGCTTGATATCGATGGGTGGATTCGGGATTTCTTCTCGAAGCGCCCGCGTCGGCTGGAAAGCTTCCACACTTCAATCGCGGTGGTTCCGTACAAGAACATGGAAACCCAGAACGAATACCTGAGTCTGGTCGGCGCGTTCACCGCGTTTCAGGATTCGGAAGGATTCTGGCGACTGAATTTCCAGGAAGCGGTTTTCCAAAAGGTCGCGGAGAAGGATGCGCCGCCCGAAGTTACCAGCGAGTCATGGACTCCCACGGAACGTACCATCCACTATTCTGACGGGTCGAAGAAGGTTATTCCGATTCCTCAGAAGTCGCCCCAAGAGAAGGCGGCGGAACTGGCGGCAATCGATAAGGCGATGGCTGGCTGGACGTTGCAAGAATTGCCTCCCGTCGTAGCGGTAAATCCGAACGCTGCCGTCAAGAAAATTGAAGAATCGGCAAATGTTGAAATGCCGAAGGGTCACTTTCGTCAACCTGGCGTTATGCTGATTGAAGATGATTTGAACGCTGCTTTTGCGTATGCTGCAACGGCTCTCATGAAAGAAGAGGATGAAAAGAAGTGATGGGTAACAGCGAAATCTTTCTGGACTCGGCTCGGGTTCCGGAACACATGCAGGAGAAGATCAAGGATGCCTTGCGCTTCCTTGAATATCAGAACGGGTACAAGATTCTGTTCGCCTACGAGTCGGGTTCGCGCGCGTGGAATTTCCACTCGCCAGACAGCGACTACGACGTGCGCTTCGTGTACGTTCGCGACAAGGATAACTACCTGTCGGTGTCTCCTGCTCGCGACGTGTGCGAGTCGTTCAAGGGTATCGCCAAGGGCACCGCGTACGAAGACGACTTGCTCGATATTGTTGGCTGGGACCTGTCGAAGGCTTTGCACCTGATGCGCAAGTCGAATCCGCAGTTGATCGAATGGTTGAACGGCCCGTTGCCGTATTACATCGCGGACCCGGCGTTCAATCAGCATCTGCTTTCGATTTCGCGTCGTGTCACGCGGATGGAGCCGATTTACATGCACTATCGAGGCATGGCGACTGGCAACTTCCGCGAATACCTGCAAGGTGACGAAGTTCGCTACAAGAAGTATCTGTACGTGATTCGTCCTCTGTTGGCTGCGCAGTATGTCTACGAGAACATGTCGATTCCTCCCGTGGACTTCAAGCAGTTGCGCGAGGTGACGGATGATAGTCAGACCGATGAATTCCGGGAGTCGCTGAACCGTCTGCTGAAGTACAAGACGGAAGCACAGGAAAGCGCGACGATGCCGAAAGACCCGGTGCTGAATGCGTGGATCGAAGCACGCTTGGCGCAGAAGGTTGATTTCAAGGAAGGTCCTGGACCTACAAGCGAGCAAGTCACGAAGCTTCTGGATTCGACGTTCAACGTGGCGCTCTCGAAGTGGGGTAATTGAGGTCGAATAAAAAGCTTGCAGCGATGGACATATTGGTCTAATATTCTTCCATCGCAAAACAAAACACCTGTCACGTAGTGACCATCAACCTAGAGAGGTTAGAAGAAATGGCAATTGCCGCACAAATGAAGGAAAAGCTGTCGGGTACGGGCGACGGTGAAAACTCGCAAAGCTACCGTGCAATGCTGGATCAGTTGACCAAGAACTTCGCGAAAAACACAAAGTCGGCAACTGTGCTGTTTTCCGTGGCGAGCGACAAGTCGTTCCTGTGGAATCTGTACCTGAAGCAGTTCCCGCTCGAACATCGGCAGCATTACACCTGTAACGAATGCCGCAAGTTCTTCGAGCGCTACGCTGACCTTGTGACCATCGACGCGAAGGGCAATGCCAAGTCGGTGATGTTCTCGGATAGCCCGTCCGGCGACTTCGGCTACATCTTCGACAACCTGCGCGCAGTGATCGAAGGATCGACAGTCGAAAAGATTTTCGTGACATCGGAAAAGAAGTGGGGAATCGCCGTGACCGGCGTGTGGGAACACTTCGCTGTCGTGCCGCCGAAGAAGTTCATCTTCGTGGAAGAACACGATTCGAAGGGCGATCCGGTGGAAACCGCTTACCAGGCTGAAGCGAAGAAGACTGCCGAATTCAACACGATGGTCCGCGCGCTGGTCGAATACTCGGTGGAAACGCTGGAAACGGCGCTTACGATCATCAATTCGGATGCGCTGTACCGTGGCGAAGCAGTCGCAGCGCGGGCTGAATGGCTCCAGGATGTGATTCTGACGCAGAAGAAGACGAAGAGCGCTCGCAACCGTCACAACCTGCTGTGGCTGGCTGTTGCCTCGGCACCGGCAGGCTTTGCAAAGCCGCGTGGCACTGCGCTCGGCTCGCTGCTGGACAATATCGTGGAAGGCAAGGACTTGGGTGAAATCCGCGCACTGTTCGCCGCTGTGATGGACCCGTCGAAGCACGGTCGTCCGCAGAATGCGCCGTCCGCAGGCAACATCAAGCAGGCGGAAAAGCTGATCGACGCCAAGGGCCTGACGCCTTCGCTGGCGCGCCGTTTCGCAACGCTGGAAGATATCCAGAAGATTTGGGCTCCGCGTCCGGTTCATGCGGGCGGTACGGGCGGTGTGTTCGGCCATCTGGCTCCGCGTGATCGCAAGAAGGCGGAAGCGAATTACCTGAACCTGCCGTCGAAGAAGATGACGCTGGAAAAGTTCGTGACGACCGTCGTTCCGACCGCCAAGAACATCGAAGTCAAGATGCAGACCGTCATGAACTTCATCGCTCTGACGACTGCTGTTGATCCGGATGCGAAGCCGATTCTCCAGTGGGATGATGCCAAGAAGCGCAATCCGGTTGCCTGGTACGTGTACATGCATGGTTCGGCTCCGTCGCTGTGGGGCAAGCGTGTTGGCGAGTATGTGAAGGTGAATGCGCTGACGGCTGGTCCGTCGCAATGGAACCCGAAGATCAACCTGCCGCAACACGGCGAGCGTTTGGTTTTCGTGCTGGACGGCGTGAAGGACATCAACGGTGAAAAGGTTGGTCTGGGCATGTTCCCGGAACACCTGATCAGCGACCTGCATTCGGTTCGCCGGACCATCGAAGCGCATTCGGCTTCGGCAAAGCTGGAAGGTCTGGCGGATGCGACGGCTTCGGGTGTTGCCTTCGTGAAGGGCAACTCCGGTAGCCTGTTCGTTCGTGTCGAAACGGCAAATGCGATTCAGAACATCGAAATCGACCGCTGGGATTAATTGACGCGAGTCTGACATAAAGGTAGTATTCAGGGGTGGCGAAAGCCGCCCCTTTTCACATCAAGCAGGCATCGGAGAGAAAGTGATTGACAAATTGTTAGATATTCAAATCGTTCGCGCTATCAACGCAATCGGCCCGCTCACGCGAAAGCAGATTATCTCGCGGGTGAATGACAACCAACTCGATGTGGAAGCCACCATTGATGCAATGAGCGCACTTGGATGCTTGCGTGCAGAATGCAGCACAACCTTCAAAGGGCAATTCGAATATCACCTCAAAACTAATTTTGGCGAATCGGATTGCAAACGTTCGGATCATCGTCAAAAGATTTCAATGTATGTTGCGCGTCATGGTACTGGATCAAAAGATGTGCTTCCGATTGTCCCTGGCATCCTGTTCAGCGAAGGTCTGGATCGCGCCATCTGGAAGGCAGCTAACACCGGTCGCTGGATGATGGTCCGCGAAATTCGCGACATCCTCTCCGCTGTCGGCTTCCGTCGTGATGACGTGGTTACGCGAATTCAGCATCACATCAACGCAGGGCGCTGGTTTGAGCGGCAATCTGGTAGCCGAAATAAGCAGTTCTTCATGCTACGAGACGACGTGGAATGCCCGGAAGTCTACGGGACGAAGCCTAAGAGGGAAGATGTTCCTTTCCCGTCGCCGTTCGTCGCACCCTCGTCGGTAATCGCGAGCAATCCGGGTCCGATTACGGCAGAAATCACCAAGTCGGACGGCGCATTGAAATATTTGGATGGGGATTACTTCCCGATTTCAAGCCTGAACGATGAACTGCGTCAGATTTGTATCGACCAGACAAAGCTTCTGGTGAAGACGGACGGCACGCTGAGCGAGGCTATCTGGTCGATTCTGAGCGACACGGAAGAGTACAGCAGTTCGGACCTCGTGACGCTTCTGAAGCCGTTTGGCTATACCAGCAGCCAGATTTCGCCGTTGCTTTCCAAGCGCTTTGCGGAAAACCTTTTGACTCGCCGTCTGGTTCAGATCGACGGGCGCTGGGTTAATATCTATAAAAAAGCTGCTGAACTTCCGGAGAAATACACTATGCAAAAGTCTGTAGTTTCTGCTATAGTTGAAGCTCAACAGCCCCAGGAGGCATCGGTGATTGCAGCGATTCAGGAAGTGACAAAAGAGGCGGTTATCGAAAAGCCGCAATTGTTCGAAACGGTGATCCGTATCAAGGGCGTCGAAATCGACATTAACGAGTTCACGGGTCTGTACAAGGAACTCTCGGAGGGTGGGTTCGTTCGTGACATGCACAAGGCATTTTCTGAGCGGATCAATGGTCGTCTGTTGACGACGACGCATCTGATCAAAGGTGTCGAGTTCTCGCGCGAAGAGTTGCTGCAACTCACGAATTCTATGTACACGATGGCAAACCGTTTCAAGCTGTCGCTGGTAGTCTAAATTTACAGGGTGTCGCTCGGGGCGACACCAAAAAAGAATAAGGAGTTGAAATATGGCGCGCAAGAAAATCGCTCACGATCCGGCAGTCATCCTTGCTAAGGTGGTCAGCACGGTAATGACCCTTAAGACGATCCCCTGGGATTCGTATCCGGACAACAAGGAAGCGCCCGCCTTCGCGCGTACGATGGATGGCGAGGATTACCTGTTCGTCCAGAAAGACGCGTTGCGTGCGATCATCGAAGAGTTCGGTCAACTCAACATGAACAAGGTAATTCTGGCGAATGAAATGGTTCAGGAGGGTTGCCGAAATACGCCCTGCCTTCAGGTCAAGGCAAAGAATTCTCAAGTCCGTATTCTCGTGTACGCGTTCAAACTGGAAAAGCTTCAAGCGCTTGAAGGGTAAAAGTTGTGTGGGTATCATTTAAGAAGTTGGTAAAAGACTGTCTCACCGAAAATGATGGCAAAAGTTTCTGCCCGGTTCGTTGTGTGGGCGGAGCGATTTCTATACCAGCAATCGTGATCTTTCTGGTGGCTGGTGGCCGTATGGCTTTCCAGCCTGCATTTCCACTCCGGGACTTCGCAGTGTCCTTCTCGATAATGATGGGTGCAATCTGCACCGGTTTTGGTGTCGGAATTGCAGTTAAAGCTTTTACGGATACACGTCCTGATCCAGATCAATAAGATGTTTTGACAGAGTAAATAACCTTGGTAACTAACTCAAGGAATTTTACTCATGTCACTATCTCTTCAAGATTTCCATCGCATGGTTGGCGGGCTGGCCCACGAATTCGAGGCAACGGGCCTTCATCCTTCTCAGTACCATATGTGGGCGATCAAGCGTATGAATACCATGTATTCGTTGCCGATCAATACCACGCCATCGCTAGACAAGCTGAATGAGAGCCCGGTCACGCGCATGACCGGATTTCTGAAAACGCTTCGCGATGAAATGGACGAAGGGCTGGAAATCCTGGCAATGCTGGTCATTCGCGAGATGCGCGATGCTGGCGATCAAATCACTCCTGAAACAATCCAAGGTTTGATTCAGTCGCTCGGGATCAAAGACCCGAAGCGCGCGACGAACACATTTAACCAGATCACCACAATGTTGCTGAGCGACCGCGATACCTACAGCGAAGACGTGCTGGTGTCGGTCGCAGACTGGCTGGGCGACATGAAGGTCTATATCGACTCGGAATCTCTAAAGTACGGGATCATGCTGTCGCCGGTTCTCGCTTGTATTATGGGCAGTAACTTCACGAAGCTGAACGAACGTGGTGACGTGATCAAGGATGCCAATGGTAAGGTCCAGAAGGGTCCAAACTTCACGCCGCCTGAGGAAGCCATTCGTGCGGTTCTGTTCGGCTCTCAAGGTCTTCTGGATGAGGCTGGTGAGGTAAATGCCCGCGTCAATGCGATTAATACTGTGGCTGTATCGGTGGCGCTCGCCAATCCGGATATGGATGTTTTCGCAGAGCCTGAACAGGAAGAAGGTCCGAGTTACCCAGCGCAATACGGGAGCGATGAAATTATTCCTTCCGAAGAAGAAATTTCTGGGATAAAATCGCGCTCACCGCAGGCAGATGACGGCTTGCTTCCTGAGTAATTATCTACGGAGTCAAAGTTGGAAAAATTCACAGAAGTAGAATACAACGCACTGAAAGATGGCCTGGTACTTCTTGCTCGCAGTGGCCTGATTGGCTTGTTGGAAAAGGACGCGCTTCTGACGAAGATCGCACCGACTGCCGACGTGGAAATGGAAAAGTTCACGGAAGGTGAGTATGCCATTCTCGCAGACGGTATCAATGTCATGGCGCGTCGCGGCTTGCTGGCATTATCGGACTACCATTCGCTTCTGATTCACCTTGCGTCTAATCGCGCCAGCGCAGACAGCAAGCCGGAAGTTCTGATCAGCAACGTTAGCTACGAGAAGTATGGCAGCGAAGCGGAAGTCGCTCGCGGATACGCTCTGAACCATCCTCGCCTAGGTGCGACGACGGTTCGCACGTCGCTGGTGGTTTCCAAGGCTGCGGACGGCTCCAGCTTCGAAACGCTCAATACGCGATACCTTATCGTTGCGGACACGCGACCAGATACGTTTTCGGAAGATGCTTCGAGTCCAGACGTTGCGGCTACCGCTGCTGTCCTGAACTCGAAAATCCCGATGAGCAAGATTGTGTAAGCGCCATGTCTGAAAAGAAACGACATTTCAAGGGTCAGTTCATTGAATGCGTGATCCCGACCATTTTGTACATCCTCATCGGGCCATTATTCATGAATGACGTGTGGCTTAATGTCCGGGCGGACCCGACAACGCCGTGGTATGTCATCACTGAGATGCACATCATAGCAATTGCGATTGGCGTATGCTGGTTGATGTTTTACAATTGCGTCCGACAGGGTTTGTTTCCGCCAAAACGGCGTCGCTAGTCAGAAAGTGAACCGAAAAGTCTAAAAAGGCCCGCGATGGGCCTTTTTTGTTAATTTTAGGGGGTAAAAACACCTCGCAGGAGAAATCTGATGCAAAAACTCGCTCGACCACCCGGTCGCATCGTCATTTTGGGGTACGGCAGCGTCGGCCAAGCCATTTTGGAACTGATTTTGCAGCGGTACGAGATTGATCCGCGCAATATCACAGTATTAGACGCTATTGCACATCCTATTTTTAAAGCGCGTCACGAAAATAGCGGTATTCGATATATTGTGAAGAGAATTGACAAGACAAATATGGAAAATGTCTTGATTCAACTCCTTTCTCCTGGAGATTTTCTCGTAAATGTCAGTCTGAATATAGATGGTGTGGCAATTGTGCGCTGGTGCCTGGAAAATGGCGTTCAATATATCGATACTTCAATCGAGCGGTGGCCCGATGAACCAGACGAACTGATTCCGGACCTTAGTCAGCGTACGCTTTACAGTACTCACCAGGAAATCCGGCAAGCATGCAAGGATTTTATTGGTCGCGGGCCTACCTGTGTGGTGACGCACGGTGCAAATCCTGGTCTGGTAACTCATTTCACGAAGCAGGCGGTTCTCAATATCGCTACCGCAATGGGAGTTCAGTTCAATCCACCCCAGAGCCGCGAGGAATGGGCGCAATTGATGAAGGCGACCGGTACGAAGGTTATCCATATTGCTGAGCGCGACACGCAAATCAGCAAATATCCGAAGCGCACCAACGAAAGTGTGAACACGTGGAGCGTGGAAGGCTTATGGGCAGAGGGTCGCGCACCGTCAGAACTTGGATGGGGCACTCACGAAGACCCGAACGGCCCGCAGGGAGGCTCATTACACGATTACGGTCCCGGTAATGGAGCCTATCTCTACCAGCCTGGCGTGGCAACTTTGGTAAAATCTTGGGTTCCGAATGGCGGAAAATATAATGGCTTCCTGATTCAGCATAGTGAAGCAATTACCTTGTCGGAATACTTTACGACAGAAGATCAGAGTTTTCGGCCTACAGTACACTATGCTTATCAGCCGTGTGACGGTGCTGTTTTGTCGATACATGAAATGCGGAATGAGCAACTTAGATTCCATCGAAGAACTCGAATCCTGAAAAATTCAATCGTAAGTGGAGAAGACGAACTTGGCGTACTCTTAATGGGACACGGTTTAAATGCCTATTGGTATGGTTCACAACTTGATATCAATGCGGCGCGTTCTCTAGTCCCTGGCGAATCGGGGACATCGCTTCAGGTTGCGGCATCACTCTTAGCGGCGATGACTTGGGCAATGGAAAATCCGAATCGAGGATATGTGGAGCCAGAATATATTCCACACGATTATATTCTTAGGATCGCCACGCCATACTTGGGTAATGTTGTAGGGGTGCAAAGCGATTGGACGCCATTACAAGATCGTAGTACTTTATATGGCCGTAAATGGAACGAAAACAATCCGTGGAGTTTTGAGAACTTCAGGGTCTACTAATGACAGACGAAAAATATTACGTGTACGCACTCTTAGACCCAAGAAAAGCTGGTAGCTATTCTTGGGCTGACCTTCATTTCGATTTCGAACCATTCTATATTGGAAAAGGTTGTGGAAGTAGAATTCGACAACACGTTGCTGCGGTTAAACGAAATCCGGAACCTGTTGCGCGCGATCATAAGGGAAATAAGATCAGAAAGATTATTGCAGAAGGTATGGTTCCAGTGGAGGTCAAACTGTTTGTTGGTTTGACTTCCGATGCGGCAAATGTTAAAGAATCGGCTCTGATAGCAGCTATGGGTGGTATAGGTGCCGGGAGTATTCTGACAAATAAAACGCTTGGCGGTGATGGGACAACGGGTGCTATATACACAGAAGAGCGTAGGGAAAAGCTGCGCTATATACGCTCGGACGAAGCGAAATCCCGCATGCGTGAAGCATGTAGATCGCGTATTCCACATAAGCATACGGAATCATCCAAAGAGAAGATTCGAAGGGCACTCCGTGGTCGAGAAATGACTGACGAGCATCGCCAACGTCTTAGCCTCGCGGGCATGGGGCGAAAACTATCTGCTGAATCAATCGAAAAGAACCGACAATCGAATCTTGGAAAGACGCATTCTCAAGAGGCAAAAGAAAAGATGAGCATGGCCCGAAAGGGTGTTGCAAAGTCACCTGGTCACATAGAAAAGATTGCCTCTGCGCAGCGTGGAAAACCAAGGCCCCAGATTGCCTGCCAGCACTGCGGTTTGATGAGTTCGCATGGAAACATCAAGAGGTGGCACGGAGATAATTGTAAGAAAAGGTCTGAAAATGCCAAACAGCATGATTGATAAAGATGCCCGTGATGGCGAAGGGTCTAAGAAATCTCTTGAGAGAGATTGGGATAAAGCCAAGCAGGATTCCAAGGAAAGTACGGGAAAGGACGATTCTTGGGCGCTCACGAATTTCATATACCAAAAAAGAAAGAAAGCTCATGGTAGTGTAGTGGAATCGGCAGTTCCACGAATTTTAGAGGATCAAAGTGGCTAGTCAGCAAGCAGAAGATCAGATGTACATGCATATCGCCCGCGTCGTCGCGGATCGGTCGCATGACCCGAAGTTTGGCGTTGGCTGCGTGATCGTATCACCTGATCACCAGTTGACGCTGGGTTGGAACGGGACGCCAGAAGGGATGGATAATGCCACACGTCAGCCAAAGCTTGAAATGACAGGTGGAGTTCTGCATTTCAAAATGGAAACCAAGCCAACGGTCATTCATGCAGAGAACAATGCTCTGTCCAAGTTCACGGCATCTACGGCCAGTGCAGCCGGTAGCACGCTCTATACAACGCTGTGCTGTTGCCTGCCCTGCGCCATTATGGCATACCGTGCCAGGATCAAGCGGGTGGTGTATCTGGAGCCGTACAAGGACTCAGAAGGGTGCGATTTCCTGAAAGAACGCAATATCATTGTTGATAGACTGTAAATTAATGCGAAAAATCTACAATTTTAGTAGATGAAAATACTCACTTGGGGTTAAAGATGCCGGTACTCGACACGTCGAATTTTCAGGTGCAATCAGCCAACGCACGCGCTGCGGACGTAGCGGAGAAGGCAATCAAGGAGATTATGCCTGAGATGCAGCAGCGCTATATGTCAGCGTTCCGGCCACAGGGCGTACAATGTATCCATTACAACCGACTTAATTCAGGGCGAAAATGTAGCTGCCAGGCATCCAGAAAGCAGATTAATGGACTTCTCGGAAAAGACGGAAAAGCGGATATTGGAACAATAAATTCCCTTATTACCGGAAATTCTGATTTTGGAGTGACGCCGTACAATTTCAATCAGGGAAGAGTCACAGGCGTAGACGAAGCAGCAACCAGCCCATATGCCCCGATCAACAAGTATCAGGGTGTTTTCGATATCCTGTCGGCGGACACCGAAATTCCGATGGCGGATTTGCTGGGTGGACGTACGGAAGGGGTTGGCGACAACGGCGCGGTCGAATCAGTAAGCATTGACGATATGGTAGCCGACTTTGACGCCGGAAGCATGGGATTCACTGACGTTGCCTGCCCGGTTTGTTTCGGAACGGGGTTTGTTGGCGGATTCACGCCATTCCACGGGCATCGCCAGGTATTGACTGTCATGGATATGCAGATTGATCCAACTGGAAGCCTCGATCTTCTGAAGGCCCCCTTCGTTGCAAATGCAGTCTCATTCAATGTGGTGGTGAAATTACCACGTGGCGCAATTGGCGTAGATATATTTCGTGTTCTTAATGGTCCAGATTCAACGGGTGCGATAATCAGTATCGACGGGAACATAATAACAAGCATTAATCAGATTTTGAACTATTGCGATGGTAGGCAGCACCTAATTAATGCAACAAATCTAACAAGTTTCACACATTTGGAAATGCAGTTTAGTCTTTCTACAGAAAGCGTGTATTTTGAATTCCCGCGCCGTCCGTCTTCGGCTAATACTGCTCTGCTAGAACAAACAGAGCCTTTCCAGATTATCCTGTCACCAAATCTTCCTACAATGGAAGCGCAGGACATTATAGTTGAACAGATGCTGGGCAAAGTACTTGTCGTACAGAATGTGAATCCCTGGAACTCCCGCGAGCGTAACGTCCTAGGATGGGAAGCTATGGTTCGTGTGATTCAGCCAATGGAATTGTACCGACTCCTTCCGGGGCGCGGACGAACAAAACTGAAAGATCAAGTTACCAGCCTGCCAAAGAATAACGGATTTAGAACCCCATAATGCAAAATTCCACACAGCAACTCAACGCAGTCTCGCGACTGCTCGCGGATCGTAGTGCCATTGACACGCCCCGTTTTCGGTACATCGAAGACACGATACGCCTACTGGGGAGTTTGGAAGTAGAAGAGGTTGTCGCGTCCAGCGGATATGACACCTATGAGGCTCTATATGACCGGCTACGCCTACTGTCTGCGATTTCCTCTCAGGCGTCGGTACAGTTCCCCGGCAAGCCGCTGACGCAGGAAGCCTTGGCTCAGGCTAAGGCTTTGCGTGATAAGACCGTTGAGAAGATGACGCAAGTCGATGCGTCTCTCCAGGAAGATTCGGCCAAAGTCGTTCCGGCCAAGTTCGTAACGTGTGCCAATGCGATTGCGCAGGCAATGGCTGAGAAGGGCGATATCAGCATGTCGATCTATTCGGCAACCGTCGAAGGAAAGCCGGTGCATACCGCATGCTTCGACCGGATCGGTACACCACTTAGAATTTCTGCGCAGTGGGTGGAGGGGGAAATATTCCACGTGCGCGCTTCGTACGAAAAGGAAATGCCCGCTCGAATTTATTACGACCGTGGTCATCCGGTTTCAAATACACAGGAAGCTATCTCAACTACTGTGAAGATGGTTCGAGACGAAGGATATTGAGATGGAAGCCGAAAATCAAAAGAAGGAAGAATCCTCGCTTGAGGAAGAATTATACGGCGATGAAAATACAGCGCCAAATACCTTTGCTCAACCGAGTATAGGTGTTCAGGCAGCGATTATCAAGCGCCTAATAGAAACTCAGGAGAGATAATGGCAAAGCCTTATTTGTTTTTCAAAACACCAGAAACAGATACAGTTATTCAGGTCGATGTAACAAGTCTGCTTCAGGCAAACGAAACATTCGTGTCTGCGACGCTCACGCCAGTCACTCCCACTACTGCGCCGCCAATGACGGCCACGCTCGAAACGCAGACCACTCCCTCGCCCGCGCTCAATGTGCTACTGAGCGGTGGCGTCAATGGTATGTCGTATGGCTTCAATGTCACGGTGACTACGAACGCTCGTGTATTCATTGCAGTGGTTGGTGTTACTGCACAGGACCCATCATTCGTCCCCTACACGACACAGAACCCAACAGCGTTCCAGGATTTGATCGGTCAGATCGAAGCCGGTAACGCGGCGGTCGGCGCAGCAGTATTCCAGTTCCCTTCACAGATTGATCCGGGCGGCGGTTTTGTTACTTGGGAAATGCTGGCAGCAGACGGAACGGTCTACGCGGCAGGCAATGCGTTCCAGTACACGGTAAATCGGAACGGGATCGAGAACGTGGTTGTCGCCAAGTCGATTATCTCAGTTCCTTCAACCGTTCCTCCGACGCTCGACAATCAGAGCTATCAGCTTCGCTATACTCTTGAGCTTCCCCAAGACTCGGGCTTACCAGTTGATCCGACCACCGGGAATCTATCGCAGAACGTCTATTTCCAATTCGAGAACTTGCGCGTTGTTTCGCCGGTCTCTGTGCCGCTCGGTGTTCAGCCATCGGTGGAACTGCAAGGTGTTCCGGCCAATCTGTCTATCGTGCTTGCAAAGCCTTTTGACAATGTGACCCTAGAACTCTGGGCGGGTGGAACGCAGGTTACGCCAGCTACGCCAATTACAGACTTCCAGACAGTTTCAAGCGGCTACGTGTATGCGGGTGTTATCGACACGAGTCAACTTGGGGTTTCCTTGGTTCCGTACTCGATTATCTGGAAGTACTGGGCATCGAACAATGCCTCGGTCGTTTACCAGGAGCGTGCAGACCTTTTTATCGTGAACCCGCCAATTCTGGGTGCCGTGAACGATATGAAGGCCAAGGTAAACAAGGCACGGACGACACTATATGGCCGTCCTGACTTGCTGTATCCAGTGCCGACGTGCCTGACGTGGTTGCGGCGTGGTGGTGATGCGTTTAACGGAGCATATGGTCAGTTCACGAATTTTACGTTCACAAATGCACTGGGCATAATCCGGGAAATGTGGTTGCTGGAGGCGGAATTGGCTGCGATTCAAAGCCAATATTTGGCGGAAGGTGAAAAGGCGTTCTCTTACCAAGGTGCACAGATTAGCTTGGAAGTGGATCGCACGTCATACCTCGATACAGCGGCTAACGCGATTCAAAGTCGTCTCGATAATGAATTGAAGTCGATCAAGACAAACCTGATTATCAAGGGAAACACTTCTGGCGATGGTTCTGCTAACGTGACTGCCTTGCAGGCAGGTGCTATCGGAGCGGTAGGGATCACGATTACGCCCGCGAACATGTGGGGCAGAACTGGGTTTCTGAACAATATCCGGCGAGGATTCTGATTTTTAGACTTAGCGTGATGCGAATCTAATGTTTTGTGATTTTCATCACGTTTCGATAAATATTTTTAGATTCAAAGATTGCACCTCGAAATAGGGCTTTACATGATTTCTCGATGGTGTAGAATTTAGCTCTGTTTCGCTTCCTTTGGGTGCCTCCTGTTTTAGACCCAAACATTCCGGCAAGATCGGATAGGAAGAAGAAAAAATGAATATATTAAATGCCGCCAACAGGCTTATTCTGGAAAATCAGAATGATGCTTATACGCTAGAAGGCTCTGTTGAGCTAGATGCGAAGTTTGCTAAAGGTCGCGAGGCGGACCTGAGGAAAATTCAGGGTTTTCTACGGAGTCGGGGATTTTTGTTTTCCCTGA
>FTLB01843438.1_pt1 | contig 41298 bp, 25 predicted proteins | sample 1658291 | NCBI WGS metagenome assembly FTLB01 (sample SAMEA3914812, study PRJEB12502) | metagenome | biome: forest; material: soil | place: Canada | collected 2011-07-07 | depth 0.1 m
GAGTCCAAACTTCCAATCCCAAGCCAGAGCTGCTTGGTAGCATATCCTCTTAGATCGATACCATGCGTCTGAAGAATTCGAATGATGTCGGCAGATTTTGCCATGTCCATACTGGTACGGCCGTCGCTATCCTCGATACGTGGATCGGCACCAAGTTCCAGCAGAAGTTTCACAAAGCGGTTGACGAAGATTCCACTTCCCTGGCAAGCGTGATGTAAAGGAGTTTTGCCGCTCTCGTCCTGCCCATTGACATCTGCCCCTTTACTCACCAGGTACCGGATGGCCTCCAGGTGCCAGAACAGCTGTTTTGACGCAAGAAAATGCACAACCGTTGCACGTTGCTTCTTCTTTCCCCAAGGCGCCTTCCCGGTAGCACTAGAAGGGTACCAAGTGGTTGGCGCATCGACTGCGACACCACATTGTTCAACCAGCACACGTAGCATCTCCAAATTCGGCGCCGCACGCTGGCATGCGGTGAGAAGTAGCGGTCTGACTACCCAACCGGTCGATCCAAGATAGTCCTCTAGGCTCTTTATTTTTCCCAAATCCCAGTGATCGGTCACGTTGGCACTGCCGTAAGTCGTACTTGAAGGAATGTGTAGCCCTGGATTCTCAGCGATCAGCCTTATTGTCCATCTATCGATCGGTGTCGTCTCGGGCTGCTCTCCGTGCCTGGCTGCCTCTCCGAGGAGAGCCATAACCTTGGTCGAGCCTGTCAGGGCGACGGCTTCCAGAAAGGAAATCGTTCTCCGGAAGGGAACGCCGTTACTGATGTTTCGATTCATGCCAAGCCCGCAGAAGAGATTGGCATCTTCTCTCTTCAGCCACAAGATATCCGCAGGTTCAAGGACCGCAATGAAAGACCAAGGATCCTGAACCATCATTGCCTGTTCGATTTTGTCAAGACCCTGTAGCCTAGATTTGGATTCTTCAAAGCGAGAGTATGCATCATTTGCTTCGTGTCCCTCAAGCGCTGATAGCACACCGTGGCAACCTAGACGAGCTGCCCACTCTCCGCAGGTAAGGCTCTCCTCTCCGCCTCGAGAATTGGGTTCTGCTCCCGCGGACAGGAGCAGTTCAACGACAGCGTGGATGGCCATACCGGGGTTTTCAAGAATGTATGAATTATATGTTAATGTTCCATGTTCAACTTCGTCTGAGAGCTGCAGATAACCGGCAAAGCGACCTGTATGCTCGACCCAACGGGGAATATATGGCCTGTACCGATCAACTTCCATGTTATCCTCCTTCGCGCCAGGAACCTCGTTTACTTTCCATTTCCGCTGCTCGTTGGCGAACTCCGCAGTGGCGTGGAGAGGTGTAAAGCCGTCGAGGTCGGTTTGCATTGGGTCTGCGCCAGCGCGAAGGAGTTGGGCAACGGATTCGACTACGCCCGAGGCGCAGGCGTAGAATAGCGGAGTACGGCCCCGTTTGTCTGTCGCATTTATTAAGTTTGGCGCCTGGTCGATGATGAACTCGACGGCCGAAGAATTTCTGGCCTGGCACGCTAGATGAAGCACACTTTTACCGTCTTCCGCGCGCACTTGAATATCGGCACCATGGTCCATCAAGATGTTGATTTGGTAGACGGCCGAGCGGCGGGTGCTCATAGCCGCCAGGTGCAACGGTGTGATGCCTTCATCATCTCGCGCGTTGATATCATAGCCTTCCTTCGCGCGGCCGAGAGCCTTCAACAAAGGTGGTAGCTCCTCGGACACATTCCCAAACCAAGAATCCTTCATTGCACCGAAGTAGAAGTGAAGGGGCGTCAATCCGGTTTGTATCTTTGCTCTTGCGGGTATCCCATAGCCGATTAACTGCTCGACGCAGATAAGTTGCTCTTTGCGGTCGAGGGACATCATGAAATGGAGAAGATTCATACCGCCGTTATCAACTACCAGAGGATCGAATCCGGATTGCACAAGGTCTTGGAGGCGCTTTGGTACACCCGGTTCTCCATATTCACTGCCGTCACTCAGTGCATGGAAGAGAATGCCTCTGCCTTGCCTGTCTACCGCATTCGGGTCCGCGCCGGCAGCGACGAGGGCCTCGGAAACGGCTCTGTTGTCAGTAGCATTCAACAGAGGAGTCTCTCCCGCCTCGTTTCGTACGTCCACAGGGACCCCAGCCGCGATCAGCGCCTGTATAAAAGGCAGCACTGGTCGCTTATCATCTCCCTTCCACGATTGCCCTGTTTGCACATGGTTCTTGATGCTAAACATGACCTTGTCGATCGATTGCTTCCCCGACCATGTCGCTAGAAGCAGGGAGAAACTTTCGGGAGAACAGTGAGACAATGCCCGTTGAAGGATCTCGGCTGGCTCGCCAGCGTCGATGGTAGCACCTTGGCCAACCAGATATGCGGCTAGTTCATCTCGAGAATTATGCTCAATGTGCTCATGGCCCTTTTTCTTTATTCCCCATGACGATATCTGATAAGGCACATCCCAAATCAGACCCAGAACATGCCCAGGTGTGCGAGCCCGGTCACGCTGCCACAGCGCATTCACATCGGCGCCATGCTGCAGAAGGATTCGGACCAGCTCTACGTCGACGTGGTTCGCTAGAGCTCTGTGGATTAAGGCTGCTCCTTGGTGGTCTCGCACCGTCGCATCTGCGCCTGCTTCAAGCATGCATCTCAGCGGTTTACGGACGCTCTTGTTGAAAGACTTTGGGAACAGGCAAAGTATGGCGGTATCGCCTGTCCCATCTCTCGCTTCTAGAGAAGCTCCCGCATCCATGACCAAGCGGAAGATTTCGGCAGAAGTATCATGATTTTCATCGCCCCAGGAGCCTGCGAGAGCATGCAAGATTGTTCGCTCCTTCTGCGGCTGCCGCGCTGCCTCGTCGTAACCGCCGGGCGGATCCACGGTCTCTCTGCTGCCTATATCATGAAATGGTAAGAGCATTCGTACACAGAGGACATGGCCGCCCGTTTTGCGATCCGCGGCACATGCTTGAAACAGTGCGGAGCCTTGCGCGTTCTTGAAAGTCGCAGCTCCTTTGGGTCGGTAGGAGATGACGGCTTGCAGCATTTCATCTCGGCCTTGAGAAGCGTAATCACATGCAAGGGTATCCACTTCCATTTCGCTCAAGTGCGGCAGAATATGGAGCAGGCATTTCCTCGAAACAGCCCGGAGACTTGCTCGGAGATACCGCCAGGTCTGAGCATCTCGAGGGTTCAAAGAGAAACCCGCTTTGAAATAAAACCCAAGGACACCATCGCGGTTCCCGGAAATGGCATTCTTAATTAAACTTGTTCCCAGATGCTTCTTGGCAATGGATATGTCCCCCTCTGGCCAAAGAAGAGGCAGAATATTGACACGTCCTGCGTCGCATGCCAGCTGCAGCGGGATATCCCCCAAGTTTAGAACTTCTCCGGATCGATCATCAGCCAGTGCGGACCACGAAAGTCGTTGAGTATTTTCTGTGAGTCGGCGGGCGTATTCCGTGAGTCCTGCTTCTGCAGCCACATGAAGTGGCGTGTCGATTCTGTTTCTCCAATCCCTACGTAGCTGTTCGACCCAGTATTCCCGACCATCGGGCCGCGTTTGTGACTTGCAGTAATTTTCAATCGCCTCGAACAGCTCCTCATCGACGATATTTTCAGTGTAGGAGAGATGGTAGAATAAGTTCAACCTTGCATAGTTGAAGAACGGCATGGCGACCTCTGGAGCTTCGTCTTCGTCTTTGCTCAGACCAAAGGCCACCGAGCGAATCCGCAGGCATGCTATGGCGATGTCTCGGTGCAACTGACGGGGACTGAGAATAGGAAATTGCGGGACATTGGCTCCTAGCTTCTCTCCTCGTTTCTCATCGAGGAGGAATTCCGTGAGCGAATGGTGAGATATCTGCACCGTTTCGTCCTCGAGAATCCGGGCAAGCGGATGGCACGCAAATCGTGCCACCTCCTTTGCCTGGGTAATGGATCCGATATTGAAGTTGTAGTTCAGATACCCAGCCAATTCTCGTAGGCGAACCGGTCGGCTAGAATGGGTGATAAGACCGAGTAGCGCGTACTGAATATCCGTGCTGAGCTTCAACTTTTGTGCCTGTTTCGCGAGCAAACTGTTGTACATCTGCTCCAGGTCCACTGGCATTGCATCGATATTATACGCTAGGCCTTTCTCCAACTCGGGAATAATTTGATTCAGAAGAAGGTTGGCATATAGAAAGAGGCCACGAGATCTAGCAGCAATGTCTGACGACAGCGCCGTTTGCGTTGAGATGGGCAGATGCGCTACATGCGATAGTCGATTTTGGGCATAGACTTCGATCTCTTTGCTGACGAGTACCTCCTCCAAGTCGATGTGGACAGTCGAAGCAGCGCTGAGCGAGCTCTGGAGATCCTGCCTGACTCGGCTAGTCATCAGGATCTTTATATCACGAGGGCGGAAGTCCGCGAGCTCGTTGAGACGGCGGAAGAACGTTGTGGAGTCTTGCGTCTCCATCTCATCGAGTGCATCCGCCACGCAGAACGCTTTTGGCACGGCGGTTAGGCCTTTGAGGAGCCATTCCCACAGGCTGTTCTCGGATACATCACTTAGACGCCCGTAGCACAAAGGATAAAGCTCATGCTGAAGGGGAATACTGTGTGGCAAGAGCTGAGCGAGCCAGTCCCGGAGCAGGCACGTCGAGTATCTGTTGGCGGCGACAATCTGACGAAAGAAGAAGAACAAAACTGGTGTTCCATCTCCTTCGATAGGCTTAAGGTTCTCTACGACCGAGGCCGCAAGAACGGATTTGCCCGCTCCGGGCGGCCCCTTGACCCAGAGGCTTGCGTGGTGGGAAGAGTCGCGCCACTGTCGGAAACGATTGGTCTCATAAAGCCATGTGCCTGTCCCCGGAGCGCGACTCAGAAGATGACGGTTGAGCTCGCTAGATTCGGCCTCGTAATCTGTTGGTTCAAGCCAGCTGATTATTTTCTCGAGCTTTGGCTTAGCAAGCGCCACTCCTGTGTCGGCATCCATTGCGTATGATTGTGAGAGGCGACAAATAGACTGGCAACGAGCTTGATCCGGTACGATTTCGCGATGCCAGATCAGCTGGATGCCTGTGGATAGCGCGGCGCAGCACACAGGACAGCACGCCTCAATGTCATAAAGCTGCTCGGCGTAAGGTGACAATTGGGCAGCCTGTATGCAGCGGTCACTCCCTTACTTGACCAGATGAGTTTGGACAGCGTCGTTGCGGTGCTTTATGAGAAAGTTGCGGCCTTGGCCGGTGTTGATGGATTTGATCTGGTCCCCTTTCGTCTATCTGGATGAATCACGCCGGTGGGCTACTAGCGGTCTGTTGGTTCGTAGCAAGAATTTCAGGTCGCTTTAGGCAGGTGTTCCAGCGCTACCGTAATTTTTAATGGCCCTAACAGACCCCAATAATTACGCGAAACGCTCTAGCTCTAGTGTTGAATGGGGCGGTTTCCATCTTCTATCCTACCTTAAAATTTGGGTCCACGATCTTAGTTCAACTTAAAGAGCCTATTCTCCCTATTGTCGCCAGGACAGGAATAGTAAAAAACTACCCGAGCTGCCTAACGTACGCCTGTACCACCAATCGCAAGTTTTCTTGCCCGTAGTGACTCACGGAAGATCGCGGCGAACGAATAGGAAGCTCTTGGCATCATAACACATAGCAGAATCTTGCCCATGATTATCAGGCTGAAGCTGTGTTGTAGATATTTCAGAGTCAAGTGCGCTACATGGCGCATTAGTTACGGCTTTGTCCTCCTTGGTATTTTTACATCCATCCACTCCTAAGTCCTCTGGGCTCGGCATATTATATAGGGTAACCGGCCAGTTATCTACCAAGAAAGGGCTAGTGTATTGGAAGACATGGACTGGCCGCAAGTTATTTGAACAAGGAGTCTGCCGCTACGATATGGCCTCCTCCAACAATGGCCAGATCATCTGTACGGGAAGACCGGTTGCAGGACATGGGCCGCACATCATGGACCGCGACACTTCTAGAATGATATAGCAATGTTGTTCTAGATACCTGATGCTGTTGCCGTTGTTGTTGCCGTTGCTGTTGCTGTGTCGACACTCATCGGCACTCTGTCTCGCTTCCAAAAGAGAACAAGATGCACTCCGCTGGAAAGTGAACTTGTCGTGTCCTGGTTCGTCGCCGGGACTCTCTTTACCCACCTGAGTGTTACCTTGGCCGTCGAGTCTAGATACAAGAGACGTTACACATATTAATCTGAGTGAAACATATTCCCCATATCCGTCCACGAAGTATCAATGTGTACTTTTGTGTCCCTGGCGTAGGGAGTCCCACGGCAGTGTGAAGGTCGGTGCTAACTTGGAGCGTTTACTTTAGTCGGATAAGTACGCTGCTACATTATTTATCCCCTTATACGATCGTTTATGCTTAATGCTTCCTTCCGTATCAGTATACTCCAAGAATGGAACGTATTGCTCGACTCGAACATGTATCATCCCTTACCCTTGCACCGGCTGTATACTGAGAAAGAGTTCCGTCTATCCTCTCCCCCCCTTCCATTTCTCCATGAGTTCACTAACTCGACTTGAACCTTGTATCGGAACTGCGCAAGATGAAGGTGAGGTTCTGCTAGTAGTTGCTGCAGCGCTATGCGTCAGCTGTATCGCCGCTACCGACGAAGACTCGACCTGCCTTGCCAGTCTCCAGAACGGCAAGATATATAGAGTAGAATGGTCAGCCATTTAAGTACCAGATATATCGGCGGCCAGCCCGATGATTACACTGCCATCTGGCAACACGGAGTGTCCACTGTCTGGCAAGCACCAACCTCTTTCAATGCTTGAGAGAATACCAAGGCGAGAGTCAACATCGATGACGTTAGTCTTGCTCCATCTAATTGAGGTGTACAAGTCAGCTCTCATATGAAAAGTGGCGCGGAGAGCTTCGGACTGCATGCGTATATCGGTGCATGCGTATATCGGGATGGCAACTAGGGGAGGCAAGGCAGTGGTATGCCCGACCGGGCACAAAGACGCGACCCCTTACCGATTTTATACAGCGCTGATAAGCGGACGGTTTACTGGGATTATTACGACTAAGCGGCTGCTTGATGCTCGCCTCGGAGCAAAACATGAATGGCGAGAGAACGGGTCAGCGGCGATGCAAAGGCTCACCGGTTTTGCAAGGAATGCTTCCAGGCGAAGAATAGGGGATTAACCAGTTTACATACCGAGTTTCGTTACCCGTGTTTAGTATTAATTTCCCGCTACCGTTTTTCAAGGTGTTCACGAAGCAGGCTTGGATAACAATGCCGGCAGAGCAAATTGACATTATTGGCGTCACCTGGTAGCTGATCAATGCTTGTGGGGGCGTGCTGGTCTACGCTTGCGGGATACATGGGCATGGTGTGGGATCAGGAGGGCCAAGTGTGCGAAACCACAACACAACATGGACGTAGCCGGACGACGAAGTGGGACGAGGCAGAGCACTCGAGAACCGCCATGGTACATAGTACGGAATGTGCCATTTTTAGACGCGCTATCTCCCTATCAGACCCCGATGAAGTTTCCACCAGGCCAAACGCCAAGCCTACCTACTCATACAAGCCCAGGAATGACTAACTAGGATGCTTAGTAGCAGAAGGATTGTTTGCCTTTATAACTCCTCCTCCTCTTCGACCTCCATCTTGTCAGCGTCAGCCGTCTCGTTGCCGTTGGCGCCGATTACTGCGTCTTTCTTCGGCATGGTGGCCTCCTTGTCGATCATCTGCCGGGAGACCGCCACGATGTTGTCCTCTATGAGCTGCTGCCCGACATCTTCCAGGTGCTTTTTCGGATCTAGCTTGCCGACGTAGCGTGTTTTGAGTTGCTCCTTGGTCAGCTCGGTCTCCTCCTTGACACGCTTCTCGTAGCCCTCGGCCAAAGTGACGAGCCTGGACAGACGCTCCTTGTTGTGCTGACCTTCCGCTCGGAAATCCTCCATCTGCAGGGCTTCGGTCCACTCGTGCTTGTGCAGGTTCATCAGCATGTTCTCCTCCAGCGCGGTCTTGCGGTAGTTGATGCCGATGGAGTAGTAATGCCGGTTCAGTCCGTGAATGAGTGCCTGGATCGAAGGCTTGTTCAAGTGACCCAAGTTGGAGGTACTTTGCCGCGGCTCTTGGCCAAGCATGAGAGACTGGGGGTTGATCAGACGGAAAGCATCAATCACAACCTTTCCCTTGACCGATTGGATGGGATCGACAACGACGGCGACGGCGCGCGGTGTCAACTGCTCGAAACTCTGTTGGGTGTTTATGTCGACGGACGAAAGCCAGCAACCGAAGCCAGGATGCGAGTGGTACCAGCCGACGACGGACTCGGGCCTGGATTCACCATCAGTTAGTCACATATTTCGCTGTCTGCCCTGCTCGGAGAGGGTTCGCAGCATCGCATACCTTCCCGTTTGCCGAAGCATGTCCATCATCTTCATCTGGAACACCGGGTCGACCGCTTCGACGCTGACGCCTGTACCGCTCTGGGGCATCGCAAAAACGTCGACGACGCGTACCGTGAAGTCATCGACAAACTCGCCCAGCATCAAACCCATGACCTCCATGGGCACGCCCGCCCGGCCGTGCCGCAGCATCTTGAGGAGAGCAAGGGACGAGATATGGACGGTTTCGGAGTTGTCGATGAGGTTTGTGTTGTCCTGCTCAGCCATGGTCAGTCAATATGCAGCTGCGAGGGTATACCGCCAGTCGCGGGGGAGGGAGGGACTTGGTCTCGTGGGAGTGAACCGTACCGATCCTGGGGCATTTCCGAGACCCATACCGCCAGCGCCCGAAAGCATGCTCCTGAATCGCTCCATTTTCCTATTGATCTGGAAATTTCAATCTATCGTGTAGATTTGCAGTGCTTTGGGATTTGGGCGCCTGGAGTTCGGCAGGCAGGTCGTGGTTTAAGTTGAATGTTTGGTCATCAGAATTGCGAAGTGGCTGACAACGAAGCTTCGGACAGGTTCACAATGTTGACGAAGCTCCCAGCAGCCTAGCAAGAGCAAGGCTGGTTGGCAGAAGCACAGACCACTCCAACCTGCTGAGCAATGCGAGCTCACTGTTAACCCTAACCCGAGGATTCCATTACATTCCCTCCGCCCCACCAGAGGTGGCTTGCTTTCTTCCATCTTCTTTACTGCCAAAAAAAATTGAGCAGGAAGGTCTTTCTCCCAAGGTCAATTCTTTTCGAAGCTGGTAAGCATCCCCATTTGCTTCTTTCTCTTCTTGCAACCACACCGATTCATCTGGTCCAAGGGTCATTATCCCCAGGGCTAGTCAGCCACTCCACCTTGTGCCACAGCCCGTGCACCAAGTGTCTGTTTGCGCCACAGCTCAGCTAAGCCCTTGGCGCCACTTTTGTGTCTGAGATTGAGGCTCAAGCCACATTCAAAATACGCTAACCTTTCCGTGGTTTAGCGTATATGCAAGGCTGAAGAAAGATGGAGAACTCAAGCTCCGAATCTCGAGGGGCTCCCTCTCAGACTTCGAAACTGAAATTCGTTGGCTCCCGCACCGAACCTGCCGGGGAATCTACATCGCGCGCAATTCGCAACGCGTTCGACTTGGAGAACCTGAACACCGCGCTTCTTCCTTCTCTTACGAGTGACGTTGAGAGGCCCCCGATTCCTACTGTCGGCCAAGTCTCGCAAGCCGTCGCATCCCCGCGAGCTTCAGCGAAGAAGAAGAAGAAGAAGCCGAAGAAGAAGAACCAGCCCCCTCCGAGTTCGACCCCTCCCTCACCTGTCAATCAGCAAATTCCTGCCTCCCCTGCGACTCTGATCGCTCCCTCCACTTCAGTTCAGAAACCTTCTCCTACCTCCACCTCTCGCCCGTCCGCGAAGACCTCTGGCCCTTCTGCGAAGACCTCTGGCCAACCCGCGAAGATTTCTGAATTCCGCCTTCAGTCTTCTCAGCCACAGAAAAAGTCTTTCAATTTCGCTGCCCGTCGCATCGTGACCCAGACTGTAAAGATGTCAACTCACGCCCCGGCGACCGATCCGTCCGGGCTCGATCGCCCCGTTCCGCTGTACACCTTCACCAACCAGGAGAAGAAACGAGTCGCCTATTTCTACGACTCTGACATTGGCAACTATGCCTACGTTACCGGTCACCCAATGAAGCCGCATCGCATTCGCCTTGCGCACAGTCTCGTCATGAATTACGACGTTTACAAGCAGATGGAGATCTACGTAAGTCTTAGCCACTCCCCGTAGCGGTAATGGCCATCGCTAACCGTCACTCTTCTCAGCGTGCGAAGCCCGCCGTCTTCCTCGAGATGACGCAGTTCCATACCGACGAGTACATCGACTTTCTCCAGAAGGTGACCCCCGAGAACATGGAGTCGTTCTCGAAGGAGCAGGGAAAATACAATGTCGGAGATGATTGTCCGGTTTTCGACGGCCTTTTCGAGTTCTGCGGCATCAGCGCTGGCGGAAGCATGGAGGGTGCCGCTCGCCTCAGCCGCGACAAATGCGACATTGCTATCAACTGGGCCGGTGGATTGCACCACGCCAAGAAGAGCGAGGCCAGCGGCTTCTGCTATGTCAACGGTACGTCTGAATTCCCTCGTCATATCATGTGGCAGTTTATGTGCTATTCGTGCGAGGAATACTTTCCACCCCAAAAAGTGATCTAAATCTGACTGCTACGATAGACATTGTTCTGGCCATCCTGGAGCTGCTCCGCCACCATCCCCGCGTGCTCTACATTGACATTGACGTCCATCACGGTGATGGCGTCGAGGAGGCGTTTTACACGACTGATCGCGTCATGACTGTGTCCTTCCACAAGTATGGCGAGTATTTCCCGGGTACCGGCGAACTGCGCGACATCGGCATCGCCAAGGGCAAGTACTATTCGGTGAACTTCCCCCTCCGCGACGGAATTGACGACGTTTCGTACGAATCCATCTTCGAGCCTGTCATTGAGGCAGTCATGCAGTACTATCGGCCCGGAGCCATTGTTCTCCAATGTGGCGGAGACAGTCTCTCGGGAGATCGCCTCGGCTGCTTCAACCTGAGCATGCGTGGTCATGCCAATTGCGTCAATTTCGTGCGCAAATTTGGAATCCCTACTCTGGTCCTCGGTGGTGGCGGCTATACTATGCGCAACGTCGCCCGTACTTGGGCCTACGAGACTGGTCGTCTCGTCGGCGTGGAGATGGAAGAGTCTCTCCCGTTCAACGAGTACTACAGCGTGGGTTGTTCCTGATGCTCCGATGGCTCTGGTACAGATTTGCTAACTTGTCGCAGTACTACGGACCCGACTACCTGCTCGATGTCCGCGCGTCTAACATGGAGAACGCCAACAGCATGGAGTACCTTGAGAAGATCAAGAACACTGTGATCGAGAACCTCCGCCGCTCTCAACCCGTCCCGTCTGTTCAGATGCAAGACGTTCCCCGTCAGAGCTTTGGTCTGACGGACGAGGAGGAGGCCGCTCTGGACGACCTAGATGACGACACGCATCCCGACCAACGCTTGACCCAGCGCCGACTCGACAAGACCGTGGCTCGTAACAATGAATACGAGGATAGCGACGATGAGGATATGGCCGAGCAGGAGTATGGTCGTCACAAGCCTAAGCGCCGGGGCATTCAGGAATTCAAGAACCCCAACTTTGTCGAGCCCGAGCAGGACAGTGGACGTGCCAGTCCTGTCCCTGCCGAGAAGGATGGAGACGTCACGATGGCGGACGCCGAGCCTGAGCAATCCGAGAAACCGGAGGACGGCCCCACGGGCGACTCTGCTGAAGCTGCCAACACCCAGCCTGCCGCCGAGAAAGTCGACGAGAGCGGCGATGTCGCCATGGGAGAGGACCCTGAGAATGCCACCACCGATGCCCCTATCAAAAAGGAGGATGCGGATGCCGCCCCAGCCGCTGAGGCCCAGGAGCCCAAGTCCAAGGAGGATGCAGCTGACGAGACCGCTTAAGGACGACCCGGCAGAGAGGTTTTCTGTGCTGCATCATGACCCTCACGTAGTGACTGCTTCTCATGACAGGCGTTAAGTGGTTCTATTTCGATCAAGGGGCACTGGCACGGCGCGCGGTATGGCTTTTCATTTGCTCTTTTGCTATTTGCTATTTGCTCTAAAGGAAGGTCCTGCTCTCAGGACGGGCATGCTGAGTTCGGCCCAGGTTGACCTGTTTCATCGGGACACGTCCCCGGTCGCATACCGTACGTATCTTCGTCGATTTGAGACTCTAGAGAATCCTGTAGACGGACAGATACCCAAGATACCGTACATGTGCTACTTTCCAATGCTCACAAACTCTGAACCCTTGTGATAAGCCCTGATAATGTGTAAGACCCCCTCAGACGCCAAAATGGCTGATGACATGCGGTGTACCAAGACACACAAGGAGGTGTGAACATGACCATCCTAGTCCCAGCCACCCACATACTTTTCGTACCTCTTTGCTGTTTAGGTGACTCACCGTGAAATGTCCTTGGTGGTGGGGGTTTCTGTCTTGGCGACCCGAAGCCGGAATACGCAGAGCCGATAAGAATACAAAGTAGGTACGGAGTGCTCCGTATTTTGAACGACCCCGCTGCGCAATACAGTGCGGGAGGTGGGCAACGCCCTGCTCCGCTAGGGAGGTCTCGTGGGGTTGATCGCTTATGCGCAAAAGTAGTCCTTGCATTCGGTAAGCCCAGCAGGGATAGAAAATGACTGGATACGGTAGTCGGAGCAATTGCGACCTTGGTACAGTACATGCTCTATCTGCCTGGGTGGCACCACACCAGAGACCGCTGAATACCCTTGCGAATTCTTCCCAGATAGGATAAAATGGTCTCGGCGGATGCTTCACTATTCTTCCCTCACTTTTTTTCCGTAGGACAAGTAGTGTCATCGTGAGTTTTTTGTGATCTACTACCACAGAGCTTAGCTTGGGCTTTGGCTTGGGATGAGTTCGAAACTCAGTGGAAATGGCCCCGCCATGGAGCCGCCCCGCCTCCGCCGTAGACGGCAGCAGTCATGGCTCGCTCTTGCATCGATGGTAGCTTCTGGCGTCCTTGCTCTGCTGTTCTTGTTCCGCGCACAACGAGCCAGCTGGCTATTACACAACCTCAACCCCCCAGTATCGCCTGTCGCATCCAGCGCCGACTCGCGCGGATCGGAGTCCAAGGAGCCTGATTCGCCATGGATCGGCATCAAACCCAGTCGGAATATCGAGTGGCACGCATGCTACGAGGGCCGGTACGAATGCGCGCGACTCGATGTACCGATGGACTGGCTTGATCCGACCGAGGAAGAGCGTGTTGTTCTGGCGGTTCTCAGATTGAGAGCCAAGGATCCGAAAGGGCCCGATTATCGCGGCCCCTTGATCTTCAACCCCGGCGGACCTGGAGGCAGCGGAATCTGGGCGCTGCGCGACCACGGCTCGGCGCTGCAGACCGTCGTGGGAGACAACTACGATATTGTTTCGTTTGACCCTCGCGGGATCGGGGCGTCGATTCCGCGGATCGAGTGCTGGGGTAGCGCGCAGGACCGTATGCTCTGGAACATGCAGGATGCCGGGGTAGTGGACGCGCACCCGGGCGTCTTGTACGATGCCTTTGCACGAGCTACCGCTTTTTCGCACAACTGCGCGGCGACCATGGGCCGGGATAGTATCCTCCGACACAGCAGTACGACGTACCACGCGAGAGATATGCTCGAGATTCTGAACCGGATGGGCGAGGCGAAACTCAAGTACTGGGGTTTCAGCTACGGAACCGTTCTGGGCGGGACCTTCGCCGCGATGTATCCTGAAAAGGTGGAAAGGTTGGTGAGCGATGGTAAGTTTAGATGATCCTGTGCGCTACGTACTGTCTCGACATCTCTCTCTCCCTCTCCCTCTTTCCGTCTCTCTCTTTTCCTTTTAGGCTGACCATAATGTCCTGCTTAGGCAACGTTGACTACAAGGAATGGTATGACGGCGCCTACAGAAACTTCCTCCACGACGCGGACAAAGTCCTCGATGCTTTCTTTGATCTCTGCCACCAAGCCGGCCCGGAGCGTTGCGCATTCTACCGATCCAGCCCGGCAGCGATACGAGAGCGCTTAGACAAGCTCATCGAGGCCATTCGCCTCAATCCTATCATCGTACCCCTGAGCCCTGACGAATCCGGGATGCCGCAGGTCATAACCTATTCCCACGTCAAGCGGCTGATATCGACGACAATCTATCAACCTCTGCGCTTCTTTAGTCGCTCAGCCAAGATCCTCGCAGCACTCGAAAAGGGCGACGGCCAACTGTTTGCCGAGTTTGCGTCTGCCCTGGGGCCAAGCTCGTCTTCTTTCTGCGCCGCCGAGACGGTCCCACCCTCGATTCCCATCTCTGGCCCAGCCGCCGATACGGACGATGCGTTCCCCGCGATCATGTGCGCGGATGCCCGGCCCTTCAACGGCTCGGTTCGGGAGTTTGAGGAGTATGCTCTGCAGCTGCAGAAGATGAGCACTGCAGTGGGTGCCGTGCAGATCGTCTTCCGGCTAAGCTGTGTTGGGTGGACCGTCGCCCCCAAGTGGCGGTTTGCTGGCCCGTTCCAAGGCAACACCAGCTTTCCCATCCTCTACGTCGCCAACATCGCCGACAACGTGACGCCGCTGGTCAGCGCGGCCAACAACTCGGCCGCATTTCCGGGGAGCGTCGTCCTGGTGCAGAACTCGTACGGACATACCAGTCTCGCGGCGCCGAGTACGTGCACCGCGCGACATGTCAGGGCGTACTTTCAAGACGGGAAACTGCCGCCTGCGGATACGGTCTGTGATGCCGACCTGGTCCCGTTTTATGAGAATGATGCAGAGGCGGCGACCGATGAGGTGGATGAGCTGGCCCTCGCCATAAGAAAGCTCGCAGGCGAGACCAACTGGGGTTTAAAGTTCCAGCCAACGCAGCTCCACGCTTCATTATAGCAGCGACCGAATCATGACTTGATGAAACATGCCGTCGCATAGTTGTCGGTTAAGTGCCCAACTTCCATGACTAGGTACTGAGCTTAGCTATCTGCTCTGACTAAGTCGGGCGGTTGGCCGCATGACTAGGGTAGATAGATGAATGAGCTCATGATTGAAGACAATAAGATGACTTGTCCTAGTGCAAGAGAAGAAATCGGGATCTTTCCAGATGAAATGATAGGCGACTTGTTGAGGATGAGCTCATCATCCGCGCTCTGACTCGTTTTTTGGTTAAATTATTATAGTATTAAGTTATCCGTATAGGTACTGGATCGCAGCAAGTTACTAGCTATACCTTACGTCGATCTGGTTCGGTAGCCGAGAACCACTTTCGAAGTAATCCTACCGCATAGACTGCCCTTCACTACCTGGCTGAGCGCTAACCAGAATTCTTCAAAGCTTAGTGGAAAGTTGCCCCAACTCGAATATGCAAGTCGCCCAAGACGGAATTTCTGTATTATTTACTTCTATTTACTGTGAGTCCAAGTCCGGGTTCGAGTCCAGCATAATGGATAGTATTGATGGATAATAGTGATTTTATTGCTGGCTGGCAGTCGGCTCTCCTAATATGTAATAGTAGCCCGATTTTTGTATCAGGTGGTACAGAAATCTTTCTCGTGTCTCACAAAACCTTTCCACTTCACACAGTCACAACCCAGCCCGTTGCTATGAACAGCGAGAGGGCAGCTTGTAGGGGCAGGATTTGCGCTAAAAAAAGCAAAAAGCCATTCTAGATCATGGCAGGTGACTTGAAGCCAAGTCGCAGCATTTCCCAGGCTTCGAACCCGCTTTTTGGTTCGGTTCACGGAAGGCGCTATCAAGGCACTGCAAAAATACACCGCATCTTTGGATATGAGAGATTTTTAATGGACCGACGCGATCCCGACCTGCATAATTGACAAGCCACAACCGATGCAATCCCCGTTCAGCACCTGATTCAAGTTACATAATGCGCGAGGGGGCATCAGCTCCCGGTGCGTTTGCTCTCTTAAACCGTTCATCGCAGGCATTCTGAAAGAATGCCGTTGCGTCTCGTCCCCGGCCCACGCTGCCTTTTGTTGTTTTCCCCTTGGCTTCCCTCCTGCTTGCTGCTGCTGCTGCAATCCAACATCGCTCAGTGGCTACCCAACCTGCAGTCGCTATCGAAGGACCGCTGAGACATTAAAACGAGCTACAGCTCACCGCTTGTTGGCACCGTTGTTTTCGTTCCATATTTGAGCATCTTGTCGACAAAGACGCCGGCGTTTGCAGACTGGCTGGCAATCGAGCATCGAAAATGGAGACTGATATTCTGACGGCGTTGCCGCGAGAGCTATTCTGCAAGATAATGGAGAATGTCAGTTCGCCTAGTCCCGCGTGCTAGCCGCCGACTCTCGGACTAACTCAGTGTCGCAGCTAAGTAACAAGCGAGATATCAAGGCACTCTCTCTAGCCTCCAGAGCCACGAATTTGGCCGTCTCGCAGCACCTCTGGGAGCACATGGCGCTTCGACCCCAGAGCGAGAAGCGACTGTACCACTTTCTGAACCCCGACTCTCTGCCAAAGGGCTACGTCAATGCACGCGAGCTTGCATTCCGATCGAACGCGATCGACATAATACCTAGCAGATGCCCTCATCATCAGGATCGGGCTGATCCGTGGGTCACGGATGATGAGGAGGATGAGGGAGTCGACCGTTGGGTACGCATGTCGGAGAAGGTGCTGTCGATCCTCAGAGAGTTCGAGCCCGGCCAGCTGCGCGGCTTTAGGTAAGGGGATAACCTACTCCGTGCCTCTGGAAGTGTTATGGGATGCTCTCGCTAACTACATGGCTAGCTGGGATATGGGAGTCTGCTTGCCTAATCGGATTCTTGGACCACGGGGCATCATCGGCCAAAACCACCCTGGACTGGAGTCCCTGCACCTAACCACGGCATCGCACTGCAAAGGCTCGTTCGAGTCTGACATAGACTTGTCGAGATTTCATCACCTGAAGCATCTCAGCTGGCGAGCACCGAGCGGGCATGACATGACCACGCTGTCCCAAGGTATCTCGCAGAATGCCGCGCACTTGCAAAGCCTCACCCTGGAGTTCCTAGATGTAGGAGATATCATCCGATTCCTGGTCTCCCGGCGCGTTTGGACTACAAGGAACATCGGCCCAAGCTTGGAACAGAACCCGTCCTTTTTCGCTCGCAACATTCTCAAAATGGAGAATTGCCTCACGGGATCGCTACTCCCATCGCTTCAGGCACTTACGCTAACCAACGTGCCTCTCGAGGCCGATTTAGCTCGTCACCTGGATCTCGGCAATCTCCCACATATCACACTTCGCCAGTGCCCCGGCTGGACTGCATTCCTCCGAGAAGCGAGCAGTATGCACCGTCCCATCGGCATAAAATCATTGGAGGTGCAAAGTATCGTCGACGAAGAAAATGGAGTCGCCGCAGAGGTAGTCGGTGCTCTCTTGGGTAGTTTCAGCGGACTCGAGGAGCTCTATCTTTACTTCCATGAGGACATATATGTCAACATCCTCACACGATGGCCCGTCTTTCAATTTTGGCAGCATCTGCTGATCCACCGAAGTACGCTCAAGAAGTTCATGCACCACCAGCGCGGAAACTTTTCGGAAGGAGTCGCCATCCCTGGAGACGTGGCAAGCTTCGCTCTGTTTGGAAGGTTGCCGGAGCGTCCAGATAACGATTGGAATCACCATCCCTTGGCCGGCTTGGACCTGGAAGCTATAGCCATAACTTCTCTACCCGAACTCCTGGTAATTAATCCACCCTTTTCCGAATGTTGCTGTTATTAATTTTTTTTTTTCACATGCTAATGATAAGCTCTGAACCTAGAGACCGTTGTTCCTCCCCGTAAGCTCGAAGCCCTCGCTCAAGATGATTCACATTCGTCAGTCGGCTTGCGACATGCCAAACTTCGGCTCGTGGGGCTCTGTGGAGAGCACACGCGCCCCTCCTAATCTTTTGCTACCGTATCGTGTACACACAGAAGGCCCGGTCTGCCGCAGCCACGGCCCAGACATTCGATTAGAGCTCGTGCAATTCGCACAATGGGCCTTTGGGGAGCTCGGGTTGCCCGCTTTGGAAGCCATCGCCTTCGGCGACTTTACATCCGACTTCAGCGAGTGGAACAACATCATCATGTGCAGGGCCACGGACGGCGGAGCGCAATCCTTCCGGCTGCTCCACGAAGAAGATGCTGAGTGGGAGGACGTTATTGAGCGTCACCGCCGGATCCTACTTGCGTGCCCAACAACGCGGTTCAATGAGACGTCTACGGGGTGGAGGCTGAGGAGGATGGGATATTAAGCCATGATATGATTACTCTTCTGGAGGGCTCATGGTGGATTTCGGCTCCCCAGCTAAAGTTCTAGGGGGGGATATGGATGTATAACTCCTGAAGTAGGTAGTAGCCCGCAATCAGGTATGACAAAGGGTCTGAAACAGCTGATCCACGTGGTGGAACACGCGGGCTCTCAAGATGAATCTTAAATAGATCGTAATGAACGTGTTGTATCAACTTTGATCTACCTATGCAGCGTCAGCTTCGTAACTAGTCCTCCGCCATTCGGCCAGAAATCCAAGACTCAATGTATACGGTCAATCCTGAGGGTCTCCTTATTGCTGCTCCTGTGCTTCGGCGGCCACCTCCCCTGCCCCCCGCTTCCTCCTCCCTGGGTACCAAACCCACCTGCTGGTTGACGCAATCTGTATAGCTATAGATGAAGTCGGAGGCCGTTGGAGACTAGATTATTTCGGGATGTATAAATCGTAATTGTAACCTCCACACAGTGTATCTGCTTAGGCCACCTTCTTCGTATCGAACATCGGATCACTGCCGCAAAACGGGACATCCGATACGACTCGCCGGTGTCGGCATCCACCGAGGTTGAGCTCGTGGTCCCCCTGACCCCCTCACCACCGACACTGAAGCATCGGTCTGGAGGAGCATCGCGAGCATGGGTAGCAATGCCGCGCGAAGGAGACAAGGGAGATAATCATCGCTAGTTGACGATCCCTGCCTTACTTGGCAACACGAGGGTGGTGATTTGCTCCGCGGATAACGGTGCCGAAGCGCTGGGAATTTTTCTGGAGTCGCGATCCTCGACCTAGCCGGGGTGAAGATAGCTGGCGCAGTTAAACCCAGATAATATCCGCCTCTTATCTGCCTTACGGGGGGGCCAGTAGCTCGAACAACACGCGGAGAAGCGTATCAGTGACTCATTACCGCGATTGCTAATACATAGAAAGAGCTTTGAAGATAGGCGAGTCGCCCGCGCGCGAACCAAGGGGTTACAGTAGCCATAGATCGGGTCGGCAGTAGCCGATCATCTGATAATCCAAGCTTGCCAAGTTATTAAGTTATACATCGCTTCGGCCACCTTACTCCACAAGGCCCGCTACTATACCACGATACTAACTTGCTAAGCTAACTATTGGGCTTATACCCCGCACGTAGGGACTGCCTCGTTGCATTATCTATTAGCGGTGGTCACCCAATTGAGATGCCCCGAGTGCATCTCCTGTACTTGGGTTTCGCCGCGCAAGTGTGACTTCTGCCCTGTTCGTATCATTCGCCGGCATGATTCGCCGGCTTGATGCGAAGATACGGATCTTGCCATCGCCTGGGCGTCTTGGACATGCTTCGTAGCGTAAGAAGGTATACTGTAGAATTAGGCATGATGTGACGATGCAGATCTGGTCCTCGTCTTGGGCATCTTGGACATGTTTCGTAGCGTAATTTAGGTATGATACAGTACCTGGTATTGTAGCTGTCTTGGCGTAAGCAGCTATATCAACAGCGTGACCCACGGGTTTAATTGCGAGCAATTGCCGCTTCTCAACCTATGCTTGTTGCATGTTCGCTCGTCTTCGGTTCAATGGTAATCCGGCGCCTAGGCTTAAATCATCTAGTTACCAACCTCCTGTTCGTTTCTTATCAGTCCCGGGAGAAGGGAAACATCGGACGGAGACATGTTGGGGGACTGGGGCTGCCATTCTGCTGGATCTGCCATAGCACACCAACCAATGGGCCACATCTTATCAGTGCGTGAGGTTGCACCGTAGGTACACAGAGAATGACCTGCATCCTATTCAAAAGGGCTCACACCCCGACCTGCTCGCGGGACCTTTGCATCTCCTAGGACACTTGCTGGCCCAGGCGGTCTCTTACTCTGATCACTTTGCCGCAGCTAGTTCATGCGCAAGACGGTTCAAGTATTACACCCGACCTTTGTACCTTACAATGGGGCTACTTGATTCCGTAAAGCAGCGGATCCGCCCCGCGGCGCCTGAGGAGATCACCGCAGCTCCCGCCGGCGCGGGGCCGGACGCTGCTCCGGGGAGCCAGCCGCCAGCCGATCTGGATGCGCTCGAGGCCAGATCAACAATCGATGAGAAAAATGGCGTCCTAGAGACCAATGTCGAAGCGGGAGTCGCGACCATCGAGGCTGCCCAGGCAATTTGGGGCAAGTCCGGCCGATGGATCGTGATCGTGGCGTGAGTGCTGCAAATGTCTAAGACGATGAAGATACCTTATGCTAATTGTTCCGCAGCCTCGCTCTCATTATGATAATCTAGTACGTAGTATTCTCGTTGGGGCTTTCCCTCGTATATATCGTCTATAGGTATTGTTGTCGGGTGCCTACTCTTTGGAAAAGGGACAATGGCCGCTGGAAGGCATAAGCGCCTAGAAATTGTGAACTCCAGCATGGCTGACTAGAAGCTAGCGAGATTGACAACTCAACGGTCTACATTTACAACAACTATTCGACGTCTGATTTTGATGCTCTATCGCTGCTGGCGACCCTCGGTACCGCCACCACTATTGTCTTCGCCATCATAAAGCCGCCGGTGGCCAAGATTTCCAATGTCATCGGTCGTGGACAGACGTATTTGATAACCATAAGCTTCTACATCCTCGGGTATATTCTCATGGCGTCCGCGTCGAGCTTCAATACGTATGCGGCCGGTTCTATCTTCTACACGGTTGGTCAGTCTGGCACCAACATCATGACCGACATCGTGATTTCCGATATCACGACCGCTCGGTGGCGTGCGTTTGCGATCGGTCTATCCTTCTTCCCCTTCCTTATCACACCCTGGGTCTCGGCCTACATCGTCAGCGCCGTCGTAGGAGGCATTGGCTGGCGCTGGGGTATCGGCACGCTTGCGATATTGATGCCGTTTTGTGCGTCATTTCTCATCACAACGCTGCTGTACTACCAGATCCGGGCCAAGAAGATGGGTCTCGCTCCTCCCAGTCCCAAGATATCGGTATACGAGTTCTGCTCGCAGATCGATCTGGGCGGCGTCATCCTCTTCAGCGGCGGCCTCGCTCTGCTGCTCGTCCCCATGACTCTTGCGGCCACGACTCCGAGCCAGTGGCGGACTCCGTACCTCGATGCTCTCATCGCCGTCGGCGGTGTTCTGCTCATCCTCCTCCCATTTTACGAGACATACGTGGCGAAGCATCCCGTCGTCCCCGTGCAGTACTTCAAGAACAAGACGATCCTGATCTGCCTCTTCCTGATCTCCACCGACTCCCTCGGCTTCTCTTGCACGCACACGTACATCTACGCGTGGTCCACCATCGCGCACAACTTTGACGCCCGAACCGCCACCTTCTACGTGTACACCAACGGCGTGACCCAGTGCCTCTTCGGCATCCTCGCCGGCCTGATCATGGTCTACACGCGCCGCTACAAGTACCTCGCCATCTCGGCCGCCATCATCCGCCTCGTCGGCTACGGCGTCATGCTGCGCCTCCGCGGCGCCGACAACACCGAGGCGGAGCTGTTCGTGGTGCAGCTCATCCAGGGCGTCGGCAGCGGCATCATCCAGACCTGCCTGCTGGTGCCGGCCCAGATCAGCGTGCGCCACGCCGAGATGCCGCAGATCACGGCGCTGCTGATCTGCATGAGCTTCCTCGGCAGCAGCGTCGGGAGCTGCATCGCGGGCGGCATCTACACCAACACGCTGAAGCCGGCGCTGTGGCGCTACCTCGGGGACTCGGGCAGCGCGGAGCTGGTCGACTCGCTGTTCAACTCGATTACGGGCGTCGTGCCGGCGTGGGGTACCCCGGAGAGAACCGCCGTGGACCTAGCGGTACGTGACAGACCCCTGATGGCTACTCGCTGCCGTACCACAGTGGCCGTACCACAGTGGCTTGAGGTTCCAACATGAATAGAATAGAATGGTATGGCTGACTGCGGAATAGTTCACGGATGTTCTGAGGTACATGACCTATACAGCTCTCGGAGCGTCCATCCCGGCCGTCTTCATCACCTGGTTCATGCCGAACCACGAGCTTCCGTACGTACTCGCATATATATATTGACCTAGGAGACAACACACTAACAGACACACCTACTATTAGTGACAAGAACAACTTGGTCGAGGAGTAAAGCAATACTGTGGCAGTTACGCTGTCGTTCTGTGGATTTGAGCGAGGAGAGGTTCACGAATAATGAAGACTAGAACGAACTAGAAGTTGTGACTTACACACAAAGTCTCTTATAAATAACTGCCTAAGCTAGTGGTGAATCTCGAATTTATTACCTCTTGTAGACTTAGCATTGATATGACTGTCTCTCTCCGAATTGGCGAGTAAAAACTCTCTCCTGCTGGGGCGTTCAACAGACATACCAGTATAGCTTGGAGAGACAGTTAGCATTATATCAGGTATTGTCTCCCACTAATACTATTACAAATCCCGTTCTAATTTAATTCGACACGCTAAACAAATAAAATGACTCGAATCTAAAAGCTACGGTCTCTCGACTGATCCCTGTTTTGCTTCCCAATACGTCCACTTCCAAGATGATCCAAATTCACAGACGCCGCGCGTGTAATCGATTCGCTTGCAGAAATCCTCTTGCTTTCTGGGCAGTACAAAGCTGACCCTTATCTCGAATATCCACTTCCCATTCTGCTTCTGTTCTTTTGTGTTAAAAGCTTTTCGGTCTCCTTGCCGGGGTTTATCGAGCAAAATGACGGTCCCGTCCGAGTTCCGGGTCTGGGACTTCCGGCAGCGGGTATTCGCTCGGAACCGAGTCCCTCCTGGCAGAGATACGGATCCAGACGCCAGACGCCGCATAAAGCACCACGACGGCGATCTCCATGGCGAACCCCATGCAAATGTTGATTACAAGGCTTCCCGTGACAGGACTGAATTGATTGGTCGAGTTCGCCCCGGGAGTCGTGCTGAGGTTGATGGCGTTCAGACCCGAGTAGATGATCCGAACAAGGAGGAACGGAAGCGCCAGCATGACCGCTCCGAGGAGCTGTAAAAGTACGTCAAAGTTGTCAGCCATTCATCTAATTCCACCCCCTGAAAAGAATACGACGACCGATCATCTTGGTGCTTACTATTCTTTGCATCGGCTCGAGCTGAGACCGATTAGACCGGAAGACCAGAGCCGCAGCGGTCAAGACCAACCAGACACCAATGAACAATATGCATGCGATTTTGAGCATCGACGATCCCGTCTGAAGTGAGCCCTGGTCCGTCTTGGTCATGTCCATAGAGCCAGTGATGCTCAGGACCAGGGCAACAATGATGACTATGTGGACCGGTTTGAGGAGGCGGGAAAGGCAATCCGTCCTAGATCTTTTGTCACGGGACTTGGTGGTTTGATACTGTCCGGGATGTCTGGAGGTGAGTCTTGTTAGAGCCGCTCAAAAACAAGATTAAGAGTAGAATCGTTTCCAGTCCCATATACTTACCCTGGATTGAGAAAGGACAGCGTGGTGTTGAGAAGGGGGGACAGCGCGATGGTGTTCAGGATAGTCGCCGTGGAGAGCATGCTGAGGTTTTCGGAGAGCTGGATTTCGACTATCATTGCCGCTCCGGCCAGTTTCACTATTAACCGTTACTGTCTGTCCGTGGATGTGGTGAAACTGCACGCGACATGAAGGGGAAGCATACGAATACAAAACACGAAAAGGTAAACCCATCCGGCTTCGCGCCTGAATCCATACTGTAGAGTGTTCCAAAGGCAGAATAACAAAGTCGGCGTATAGGCTACGAGCTCGACAATGGCGAGCTTTCCATGGCCGTCGAGCATCTTCTTAGGACAGGGGGAGGGACAGGGGCAGGATCAGAGGCGCAAAGAGCGTTGCAGAGGGATGTGGGGGATAAGGATAAGAATGAGCTTGTTGGGTATAGCTATTTGAGTGCCAGGCAATTAGGAAATATTTACACGTCTCGAGCTCTCTCCTTATAAATACGTCTTCCCCCCCTGATTTACAGCTTCTGCGGGACGAGTCAGCCCAGCTTCGTCACGACCAAGGAGGCGCAGACCAAAAAAAATTCATGGCCCGAGGCATTGCTATCATTTCGATACTCGGAAGGGAATGGTTGTGCGAGGTTCACCAAGCAACCCGAACAACTGGCTCCCCGGGGCTGGCCACTTCAAAATGCGCATCGCGTGTCGATATCGGACCCGGCTGCTCTACGGCGATCTGTGGGGCGTCTACCGGATTTTTCGTTGGCGCGCTAAACCAAAACGAGAATAGACCTGCGAGATGCGGTCTTAGAAGCCCGCGCAACGGGGCAGTTTAAGTACGGATTTCGCCGAAGCCTTGCTCCACCTTCCTCAGCCCAGTTGCTTACCGGTGCCATCGTGGACGGGCTTATTTCATTTGACATCGCTAGATCAACCAGACAGGATTTGTTCCAGCTGATCTGACGCCTGCACGAATCCGGATGCCTCCGCAATACTGATGTTGAAATTTTCTGGCCGAGAAAGCGAAGAACGTCACCAATTCACCACTCAAAGCCAGACCGATACGCCGTAGAGCATTGCACACTTAGACGACCTGGTCCCCGGCTGCAGCACTAGGCTCCGTCGTGAACAGACCTCGACTACGTACAGCGCGGCATACGGTCTAGACTGATCCAGCCGCCGCCATGCCGGGCTCTCGTGGCCGCAGCCAGGGGTGTCTCACTTGCCGCCAGCGACGGGTGATGTGTGGTAATTAATGATCCGCGGACAGCATACCTGCCGTAGCTTCCTGCAGCTGTCGCGAGCGTATCCCACTAACAATACCGCAGACCAGGGTCGCCCATCTTGCGAGCGATGCAGGAAAGGCTTCTTCCAGTGCAAGGGCTACAAGCGACCCCTTATCTTCCACAACTTTGGTATTATGGACGTCTCGCAATCATGTGACTCTCGCGTATCGAATGTGGCTGTCGCTCAACGGAGCTTCCAGTCTCCGCTACAGGGGCCACGAAACCCTCGCCGTCGTGACTCATCAATTCCTCCGGCTCTCCACCTCGGTGCATTTCGAGACGAGGTGACCATATCCTACCTCATGGGCAAGCTCTTCCTCGAAATCAGCGACAAGACGCGGGCGAACGGCAATCCTTCTTGGGCAGTGGATGTCTGGAAGAACCGCGAGCAGCAGCCGACTCAGTATCTTTGCCTTTCAGCCCTGGCGGCGGCCTTTTTTGGCCGCGTGAATAAGGACCCAAACAACCTCGACTATGGCTCGAAGATGTACTGTCATGCGCTCAGTTCTCTGGTGAATGACCTCAACAACCACGGCCAAGCAGCATTGGTTCCGCATCTGTTAAGTTCGCTCTGTCTTGGGATCTACGAGTTGGTCACATCATCCCATCTTCGCGGCTGGCTCCAGCACTGCAGCGGAATGTCTGCTATCGTAAGGAACTCTCCTCACCTGGGACCAGTCAAAAGCTCACAAAAATTATCCTCCAGACCGAGGCGTTTGGGCCTGCTGCATACCAAAATGAAAAGGCCAATCCTGTTTTCTGCGTGAACAGAACGCTGATTGTATGTATCTATCCGCTGCTTAAATACCCGTCCCTGGATCAGCTGCGTCGTTAACGCAGTATACTTGACAGTCCTTGCATGCCATTGTCGAGCGAAAACGATGCTTCCTAGAACAGCCTCGCTGGAAGACGGTTCCATGGGCGTTATGCACTGGGCCGCGACCACTCGCCCTTCAATTACAAGATATCTTGTGCGATATACCTGGCTGTTTCGAGGATACACAAACTATTCTGGCGAACTCGGCCCAGGGCCATGACATCGAGAAGCCCAAGAAACTGCTGACAGACAGAGTTCTGGTCCTGATACAGCAGCTCTACGAGATCCGGTGGCAATGGGAGGATGAACTCGCCCACACCTGCTACGAGATCACCCCTGAACTCTCCCACACGCTCTGCCTAGACGACAGTGGGTGCGCCCTCTTCGAGACGGTTTATTATTTTCGTGGAATGCTTTCCGCTGCCAACGTCGCCAATTACAACGCGTTGCTGCTCCTGCTGCACAACGCACTCAACGTGCTTGGCATATGTCAGCCAGGGGAGCTCATACCACCCACCACGGCCGGAGATGCGGACAGAGCCGACTCCATGTCGCCGACTACGTCTCTGATTCTCCCCGGCCAGGGGAGTTGTGCCACCGCGGCGCTGGAGATATGTCGGGTCGTCGACTACTGCCTGCTGGAGGAGCAGGACAGCCTGGGCGCGCTCTTCCTGCTGTTTCCCCTACGGGTTGCGCACGGGACTCTGCGTGACAGCCAGCCCGAGACGGCGCGGTGGGTCGATAATATCTTGAAAGAGATCGCGAACTCGAAGGGGTTCGAAATAGGCGGGCACATGTTGCTGCAGCACACTACGCCTCTGGAGTCGACTCATACCTCTGCGAAGCCACCATCACCTCTCAGTGTGTACTCTGCTGTCTTTTGAGAGAATAGTACATCTTTTTAGATCAGACATCTTACGGGATTCTTGTCCTGAGGAATACGATGTCTGATCATGGTGGTGTCCGGCAGTCTATTTGCCCGAGCAGCTGGAAGTCGCGAATACGACACGCACTGGGTTCGAATGACAAACCAGCCTTTTGAAGGCTTCCCGGGTGACTTCTTATCGGATAATAATGCTGCTGGATAATATGTTTTAAGCCATTTAAACGAGTTCCCTCGTCCAGAGTGGGAAGTTATTGGAGAGACAATCGCGTGCTGAGTGGCAGCAAATTGATAGAAACCTTTTAGCGCTTCCTTTCAGTGGGTCGGCCTGGAAAATCCGCTCGCAGTGGCCAACGGCAAACAAGGCGCCCATGCGAGAGGAACAGCGATAGTGATACTTCGTCCGTGGTGCACCAATAAGACTAGAGATTCAATATCGACAAGTCGAGACACATTTCCCAGAATCGTGCTCATAGCCTGGGCTCCTGATGGCGAGACTAAAAGAGGCAGCTAGATGCTCACTGCAGAAAAGATGCATGGCTTGCGTCATATACGTCTCTTCCCCAGCGAATGAAACCAGACCGATCGCTCCAGACCCAGATATAAGCTGCGTGGATCTTTTGCCTGGGCAGAATCCGGGTTGCAGGTTTCGAACGCAGAGTAGGATACATGTGAAATGATTACGCAAAGGCACACTCACTACACATAAAGTTTGCCAGCACGCCCGATGCAATGGTTTCCGCGCCATTTCCCCGTGATCCTACTCACCATGTAGCCGTAACCATCTATTCACATACCTAGTAATTATCTATCGTATCTAAGGTAGCGACTGCGCCTTAAAATGTCTTCCCGACCATATCACGTCCAATCCGCGGTCGATAATCCCGACTCGTTTCCGCATCACCAATCTATCTCGGCGCTATGGAATCTAAAATGGCAGAAGCTCGCTGCCATGGGTGTGTACCCATTCCACGATGGAAAGGTCGAAGACTTTGAGCCTATATTCCAAACCCTGATCCAAGCGAATGGTGACAACCCCGATGTTTTGTACAACCCAGACAAATATGCAGAGCCATTCCTCCCCGCTGCCGAGACCTTGGTGGCTGAAGCAAAGAAGTTCGAGTCGGACGGCAGCAAGGACAAGGCCCGCGAGCTGTATCTCCGAGCTGCTACTGTCTGCCGCATCGGCCGCTTCCCCATCGTGCGATCGTCCGGAGGCAAAGCACTGTGGGAGCTGAACAAGCGCGCGTATCTGGGAGCGTCACCATACCTGTCGCCCCCTAACACCGAGGTTGAGATACCCTTCGCACATGCCTTGGCCACGACCGGGGAGGCCTCGAGCGCCTTCATCCCAGCTTATCTGCGCGTCCCTGAAGGGAAACCACCAGGAGGCGGCTGGCCTGTCGTGCTTTTCATCTGCGGGCTCGACCATTATCGTACCGATTTTGAGCAGCGCGCGGCACGGCACGCCAAGGATGGTTTCGCCTGCGTGATTGTTGAGATCCCCGGCACAGGCGACTGTCCCGCGGCGAAGGACGATTCTACCAGCCCGGGTCGGGTGTGGTCCAGCGTCCTGGACTGGATCGACGGCCACAGAAGCCAGTACAGCTTCAACACAAGCAAGATTGTCGCCCGCGGCATGAGCACCGGCGGCTACAACGCCATGCGGATCGCACACACGCACGCCGACAGGCTGTTCGCCGTCGTCGCGCAGGGAGGAGGATCTCATCATATGTTCGACCCGCAGTGGATCAAGGCGCAGAACCACATGGAGTATCCCTACGCTCTCGCGGATGCCCTCGCCTTTAAATTTGGGTACGACTCCGTGGACAAGTACGCAGCCGGTGCGAGTCAGAAGTTCAGCCTGCTGGAGACGGGCATCTTTGACAAAGAGAGCACGAGGCTCTTTCTGATCAACGGAATGGAGGACAGCATCTTCCCCATCGAAGATAGCTTCCTTCCTCTGCGGCATGGCCGCGTGAAGGACGCTCGGTTTCTGGAGGACCGGCAGCACGTTGGCAATCCAGGAGGAGATGATATTGTGTATGATTGGCTCAGAGAGGTCGTGTACGGGCAAAAATAGAATCAGCGACCTTCATGAAGAGTCATTCCGCTCGTATATAGCCATCAGAATCCGAAGCGTATTCTATTACCATATTGTGAAGTCCCGCTCCTGATACTCGCTCCCACCATCCTGATAAGCCTTAACAACCTCTCCGTCCATCAAGCCATGAACATATGCTTCACCAACTAATAGATAGTGATCTTCCTCCTCCCTCAGTACGTGTACTATAGATCCACCATACATGACGCACAAGAGATCTCCAGGTCGCACGGTAGAAGGGGCCGTCGCAATGCGTCCACCGCGCGTGGTGGCGAAGCACCGACCACCTAAGGTTGTCGCAATGCTGATGACATAGGGGAGAACATCCTCTGCTAATAGTTCTGTTAACTCGGTCATATCAATGTCTCCCTTATCCATGCCCACGAGCTTCAGGGACCTTGAGGAGAGTAGCTGGTACATCTCGCGAAACGACCCATATTCGGACGACTCCACGTCCAAGGGCCTGTCGGCAATGAGGGTTCTCCAGATAGCCTCCTCTATATCCTCGGGGTTGTCGAATCGACCATGCGGCATCATGGCATTAGCCGCCATGTCTTGGAATTCTCGTGTGCACAGAAACTTTGTCCAGAGCTGCTGGCTAGACTCGAATGGCCCATCACACGAAGCTACGGTGTCGACGAGGAAGCCACGCAGCGTTATTGTCTTGAGATCGGCAGAAAATCGCACGATAGGCTTTGTAGTATTCGAGGCGCTGTATTTCGTGTCCATCTGATGCCACGGGCTTTTGTCGGGTGAAAAGCCAGATAACTGCGGCACCCAGGAAGGTGACTGGTGCTCCTCAGTCCGATATACGTGCAGTGCATCCAGGTTGCATTCTGCCTCGATTATGTATTTGACAAGTTCTGCACTTAGTTTTCCGATCGGTATCGAGTAATCGGGAGGGAACGCAGAGCGAGCTTGCTCGTTCATTATGCCCAAGAAGGCGTACAAACGATCGTGCGGTACGGTTGTATCATGTTCTCGAGACAATCGGAGAAGCTTTCCGAGACCGAGAGGACCATGAAGATGATAGTCCGCGATCATGGTCGCCGTAGGAACATAGCCTCCGTCTTGTTCAGTCAAGACTGCAGATAGCTGTTTTTTGCGGGCCAAAGTCCCTCGTTCGACAACTGCAACTGCAAGGAATTGCCAAGGCGTCCAATACTTGCCACACCCTAGAAAAATCGACGACGACTTCGCGACTGCTAGCTCTTGAACAATCCAGCCACGCGACCAGTAGGGACGATCCATCAACTTCATTACAGCCATCCAAGAATCAGACTCGAGGTCGTCTTTTTCGTCTTGAGCAACGGCCTGGCTGTCTGCTCGGGTTGCGCTCTCATCCGAGGTTGTGTCTATACCCAGAATGTCGCTCCCGACGGCGTCTATCAGCTGCATTGCCAAGTGCGTATCATCATCAGCCTCACCGAGCCAGGCAAAAACGGCGAAGGCTTGCTGATATATTGGTCGCATGATCTGGATCTGGTGGTTCTTCTCCTGTAGATCGCCTTGGTTTATACATACAGCATCGACCCACAATGGCTCCTCTACATGACGCGATCGCATTCGCCGCAGCGCAATCTCGAGATTTCTTGTCACCATAAACGGAACATCATCGAGCATGATCGTTCGGTTTTCGTTCGCATCTCCCCAAACGTATGAAAGTGCTGCGTAAAATGGATTGTCGTCGAGAGAAACGTGGTAGAGGCTGCACTCTACAACACCCCCCGGGCAAGTGGGTTGAACCTTGATAAGTCTTATTTCACGCTTAGAAGAATCCAACGGGCTATAGTTGTATGTCGGTACAATGGGGACTGGTTGTGCACTCGATTTGATCTCGAGCCTGTCCTGCAAGGTACGCAGCATAGCCGGCCGATCGGGATGTTCAAGCGGACCCGCATCAACTGCCTGCTGCGCCATTTGAATCGACTCATCTAGGTCGTGCATCTCTCTTGCCCGCTTGTATCTGGTTTCCAGCATGTCCCCCGCGTTTCTCAACGCTGCTACTCGGTCAAGTTGACTCGGGCATGACGACGTAACAGCCCGTTGTGCAACTTGAATTGCCGCATCCAACATTTCCGTGTCGCCGTGCGCCGTATATCTCCCAAGAAGACTGGTTCCCAAGCTGCTCAGGAACCTTACGCGTTGGGGTTGGTCCTCTGGGGTCAAGTCGACCGCTTTTTGTACAATTCGTATCGCTTCATCGAGGTATCGTACCTCGTCGGTCGTATCGTATCGGTGAACAAGCAGCGTCCCGAGATGATTCAGCAAGGACGGCCGACTGGGATGGTTCTCTGGAGCCAATTGGAACGCCGTTTGTGTCACCTCGACTGCTTCGTCGAGGTAGAGCACTGCTCTTGTCCGCTCAAACCTAGCTTGGAGCGCCACGCCCAGGTTGTTCAAATAACCCCACCGGTTCGGGTGGCTCTCCGGTGTTATATCGAGCACCTGCCGCAATGCCTGACTACCATCATCCAAATCTTCAACCCGTTGAGTTTGTTCATAACGACGGATTAGCATCGCCCCAAGCTTGCTCAAGCATACAACCCGACCTGGGTCGTCGTCCGCGAGCAAATCGACGGCTTGCTGCAACGACTGGATAGCGTCCTCGAGGTCTTGACTCTTTCCCAACGCGATGTAGCGTCTTTCTAACCTATTGCCCAGGTTGTTCAGGAAGGTTGCCCGATTTGGATCGTCCGCCGTAGCCAGATCGACCAGGCGCTGTGGGATGCTAATTGCCTCTTCCAAGTCTTCTATCCCTCCCTTTCGCTGGTACAGGAGATTAAGCTTGTTCGCGAGAACGCTCATGCGGGCGATCTGATCCGAGCCTTGGGGCGTTGCTTCGACGGAACGTTGTGTCATCACTATCGCCTCCTCAAGATCTTTGATATCCCCATCCAGCTCAAACCGGTTCGTTAGGGTGCTCCCTAGGGCCATTAGGAGCTCCGCGCGGTCTGGATGATCATCCGGTGTGGAGGCGACTGCGCGACGGTACAGATCAATGGCTTCGCCCAGATCCTCCGCGTTGCCTGTCCGTTTGAAGCGTTCCTGCAACATCGTCCCTAGGGTGCGAGCGCGTGCTGCCAGCACGGCCGGCGCGAGCGGCTCTCTCACAGAGAGCATAGCGACTTGAATGGCGCCATCCATGAATACTGTGTCGCCTGTTGTCTGGTAGTTGATTTCCGCCATGCACTCTGCCGCGTCCCGGAAGTCGGTATCGTCGCCTGCCGCCTCCCGAACGATTTCCTCGACCGTCGCGCCGGCTACCGGACTAGCCATCTTCACAATTACCGTGTCTCTAGATTTTCCACCGGCAGATTTCGTAAATGCTTCCGAGGGGTTGATGTGAAACGGAAACAAGGGCACGGAGTGAATGCTCAGCCCCCGCATGTACTGGAATTAGTTGAGTTTCTGTGAGGCAGACACCAGTGATTTTCAGCCGCATGTGGGTTTCCAGCCGCGTCCCAACCGCTTGCATCTCGCACCAAGCCTCAGGGGCTTGTTCATGACCGCATGTGATCTCGGAGTTATTTCATGGTCCTTAGGGAATCGTCACTTTACCAGGAAGAGTTGAAGTTTCAAACGATATACACCTGGCCTGGGAGCTGTTTGGCGTTGGTGCTAATTATGTGATCTACCTTGAGGTAGACTGTCTAGATTAACCGCAGACAGCTGACTGTTATTTCCGTTCCTCGATCCTCGACACTTATTTCTAATTAATACAGTACTGTAGCAGGCTCCAGCAAGCCTTGGTATCGGACTTGATAGTATGGCAAGTAAGCACATGGAAGAGTTCCGTAGCGAACACTGAATTGGTGACAAGGCTACGGAACCGAAAGAGATGTATATCTATTCCCGATGCACCTTTAGACCTTGGCCATCCTAAGGCCGGCTTCAGTTACACGTTCGCGGCTGACGCACTGGCGTGGTTGACTTTGACGTTGTTGAAAGCTTCTGAGTCCGACACTTGGGCTTGACGACGGTATATAGGAGGACCATAGGCAGGAGTGCAAGAGCGGCCAATAGTGTGTTTGGTGTAATAGTGCCACTCAAGCCTAGCCTCTCGCCAGTCTTCCGGGATCTCTATTAATATATTAACTACGCGGGGGCGTCTTAGATATGTTATTATAGCCGTCAGCTAAAAGGTTACCTTTTGGAACCTTATAGTCGATCCGGAGGCTAGGCCGCGTGACTCCAGGGTCGACCCCGTTACTCTCCAGAACCTAAGCCGTTCCGCCCCAACTTGTATTGGGGCTCCTAACCCGGCTTGCTTGGCTAGACCACCGTGCAAGACCCTGGCTCCCCAGAATGGCCCCTGAGCTTCATTGAGCTTTCTAATCTCGTATCCGGCGTGCTGTGGCGCTGTAAGCTAATAGCTCGCTACAGGTAATATCTGCCTGTCGGTGGTTTGCATCACTAACTTGGCCAGAGGTCTGTATCTTGCAAAAGGCCTAGCCTTCCCGGGGTCTTTTCACTAGTTGATTTTTGCAATATGTCTAAGTAGCCGTCCGATTTAGCTGTATGATCCCGGCCTATATAGTCGAGCGTAGGAAATAGGCAGTATAGTCCTTCCCAAACTTACCGCCTTAAGCACCGCTAAAAGTCTACTATAGAGTTTGCAGGCTAAATGCGTTTTACCCGAAGGTTTACCGCCCTGGGTTGTTATGTTAGGTCACTAACCTTGACTTCTTTATCACTATGCAGCGTGTTGCCATCGGATGATTGTTGCTTGTGCTTCGAAGTAGAATAGCCTTTAAGCCACTGCTTTAGTTCAACCTCGCGCTTTCGTAGCCAAACCTGCTCCTCTAAGTCGATCTTGTTATTATTGCAACGGCGGTGTTAGCCATTCGTTGTATCGGCCCTAGGGAGGCCTCGAGTTAGTAGCCCTATGATAGAGAATTAATTATTCTCTGATTGCGATTTGATAGAACTTCTTAACGTATTTATCTGTCGTTTCGGTTTCGTGGGCCCTGCTACTGCTTCGTTCCTGTAGTGAGACCGGTCGGGGCTTTATACCCAGGTTGGTGGGCCTTGGTGGTCCCGTTCCTTTCCTACTAGCCATCGTGGCCGAGCACTCTTAAGAGACGAATCAGAATTGTAATACCAGGAGTATTACACTGTTTACCGGAAGTAAGAGGTAAGACGGGTGGTACGATAGTGCTGTACGAGAGGGAGGCTAGGTTTCAGGGGCCTGTAAACTGTAGATTTTTTGAAGATATTGATTCTTGATTCCTCCAAGTCTGGCAGACTTCGCCAGCCAGCTTGGCTTTAATAATAAAGCAGGAGTTATCCCTCCAAGTCTCACTTGCTTCGTGGATGTTAGACGCGGTGCCAGCAGATCGGTCTTACAGCATCTTTTTATTCAGTAGAAGCCAAAACCAGTAGATTAGGGAATCATAAACACGTTTCTCGTCGTTAAAGGGACCATTCAAGATGAGATCTTCTGCTATAGATAGCCGACGAATGGTTTGTGAAGGAGAGAGAATCTAGATCCAGTAGATTAGAGGATATAGATCTATTTGATGGATATGGGAGGTGATTCTCCTTATTAACAGATGGATGGGCTGTTCAGCCACCTATATTGAAATGAGATGCCCCCTGTGGGTCCCGAAGCCTTCTGGCAAATGGTGTGAGTTACCACACCTATTGACTTGAAGATCTTGTGATGAGAAGCCGTAATGAAGCTCCTTGTATGCAGAAGAAAGTGCCAAATTTATGTCTGCTGCTGGTGATTAATTCGCTGCACGATTTGAAATAGGACCAGTCCTATCTATGATATTAAAAGCAGCCGGACTATTTCTCGGCCACCTGGAGGTATAAACTTTAGCTGCAATTATAGCAGCGACAATTACTTTAGCGTACCTGGGCGCCGAGTCTAAGTGGACTGAGGAAGTTTTGCTTGTAAATCTGTGCCCAAGGGTTGGCACAGAGCGTTGCTGCTCGCCCCATAACAGAGGTTCCCGTCGTAGATCCAACATCCTACCAAGGCGGGATATTCTAGAGTCTTTGTAGTGTAATTAGTTACCGACATATCTCTTAGCTTTTAATTATAGCTTTGTCTCCCCTTTCGCAGTCAGCCTTAGCGGGGCCATTGTATCCTCCAATGACCCTTCCTCCTGGCCGCCCCGTTTTATACTTAGAAAGCTAGGTTATGTTTCTGCTTGTGGGTGTGTTTGCGCTTGTTCTCGTTCCAGCTCCTGTTTTCTGGACTGAATACATGCCTGCCCCCCCCTAGACTCGTGATGCCTTGCTAAGGTATCCGCGCGAGCAAAAGCCTTTCCACAGCCCCAAGTGCTCCCATCTTTCAGAGTGCCGTAGCAGACATGTTTCTTTTCCCCCGTGTGCGTGGTGCTATGCCGCAAGAGATCATTTTGCCTAGCAAACTCCTTTCCGCAGTCTGGGCATAAATGTTCTCTTGTGGTCCCATGACTCAGGAGGTGCGAGTTCAAATTATATCGTTTGGTGTACACCTTCGAACAGTGCGGACATGGATATTCTGACAGTTGCGGTTCCTTCCGCCAAGGCCTCAATTGTGGTCTGGCTTCTGGGTCTGAATCGGGGGAATCTGGTGTCTCCACAGAAACTTCTTCTTCTACTGTCCTATCCCGGGTATGCTGCACTTGCTGATTGATAGTGAGGCCCGTGCGACTTCTCTGAATGCTCATACGCACATCTAGATCAGTGGGGAACTCCTGGTCGTGAGCCACTGCGTCGAAATGTACCCCTTTGTTGTGCTTCGCCCGTTCTGCCTCCGATGCGAATCCCCAGATGAACCCCGTACAACTCTCATCTGCGCATCGGAACGGCCGATCATGTTTTCCAATGTGTTTTTCCCGCTCGGCAGCCGACGAGAAGCCTGTTGTAAAAAATTGACAGCTGAATCTGGGACACTTGAAAAGGTTACTCCCATATCTCTGCTCGATTTGTTGCTCGATGGAACCATCCGTTGTTGTGGATACTATTTGCTCCAGAACCTTGCGAGCGTTGCTGACAATTTCCACCAGGTTCAGCGCGATATCCTCCTCCTCCATATTCCCGAAGAATCTCAGCTGCTTCCTCGTCGAGGCCACCACGAGTTCAAACTCATTGTAGAAATGATATGCCTTGAAGAACTGTAGCTTGTCACTGTGTCTTTTCGCCAAAGCCAGATTACCGCGAGGAGACCACCAATGCTGCTCGATGTAAATCTCTAGCGACTCTGCAAGCTGCTTCATCAACGCTTCGTGGCGGTCGGTTCTTGAGGCTGCTCCGGCTTCTAAATGTCGAAGCCAGTTTAGAACAGCGTAATCGATGAATACATAGTCCCCGTTCAACACTTTATCCTCGGTAGGGGGGTCTAGGAGCGCGGGCAGATTCAAGTAGTCGACGCAGAGGCAAGCGAGTTTGAGTTCTTCAGCAGCAAGGTCGATTATATTCTCATCGATTAAGAAACTGCGCGGATACGTTTCAGTAAAAATGATTCGCGGACTGTCGAGCTGGGGCACACCTCTGATACTCACATCTTTGCAGTCAAATGAACGAAGTCGATTGTTCCATCCGATCGCGTCTCCACCAACGACGCACAGATATCTTCAGGTGGCTTCCCAAATCTTTGGCTCTCAAAGGCAATCGTTTGTTCATCCATGCTAATAGACTTCATCCCTTGTATCTCGCGCCATTTAAGAGGTCTTTTTGCGCATACAAGCCACCCCATCAGCATCAAGGTGTCCTTCATCGCTGCTTGCGAAGTTTGTTGCTCTATTCTTGTCATGATTCGGCGGTATCTATGGTGAATTAGTTGGAGACTATGAATAGATTACATAAGACTTACGCATCGTTTATCCCTGCTGGGAAGACGTGTGGCTCGAGTTCTTCCTCAATTCGCCGGATCGACGTGTGGCCGGCCAGGTTGATCCATATCAGCTTGGCGAGCAGGAAGAGCCCTAAACGGTCGGTTAGCAGCTCAAAATAACCATTCTGGGGAGTATGCGATATTTAGTGAGGGTCTACATACCTCCTACTGAGTTGGATACGGTCCTGGCGATTGTGCTCGCCTTCTCGTCCGACATCTCGAGTGTCTCCTGTAGCCTGCCCGCTTCTATTCGGCTATACTCCTCAATGTCATGCTTGTTGTCTTCCGTACTAATCTTGATCCTGGAGATCCCAGAGAAGTCTTTCCGGGCAGCACCGTCGTCTTGGCTGATAAAGAGGCATCGCAATCTCTCTGGATCGGTGGGGGGAAGATCCTCAACCAGTTTTCGGAACCGCTGCGCGATGAGCTTTCTCTCCTCGCGCGAACACTCGTCTAAACCGTCGAGGATGATGTATGCACTCGTACAATTTCCAAATGCAAGATCCAAAAGCTTCTCCATCAGAGGCAGCGAAGAGAGAACTGCCTCGCCGCTGCGGCAGCAATTCTGATAAAAAATGGGGAGCAACCTCCTATTTTGCTTGAGACATTGCGCGAGCAGGCTACGGCACAGAGCGAAGTAGCTGTTCCGTTCTGAATCGTCGTGTTTGAGATAGAAGAATAGCACTGTTGGGAGAGGGGTGAGCTTCTGAGCGACTTCCACGACGAGAGAGGCAAGTATCGTCTTTCCTGTTCAAGCGTTAGAGCGTGTCCAAGCTACGCTTCGCCCCGAGACCAAGACAATTACCGGCGCCAGGTATCCCACTAAGCCAGAGCAGAGGCGGGATAGTTGGATACTGAGGATCAAACCACTCTTTAAACAACGTGTTGTCTAGAAGCCATTGACCCGTGCCGGGATAGTCTTCTCGAATCTTGCTGAACGTATACTGGTCCGAGTCAACACTTGCTGCTTTGAGCCACAAGTGTACGGTTTGTAAATAGCGCAGCTCTTCGTGATCGAATCGGTCATCCTCAATCTGGCGCGAAGTTTCCACGTCTCTTCGAATCTCTTCGATCTGAGAAGGGCTAGCTTGGCTCTGGATCAGGCTTCGGTGCTTAGCTAAGTTGTCGATGATGCTGTCGAAACGAAACCTGCATGTACCCCATGTTTCGCTGAATAGCTCCTGCCACTCTATAAAGTGCAGTTAGCAAGCGCACGAAATGCCAAGTTGATGGAGATGGTGCGAACGTGGTATTTGAAAATAGCGCAAGACAATGTGGTGGAATTTGAGCATCTCTTTATACATATCCGATAGGATTGTCACCATTTGAGGCTTGGCACGAAAGAGTTCTTGATATTGCGTGAGAAGGGGCAAGCTCTCGCCTATTCGCACATATGCTTTCAAAAGCTCGTCGAAGGCCGCCGGGTCCACGCTAGTTGTCTGACCACGAGGGGTTAGTAGGCGGCTGAGAATGTTTAAAGCCCACGAACGAGCCCTACCAAGAGCAGTCGCTTGATGGGCCCCTGCAGTGAAATAAGCTTGTGTGTTCCATGTCATCTTAGCAACCGAAACAGGCTCACCAGGAGAAACGCAGCTAGATCATTGTTTCCGCAAAGCGACCCGACCACGTTTTCGTACTGGCTGATCGCCTCCAAGAAAGGTCCCAGACGATTTAAATCCCTTAATTGCCGCTCTACATGTTGTTTCGCCTGCAGATCTCCAATGGCCTGCTCTAGCTCATTAAAGGTCGTCATCTTAAAATCTTCAGCATCTCTTCGCGACAAACCTCTTCTGAAATCCTGAAGATATTTCTCAAATACCAGCTGATAAGGATTGCCTGTCATTGTGAACTAATTCCATCTGTCGTGATAGGTGATTCTGAGGAAAATTACGCGCCAACCCGAGAGCGTATTATGATTTCCCGAGATTCTATAGCCAGGTTGGGAGCGTGAGGGTGATAATTTGCGGCTGAATGTGGCCATATCACGTGTCACACCTCAATTAACTCCGCACCTGACTTGCCCAAATTGGCAGACGAGGCTCCAGACTTAATTTGATTCTGCCCTCAAGAGAGTGTTTTTATGTATTTCTGATACTTCCAATACATAGGAAGTTATAGACCTCGATACTCTAGCTGCGCTTGCCTCCTCGGAACTACCAGATTCTTAACTCTCAGCGCAGGAAATGTCGGCGTAATCAAACTCCCATCCGGAATTCCAGTGGCGGAATATGAGAGGGGTGGTACAAACAAAAGAGTGAGACTTTTGGACGATCACCCTATGGGTCCAGGACTGCCTGCGCTCTCTCAATTTTCCAATTTTCAACATTCCGCATTGAGATCACTGAGCAGTAATTTTGAACTGCACTCCGCCCTCCCGATTGCACGAGACTGGAGACCCAGCCCAGAGAACTTCTAATCAGTGTTCCTCCATACGTGGTGGTCTAATTAGCTTTCCAAATCTAATCGCGATAAGCTCGCTTCCAGGCATGGCCTTCGGATCAGAAGGAATATCGGGGTCCTCACTGAAACGACCGTGGCCATTTGAAGCCGAGGAACAAAGCCATCCCGTCACCCCAGCCTTGCCAGCACCATCTGATGCTCAAGACAGCAGCGACTCACACGGCCCCGGGGCAACCGAAACCATGTGTTTTGGCAGCGTAGAGTTCCCTCCGCTTCTTCCTATTTCGCCGCAAGGCTAACTTTAAGCTAGATTGTTGACATCAAAGCCCAAATATGCAATTTGGACGTCTTAAGGCGTTTTCACGGCACATGGCGAAGGGCCTCCTCTCAATCCTTCGCCGTCGTACCGGAGGGCGATTTCTTCGCCCTAGAGCTCCACGGAGAAAGGTTTGGACGCTTGAATAACGGTCTATGCAGGCAGCTCCATGAGCTCGTGACAGGGAGTCACGTTCAGATCAAAGCGTACACATCGAATGATGACTTAGTAACTACCTTGAGCTCCTGGCATCCAGGAAGAACTGAACTTCTTCCTGTGGAGATTAACATCTATGGGGTGAGAGACGGAGCCCAAGTTGTCGGCGCTGTCTTGTCAAAATCGGGTCTCTTCCTGCAACTACCGCGGTACGGATTGGATGGTTTCGAGCATTATAACCCACAATTCCTTCGAATAGAAGGATACTTGGAATCATCATGTCCGAAAACGCCGATCTTGCCAGAAGCAGATAGTATTGAGACACTAGATCGAACCGTGGGGAACGGAACGCAGGTCAACGACTCTGAGATGGTCGACTCAATTTTTAATTCGTTATCGCACCATGTTCACCAGCGTGAAGTAACAATTGGGCCGGGAATAAAGAGACAGCTTCTTTTGTGAGTTACTGTTTCTCCAAGCGAAAGAGACCAGATTTTGACTAATCCGTTTCCTAAAGGCACCAGATGGAGGCGATCGACTTCGTCTTCCGAAGAGAGACGGGCCGGGGGCCAGCCGAACGAAGTCTCTGGAGGTACAACAATTTAGACGCAGAGGGCTCTTTGTACAAGCTAATTTCCACCCCATTCACGCTCGGGTATCTCACTAACGTCCCAATTCTACAGTTACCAACATGTGTTCACCGGAGCGAAGCGCCAGGAACCAGCTGAGGCCAAAGGTGGCATCATTGCAGACGAAATGGGTTTGGGCAAGTCGCTTGTCATCCTATGCAGTGTGGCCAGCTCGCTTGAACGCGCGGACGAGTTTGTCGCCGCCGAAAACCAGCGATTATCATCCCAGTCTCAGAGGAGATCGCCTTCCAAGGCTACGCTCATTCTCGTACCATCTTCTCGTAGGTCTCCGAGTGATCTGTGGACTTCCTCGCCAATTTATCACCACCTAATTAGTTGCTAGTCTTAGTTGACAATTGGGTCGACGAAATCCGCAAGTATGACTAATGTAGACGGAGAAAGACTTTGGTGATCGGGCTAACCCTCGAGAAGCCATACCTACCCTGGCACACTCCCGTTCCACAAGCATCTCGGGTTGTCGAGGCATGTAGAGACAAATTTACTCTACGAGCGACAGATTGTCTTCACCACGTATGCTACCGTGGCGGCCGAATTCCGTCGCGGTGATACTGCGTTGGCGAAGATCAACTGGTTCCGGATCGTGCTAGACGAAGGTAGGAACACCAAACCAAACGAACCTCTGTAGTGTTTAAAAAGTATATAACGTCTCCGTTTTAGCGCACGACATTAGAAACCGCTCTACGAAGCAATTCCAGGCAGTTTCTAGCCTCTCGGCTCAGCATCGTTGGTGTCTTACTGGTACGCCTATCCAAAACAGTCTTGAAGATCTAGGAGCGCTGGTCTCTTTCCTCAGGGTACCAATATTGGAAAAGGCCCCTACATTTCGGAAATTTATAACGAATCCCATAACTTCCTCTTCGGAGCGTCGTTTCCAGAACCTCCAGAAGTTGCTTCAGTCCGTATGCCTGCGGAGAACACGGCAGCTGCTAAACCTGCCGGAGCCTATTCCCAGGACCCGAAGACTGGATCTGAGTACCTCGGAGCAGGTGGAGTACGACAAATTGAAGCAGCAGTGCCGAGAAGAAATAGACATGGTCGTGAGTGGACGTAGAAAGAGTAAGCTCAACTCAGCAATGCTCGAGTCGCTCCTTAAGCTACGGCTGTTCTGCAACAATGGACGCACCGATGCGGTCTTGCACACTAGGCCAACTGGCCTTCCAATAGACCCAGACGAGGCACTGAGCTATCTACAGCAGCATGATGAGAACATC
>FTLB01840193.1_pt1 | contig 41238 bp, 63 predicted proteins | sample 1658291 | NCBI WGS metagenome assembly FTLB01 (sample SAMEA3914812, study PRJEB12502) | metagenome | biome: forest; material: soil | place: Canada | collected 2011-07-07 | depth 0.1 m
TTGCTCTGTCCAGTCATGCTCGTGCGTGACCGTAGAATTCGGACAGCGCGTGAAGTAGTGCTCACTTCCGCCCGCCTCAAACTCATACGTCTTGCAATCATCAATCTCGCGGATCACATGTGGCGTCTCCGCCCATTTGTGCTCTTCTGGAGTACGGTTATCGCACGCGGACAGCGCGGCGACAGACAACAGTGCGACAAGAAGTTTTTTCATGTTTTCGTAAGTTAGTCCGACCTGACACTAGGATGGCAGTCTTCATGTCAGGTCGGGTTTTGCAGGAACCCCGCCTGCCAGCGCGTCCCGCGACCACGGACTCAACCGTGAGTTTCCCTGCTTTTCAGGCAGAAACCGTTTCGCAATGATTCGTGACGGACACGAACTTGCAGTTGTAAATCGCTTCGACTTCTGCACATCCTAAACCGGACGCATCGCAGGACAGATTAACGTCCTCGATCTTTCCTATCGAGAAGGTGACTTCTGCCGCAATCGCCGGAACATCAGAGTAGAAGACGATACGCACGAGCTTACCACTAAGCTCGTACATTCCACTAGCGTTCAGTACTTGCCGCACGCTAATTTTCCCGTTATCCACATTGATCTTCGTTACGAGCCAGAGCGGCTTATCGCCATCGAAGATATCAAAATTCCATGATTGTATTGGATCACCAGCTTCGGCCAGAAATTCTTTGATTCCCGAAGCCCCAGATTTATCAACCAAATTTTCTTGCTCGGTCATATCCCCTCCAACAAGGCGAATCGTGAAGGGGTTCCTCTTAACAACGCATGCTCGGTTGCGGTCCAGAAGTATTCTGGCTCTGCGCTCGGTACATGGCTCTAAAGAGTTCCCTGCTTCATCAAATACAGTTACTGACATAAATTAACCTACACTGCAATGCCAGTAACGGCCTTGTGGATTGAGTCTTTCGACCTATCACCGAGTATAAATCGGCGTTAAAACTTTTTGAATCAGTTACTTTTGGACGCTTCTTCCGAAGCAGCAATAAGAGCTTGACCCAACTGCTTCATCATCTCCGCAGGCAGATCGAGACGTAGCTTACCAAAATATTCTTCATGGCACTTTTCAGTGTATAGAAGAACATTCCCCGGAAAATCGGGAGACGGCGCAATCGTAATTGCCTCACCGTGATCGTTGTCGTAGACTTTTCTCACGATTTCGGTCTGATAGCTCATGTAGTTCCTGAATTGTTTGGAGAGGCTTTTCACCTCATCGCCGGATTATCGCCCACTGCGTAGGGTTCACGCATGCACGGTTCACCTACGGGTCTTCTAAGGTTTCATCGGGCCGTTTAGGCCCAAGCACACCAAGAAGTTGCCCAACGGGCCGCTACCCTTACGGGCTACCAGACACCACCGGACCATCCACACCATGTCTTAGACCATCCAGGGATTCCGGGCATGGCATGGGCAATGCTCTTTACGCCTCGACGCCAATCAGTTCGCGCTCACGGAACAGAAGGTAAGCCTCGCCTTCGTACAGGAGGTCCAGCGGGCTTCCATTCAGGAAAACCGTGTCGCCAATCTTAACCGTCAGAGGACGCGTCGAACCGTCTTGATTGATGTAGCCACTTCCGACTGCAACTACGACACCCGACTCCAAGCCTTGGTGCGTGTGTGCGAGAACGATGCCGCCTGCGCTTTGTTCCTCGCGGGCGTTTTGCTTGACCAGCACATAATCGTGAAGCGGTTTAAACATGTGAATCCTGAAACGGTATGGTTGAATTTTTTGGTCCGTGTGGCAGGATTCGAACCTGCGATGCTTTCGCGCTGCGCCCCAAACGCAGTGACCTAACCTGACTAGCCCACACACGGATATTGACTTTGGCGGCTTACCCGCCAGCACTGTCGCACTTCTGTTCCGCTACTGAAACTACGGACTTCCGGTGCCTCGCACTCACTGGAACATCCCTTTCGGGGCCTAGCCGATTGCATTTACGGCCATGAAGACCTTCTCACAAACTGTCTAGCCAAGCGTACCAGTTATTCCAAGCGTCTTCCGACTGCTCGAACTCTGGAAACATGTACCAATCAAGGTTCTCGTGTTTCTTTTCTTCTCGCTCGATGTTATCTAGCGTGCGATCTAGAACGCGCCGGTTGTGCTGACGTTCTTCGCGCCGATGGCTCGGTGCGGGACCACAGCACGGACACTTGAAACCGCCCGGACCATAACTGATAACTTTTCGAGCAAAGGATTTTGCTTTCATGGTATTACCCTCCTTTAGGATTAGATATTACTCATGATTGCTCTCCTTTTAAAAGTTGAAGAACTGTTACGACTCGGTCTGATTCGCAGTACAGTCAGCGGCAGGTCAGTGCATGCAAAGTAAGGGACATAGTTTCACGTCCGCAACAGTTCTTCTTAAATGGTAGGGGATGTAGGTTTCGCACCCACGACCCACCGCGTGTAAAGCGGTTGCTCTGCTCCTGAGCTAATCCCCCGATGAAACTTTACTTCCTGATGATATCGCCCGACATCGTGGACACCGATCCGCCAATGCTGCCACAGCGAACATCGCCAGACATGGTTTTTACTGATCCATCGACGTTCCCACATTTCACGTCACCGGACAGGGTTGATATGGGACCCGAATGCCCAGACACCGTGATACTGTCACAGGCATCTGCGTTAATGCTCTCAATATTTCCTGTTACTTCGATCCGGATTTGCTTTGCATCACCGGCATCAACAACGTTTCCATCAACGAAGATGGAGCCGTTCTTTACCTGAATGGAGTTACCGGATACGGTCACACCATTGATTCGAAGGCTAGACATGTTTCGAAGTCGCTTAAGGAATTTGAGCATAATGTTATGGTGGAGGATATCGGATTCAAACCGATCACCTACCGCGTGCAAGGCGGTCGCTCTATCAAATGAGCTAATCCCCCAAATATACAACATATTTACTACTGTATTTTGAAACTTGGCAGGCAGACCTGGACTCGAACCAGGGCTTCACGGCTTTGGAGGCCGGACGAATAGCCGCTATCTTATCCACCCGCTGAAACTTTATTCAGCCGCCGCAGCCAGCTTGGCGCGTTGCTTTGCGCCGACATGCGGCGTGTACTTCGACTTCGACAAACGCGCCTTCAGCTTTTCCGTAAGTGTCGGCGCGCGACCGGCAGCATTCATCACCGGGTGCAAACCATGAAGCGGATACTCACGCTTTGCGAGGATTGCGGCACGACGCGACGGATCACGGAGGTTGTCTTTACGGCTCATTGTTTGTTTTTCCTAAAGGAAAGTTGTTGAATAAAACACTTGGTAGGGGCGGAGGGATTCGAACCCACGACCCTTGCATTAAGAGTGCAGCGCTCTACCAACTGAGCTACACCCCTACAAAGTACTTTGGTGGCGGCACTCGGGTTCGAACCGAGGACCTTAACCGGTTAAAAGCCGGACGCTCTGCCATCTGAGCTATACCGCCGTCGTCTTACAAACCCCAACCTTCAGACGACGGACGTTTTCGAAATTCCAACATTTTGCTTCTCCGACAAATATTTGGTAGCCCCACCTGGACTCGAACCAGGGACCCCCGCCTTATCAAGACGGTGCTCTAACCAACTGAGCTATGAGGCTATAAATCTTCAATACACTCAATCGCCATCACTGCGCAAATCCATCTATCTATCCAGGCAGATTGATAGCTTGGCTGACCGATCTGCCTTCCAGTCTCGCTTTACCTAAGCGCTTAGGCCGCGATACCAATTATGCCGATTGAATGAACTGGTGGCTAAGACTGGATTCGAACCAGTGACCCTTCCCGTATGAAGGGAACGCTCTGACCCGCTGAGCTACGTAGCCGAAATGGTGCCCCGTCTTTTATATCCACCCTTTCGGGTACTACGGTTTCATCTGTCCGAGGGCTTTAGGGAGCGTCCCCCCATTTCTGTTTAATACTGGGTGCCTGCGTGGAAGGGCTTTGACCTCCGACCAGCGTAACGTATTATGCCTTTCAGCCGTTGTACACCGCGTTACGCCAGACCCTCTTCGGCGCTGGCATTGTTCAATATGGTTTTGGTGCCAACTCGCGTTGACGGCATCCCTATAGCCCGGTACTGTTTGTGCCTTCCGCACTCATTGACCCAGTTGGCGTACTCGCGTCACAACTATAAGGTTCGGAAGCCCCACTCTCACTACTCCACTTCATCCACACTCCGACTTATCCGGTCATCAGAATGCTTCCGCTTCGTTTCATTCAGTGGCCCAAAAATTAAATCTACTTTTTCAAATCGGTTTAATTTTTGGTCGTGACAGACCGGATTTGAACCGGCGACCTCCCGCACCATGAAGCGGGCGCTCTATCCATGCTGAGCTATGTCACGATTGAACTACTTAGGTCGCCCTCGCGATAACCGCGAATTATCGCAAGGACTTCTGTAACAACACTAGAACACACAAAGTGGGAAGCGTGGTTACAGCAAACTTTGGTGCCCAAGGTCGGACTCGAACCGACACGTCCCTCACGGGACAACAGATTTTGAGTCTGCCGCGTCTACCAATTCCGCCACTCGGGCATTTAATCTGGTGTGCCTTGTGGGACTTTAACCCACACGTCCTTTCGGACAAAGGGAGCTACCCTTCGCGTCTAACGTTTCCGCCATCAGCACACTGAAATCATATCTAAACGATTTCATTTATGCAACTACTTTTTGTCGAAAAGTTTAGGAATTTGAGAATATTCCAAACTTTTGCTTTTTGCAGCATATTCGACCGAATCAGCGACGATGTACTTGACTCCGCCGCAGTCGTAGACCGTAGCATTGTCATTCTGGTGGAACTTTCCAGAAGTCTCGGACAAGCCGATCATCCGCTCAGTAACATGGCAATTGGCGTCCCGCCATACCACCCACGCATTCCACTGCTTAGTCGTTTCGGTGGCTCTTATGTCCGCCTGCACGCTATCGTGGTTGATGACGTACATCATTGGTAGAGTGATAGCGGACCAGAACAAAACTACAGCGATAAATTTCAAATAGTTCATCGCTGAGCCATGATCGAAAGTGCTGCGGTAATCGACTTCCGCGCACGCTCGATAGCCCGGTCAGTTTCCTTGGTCCATTTCACATCATTCTGACTCAATGCGTCACCAAGCTCGCTGTTCGCCGTCGCTAGATGCGCACACACACCTCGCGTCATCGAGGAAAAATCTGGCTCACTGCCGACGTTTTCACCGATTTGAAGAGCAAGAGCCGCTTCTGCGTTACCTTGATCGGCCAATTTCTTGAGCGTCACATAGTACACTTTCAATGCTGACATTCTGACTCCATGTTTGGTCCCCAGGGCAGGACTCGAACCTGCACGCCCTTTCGGGCACAGTCACCTCAAGACTGAGCGTCTACCAGTTTCGCCACCTGGGGGAATATCATTTGAACCACATAAGGTCGATCTTTGTATCGTCGTTACAGGAGAATTCAGCATGATACTGGACTCTTCCTGTCACCTTATTGCAATACCGTCCACAGTTTAGACTTTCTTCCTGCTGATCAGCCTGGCTTATTATCTTCAGTCCTGCGTGCGAAGAACACTCCGAAGTCGCTTTTGCAAAATGCTCCGGAGTGACGCTCGTCTGAGAACTGCATGCGCCCACCAGAAGTGCGAGGATCACGATTAGCGAGCGCATGGCGATCAGTCTTCCTTCTTGCTGTCCTTGAAGCGAGTCTTCGCGCGAACTTCATTCGCGTGAATCTCTGCGGCCAGCGAGCGGATCACAGCCTTCTCGGCGTGACGGTCGGTCGGATGACCAAGTGCGGCCAACACCTTGACCGAACGCGGAACCTTGATGCCCTTAGCCAGACGTGGCTTCGGAGGCATCTGCGGATTGCCCTTTGGGGCCTTCGACTTGAGGACCTTGCTGAGTTCAGCGGGTGCTGCGGTTGCAACGGCTTGCATGTTTCGTTTCCTAAAGGAAGAGTTAAATGTTTGTGGTAGGGCGACCCGGATTCGAACCGGGAAGGGATTTCGTTCTAAGCGAAAAAGGTGTACCAGATTTCCATTATCCACCGCCCCACATGACTCGATTAGAAGCGTACCTAAGGGCTGGCTCGGGCGCAGAGAGTCAATCTGTCCTGACCATTTTCGACACTTCCCAAACTACTCTGGAGCGTCTGGCCTGACTCGAACAGGCAACCCCGAACTTAGAAGGTTCGTGCTCTGTCCAGTTGAGCTACAGACGCAAAACTATGGTGCCACCTACACGATTCGAACGTGTAACCCCTTCCTTCGTAGGGAAGTGCTCTGATCCGTTGAGCTAAGGAGGCAAAAACTTTTTTCAGACTGCTGCCATCATGGGTGCAGCTTGAAAAAAGTCTTTCGACTTTCCTTGACGCAGTGCGATCTTGTCGTCACGGCGCTGAGCTTTTTTGCTCTTTTCTTTCCAACCTGCCTTCATGAACATCGCCGGTGCAACAAGCGGATTTCGAGGCTTCAAACGCTTCTCTTGCTTCTTCATTTTATGGCTCCGATGTAGGACCTCGATCAGAGCCATAAAACTTAGCTCAAATCTTGTCCGAATTACTATCCGAGTCCGAATCCATACTTTCGCCGTCTGTGTCCACGAGTTCATCTTCGAGAGACACGACCATTGCATCATCACTGGCGTCAATACCTTCGCACAACTCGATTAATTGCTCGATATTGTATCTTGGCACAATCCTCTTCACAAGCTCTGAATACGGAACTTTCATCAGTTTCGAAATAGCAGAGATATGCTTTGCGATACTCACGTCTTGCGACGCCATAGCGCATAGTTCGGGATCATTTTCTTCTTTGATTACGGCAATGTACGCGGCTCGCTCTTCACGAGTACCTAAATACGAGAACGTCTCAAAGCGGGAGATTGACGGCACACGATAGGTGCGATAGGGGCTATTGCCGGGTTCAGACATAGTACTTCCTTATCAGCGATATTTTATATTTACGCTGAAAAGTAAAATTTGGTGCGGAAGGAAAGGAATTGCACCTTCACCAGGTCGTCAGAACGGTTAGACAGCAAGCTACGCTAACGACCCAGACCCAAGTAAAGGGAATCCGCGTGGGTTTGTGGCCGGGGAGAGGATTCGAACCTCCGGTCGGGCGAACCCGACACCCACCTTCACAGGGGGCCACCTTAAACCACTCAGCCACCCCGGCCATTGAAAATTTAAACTGTTGGCAGAGAAATAGGGATTCGAACCCTAGAGGGATGGTTTTAGCCACCCCTAACTCCTTAGCAGGGAGTCCACATAATCCTCTCGTGCATTTCTCTGTAGAGTCCACCACCAGTAAAGGTGTGGACAGGCAAATTTGGCGGAGGCGGTAGGATTCGAACCCACGTCCCCGCTCATCACGGGAATACGGTTTTCAAGACCGTCGTCATCAACCACTCGACCACGCCTCCAAGGTACATCTACTACGAAATTGGCCCACTTCTCTGGTTACGCTCCAGACTCTCATGCTCTTCAGGCACGCGCTTTCACTAGATTAGCTTGAAGCGGATATTTAGCCACGACATTTCGCCTCTACTTGCACGAATGTGGGACGGCTAGGATATAGGGTGTAAGATGGCAGGCCAGCCTGGATTCGAACCAGGAACCCCCGCAGTCAAAGTGCGGTGCTCTACCAATTGAGCTACTGACCACCCGAACAGCGCTCCTAACTTGTCGTCAAGTCTGATTCCGATAACAGCGCCATGAATTTATCGGATCACATCGGCTCTACGCAAGCGACTCCGGAGAGTCATACAGTATTTACGGCAGCGAACTGATTAACGCATTTTATGCGACCGTGTAGCAATTAACGGCGGCACGCCTATTTCGGCTTTTTACCGAAAACTTTATCCCACCAGACTCGCAACCTCGAAGGCTCCGAGTTAGCTGTTCACGCAGCCGGTGCTGCCGCCGCTTCCACAGCAACAGCCGGGGTCGTAGCAACAGCAGGAGCCGCTTCAGCAACCACTGTGGCAGCGACTGGTGCCGCTACGGGTGCTTCGACAGGCACAACAGCCGGTGCAGCAACTACAGGCGTAGCCTCAACAGCAGGTGTCGGCGCAGGAGTTTCAACAGCCGGTTCCGCAGTAGCTGATTGCACACGCGCAGCGGCCCACTTAGCACCCTCAGAGAAGGCTTGTGAAAGCGTCATCGACGTAGCTTCCACTTTGGAAAATACACCAACCTCACCCGCCTTGATTTCAGCTTCAGTCCATGCAATGCCATTGGACACCGATGTCTTAGCCGCACTTGCAGCGCCTTCAACCTTCGACTTCAGGCTCTCAAGTTCGCTGAGAACGTTTTGGAACAAATGCAACATGGTTTATACCCCTAGTAATTTAACCAGGCAACTGCCTGACAAACTAAAATTATACGGATGCGTGACGCTTACACTCTGTTATGTGTTAGCGGATGTTACTGGCATCAGTAACGGAATTCGAACCCGACGTTACCGCCGTGAAAGGGCGGGGTGCTGGACCGCTGCACTATACTGATGTTGAAAACTCGACCAAATTAGGTGCCCCAGGCTGGATTCGAACCAGCATAGTCATCACGTCTTACGTCGTGAACGGTCGAAGATCACGGCGTAAGGTTGCTTCCACATAAGGCTTGCGTTCGACCCGCTTGCCTACAGCTTGGCGTTGTGCATGACCGCCCTATGCCACTTGGACGACCGGGACAGTGTTACTTCTTGAATAGTTGATCCAACCACCAGATCGGATACTTCGGGTCCGCATACAACTCGCTCGCGCGAAACAGACCGCTTGCTATGTCTTCCTTCCACATCTCCACGTTGACGTTCAGCCATTTCTTACCACAGGCAAACCCGTTCTTGGGCGACACTTCAGAACCGAACGATTCAGCATTAAACAACTCAATCAGCATTTCGTCGCTGAAGTCGTGCAGGTGTTTCCAGTCACTGGAGAATATCCTGTACACCTCGGCCATGCGCTTGAATCGTTTACTCACACCGTTGATGGTGTGTTTTAGCTGACCTTTGTTCCCGACGCGTTTAGCTGTGACATAGCATCCTCCTACAGTTTAGATACACCCGCAAAAAGCGATATTGAGTTCAAGCTATCAGGAGTGGCCCGTACGATGGCCTTACCCCCTTCGAGAAGCTGTTTAAGACCTGACTGCGACGTATAGGCCGTTGGCAACGGAGCTTCTATATGGTTCGGCCAATAAGTACCGTTGCGGGGCAGGAACTCGATTGAGTTCCGCACGCTCTCCATCAACATTTTTCGCTGATCTTCGTCAACGAAATCCATTGTTGAGAGAAACATATCCCACCAAAAATCGGATACCTTTGCTTTCATTTACTTCTCTTGTTGGCGGCAGGCTTTCACCCACCATTGAAAGTTGACGGCGGCGCTATCCCGCGCTGGGTACTCTTTTACCTTTCCGTCAGAAAAACTGGCTCGGGACGTACGCATTCCACGCACAATCTCGCGCCGGATTAGGGCGCGCATCCTCTACTTAGACGATCCCGCATTGAATTGGTCGGGAAATCAGCCGGGGAGACTGATATCGCCCCTCTACAACCGGACGGAACCGGCGAGGGGTCATTCTGAACTTGAACTATTCCCGAAAGAAACTGGTCAGCGACGAACGATACTGCCTACCGCCCGATAACAGGAATCGAAATCCCTGCCGTCTTGTAACTTAAACGATCACTGATTGAAACTGGTCCGGCTTGCAGTTCACAACTGCTGCATCTAGCCCCCTCCAGGGACTTGTCCTAAGCTTTAGACGATCACCGAATTTTTGAAACTAGGCTTTGGTTGCGGGACCAAGGAGTCGAACCCTGGTGTCACCGGCTTATGAGACCGGTATGTAAACCGTTTCACTCTCCCGCAACTAAAGCCTACCCGAACGCACCAATAACTGCCAGTACGTCTCACGGCTAGGAGCACCATCCTGATCAACGCCCCAAAGTGTCCTCCCGTATGGGAGCGCGCCACAGAGGGAAACGGGAGTGCAAAGCCCGCTTGAACGGAACATCAAGACTTCGAATGGGTATTTCTACACCGGGGCGCGTGAAGTCAACAACTGCGGCTCACTAAACGCAAACGTCCGCATATTGCCTTCTCGCCTTTTCCACCACTCACCCGGCCTGCTTGGTTCGGTGCCTGTTAAATCAGGTCGTTTTCGCCAATCACGGTTACTTCCTTTACACGCTTACCACGTGCTCACCAGAATTCTTTGGCGACTCGTAGGGGTTTCGATCCCCTTACCTCGTGCGTGACAGGCACGTGCTCTCCCAATTGAGCTAACGAGCCAAAACCTTCCTGCCATAATTTCTGCACAATCACGGTGCCGTCTTAGTTGACCCTTCGCGCTACCCATTGTCGCACCTATCAGCGAGGTCGATCATGCAGAAATTATGGCTCCCCAGGTAGGACTCGAACCTACGACCCCCACCTTAACAGGGTGACGCTCTACCGACTGAGCTACTAGGGAACAGAAACTGCAAAACTACTTATGTCGAAAACCCTGCACCACACAGGCTACCGTTGGGATTTTCCCAGAAATCGGCGCGCGCAGTCGCAGGATTTTCGCATAAAGAATCTCAGAAATCTCAGGCTGTAAATTCTGCACCTCGTCCTGGTTGCCCGCAAAGCTCAGCGGACAGCGCGGCCCTTGAGCACGCAGAATTTACACCTCAGACTTCTTTGGGGCGAGCGATGGGATTCGAACCCATGACCTCACGGGATCACAACCCGGAATTCTAACCGCTGAACTACACTCGCCATTGAAACAATAAAACTGGAGTCGCTAACTGGAGTCGAACCAGTCTAGAAGGATTTGCAGTCCCTCACCTAGCCGCTCGGACATAACGCCATTGTACTTTGCACAGAGCCTTGGGCTAATCCGCGTTTTCATGAAATGCAACCGGAGAGAAGCTATTCACTAGGACCCAGAGTCGCACAAGAATCTGTGCAAAGCACAACAAATTGTTTAATCATGGTGGGCCGGGATGGATTCGAACCATCGCGTCCCCTAAGGGATGAGGATTTACAGTCCCCCGCCTTCAGCCACTCAGCCACCGTCCCACTAGAATAAACTTTACAAGCTATAAACTGTAAATGACAAATACAGCCTATAGATTGTAATTTGGAGCCGCGCTCGGGCACCTCTCCCGACGTGTTGATCTTGGGGTGATCACTCCCCACACGCACTAAACTGTGGACGCGACATAGAACTACGATCTTCTCGAAGGCCGCTCAAGCGGAACCGTAATTGGTTCGCACCCGGAACGCGAGGTTACAAGAGCGCCCGACGCTTAATCAGGATGGTTAGACCTGACCGTACTACGCGCCCGCTTGAGCGGCCTTCAGAATTTTGAAGCTAAATTTTTAAAGAGCGACTTCTTACCCAGGCAAGAAGGTGATGGAGCGGGGCAGGGGAATCGAACCCCTCTAGCCAGCTTGGAAGGCTGGAACACAAACCGCTATGCCAGCCCCGCTTCGTCTATTTCAACATTAAACCATAAGAAAAATATTCTGTCAAGCATTTTCTGCACAATATTTTTGTTCTCTCGAACTAAATTGTTACAGAATATTTTTCTAACGTATAAAACGATCTCAGGCGGGACTTGAACCCGCATGGTGCCCGCCGTCAGCCTGGCGGCACTCTCAGTCTCCGGAATACAGGCTAATACCTAGTCCACGAGTGCGTCTACCAATTTCGCCACCGAGATTCAAAACTTGTATTGCTGGTGCCCCCAGTAGGATTCGAACCCACGACCCCCGCATTACAAGTGCGGCGCTCTACCAACTGAGCTATAAGGGCATCTAAATTTCAACAGTTGAAATATAATACAACGAATTTCAAATCTGTCAAGCTTTATTTCAACATTTTGCAAACTTTCCAACATTTGCCGGTCATTTGCTGTCGAACGGGATGGACTTTAACAGTTCCATCCCGTTCGCGCAACATGAAATTAGCAAATTAAGCCGAAAAATCTGCGCCTTCGTTGAATTTTGTCACAAACCAGGCGCGCGCCTTGTTCGCAAGCGGACCACCCAGCTTCTTCGGGTCCAACTGGTTCGCCACGATGGTATCCATTTCTTCCTTCATCACATCGGCGTACACCCATTTGATGAACGGACCCATGTTTGCCATTTCGAACTCCAACCCTTGCTCGCGCACCAGATTCTGAGCGCCCTGCGTCAGCCTGGCTTCCGTGACTGCCATATCAACGAAGTCAGAAATGGCTCGAACCGCTTCCACGTCCACCGTCGCGAGCTTCTTCACCTTGCTCGCGCTGTGTTCGTCGCCCTTCACCTTGAACTGATAGTCACTCGACTCCCAGCCCTTCTCGATGCAGCGCCACACGATACCTTCACCGACGCCCAAATTGCCGAAGAATTTGCCTACCGGGCATTCCTTCTCCACGGCCAGCGTGAGTTCGCCAAGGTGGTTCTGGATTTCGAGTGGGCGCTCGAAATTGATTTCCGTTTCCCACTTGCCGAAATCGAGGATGTTGTAGAAGCGCGTCGATGGCGATTGCAAAAGAACATTCTCGTGAAGATTTCCCAGCTTTTCGATATCGAGCCAGCGGGTTTCATCACCTTCCCCAACACGGATTCCGAAAATTGCGAAAAACTTTTCCAAACCGCTGATTGCTACGCCCTTTTGAATGTTTCCGCCCGCCCATTCGCCGTAGATCGTGAGCGGCGAAACGGTGATATCCAATTCGTAGACGTACCGGATGTGGGAAGCAAGCCGCGCAATACTTGGCATCTGTGACGACATATACAGCATGAAACCTGCGTTGTCCTGTTCGAGCGTCAGTTCGCGCTCGCGCGACTGGTATGTAACGACCGGCGCATTGTCAATGTTTCGAATCACGATACTTGCGTTCGTGCCGTGGATTTTTGTGGTCCCACGGAACTTCAACGTCGGCTGCGTGCGCGGGACAAACTTTGCCTTTCCGGTCGCTTCATCCTTGCCGTCGTAATTTGTGCGAAAGTTTACCGCCTTCACAACATTGCGGAATTGGTCGATGCTCGGGTACTTAATCAATTTAGACTCCTTTATTTGGACGCGCGAAGACACCTCCGGAATCCGGAGGTGCTTCTTTCTTTTGGGATCGAAAACGGACTACCGAAAGACGATCAGATATCAGTAAAGCGTGAGGCTGCGATCTTCTGAAACGCACCCTTGATTGCGTTGAACACAGCGTTGTACAGGTCCCGCAACATGTCGGCCAGCGCCCACTTCAAGACGGACATAGGCCAGCAGAACAGCCACGTCAGCACGACACCCTTGTGTGTTGTGACCAGCGGAATGTATGCTGCAATCACTTCATTACGCGGCCACGGCACCGTGTTGTCGTGCATGTACGGCAAGTCCTTGTATTGCTTAAGGCTTGAATAACTCGCCATATGGGACATGAATCCACGTTCCACGGCATCAGCGTTATCATCGTCATCGACGGTGCGCGTGAACCGGCCAGCGGCTTCTTTCACCGAATCGCGAACCTTGCCACAGAACAGCCACCACTTCGCTGTTGACCATACGACACCAAGCACCAGATAGACGCCCAACAGCGGCAACCAGTGCTTCCACGATCCCATGTCGATACCGAAGTGATATAGCGTGATCGCGTACACGAAGAGACTTAGGATGAACGACAGCGGCGGATTTCCCGACCCGTCGTTTCTGCGTCTTCCGTGTGCTTCTTGGGTAAGGTCAGCAGGTAGGCAAAGGATGCTCAGAACGATCAGGACCAGCACCAACGGGTAAAACACCAGCGCCAGTTCCAGGAAACCCAGAAGCGGCACAAGAAACGGAAGTATCATTTTTTCTCCCTAATCAGCTTGGCAAATTTTGCCAAATCGTACGTAGTTACTTTGAATCTGTACGTCCCACAGGCATCCCCAGTCACACCTTCGCGCTCAGAACTGCATTGTCCAAGCAGTTCCCGATCACTATCGCTCAGGTTTTCTGTTCTAAATTCTTCTACGTCTCGCCAACTCATATTGGGTCCTTTTGACACAAACGAAAAAAGGCCCCGAAGGGCCTTTTCCGGACTACGGCTTTTGGCTTACGCCATCGAATTACTGACCGATACCGTTGCTCTGCGCAGTTGCGAGCCACGAATCCACGTCAGCAGCACCACTACCCGAACCAGCAACCGACGAGTATGCGCTGTTCACCGACACCGAACCGATGGACGCGTTCAGCGACTTGACGTAGCCGTGCGATGCAGCCGCCATCATTCGGGTCACGCCACCACGCGACTGTGCGCTGTGCGCGTTGAACTGAGCGATGTTGCCCACGTCCACGCCCAGGTTCTGGAACAGGTTCACCGAACCCTTCGGACCCATCACGGTCACCGTCCACTGGCCGGTTTCCTTGCGCGCCTCGATTTCGCGCTTCACTTGCTGCGCAGTCCAGCGACGCGACTGGTTTTCTTCGCCGTCCGTCAGCAGTTCGATCAGGAACGACGTATTTTCGTCAGCTTCGAGCTTGTTGGCTTCCTCGAAGGCGAGGCCGATTGCGTCGTACATCGCCGTGCTGCCGCTCGGGCGGTAGTTGCTACGGTTGATGTGGTGCTCGGTTTCTTTCAACGGACCACGTTTCACGACGCGCGCTGAACCGTCGAAGTCGATACGGATCACGTGCACTTCCGCTTCAGCGGCATTCAGCGCATCCAGCGTTTCGTTGAACGTGCTGATCGTCTGATCGGTGTAGCTGCTCATCGAACTCGATGCATCTAGAAGCTTGAACACGTACAGCTTCTTGCTGCCGCCGCGTGCGTATTTCTGCGGGTTATCGATCTTGTCCTGACGCTGCTTTTCCATCAGGTGGTCCAGCAGGACTTGCTCTTCAGTTGAAAATGCCATCTTTTCCTCTTCGGTTGGTTAGACTACTTCGAATCCGAGGTCATCTTTTGACTTCGCCTTCTTTGGCTTTTCCTTCTTCGTTGCAGGATCGAAGTGCGGACGCTTTGCATCTGCCAATCGATTAGCCTGCTCGGAGATTGCTTGAAGCCCAGGAAGTGCGTTGGACAATACGACCCTTAAAAACTCGCTCATATTACCACGGTAGTGAAGAGTTGCTAGATTTTTTAAATCATCAAGCAAATCTACAGGGAGCTTGAGGCCGACTCTCTTCATGAGAGGATTTCGAGGTCGCCCAACTTTCTTTCCCGAAGCGAACGTTCCATCGGGAAGAATAACCCGTTTTTTACGTTCCACCTGACGTGGTTTTTTCTGTAAGGCCATATATTATTCCAATTCTTCCAAACCTTCAAGGTAGTTATGCCAGTGGCAGATTTCTTGGCGTGTCCATCCCATACCACCTTCATTCATATTCGGTGCGCGACGTACATTGCAGCAACCAGCGCATGAGCAAGCCTGTGGATACTGCACAACCTTGCCAAGCTGCGCAGGAGTCATCGACTCGGGAGCAACAGGCGGCTCGTTATGACGAGCGGCCCATTTGTTTGGGAAGCCCCAGTAATTTTTACGATTGCGCTTAAGCCGTGCGATATCGTGGCGGCGCTGGGCGCGCTTCATAGACTTGAACATGATTATCTCCTGCCCGCCCACCTGTTTCCGGAGTGGAAACCGTTACGGCGAACGGGAAAATCATGTTCCTGATTAACCTGTATAGCATGCTCTTCTCCTAATGCAACAATTGTCCTGCATCCGGCAGGTGCTTGTACGTCACATCATGCTCTCGACCTGTAAAGGCCCAGCAGAACTCGTACGTTCCATCTTCGAAAACCTGTGTGTGATACTTGAAAATCCGCTCCATCGCATCATTGATAACGGCGTCACGCGCAAAATCGTGTTGAGTCTTGAACGGAACAGAATTTCCTTCTTCGTCAACCGACAGGATATGCGGCTGACCTTCTTCCGGATTGTAGGCATACGACAGTTCGTTCGCATACTTGAACCCAGGGAATCTTTTCCTGAATTCCAGGTGAACCTGACGCTGACCCTCTTTGACCGATGCCAATTCAGTATCTTCGTCCAGTTCCTCTCCAGCCTCTTGACGCTTCAGCAATCCGTCTAGAAAATCCATTTCTACCATATTCTGAAGGAGCATCTTGTAGACCAAGGCACTCACTTCGTCAGTTGGAAATCTGCTTTCTTCGCTCATACGAGAGATTGTTTCTTTAGAAACCATCGGTCGGGTCCTCTGGAAAATGATACATGCCTATACAAAGCGAATGTGCGTCTTCGGCCTTCAGGAAAACTGCGGCTTCCGCTTTCAAAAGCTGGTGTCGAAGGATCGTAATCTGCCGCTTCTTCCTAGCAGTGAACGATTTCATTGCATCTTCCAACGAAGCATGCGCCCATTTCCGGCGCGCATCGAGATTGATGAATTTTTTCCTGCCGTATCCCAATGCAATCCAGCACCCGCAGCGGGTATGCTTCAGCACTGGATACGAATCCAGATACAGTCTCATCGCCTTGGATGCCGCTCTTATGTCGTCAGAGTGGATTTCATCCATCTGAGCTTCGCGGTAGCGGTAAAGAAGTTCAACCTTTGCTTGAGTTTCCTGCATTTGTCGCTTGCGCCCCTTCAGATTGTCCGTAACAGTCTTCACGATTCACCTGCACGACTTTACCACCTACGACACGGAAATACACGTCTTCCTTGTCGTCATAGGTCACGTGCGTGATGATCGGTGCCAAATACTTTGGGTCGCGAATATTTTTCGCTTCCAACTCATCTGCGAGCAATCGCAAAATATTTGGCGTTGAGGCAAATACTGGAATTGTCGATGACTGGACAACCCCATAATGCGACAGGCTTATTTCGAGATGGTGATATTCGCTCCCATTCTCGTGCGTATCTGTCGAAACGGAAAACGATAGATTTCCCTGGTGCGCAATCGCGCCATATTTCTTGGTCACATTTGAATCACGCATTTTCGTCCGCCTTGGCACCGAACGCATCGAGTGCCTTGTCCAGTTCTTTGAGAGTCGAAACTACCGTGTTCCGAATTCCCTGAATCCCGCCGTATGTCTTTCCGATTCCCGCCGCGAGAACCATCTTGACGGCGTTGCCAAGCTCTTTCCCGTCCGTCCAGCGGTTGCTGATTACCAATCCACTCGATTCCTCGAATTCCTTGACTTGCTTGCGGAGGTTTTCATGTTCTCGGGTACGCGATTCGACTTCGCGGTCAACGTGCTTCCGGTCATGAGCGCGTGCTTCTTCCACCTGCTTGTGCACCAGAGCATTAACCGTTTCTGCGTCTGCACCGCTCGCGCGCCGCAACATGGAGGCGACAAACGCACGGGATACTGGAATAGCATCCAGCTTGGGGGCCGCGACCTTCTGAACAATCTTTCCACCCGAACTCACTTCATAGTGGCCCCATGTTGGAGGAAGCTCGCCATCCTTCACGATACCGGCAGGCGTCACGATCCACCACCGGTCGCAATACTGCTGAACGGGGCCAGATTTTTCCGGAGTTTTGAGTTCCTTAGTCCAGTCGGATCGACTGACCTTGACTTCAAAGCCGTGAATTTCTGTTCCGCGCGACGGATACATGTTCATCGCAACGGCGTCGGCCCAACGGCGATGTTGCGCGCCGGTCGCGTCACCTACTTCAAAAAATAGCGCCCATTCAGGTGCGCAGAAGCGCGCACGCAGTGCGGCGTTCACATCAGCAGTTCGCATGTCAGATACCGTGGTCACCAAAGCAATAGTCTTCGGCAAAGTTACAGAGTTCGAAAAATGCACCGCGCCGGATCATCGAATGGTTGGGAAGCTTTTCCCAAAAAACTTGGCACAATCTTCCAATCTTTTCCCATTCCATAGGCCATTTCTTCTGGCCGTACGGATCAAGTCCGACTTCTTTGCATGCAGCAAAGTAAGGCGCTTGAAAATCATCCGAGTATTTCTTGAATGCAAATGAATTCAGGAAGTTGAAGCAATCCTGCGTGCGTGGCTCGCGAGTACGATCCATAGGAATTCTCTGAAGGAATGATTTGGTGGCATTGTGGAGTCGCACCACACCCTTTTTCCCCAGGCAAGGAAAACGGCTACTCTCATCGCCTACTGCCACCGATACTGCGTTATCACCGGCATATCTGTTCCGACTCGTGACCCTTTCGGTTAAAAAGGTTAAAAGTTAGATCACAGAAAGTGACACGCACATAATAACTAATTCGACAAAACACCGCAAGGGATTTCAACTTCAACTTGCGTCCCATCCCTCAAAATCACACCACCATCGACGGGCAAATCTTCGATGGCATCATGCACGAGCGCGGTGATTTCCACATCGCGCCATGCAGCCTGGATTGCCGTCATCGGAGATTTCTCCATCAGCCGCAACGTCATCTGGCAGTAATTGCGCAGACGTGCGAGGTCTTCTTCCGAAACAGTACCATTCTCGATATCGCGAATAACGCGCATCACCTGGTACTTGTAGGTCCGGACGTATTTGGTGTGATCGACCTGGACTTCACCAAGTCCACGGTTCAATTGCTTGTTGCGGCGTTCACGTCGGTTCATTTCTTCCTGGATTTTGCGGTCGATTTCGAAGATGCTGATTGTACCTTCTTTTTCGACGGTGCGCTTTCCGTCATTTCCATCGACGTAACTTCGGGAGCCTGATAAAGCTTCGCATCGAGCGTGATGATTGGCAACGGATTCGCAATCCAATTCACGTACGGATTCGATTCCGCTACGAAAGTTGCGTCGCCGTGTTTGAAGATATCGCCTTGCACCAAATCTTTGAATGAAACGTCAAAGTCTTCGTCGCCTTCCTTCTGCGCGATGCGCGTTACAGTAATCAGATTTTCCTGATTGGGCGCTACCAGCTTCGAACCCAGCGCACGGGTGACTGACACAAAGATTGCGTCACGCGTCTCGGCTGAAGGCTCATCAACGGCGGGGAGTGAGCCAAATCGAAGGAGGTGTTGAATACGGTTCAGGATTTCAACCTTCGCATCTTCATCGAGGTCTGCAAAGGCTGGAGAAGCCTCATTTCCTTGCCCCACGTCAAGTCCACGGAGCGCTTCAACCACGACGCCCGCGATTTCGATAGCTGACAGTTTTGGTGTCAGGATCAAACCGCTAATCTCGGATGTTGTCGTAATTACGTTCGCGACCACATTAGCCGGGGTGGCGATGACACCACCTTGCAATGCAGTTTCATGGAACTGCGTAACCAGGTTTGTCATTTCTTCCTGATTGAATTCGCCTGTGACTTGCAGGTGGAACATCTGGCGCGGCGTTGCGGGTACGTTTTCTTGGATTTCCATATTGGGGTCCAGTTTGTTCAAACCTAGTATTTACTCAACTCACAAAAATTATCCATTTCGTCAAGCAATTTTTCAATCATACGCCAGGTTGTTGCGGATTATTCAACCTCTTCACCGAAGCAGTCAGCAGATTCTTTAGCAAAGCCCCACTCCTGGTAATGGCGATTCCATGTGTTTCGCGACCCCCTGTAGCAACCTTGGTGGCAACACTCTCGATCCCAACCAGCAATGGAGCTTCGACATGAAAACCGCTGTTCGCATTCGCTGCTTCAGAATATCCCAAGAGTTTTTGAGGGTAGTCTTGTGCAACGCCGCCTTTCAGGAGATATCCCTGGTAACGCTTGCAGAAGTCAATGCCCGCGAATTTGAGGTCTTCCATCGTTGCATGGTCATTCATTCGGGTCCAGCCGCCCATGTCTTCGATTACCCGATGAATGATCGCATCATCAAAAATCACGGTGCGCCAAGGACCGGCTCGCTTTACCGAATGCTCAACTTTAGACCAAGCGGCAGCAGCTTGAACACCCGTTCCACCATCAAGAACCCTCACGAGGTCCGCAGGAAGTGGGGCAAATCGACCACTATCTGGATTCATCACGTGACGGTTGATTGCAACTTCAATGTCCTCGAAGGTGTACGCCGACATGGCTTTGAACCAGACTTCTGCCATCATCGGTTCGAACGGTTGGCGATACATCGCATAAACCGTAGCCAGCAACTCCGCAAGGCGGTCGAAGTCGGTTTGAATCATGTTCACTGCTCCAGAGGTCTTGATAATCTCGAAAGTCTATCCTTCCGATTTCAGGCTGTCAAACGTGATCGTCGTTAAAAAACTCAGACTGCTGCGGTACAACTTGTTCGACTTCGCCCATTTCCCGCGAGTCATGCGCAGCCATACGAGCCGAACGTTCCGCAAGATATGCGCTCATCCGGGACCGGTTTTCTTCCAGGATACTCGGTTTCGCCGGGTAACGCGTGTGAGTGCCCTTGCCAACGGGAGCGGTCGTGCTCGTGGCCTTCGGCTTTTCGTTCTCGTACCAGTCCGCCATGAAGTTTGCATAGCTTCGACCGCAGGCCCAAGTGACGGCAGCAACCGGAGAAATCCCGGCCTTCTCGGCTTCTTCCGTGATCAGCGACCAGACAGTGGGCGTGATACGCTTGCCCTTGCGAGCAATCATCCAGTCCACGGCCACCTGGTACGCAACGCCCTTAGCCATCAGGTAGTCCACGCACTTGCTCTTCACTCGCGGAGCATCCTCGGCGGGAGCATTCGGCGTAGCTTCCACCACCGCTTGCACGCCAGCGGTTTTCGTGGGTTCAGCAGGGGCACTTCCCGCAGCGGCAGCGGGCAAGTCCGGTGCGCCAGCGCCGGTAGTCTCTGAAGAAATCTCTGAGGTAGTCTCTGTACTATTAGGCGAACACCAACTTGGTGTCGGTACCGATCCCAATTTGGTGTCGGTACCCATACCAATTTGGTGTCGGTCTTGATTTTCCCCCTTATTCTCTACCGATACCAATTTGGTGTCGGTGGGCAAATCTTCGTTAAGGACCAGTTCACCACGTTCCAGCTTTTCCATCACCGCGTAGTCAATCCGGTAGTACAGTAACTGAGAATCATTATCAGATAGGAATTCTCCGACAAGAAGGCCCGATTCTTTGAGTTTCGCGAGGATACGTTGAACGGTATTTTTAGACCAGAAGGGGAACTGTGCCTTCCACTGGCTGATCGTGTTATAGACCCAGAAATGCCCATTCTTTTCGATTCGGGATTTTTCCAGCCAGTAGTGGATTTGCTGAACGACGATTGCCTGGTTGAGGCCGATAGCTACGGCGAGACGGGGAAGAACTTGGAGTGGGTGTTCGCTGATAAGAAGCTTGCTCATATTTCTCGGAAAAACGTGATCGTGCGCAGGCGAGAGAGGGCCGGGAAGTATCCCGCCACGTTACCGGGACAGCCAACCGAAGTCGGCACCCTCTCGTCTGCGCACTTTGTTATTGCTGCCCTTGTCTCGGATTCCCGTCCTAACCAAGGGGGTAGAGCCACACACTTCTACAGTGCGGGGCGATTTATATCCTGGTCAATACCAGAACGTCAAATTTATTTTTGGTTTTCCAGGAGCAATTCCAAGTAAGAAGTCTTAAATTTCTTCTTGTCCTCACCGTCCCAGATCGCGTCGAAATCGTCGCGCTGGAACCACTCACGAGCATCGCGCTTGGGAAAGAGCGCTTGCTTGAGTGCCAGAAGAGATGCCCATTGTTGGCCTGTTTTTAGTCTGTTAAATCGTAGCTTTCTCAGAATCGCGCAGATGTGTTCGTATTCGTCATCATACAACTGACGCTTTGCCTTGACGCGTACCTTACTGACTCCAGCGCCTGCACGTTCACGGATGAATTCAATGATTTGCTGTTCATTCCAACCTTCGTCAATCGCGTCCGCAGCGTCCCATCCGTCTTCACAGTCGTCCACATCCATCATGTAAAGTCGGTGGACTCCAACTTCTTCGATCAAATGCTTGGCGAGTTGCGTCATGGCGTCGCGTCCGGGTTTGTCCGCGTCAGGCCACAAAACGACTTTCCGACCGGCCAACGGCGACCAGTCACTTTTTAAAATTGCGTTAACTCCGCCCATAAAAGTCGTGGGCGTGTATTTTTTGTAGTTTAAGACCTTGGAAAGCTTACCGGCGACCTTCTCCCCCTCGCCCACAATCACCGTAGAGTCTTCCTCGCGGGTGATCTTGTCAAGGTTGTAGATAATCAGACCTTCCTCTGCATACCGGCGAGGAATCCAACACGACTCACTCTCCGACCAGTACCACGGTAGCGGAAGTTTGCCGCCGTCGTCAAGGTTGAACCGCGCGACGACGCACCAGGGTTCTCCCGTTGCAAGTCTGAAAGTCCAGTTCATAGCAGGCGCGGGAAGACTCATAAGGTTCCCATAATCCATCATCCAGGGAATGTCATTGAAGTACCAGATCGGATCGCCGTCGAAATTCCATTCGTGTTTTGGCGGAACAATCGGGTCATGGATGACTGCGATCTTCGGTTCCGGCTTCGGGAGAGCGGCAATCTGTTCCGGCGTCAACTCACCGTGAGTGAGCGCCAGTTCGTCGCGCGCCTCGCGCCACTGCATCCCCTGGATTGCGGCGTACAGGTTGATCATCCCGTGGCCGTGCTGGTCTTTCTGGGCAAAGTCGTTCCATCCCCAGCTATCGCCGGATCGGAAAACCCGGAACGAACTGCTGTGTCCGCCACCCCGGATGTTCGCGCAGATGTATTCGTGTCCGTTGAAGCTGCCGCCAGGGAGCCACATGGGCAGAAGGTTAGAAGCTTGCGCGGCAAGCGTCTGTTCTAGGACTTTGTGCGGTATGAATTTGGGTTTTTGGTCTGAATTTGGAGTTTCTGGCTGAGAAAGCTCCAATTTGGTTCCGTCGCGCAGAGCCTTATGCGCCGCCATGAGTAGTGAACTCAAATTTTTCTCCTAATTTCGCCAGTCTAGCACGCCAGTGAAAAAATTTCTTGACCGGAGTAAATATCTGGTATAGCGCCAAGAATAAATATTCGAAGGCGGTAAGAATGAATATTTACTCCAGGTAAGAAAAAATGAAGCCACAAGTCCCAGACATTCTGGTGCAGTTGTACAAGAGGATCGACCCCGAAGCTGACAAGCTGGTCCTTGACGAACTTTCCATCCCGCCAGTTGGCGGACTCTACCGCGATAACACCAACGGAGTTGTGTGGAAGGTGCTCGCATATTCCGGCGACGACACGTATGAGCCAGAGTCCAATGCGAATCTGAGTCGCCCAGTTTATTTGAGTGCTACGAAGCGTTCGCGCGATGTGCTGGTGATCCTGCAAGCCGTCAATAACGAAAAGCTGATCATGCACCTGAAACCTGAAGTGCTCGAAAGCGACATTCTGTCTCTCGATCACTACAAGGTCGTGATGAAGGATTCGCCACGGGTTCCTCGCTTCGATATTGTCTATGAAGATGAAGAAATTGATACTCCGGAACCGACTAAGGGTGTCAAGACAATGAGTATCGACAAGACGATCCGCAAGCTGACTGATCCGATGACAACTTCGCTTCATGTCTTGAACGTGTACCCGACGCCGCATGGTCTGGCTGAATTGCTGATTGAATATCTGGATAACAATCCAAGCAAGAACTCACAAGTCGCCAAGATCAAGGCTTCATGGATTCCACAGGATATTTTGGCGCTGGTTCCGCGCGAAGCGCTTCTAAACAGCCAGACGTTTCGCCGTTATCTGGAGCAAGGATTCATTTTGCCGATCACACGAGGGTCCGCGAAGAGGATCAAAGAGACGACGGAGTATGAAAAGGTAGTTGCGCGTCTGGCGGAGATGGACGACAAATTGAAGACTAATCCACGTTACGGAATGTTCTAAATGGAAGCGATTGCTGTTGGTGATCTTCACCTCACAGACTCGAAGGGAAAAGGCGGACTCGCCAAGTATCTGGAAGATGACGCGGACGCATTTGTCCTGCGTGAATTCCAGAAGGCTTGCGATTACGCCAGAAAGAAGCACGTAAAGTACATCTTACAAGCTGGCGACGTATCTGAAAGTCCGGTTATGAGTCAGCGCGCAACGCTCTTGCTTATCGAGTTCATCCGTCGCAACGAAGACCTGACGTTCTTCTTTATCAGTGGAAATCACGACTCGATAAGCGAAGACACCGCGCTCGGCAATTCTTTGGAGATTTTGCAAAAAGTTGGATTTCCGAATGCTTACTTCTTTACGAAGCCAAAGAGTGTGAAGTTCGGAGATACGAAAGTCCGATTCCTGCCGTGGCCGTCAGAAGACTTCGACCCGGATGCGCTGAACATCTACCACAAGGAAGTGCGAGGTGCACTTAATGACGGAGGACGAGCGTTCGATGATGAATCACTTCCAGCTTCGCATGCAGTCACTGTCGCGGGACACCTGCACACCTCGCATCGTGTGCGCAATACCTGGTACATCGGAACGCTCTATCAGACGAATTTTGGTGAGAAGAGCAAGAAGTACTTCGGACACATCCGTTTCAACAGTGCGAAAGACTTTGATGTTGAACTGATTCCGAACGAACCGGAATACACGTTGCATAACGTGGTTCTGGAATCGCGTGACGACCTGAAGAACATTCCGACCGATCCGAAATCGCTGGTGAAACTGATCGTGCAGGATGGTGCGGACGTTCACACTGCCGATTATTCGAACATGACGAATATCGTCCAGATCAAGAATTTTGGTTCTCGCGCAGACTTGCAGAAGGTGCTCACGGAAGAGTTGGAGGGGGCGGAAGCTATTTCATTTGACCCGAAAGATTTCCTGATCGCCTACATGGGTGCGCAGGGAATTGAAGAAGCGGAACAGCAGGAGATTCTGGCTTTGCAGGCGAGGATCAAGGAGGCGGCTTGAAGATATATTGCGTAGTGATCGATAAAGACCTCGCCACAAGTAAATGCCCGCTTCCTGATGTAAATGACTGCATGTGGTGCAATAAACAAACCGGAGCCTGTAAATATACAGCGAAGGATGTTTCTGTAAATGAATTCTGTGAATTGGTTGGAGTAAAAATCCCAACTAAGGAACGGCTTAATGGCTTGCGAGAAGAACTCGCGAGTTTTACCAAACGCCATTTGGATGGCGATTAAATGAAATACAGCCTATCTAAATAGGTGTAGGAGAGAAGTGCTATGGCAATCGAAGGAATTTCCCTTTCGGAACTGGACGAAAACGAACGCGGCCCCCTCTGGGTGCTGAATAACGCAGCAAACACCAAGCGTAAGCTGCGTGGCAACGTCCATATCTCAATCCCAGCAGTCAATGGCAAGGGCGAAGATGGCCTGACCATCGAGCATACGTGGCTCCCGATTGACGCGGCTTCATTTATTCCGCGTCAGCGTTTGCTTCAGGCAACGCAATTCCGTCGCGCGGTGATCGAGGGGCTGATCAAGGTTATCTCTCGTGATGACGCAGAACGTCTCCTTATGCAGGAAGGTGCGTATGAAGAACGTGAACGCCTGGATGGCCTGAAGGATATCGTGACGAACGCGACGAAGCAGCGCAAGATCACGGCTGAGATGAGTGTGGTAGGTGGCGACCAAGGCGATGACGACGAGTCGGATGCGGTCGAGATGTTTGGTGAAGAAAATCTCGCCAAAGCCGCTAAGCGCGGTATCGAGAATGACGAAGATGGTCTCCAACCGGCGTTCAAGATGCTGGCGGATCGTTGGGCAGAAGAAAGCGACATGTCGGTTCTCAACGCTATGCGCGCACGCGGCAAGTTCACACCGGGCGAACTCCGATACATGCGGTCGATCCTGAAGAAAGACGTGCATACCACGACACTCGCGCGTATCGAAGCTGGCCTGAAGAAGTAATCTGAAGCGGCCCGAAGAGGCCGCAAAGGACTAAAAATGTCTATTGAATCGTTTATCCAAGCGGCGCGTGATTTCTATCCAGAAATAGAAGAATACTTTGCAGCGCGTCCTGAACTTGTCATTGCACTCACAAACGATGCAGTGTCTATCGACAAGGTTTTTGAATTAGTCCCGTCCTTTGCGGAAATTCTGGATCGGCACGGCCTGACGAGAAAGCTGCAAGAAGCGTTCTTTCAGAGAGACAAGGAATTCGCTAGGACTCCTTCGTCACTCCGCTTGCTCGCGCAAGTGTTCGGCAGTCCGTGGCAGCACGTCAATCTCGAACAAGCTTTGGCCGACGCGGTAGCGGCAACTCGTGTGAGCCTCGGACTCGATAAGGAATGCGATTCGCCATGCGAAGAGTGTGACTGCGATCCTGCGGAAGATGATCCGATCAGTGTGGGAATCACGCCCGATGGCGACCTCGCATACACGGTTTCAGACGAACCCCTGACTAGTCAGGAAGAAGCAAATTTCATTGACACTATTCGTAGCAAGTCAGCACCGATTCCACTGCAAATGTGGAATGCTGCGGCAGGCTTCGGACTTGAAGATATTAGACAACTACGCAGCAGTAGTGCTGCGTTGGAGAATACTGTGGCAGAGGATTCAGGTATCGACTTTGACCTAATGGGTAAGGAGTTGGGAGAGGCAATCGCAGAAGTGTTGAGAAAGCATTTAGCGAATTAAGCAGGACGTTTTTTGCAGTTGTCGAAGTGCCATCTACCTAATGAGCCACGGTTCGTGCCGGTTGTTCTGCAATGGGGGCATGTAAGCTCTGGTAGATTATTGATAGTCTCTCGGAACTTGTTTGCAGTGGCTTCCTTTTCTTTATCGCTACGATTAATGAAGGCTTGGCGGCGAGATTCAACAAAGGCAGAACGTTGAGAAGCAGTCATGGAATCCCAATGTTTCTTTGCGGCTTTCGCTCCCCCTGCGGCGTGAAGGCGCTCCAAGTTTTCTTTAGATGATGCAACTTCTCTAATATTCTTAAAGCGTTCAGCGCGAGCTTCAGGTGTTAGCGAAGATAAGGATTTCCTCATGGCTTCACTGGCTGCTTGTGCTCGCTTCTCCCTTTCTTCCGGAGTAATTGAATTCCAATAGGACTGAACGGAAGCACGAAGAATCTCGCAGTGAGCTTGGCGCTCTTCAGGAGTGCGTTCTGACCACATGCGCCTAGAAAGTTCTGATCTTTTTGCGCGAGATTTTGCTGATGGTTTATGGCCTGCGGAGCCTTGGCCTCCGTTGCATATATTTGTAAGGGGTCCGGTTCCTAGGTTGGATCGACCTATAGCAGCGATCAGTGCAATTTCTTGACTAAATGCAGACTTCTCATCCATCAAGGCAGAGCGTTCAACGATGATGGATAGACCAGATGCTTTGATGGATGTAATTTTTCTAACCTTGTGAGGATTCTTTCCAACATCCTTGGGAAGAAGCTTTTCATGATCACCAGCACGATTATCTTTGCCCTTCCCTACATAGAAAGGCTCAAAGGTAAAGTTAAGAAGTTCTCCGTTGACTTCATAGCTGAAATTTCCGGGCTTTCGTGGGTCAAGCAGTAAATATGTATAGAAATTTTTCATTTTTAATCCTTTAAAATGCACAGGACACCAGTAAGATGACTGAAGATAAAATTGTTGATTACGTGAACTCTCCACCGCATTACATGCCAAAAAATGGATCGGGCGTCGAATGCATCGAACTTTCAGAAAAGCTGTCTTTCAACCTTGGCAATGCGTTCAAGTACGTTTTCCGTCGTGACGATAAGGAAAACACGATTCAGGATGTGTCGAAGGCTGAGTGGTATCTGAAGCGAGAAATCGAGCGCCTGGAAGGGTTGCTAGAAATCATGCCTGCATCGGTTCCGATTCTGATTCACCCGAATCTGTCGAACGCCGACGCGCGCAAGATTGACCGTGTAATCGCAGCAGAAAAGAATGTGAATGCGGCAGATTATTACGCATACCTGTTCGGAAATAGCGAACTCCGTGGGCCTGAAGACCTGCAAACCCTGTACGATGCGCTCGAATCGCTTCAGTGTTTGATCGAAGACGTTAAGATTCAGTCTGAATAATTGATGCGCGGTTTGTTGACTTCAACTACCGCGCATTGTATTCTTCGTCTGGTTCTAGATATTCACTTTTTGGACTAGAAGATGAAGATAATTGCGCGGCCCGAGGTCGCAGTCGCTGTTGATGACTACTTGGGGAATCTTGCGCGTCGTAAAGCTTACATCGCACAGGTTAAGGAGGCGATGGCCGCACTCAATGCAGAGCGCGACATAATCCTGACCAGGCTGACGGAAGCGAACAAGGGGAAACCCTTTGCTATTCCAGAAGGCGACGGATTCAAGGCCATCGAGTTCAAGAAGAAGGAAGGTGCGCTGGACGCGGAGAAGATGGCGGATACGCTTCGCAGTATCCGCAGAAAGCCTTCGCGAAAGCCAGATGAGCAGGTTCCAATCGTTCGGGAGTTGACGCCCGATGAAGTTGAGCTTCTACCCAAGTAATTAACTGGAGGTGGTCATGGTTACGCTGATTCTGATTTTGCTGTTTTCCTGTTCGTACTTTTTCGGATACGTCATGATGCATCCGGGAATGAGCTACTGGTATCCGGTGGTCTACACGACGGTCATCTTCATCGGAATGTGCCTTCCATCGGCCATCGAGCAAATATATCTGCGGATGCCTGATGCCAAACATAGTCGTGGCCGACGCCACAATAATCGACGCGGATCGGTTGCGGCTCTATGATGAGTTGAAACGGAAAACCGCAGAAGCAAGAGAAAAATACGCGCGCACTGCGACTCAGGTCAACGCGGTAGTCAACAGCTACTTCGATGAATTTCCTGATGAGCATGCGCGCGTTAAGCATTTGCGGCGTGAGATTCGTCTTGCGACCAAAGGCGTTCTTTCCGATATCACATCGGACGAGTCGTACGCCACCACAGGCGGGACAGAGCAACTCCATGCCACACAGAAACACCTGATGTCACGAGCCTACAAGTTTGTGGCGAGTCTGGTGCACCCTGACAAGCCGAATGGCGACATCAACCTTTTTCACCAGGTGCAACGTGCCTACGAGCATGGCGACCTGACTTTCCTGACAGAACTGTATCTCAGGCTCGAACATGAGCCTGATCCGCGCTGGCGGCAATACGAAGGAGTCGAGTTCTGGAAGCGAGAGTTGGAAAGACCAACCATAAGTCTGAGAATTTTGCAAACATCGCCCGAATTTGCGATTGTTAGAATGCACGTCTCAGGAAAGTTTGAATTCGCGAAAAAGCTTGCTGGAATCAGGCTGAGTGAATTATCATATGCCCTCTGGATGGAACTTAATTCCCTCATCCGTCCAGATCAATCTCCCCCGGAGCAAAACATTGACAGAAACAACACAATCACAAGTTGAATTGGGTGCGCTCGCGCCTGCTGATTTCGAGCCACATTTCGTGCTGGTCGAATATCGAACCGAAAGTGATGGCCTGTTCGGAGGCGAATTTACAGCGATCCGTCATTCGACGGGCCGGTTCAATCAGCACCAGACGGACAAGGAAAAAGTCCGTGACATGATGACGTATGACGTGAAGACGGCTGTGGGCATCACGGCGCGACTGTCGGCGCGTACGTTCAAGACTGATCCTACCAAGCGTCTCGATCCGAATACGACCTACATCATCCTGATTCGCGTCGGCAAGAAGTCTGCAACCGGCGAACTGACAGCTTCGGTGAAGAGCGTCGGCAATTTGGTGAATGGTGAAGAATTCGACCTGGACAAGGATGCGCCTCAAGCTCGCCTGATCCGAAGCGTCGGGCGTTTTTTGCCGGAAGTGTTCAAGGAAGTACAGAATCCACCGGACTTCGTACAGAAGTCTGAATTGGTGGACGAGTAAATAGTTCGTCCTGAGTTGGCGACTATGTAATTTATTTGCTGCGCAGTTTGGAAAAACCAAACGCGCGCAGTAAATAGGCGGTAAACAACCCCAGCAAGGAATCAGAATGTCTAAGCGCGTGAAAATCGCGGTCATCCGGGAAGCTACCCTCAACGCCAAGCCAACGGACACCCATTATCTGGCAGAAGGTGGTCTTCAAATTTCGCGTAAGGATGCGCGAGCATTGAAAGGTACGACTCTGTATTACGAGGTGCTGGTAGACCTCGGTGAAGTGAAGGGATTCGACTTTATTCCTGGTCGTGACATTCCCGTTTATCAGACTGAATCCGATCCGGTTCTGGCGCTCGATCCGCAGTCGCTTCGACTGGTGGATTGGCGGGAAGATGTGGCGAATAAGTTTATGGAATTTGAGCCGACTGAATCTGTGACTATCACGGTGGATTCGACACGCCTTACGCAAAACGCTGTCGAGCCAATTGACGCAGTGTCGAGCGTGCTCCTGCCGGTTATTCCGGCGTCGGTAATCGTTGAAGGGGCTCCAATTCAAGAGCCGAAGCGCCGTCCGGGTCGTCCGAAGAAGGTGGTGGAGGCTGCGACTCCCACGCCTGTTGTTCCAGAACTGGTCAACGAGCCGGTGGAAAGCACCAAGGTCTCGGCGGAACAGGTTCAAGGTCAGGACCCGGAAGAATTTGTGGAAGTATTGCCGGAACCTGATTTTCATGTGACGACGGAAAAACAGGACGATGAAAGCACGTTCCTGATTGATCCGGAAGGCGTTGTGCCGACTCCGCCCCCTGCACCTGCAAAGCCTGAATTCAGCTTCGATGCTGACGAATACGAAGCGCCGCCTCCGCCTCCCGTGCGGAATGTTGCGCCGCAGAATCTGGGCTTTGAGGTGGAAGAAGATGACATGCTCGCGCCCACTCCCGTTGTGGCTCCTATGGAAAAGCCGGAACCGGTTGTCTCTTCGCTGAGCACGGATGACTTTTCCGGTGCGCCGTCTGACCTGTTTGACGAATAAGGGGTGGGGCACTGAGAGCCCCCGCTATGGAAAACGAAATCGAAGTAATTCCTGAGGATCAGGATGCCCGCGAGCGGTGCCTGATTTACAGTGCCGAATGCTTCGCGTGCCCCCATGTTATCGCTGGTGCTGATGCAGGCGATGCCAAGAAAGATTGCCATTACTCCCAAGGAAACCGATACTGCCCCGCAGCGCAGGTTATATTTGTCGTGAGTGGCGAGGCTTTCGCCTTGGCGTCCAAGCTGCATCATGCGCGCGACACGCGGAACGCTGAAGCCGAAGCGGCAATCCTCATTGAGGCAGCAAAGCTGAATGAATATGCGCGTGAGAGATTCTACGCCGCTGTCGAAAACCCCAAAATCCTTGATGCTTTCAACACGTAATGACACAAACTGCAAATATTGTCCGAATTGGTGAACGTTTTATCATTGCGGACAAAGATAGCTACAACCTGCTGCGCGCTTCCTCTCTGCCCGCTACGTCGATCCCGGTGGGAATGCTGGATTCGGCCAAAACGCTCTTGTCGTACAAGGGTATAGAGTTTAAAGAACTGGATTTTGACCAGGAATTCCTGGCTCCGTTTATCAAGCGCGCGCGGGCTTCATGGGGCTCAAAGGGTGATGCATTCACCTCACAAGTGCAGTCGAATATGCTTATCTTTGATGCTGCGCAGACCGGTGCTGATGCTGCCCGTCAAATGGCTCCGAAGATCGAGGCTGTCATGGCTAAGTTCTTCTCGCGCTGGGGCTTCCGTCAGGCATTCGACGTGTCTGAGTCGCGTGGTAAGGTACGTATCAGTGTCGAGTTTTCAGTAGACCCGAAAGCGCGACCGGTAATCGAACTGGAAAAAGATGCGAAAGACTTGCAAAAATTTGAAATCGAATTTGGCGGATTCAAGATTGGCCTGTCGATGGATGATCCGCGTGGGCGCATTGAAAGCAATGGCAATGGCAAGAACGTGCATATTGGGTATGTTCACGTTGACATTTCGATCAAACAGGGCGGCACGTTTGTGCCGTATCAGAGTGGGCGCTGTACGTATGGCGAAGTTTCAAGTGTGCTGCCGATGATTGCGGCACTAGTACAAATCGCTGAGCAACAGCCAGACAACTACAACAAAATCGCCGCAACTGATGATTAATAGCACTAGAATTCGCGCTCGCCACACAAGCGCAGAAGCAGTACCCTACGAAGCCATGATTGAAGCGCTTGCCATTCTCACGGAAGAAAGCGTGCCCTTCGAAGTGCCCGTCTGGACCGGCGTAAAAGAACTGTGGTGCGCAGCCACGGCAACGCTGTCGAAGGAAGTGAGCAAGTTGGTCGCTCTCGAAATCGACGGCAACAAGTACAAGGTTGACCTCGATCACCGTTTCCTGGTCATTCGCACGAAAGCGACTCGCGACCGTGAACAGGAAATCTACCCGTCGAATGAATCGCTGGCGTGGATTCAGGCGTCGAGCATGCGAATCGGTGATCGACTGTACTTTCCGGCCTACGACAATATCCGCAAGGATTGGAATAAGCAGGACAAGCATACAGGCCTGGGATTCATCGCGGTCAACAAGCTGCGAGTTCAGGACCTGGAGGAACCGGTTGATGTGTACAGCCTCAGTGTTGCGCGATACCACCACTTCCTGATGCCTTCCGGGATTATTTCCGGAGCGTAACAAATGGCACCTTATGGTGCCTTTTGTATTTAAAAATCTTGACACGGAAATGGCGTGTGTTAATATCGCATAAATACTATGCGAAGAGTGCGTCCAGCACAATCTCACGCTACATCACTCATCGGAACAAATCCCATGTCAATCATCACAGATGCCCTAAAACTGGCGGCTTCGCTGGAAAAGACTATCTCGAAACAGGAGAGCGAAATCGCGGTGCTAAAGGCGAAGGTCGAATCGCTGACTATCGCGAAGGCAGCAGCAGACGAAGAGACGCGCATCGCGAAGGAAGCGCTCAAAGCAGTGAATGCCGTCGTGAAGCTCGAACTGAAGGAAGCCAAGCGTGTCGCCAAGGCAGAACTGCAAGTCGTTCAAACGGAACTGAAAGTGGTCAAGGCCGAACTGAGGGTTGCTCTCAAGACGCCCAAGGTGCCGAAGACAACCAAGTCAGCCGTTCCGGAAAAGGCATCGCCCGATGAGGTGAAGCGCAAGCCGGGTAGGCCGAAGAAGGTTGTCGAGCAGGTTCAGCAAGAAGTCGATCCGCGCCAAATTCAGATTCCGGACCTCGGTGAACCAGCTATCGCATCACAAGCACAGCCCGAACAGAACATCACGCCTAGCATTTCTGCAAAAGGCATCAACTACGAGTTTGTGTAAGCATGGCCGAAGCAAAAACTAACGTAGTTCGTGTCGCTGATTCGTTGTTTGACCGCATTCAGGCGCGCAATGGTCTGACGGCCAAGAATCAGTCTCAGATGTCCAAGATCACAATTCTCCCCGACGTTGCCGAAGAACCCGTCTCCCGCGAGCCCTATATTCAGTCTCTGAAAGACTTCCACGCGACCGTCGCGGGACTTCTGATGAATCTGACGGGTCTCGGGAAGGTGAGCAATCGGAGCCGTGTTGTGCACCTGACAACCTCTCTGGAATTGCTCGCGAGCGCGCGAAAGAAGAAGGCTCCCTATGGTCTTGGAAAGTTCGTGCGCGCTGCCGTGAATGAACTGGTGAGTCTGCGTGAAGCGGCAACCATTGGCGACCTGACCGATGATCAAATCGAACTCCGCTCGACAAAAGCAATCCTAACGCAGATCGACATTCTTCTCGTGAAAGAAGCTGAACTGGCAAACGCTGGTAGCGAAACGGATGAGGTGTTCGAAGGCGACGTAGAGGGAGTTCTGGCGCTCGCAAATGCGCAGACCACGCTCCCCACTCTGGGAGACAATGTGTTCGTGCTCGCGCGTGTACCGGTCGTTCCGGTTCCGGCTGCTGGGTTTCTCGCGACGAAAAAGGTCAATGCTCTCGGATTCGAGGCCAAGGACGCTGGCGGTTACGCGATTATGTCGAACCAGATCGTGATCGGCGTTTCCCCTAAGTCGGCAAAAGACATTCACATCGCACTCGAACAATTCCGCGCAGAACGCCTGGTATTGGTCGATTCGCGCGGACATGGAAAGAATGGCGTTTTGTGGTATTGGGTACTTCGCCAAGAAGACTTGGCGCGATTCTCGCTGGCATTCTCTGGAGGCGCTCTAAAGCTGCAATCGTGGGGCTTGGCGATTTGACCTCTCAATTTCATGTTATTTGGAGGCCACTATGGTATTCAATGAATTGCTAGTTTTGCCGACGCCTGAAACGATCCGGATGCTATCTACGATCATGTCGGCGTCTCCGCTGGAAATCCGTCTCGATCAGGCGTACGTCTCGCTGAATATTAGCGAAGACAGTATGACCCCGAAGACGGGCAATGTGTACACGGCGCAAGCCGGGAACCTCGGGGTCTGGTTCGATCAAAGCTCGGGGCTATCCTCACTCATCATGCCGCTGCAAAGCCCGCAGATGGCTGAGCGTGTGTTGGAGTTGCGTGAAGAAGCGCCCAATGCATTTTACGGAGGCAGGTGGATCGGTTTTATGGTTTTGATCCGCGACTGTCCGCCGATGAATCGTCGCAAGTCTGGATTCGTCAACTCGATCAGCAATACGTTGGCATGGGGTGATTCAGCGCTCACGTTTGATGCCGAAATGGTGCGACCTATCGAAGTTCATGCGCCGCCGTTCCAGGATTTCTATTCCTCGAATGTCGCGAATGAATGGGCGCTCGGATGATGGTGGATTATGGTCAAGTCGATCTACCTTCAGCATTGCTGGGTATGCGAGCGCCGCTTCATCTGTTCTAACCCGCCCGGAGTCGTAACAAGGAACGACCATCATATCGTTCCTGTCGCAGCCGGTGGTCGAGATGGTCCACAGGTTTCACTTTGTTCAGACCATCACGACGGACTCCACAAGATTGCGTTGCGGATGGCCGCGAAAAAGCCATACTTCGATTTGGTGAATCAGGAAACTGATGCACAGAAGAAGAAACTGTACTGGCTCGCGACGGTCGTGCACAACGCTTTTGCGGCAACCAAAGGCGACCCCAACAAGAAGGCCATCGCGACCGTCGAGTTGGATCGCAAGCAGCAAGATATGGTGACTCAGCTTATGGGTGTCTACCCGAAGGCTAAGTCACGAGAAGCCATTCTCACCCTCGCTCTCGAAGCTCTCTTTTCCAAACATTTTTCAAAAAAGTAAACAAATGTCAGAAATCAAAATCTTTCACATGGTGGATGGTAAGACCGTCATTGGCAAAGTCACCTACGAGTCGAGCGATATCATCGTTCTGGAAAAGCCATGTGAAATTGTGATCCTTCCTCCGGGCGTGGAACCCAACAAGACAGACAAGCCGCAACTGTTCTACGCTCCATATCTCACGATCATGGGGGCGCTGGAGCCGTTCGATACGCTCGAAATCAAGCACGCGCACGTGCTGTCGCCGCGTGAGAATGTTCCGCGCGGAATCGAGCGGGGATACCTGCAAATTACCAGCGGAATTGAAATCGCAACGTCGATCTAAAGCTTGCGCCATGCGTTGTGAAAATGTTAATATTTGCACCTTCACAGGGCCGCTAGTTTAGAGTGGCGGATTTAGTTTTTTAGACTCATTAAAGCCTTAGTTGGGGCAAACAGATGCTCAAGAAAGATGGTTTGAAAGGGGCGGTTGACACCGTAGCAACAGACGTTCTTCGCTGCGGTGATTGTCTCCATCATCGGGGACATGCCCACTCGGAAAAGAAAACCGTATGTGAGCGGGAAGGTGTTCTCCCTGTGGCAATTGCACCGCTCGAATGCTTCACGCCGAACGCATCTCTGCTGACCGGCAACGTCGATCAACTCACACAGTTGCTGGCGATCTTCTCGGCATACGACACCAAGCAGCGTCGCGCGCTCATCGAACTCCTGAAACAGGAAAACATCGGTGAAACGTTCTACTTCCGTATTGGCGAAGACTACATTTCGAACTATCTGCGCGGAATCGTAGTGGGCCGTACATCCTCGGGCGAACTCATGCTGATCGGCTCGCCTAGCGAAAAAACCGTTGGCAGTGCATTCGTGTCCTATCTGCTGGACTCGGAAGGTCTTCTGACTTTTCCTCAATGGGAAGCCAAGCGGGCTGAACTGTTCGACAAAAACCGTGTGATCGACCCGGCGAATACGACGATCAAGCGCACGACAGTCGCGGACAACTACACTCCGCCGACTATCGACATGACGCCTGAAATGCTCGAAGCTGCGGCAAGTGAGAAGAAAAAGAAGAAGAAAGAAGAAGACGACAGCGATTCGGCGGAATAACCCGAAAAGGACCTCATGATCAGAAACGAGATAGGGGTCCAGCAATTGGACCCCGAAGTATTTTTGAAGGTAGGTGCAGCACTCTTCGCATATCTGTTCCGACGCATATCCCACAAGCGGTTCCAATCAATTCTCAGGAATCATCTGGAACCCGATGCCGTCGATAAGGTCTTAAACGAAGCAAGAACCAACGGCTACCTTCTCAAGAACTGCAAGTGTTTTGCCTGGGCACATTTCCGTTCCCGCTACGACGATTCAAACCCCCCTTCCGCAAGCAAATTCAAGATTGACGAAGAAGACGCAGATTTTCTCCGTCGTTTAAATCTTTCGCATTTGAACCTAGATTTTCCGGCGTACACTCTGGCTGAATATCAGGGAATTCTGGACGGCGCTACCAGTGACCGCGCAGTTTCCCTCAAAATAGCCAAATTCGTATCCCGGAGAATGCTGTTCCTCCTGAAAAGTTACGGCGTTCAGCGTGAAGACCTGGAGAATGAGTGTCGATTGGGCGCGTTGCGCTCGATTTACATGCGCTACCCTGCATTCGATGACCTACAGCACGTGAAAAACACGGCCAACACGGGAATTCACAATGCGGGCGAGGATTTGGTGAAGTACTACACGTCACCGACACGCCAGCGACTGCAAAAGACGAAAGACGGTGCGTTCGAAGCTCGGAATGTTGACCTTGCTTCGCTGACCGAACTCGAAACGCCCTACGTCAGCAATCTGGCAAGCATTCAAGAGGAAGTCGCGCACCTGGACGAACTGGTCAAGACGCTTGAGCCAGTCGAGCAGGCGTATATGCGGGTCCTGAAGGGCGAGCACGATGCAGGGTTCAGTGCACATTTGGGCGAAGATAACCGGGATGCGCTGGAAAGCATGGCGGCGTCGCGGTACCGACTGGAAGCACGTAGGCATTTCGGGATTTCCAACAAGGCCGGAAAGGAACTCTTCGAATGGCTGCGGGCACAACTGCTGGACGGCTAGAAATTTTGCGGGCTTCATGTACAATGAAGCCCTTCTCAACTGAAGGAAAAACCATGAAGCATCCACACGAAGTTCGCTTTACCCATCCCATTTCGAATTTCGAAGAACAGGCGCTCATCGCTGAAGGCAAAACTGTTCCTCAGGATTGGGCGGAAAGCACAACTCGCGCAACGCTCGCGATCCGCAAGCTGAACGATGCGCTGCCTGGTAACAACCAGGAAAAAGTGGTCGCAGGACTGATTGAACTGGAAAAGGCTGCGGCGAACATTCGCGCATTCCTGGAATTCCGTAAGGCGCTGTAATGGAACAGCAGCGCCCCGGACTCTTACCAGGTGAGAAGATCATCCTGTTGCAGGGTCGTGGCGCTGCGCGCATGCCTCACCTTGCAACGATATTTGGACCAATCGAATTCCTGAACCGTTCAGAAGCACTCCGGGCGGCGTCACGTGTAAACGGCATTCCGTACAAGCACAAGGGATACTGGCTGGTTCGTTTTGAATTTTGAGGTGAAACATGACAGAGAATGAAAAACTCGCGGAATGCTTCCGTGTAGGTCTTAAGAGTAATCCTCCGATCAGGGTAACGCAGAAAGATTATGATGCACTGCAAGCCATGATCGACATTCGTCCACGGCCATCCCCTGCTTTAGTGCTGGCGATGGAGCGTGGTCGGAAGCTTCGCGAAGCGAACAAGCTGTAAAAATAGCCGCCCTTCCTAACGGATCGGCGGCTATTTTTTCGCCTGATGTTCTGATATATTCTGTGGATCAATTTGAGGTCAACAGATGCTCCCCTTCGTTGTATATCAAAACCGGGTAGAACCCATGCTAGGTGACTGGTTCTATGTCGTTCCTGAAAGTGACTCCATCGTTGCGGAAGTCCGCGAAGTGACCGACGTTTCGCGCAGCGGATTTTCCTGTGGCGAGTTCAGCTTTTCATCGACTGGAAGCTTCGGCCACGTCGGTAGAAACATCGCTGCAAATGCCTACAGCAGCCTCGCAGCATACTGGGCGGTCACGTTGATACCCAGCCTTGGGTGGAGAGCGCATGAACAACGTAGAGACGTTTTCACGCGTCTGTACACCAACGCCAAGATCACGCCGCACATTAAGCGAATCGCGTACATCCAGATCGACCACCGTGACGATTTTCTGGTCATCAATGGGCATTATCACGGAGAGGGTCAGAACCTTCTGGCAGAAGCCTCGGAAAGATTTTCCGTGGGTCAAAATGATTCCGCTGCGGCGGCTAAAATCCGTACATTTCTTGATTATGCTGATGCTATAATCGGAGCCTCTTATGCGATGAATGTCACGAAGGAATCGGCGCTCGGGCGGGCGAAGATTCAGGCGGACTCGAACTTTGACAGAGGTATGGAATGAAGGGATCGGCCAAGGCACGTCTGGCACTTGAAACAAATCAGTTGATTGAGTGGGTTGATCCTCTTGGCGATGGTGCAGAAGCTTGCTATCACCAGGCGCATGCGCGGGATATCGCAGCAACACGCCGTCGTCAGGAACCGCGTTACGAGAGCGATGAGGCTGCGCTTGAAGACTTCATGGTGATCCATTGGGCGACAATCCCGGATCGCTTCAACCAGATGACGCTCCCTCAGATCGCGGCGCGTGAGAAGCTTAGGCAGTTGATCAAATACCCGAATGCGCAGTTTTGGAATTTGGAGATTTATCCAACATTGGACGAAGCGCTGGTTGCTGCGCTCGAAAACCATGACATGAAATCTGAGGCTTGATATGGAAAATGCACGTGCATTGACTTCGGAAGAGTTGCATGCAATTGCGCAACAGGCAGAAGATTTCTCGAAAAAGCATATCGTTGAAATCAGTAACGAAATGGTACAATGGCGGAATACTTCGCTTTTGGGGGAAGGTCGTGTGCGGGAGTTGGAGCGGATTCTGACGCCGCTGGCAGGCTCGTACGCGCTAGGTGTCACAGAGAGCTACGCGCAACGCGCAGCATATGAATTCGTAGTTCAACAAGGGAAGGCCAGCGAGTGATCCTCGATAAAGCAACTATCAATGCAAAGCGCGACGAACTGTCGGCTATCGCAAACACGCTCAAGGGTGAGTTTTTCGGCCTTGACAGTATCATCGATCAAGTGATGAGTTCCATCGAGGCTTGGTATATTGCGCCTGCTATCATTACACGACCTGTCATCGTCAATCTGTGGGGCATGACGGGTGTTGGCAAGACTGCGCTGGTGCGCCGTCTGTCCTCTCTGCTGGGATTCTCGGATCGCTTCGTTGAGGTCGTGATGGACGGCGGCTCTCAGCACGGTTACTGGTCTTCTACGCTGGCTTCTATCCTGCGGGACTCGAAGATCGAAGAGTCGGCTCCCGGAATTCTGCTGCTGGACGAAATGCAGCGATTCCGTACTGTCGATTCGATGGGCAGCGATATCGAAGTCGAGCGCTACGCGGATACGTGGACTCTTCTGTCTGACGGCAAATTCTCCGCCAACTCGTCGGCTATTGCTGAAATCGAAATGATGTTCGCGGAACAGCTTTACGAAATTGAAGAGCCGGAAACGGTTGACGAACTGATCCACGGGAAGGACAAGGAAGAGAAAAAGGACAAGAAGGTCAGCCCGTGGCAAGCGCGCAGTCTGAAGAAGACGCTTCGTCTGTCGGAGTCTATCGCTACGATCATGACCTGGAAGAAGGAAGATATCCAGGAAGCATTGCGCGCGATGGACGAACGCGATTCGTGGGAATACGATTACACGAAGCTGGTGATCTTCGTATCTGGCAACCTGGACCAGGCATTTGTCGGTTCGACCGCAACCGGCGATTCGGACACGGACGCAGATTTCTACCACAACCTCACGAAAAATGTTTCATTGTCGCAGATCAAGAAATCGCTGACCTCACAGTTCCGTCCTGAACAGGTCGCCCGATTCGGCAGCAACCACGTGATCTACCCGTCAATGAGCAAGGCGTCGTATCAGGCCCTGATCAAGTCCACCTGCAAGCGCTACACGGACGAAATGGAAAATCTGTCGGGCAAGTCGTTTGTGGTGACGGATAGCCTGCTGGGCGCGATCTACGACAACTCGGTATTCCCGACGCAGGGCACGCGCCCGGTATTCTCGGCCATTCACATGATCTTCAGTTCGCTGCTGATGGAAGTGACATTCTGGCTGATCGAAGAAGGGCACCAGTCGGTCAAGTTGGAGATGGCCGGTGATTCTGTCAAGGCAACGTCGGGCAGCACGTTCAAGATTTTCAAGGTGGACATGCGTCTGTCGGAACAGCGTGCGAAAATCACCGACAATTTCCGTACGATGGTTGCTGTTCACGAAGCAGGCCATGCGCTGGTTTACGCAAAGAAACATCTTTGTGCGCCGTTCGAAGTTAAGGTGAATGTCGCGTCATTCACTGGCGGATACATGTCCACTACGGTTTCGTCGCCATACAAGATCGAAACAAAAGAGTCGATCCGTGCAAGCTTGGTGGTTCTGTTGGCGGGCCGTTGTGCAGAAGAAATGGTTTTCGGCTGCGACAATGCGAGCAACGGCGCAGAAAGCGACATTGCGACTGCGACCGCGACTGCAAGTGCATACGTCCGCAAGTGGGGATTTGACGAGTACAAGGCACGAGTGGAAAGCGGATCGGCAGAGCGCATTTCATGGATCACGAAAATTACGCAAACGGACGAAAGGATCGTGGGTCTGCTGGAGTGTTCGCACAATGACGCAGGTCAGATTTTGCGTGGTAATAAGACCTATTTCACGACTATCGTCAAGGCCCTTCTGGATAAGGGCGTGCTGACTCAGGCTGATTTCATCGAACTGTCGAAGCCGTTCATCGAGCTTGGTACGGAAGAAATGATCGCGAGCCATACCGAGGCATGGAAGAATTTCAGCGAGCGCGTTCAGTAAGGTAGGCCCCCGAAAGGGGGCGTTTTTGCTTGGGAAGACAATGGATAAAATCACTCGAAAGAAAGTCAAAAGTTTGACAGAATCGGGAAACCTTGAAATTTCTGGCAACGTTTTGGTTCGGAACGACGGGCAACGCGCCATCGTAGAAATGGGCGCAGTTCGGTGGCTCACCAACGAAGAAATGTGGGCACTGATGCATCCTTTGCAGGAATTGCTTCCTGCGGCGCAACCCGAACTGGTCATTCACGATGGAGAATCTTATCTCCTGAAGCCGTGTCCGTTTTGTGCGGGCGGCGTGACAAGTATTCGACCGTTGGGAAGGGTCTGGATGGGTATGAAGTATAGTGAGCCGTCCAGCGTGGAAATAAATCACCACTGCGACCCCGTAGCGGGTCAGCCGTCGCGTGCGGTACAGCGTGTAGGGCGCAATCTACCTGATGCGATTGAGGCTT
>FTLB01000385.1_pt2 | contig 41089 bp, 44 predicted proteins | sample 1658291 | NCBI WGS metagenome assembly FTLB01 (sample SAMEA3914812, study PRJEB12502) | metagenome | biome: forest; material: soil | place: Canada | collected 2011-07-07 | depth 0.1 m
GTCTCGTTAATAGCGTGGTTTGCCCGGCGGTATGCAGCAGGCCAGGCTGGAAAGGGGTTCGTCGCATGGATCGAGTAGAGGAAGATCTGACCCCCGCTGTCGCTAACTCTGTATGCTGTTGCTGAAGCGGCCATTTGTGCAAGGTACATTGGTGGCACCCGAAAGGTCATGTCAGCGAGAAGGTTCGCCCAGGCTTTGAATGCATGAGGCGAGCCCGCGGCGGTATTGTGATCTTCCAAGCCGAAGGCAGCAATGATCTTGGGGTATGCTGCCGGAAACTTTGACCAGTTTAGCGGCATATGGTTGGTGTTGAGCATAGACGCGGCACGTGAGAGGATTTCGTCTTGAGGGAGGGGGTCGCCATGCATGGAAAAGTGATGCTCGGGATTTTCACGCTGCTTAATCATAAGCCAAAGTAACTGGATACAAGGGGTTTTTGGAGAATAAAAATGGCACGCTCGAGGCTAGGGGTGAGCGGCAGCAAAGACTGCATACCTCATACTCTGCCGAACCAATAATTAGATCTGGCTTTGGCTCCGGTGATTCCTGGTAGGCCCGCAGCATATCATCTTTTATCCAAACGTTGTCCGCGTACATAGTCCATCGCACACCTTGAGGAGTGCTAGCGAGCAGCTCGTCTACAGAGGCCGAGCGCAGGAGATCGACTGGATCTTTAGGCCCCATGGAAAAGTGTGACATACGGGTCGCTTCACGAACATATCCATCGAAGATCTCTTGGTGATACTGCAACGGCATTGGTCGGCAGCTTATAAAAGTGCCGCTGGAGAGGATGGCACGGCGAAAGAGCGGCTCTCGTCTGGGCGGAAAAGCGCAGTGATAGTGACAGGAAACTCCACCAGCACTACTACCATGAAGAGTTATGTTACTCGGGTCTCCTCCAAAGCCCGAAATAAAACGGGCACACCATTCGAGCGCACGGCGTTGGTCGTGCAGCCCGTAGTTTCCGCCAACCGGTTTGGAAGAGATGCCCATACCACCTACATTGTCAGCCATGAGCTCTGCCGATGCAAGAAATCCGAGTGGTCCAACTCGGTAATTGGCTGTAACCACTATGAGGGGCTCGCCTTGTGCTACGCTGGTGCGAACAAGGTTTGTGGGATCGTATATCTCCCGGCCAGATACTTGGATGCTCTGACTTCCGCCAACCAGGCCACCGCCATGGAGGAAGAAGAGAACGGGCACGCGACGGTTCATGCCAAGGATTGTAGCTGGTACAGTGATATTCAAATTGAGGCACTCCCATTCCGAGATTTCCGGAACAGGAAGAGCAGGAATGTCCTGGGGAACTGGTCCATCCCAGAACTGTGGGTAAGGAAGGGTTACCTGAGGACAAATGGGTCTATAACACGAGGTTAGTAGCTAGCTACAGCATGCCTTATATATTCGAGTGGACAAGTCTTTCTTCTATCCTTGGCCCCGGACAAGCATGGCCAGGAGAGGACGTTGCATAGCTCGTGACGTACTCACCCTGGAAATCTCGCGTCAAATGGCGTGTGCGGTAGCGAGGTCTTCAGCTCGCTCTGTGCAAACCGTCTGGGAATGGTTGCGAACGGAAGACCTCGAAATTGGACAATATCTCCTTGTCGTGTCAAGCCAATGATCGGGCCCAATAAATCATGGAGAAACTGGACTTCGCGCGTGCAAGAAGGATTCATAACGGAGACTAGTTCAGCGAGCTTTTGGTTTCGTCTTGTTTGGTGGTGGTATGCGAAAGTGACATGCAAAAAGGGGCTGGGAAAACTGTCAATTAAGCACGCCGCAGGATTTACTAATGTAATATTCACCTATATCACATTTCGAGATGTTCTCTGACCCCGAACACGATACAGGATGGCAATACAGTGAGAAATTACACGCCATGCGGGGAAACTTCACAAGTTTCGCCGAACCATTCTCCACACCAAATTAACAAAAACTTGGGGTAGTCGACTACGCCCAACTAGGACACGTGCTTATTCTTCAGGTCTGCTCCTAATCTCGGTGCGATGTAAAGGGTTCCTCCGCTTGGCTCACTACCTGCCTCAAATCCCCGATATGCATTGCGTATGAGACTTAGCTATGGCTGGCTTCCAGTACTCGCTTTATTTTTCGTTGGGAGTGATACTACCTGAGTGGCATCTATGCGATGAACTTTTATCCTCTTCGCGCTTGCAAGAAGGATTTGAAAGTGCCTTCTGCGTTCTATGAAGAGCGAGGGTTTAAATTCTTCCAAAAAGTCCACGAATCTCTCAAGGAGGGCTTCCCCTGCCGCAAGGGAAAAAGCCGCCGTTGGCACTACTTACATAGAAGTCTTCTCTTGTATACAGGATCAAGACACAATGACATTACTCAAGTGTCTATCCTGCGTTCCATAAAATCCCGCACGTGTTTCGAGTTGCCAGCACGCACGATTCGTGGAAGCGTTGGGCTCGTCAACCAGAATTCGAATGTAGGTCCCTAAGATATACGCACCGTTATCGTGAGAGGTTTCTTATCCCCGGCGACGGAGCGTAGATAGCCATTCCAATGCCAGCTTGGGCATCCTCCATCGTATATACTGGAGGCGATGGAAGAAGTACGGCCACTTGGGCTTCATGGCCTACTAGCAACAGACTAAACGATTTCAAGCTGATGAATTTGTCGAAGGAGTTTCTTCACATATATAGCTGCATGTGAATTGTATGTGCAGATAGTCTTGGCAAGGAAATCCTTTCCTTGAGTTAGGCGTGGGGGTATAGTAGAGTAAAGAGGTATGGATCAGGGAATACCAGTCTCTTATAGAGCTAAGTATTTTGTGGCTTGAATTGATCCACAAGTAATTATCTCTATCTGCAATTGTGAACTTATATAAGTTGCATTACGCAGCTCTAGGACACATATTTATATTGGCTGTACCGTCCAAGAACTCTCGCCTGCCCCCTGAGTCCGAGCGAAATGCAGCCGACCTTGTCTTCTCAAAGCTTCTGGGTCGACGTAGACATGGAGGCGGGTTTGAACACCACTTCCTAGGTTAGAAATTCTGCAGATAATGTAGACTTCGTTAGGCTGGTTTGAGGTGATCAATGCGTTTCGGACCTAAGGGGCTGTTAGACAGTTATATCAGAAAGCACTGGGTGGACCCCACAACGTACGTGGGATTCCTGATTACCGCTCATATAAAACGGTGCTCGCCAGTTGACACTTGTTGTTGCTTTGACCTCGAATCGATATGTTGGCCGCATGCCTCTGCGTATGCCTCGCTCAGCGTGGCCGCGAGCGAGAAGAAACTCGGTAAATACTCCATGCTCGTCGAAGTACTCTAGGTCTGCGATACCATCTCGCGAGGGTCCTATGCCATGATATTCAGGGTGCACACCGCATATAGTTCTAAGGGAGCTCGTCCAATTCTGCAAGCCAAAAGCGGGAAGTCCAATATTTCGAAGGTACTCGAACATCTATGTTCAATGTTAGCTGTGGCATCTTAAGGTACCATCCGGATGTCAACACACATAAAGCTCTCCAGCTGCTCCGAGTTTGTGTTTCCATTCTTCGTCATTTCTTGTGAAAGCGGCAGATATGATGCCAGGTGATAAAATGGTGCCGGGATATGCGTTCTCAATGGCTTGAGTATCGCCGTTATCGAAATATCCGGAAGCCGCATGCTGTCTCGCAGTTCCAACGACATTTTCAAGCACCTGTAAATATGCAGCATCCGGCGAGACTCCCGGAAGCTCGGCAGCTGGATACGTTGGTAATAAGACTGGAGTGGTAGCGTGTGTTGGTTTCCAGGGTGGGTCGTATCTGGATGCTACACTGTTGTTATTATATCCAGGACCGTGGAGCTCGCGTGAAGGCCTTCTACGCCTTAACGAACAAGCGCCGATTATACAGAGAATGAGGACAAACACGCCAGCGCCGACAATGATGCCAATGTGTGCCCCTAAGCTGAGGCTGCTCCAGCCATTTTTAGTGTTTTGATCGCCGTTCGAGTTAGCATTTGAGCCAGATGATGCTGAAGTCGTCGATAGGGGGGCAGCGCCAGTCGCAACCGGGCCGACCGATACGGTGGTAGTCGCTTGGGGTTGCTCTGGATGGGTTTGGTTACAGCTTAGCAAAAGCGAAGCTATCGTATCCGAAGCGAAGTCCGAGAGGCAATGAAAATCGCTGCCAGTCTTGTAGAAATCGAGAATGGTCTGCTGAGTCCCGCAGGTATTATCCTTGAACAGGTATGGCACTACGATACCACCCTCGGCACACGGTACAGTCGCGTAATAAAGAGAGGTCAAGCCAGGCGTCACAACGCAGGTGCTGAGATTTAACGCAGCACTCGGCGTAATGTTGCTGGCAGTTTTGCAGTCGGTGCTCGTATAGAAATTCACTGAAATGTCTAGACCGCATGTCAGCCACGCGCAACTAGCCAAAACCAGTCCCCGCTGGAAGGCAGAGCGCGGCATGATGAGCGTGATGAGAGGCTAATCGTCAGATGCGCAAGTGGCCTAAACTGAAGTTAACGGTATACTAGGTCGACGAAACCACTAAAACGTATTCGGCGTGACCATGTGACTTGTTAGACACAACTGGTCAATGACGAGAGACTAGCTGTATGGTCGTGCTCTCCTTGTAAATCGGATTTCAGACGTGTTTACGCTGGAGATTCTGGGTAAACACTAGTATGAGGAGCCGAGTGGTAATTGTAGCAAAGGGATGTGGCACTTCAAGTGCTTAAAAGTTGCAACGCCACTAGCTTTACATGTGTTAGGATCAACGCCATGGCGTTACCAGAGAAGAGCTGATTGGTGCTATTTTCTCGAAAAACACTCACATATCATATTTGGGAAGGACCCTTGTCAACTGCGGCTGAGTAAATCCTGGGAATATTATCAAAGTTGCAGGAATCTAATCCGCATCGGTGCTTGGGAAATAAGTAGAACCATGAAAACTTTACGAGCTACTGTTAGTGCCTGCTAGGGGCACGGACGGCTCGGGACGAGGTCCTCAACAAGTACGCGAGTATAGTGGATGTCCCTCGTACTACACCGCCTTGCAGCTACAGCAACTAACGATCAGACGGTTTAATTGGGGGAGTTTTGTCGGTAGTTAAACCCGAAAAATGAGTCGAGCCACTTCAGAACGAGGCTCCTCCCAATATCAGAATAGATAAAGAGGGCCATTCCGCTTCCAAGAAGAATAGTCGATCCATCGCAAAACGAGTGTGCTCTCAAAAAGAAATGCCCTGACAGAGCTCAGATTGAACAAGAGGATCTGAACCTGGCGCATAAAAATTGGGAGCTACTGTAATTGAAAACAGTAACAAATGCAGAAAGTTTATCCAGAAGAAGCGAGCTCGATCCTAACCGTAGGTCGGTATATTCGAAACCATGACATCTAAATCATGCACTGAAGAGGCACTACAACGTCAGAGGTGACGGGAATCTCTTATGGATTCCTATCTGACGGTTTACCGAAGTATGATAACTCTATCCGAAAAAACGAGTTTTCTACTGCTTCACAATACTCTCCCCTGTAGCTCGAGCCGATCGAGGCGGCGCTACAGCGAAAGGCATGGCACTTCGACCGTCCTATTTTGCTAGAGGAGAAGGATACCAGCTCTCGGCTGTTCGCAAGAGACTACAAGAGATAGATTCTGCGCAGCATGCCCCTCGGGGAAATCGTCCAGTAGTGCCTCTCACTGGGTCATCCATCGGCCAGGCCGACACAACCATCAGATCCGGCTTGTGACCGGTGAAAGTAACATGTCAAGCCCGCCATATACGAAGAGACTGGTTGATAACCCCAGATGTTGAGAGAAGAATCTGGTAATAACACATATAAACTACCGCTCGTTTTGACCCCGAATATATAAGCTAGCTTGTGTCGAGGATATTTCACGGCTACGACTTAGTTGAGTCCATACCCGAACAAGAGCGGCATAAGGAATCAGATCTTCTCCATCTGAGCGGCTGCAGAGAAGTCGATATCGATTTTTTTCTTAAAGGCTAGAATCTTTAGTACCTCTGGGATCGAGAATGTCCCTTGACCAGGGTGAAGGGCGACCGATGGCCAAGCACAGTGTTCGTAGCACTGAAATTTACCTGGGAGTCAGCATACCAGTTCCCGATTCTGTCTACGGATAGCATCAGCGATCCAATTGCGACGGGCCGTAGATGGCAAGCTTCACTCATTCCTCCATCGACAGTATTGGATTACGGTTTCAGATTTAAAGTGGATTGCATAATGGCTGCAGCATCAAGGTTACCCAGCCGGTCCAGCGCCGCGTTGGGAACAACATGGAAGCCGGTTATAGTCTATCTGCCCCGAGAACTCTATCTAGTCCAAGACATTCTCTAGCTCTAACCCCCGTCTCAAGATATCTTCCGAGCCATTACCTTGCTGGATAATCCTCGGCAATTCGCTTGCACGCTGCCAGCGCGTCCCCGGCGATGTTCATTGTTCCCATAACAAGCTCGCTCTAACTATATCAGGGACAGAGGTGGCTAGAGAGCTGTGTCCCTTGCCTTTTGATTCAAGGTGAATCCTCGGATATACAATGAAGTCGGTTAAGTATATCAAAGACGTGGTTAACGATGGATGTATTATTGAGCAAGATAGCTACTCAGGGAATATTTATCTCATGGTGACCCCTAAGCGTCATATGTGGCCCTGCGCTATCTATTGGTAATGGAAAACCTGAACAGAGGCTATGGTGGCCGTAAAGTAGTATTTCACACTCATTGTCAAAAATATATAGCTTCAATGTACGTCGCTTCTACTCCATGTTTTACTTCTATAGGTGAATGTGTGTCTTAGTAACAGGTTTTCCATCACGATAATTATCCAGGACCTCGTTAACAATGCTGGCGTCAAGCCCATGTTTGACAACATATTTAAGCGGTCGAATCTTCCCAGTCTCGAGATAGTCTGGAATCAGCTCCCAAAACTTCTCGGTGATCTCAGGGTGCATATGTGAGCTGCCGAACACGCCTCGCACGTCGAACCCAGCCATTTTACCATGGACCTTGGAATCATCCACTGGCCCTGTAGGTAGCAGGCGAGCCATTGCGCCTCTTTTGCTGTTAGATAGAGCGTTCAATGCAAGGATCTGGCCGTCTGGGTAGTTCACTGTGTCGAAAGCGTAAAGCAAGTCATCTGCGACAACGTCCCGAATTCGACCCAGAACGACATCGTTATCGCCGTGACGATCAATGACATGAGTGGCTCCATAGCTCACCAGCTCAGCCTCGCTCCCACCGACGACGACAATCTTGCCAATTCCTGCAAGCTTGGCCACCTGAACGCCGAACCTGCCGCAGTTCGAACCACCTCCGACGATCAAGATCATTGTATTCGCATAGTCAAAATCTTTGGCGAGTAGCGACCATGGTGCGGGGATTTTCAGAACCTTGAAAATTGCCACCACCGGTGGAATGAGGTTGCTGGGGAGCGTGGCTGCCTCGTCGTCTGTTATCGAGTCCGGAATTTTAGCGGAGGCGCTGATATCTGCCAAGGCATATTCCTGCAGACCGTTCTGTGTCCGGTCAGTCACATAAGTAGCATGCGACACGATTCGATCTCCAACTTCGATCCCTTTCACCCCTTTGCCAAGTTTTGTGACCTTTCCAACAACGTCATTTGTGATAACGGCAGGAAGATGAGGAACAATATGGATCCCGTGATCGCGACCCTTTTGGTCATGAGGGTTGATGCCTGCGACCGTCACTTTCAGCTGGACTTGGTTTGGCTGCGGTTGGCTGACGGGGCGATCGTTAATCAAGACGACACGGGAGCCGATCTCAAAGACTACAAGTGCTTTTTGGGTGAGAGACATGGTTTATGTACGTCGCATTGTGCTATCGTTCCTCTTTGGCAAGGTGTTGTGATAGGAGCAGATGCGGGGGTTTTATATCTGAGATAAACCTCCACGGAGTTGGCTACAGCTAACATATTCCTCCCGTTCATTCACAGCGTGATGCTCGCTGGCTGGCTGTGGTAAGATACATCATCTGGTACAGCCTTGGCCGGGGATGTGAACCAAGATGTCAAACAAAGGTCGGGTTATGCCCCCGGCGGGGTCGGGGCGATTCCGAGCATTCGCCCCAAGTGGTCTGTGCGCAGTACAGTGACGGCGGGTTTGAACTACGAAGTACATTTGCTCTCCTAATTCCGCGGCACACGGACTTAACGATTACCCATGAGCAGCCGGCCGCTTTGCTGACAGCGACCAGCGCACGTATCCAGTTTTAGTTCAGAACAGCAAAACATATCAGCAGCGTGTGGAACTCTCAACAAACTCTCCGCCAAGGACCGGGGATCCATCACACAATAGGATATTGTGTGACGCTACCATCTTTACTAGACTGTACTGGCTCCTATGATTCTAACTCATTTATACGTTCCATGGCATTTTCTGGTATTGAACCGCTGTCACAGTTATTCATGCTTACTGTAACAGGTCGCATGACATAGATCGTAACCGCTAACTCTACGTCTTCCAGGCGGGGACAAAGCAAGACGTGAAGATCCCTCATAGGAAGACAGGTCGTTGATTTGCCATCATGGAAACACTTACTATACCCCCCTCTATGCAGGTCTATCGAAAGACATCGCAATGGAAAACAGCGGGACCTGGTGTAGGCTTGATACCCTAGGCTCTGTGCTTGCGGTACTATGATGTGACTTAAAGAATAACCTGCGCCCACAACCATATGTAAAACTACGAGAGCTAACGTCGTCGGACCCTGTTCGGCGTACTAGCCAACTTAATATACATATATCTCTACACAGCTAGGCACTCAAGCTATAGATATGTTAACTGTATATTCTTCAAATCCTAACATTCTTGCATGGTCGAGGTAATATATTGGCTAATCCCGTAACCTTGGCCAGACTCTAAATTTTCGTACCTATTTAGTCTGAGATTTATAACAATGGGAGCCTACGCATTAGCTAATATGAACTGAACAAACTTTTTTCCAACTCTCGTGCCGGAGAGAACTATCAAACTCATAGCTGACTTCCTGGTTTCAAAGATATTGCTTTACTTGTAGTTCAGTCCATGCCCAGAATTCCATCGCGTGGCCGTTGCCCCCTTCTTCCTTTGTCTTCGTTGCAGCAACCAAGTCCTTTCGTATTGGGTAGATACGACCCCATGGCACGACTGGAATAACGCGTCAGTTTTTTTCCTTCGGCGAGTAGTTGGGTACATACCCCAGGTCCCGCTGTTTTCCATTGTGATGTCTTTCGATAGACCTGCATAGAGGAGCGTATAAGCTCCATACACAGGGGGATACAGGATGAGAAGCTTCAACAGCCGTTGGAGGAAGCCGGGCTGCTCGCGAATCAAGTCCGAAGCTAAATTTCCCGGGTTAAGCGGCACGCTGGCGATCCCGTCCGCCCTGAATCGCTTTGCAAACTCTGCTCCATGAAGCCAGGTTCCCGCTTTGCTCTGCGCGTACCGAACACCGGAGGATTTCTTGGAGTGTGCGACAAGGTCGTTAACTGACAGACCGACCGACTCCTCTCCGGCGGCTTCGGTGCCAAACGATGAAGTCCAGATTACACGAGTGGAGCCTGCAGGCTCAGACTTGGCGGTGGATATAAGAATTGGGGTGAGCAACCTGGTGAGCAGAAACGGCGCAATGACATTCACACCGAGGTGGATCTCGAATCCCTGCGCAGAAGTTTTGCCGTCGGCAACAGACATGACGCCGGCGTTGTTGTAGAGCACGTTCAGTTTCGTCTCCCTTGCGAGGAAGAACTCGGCAGAAGCCTTGACGCCCTTGAGGTCGCTCAGGTCTAACTTCATAAACACTAGTCCGCCCGTCGAGTTGGGTACCAGCTTCTTGATGTCTTTAATTGCCTCGTTTACCCGCTCCTCGGACCGTGCAGCGACGTAGACCTTGGCGTTTTTGGAGTAAAGCATTCGTACCAGTTGCTTACCGATGCCGCTATTACCACCCGTAACGATATAGATCTGTTACATTTAGCACGCTAACAATTTGAAAAGACAACCATCAATGGGCAGTTGGATTGGCGCACCTTGCCTGCTAGGTCCGTCACATCTCTATCTGTAAAGCGCGGCTTGGGCGGATATGTTTGCGTTAGAATACTTGAAAATTTGGGTAACATAGCGATACCCTGCCTGAGAAGGAGAAACCCGATGTAAAGAGAGGCGTAGATAGTGCGTAATTCGAGTAGAGGATGTGTCAAACAATTATGCACGATTGGACTGACGCAGAACTGCAACGACCGAGTCCGGCATTCAGAGATACGGAGAATCTGCATTTATATGCAGTGCTAACTTGTTGATACGGTGATACCAGCTCCCAGAAGCTGGTTCAATCTCCCATCCGATAATTTGCAAGCTTGCATACATTATTGCTAATCTCGGGCGTTAGGTCATGCCGATCTACGCTAACTCAAGGCCAATGCCGAAATTGGCGCTCATAATGCTCTTCATCCTTCTATTATATTGCGGCCAGTGCCTTACACGCCATCATCCAATCTGCGTTACACGGAGTTAGGGACTTTTGCGCCCCAGCACTGCGCATAGACCACATCTAGCCGAATATGTGGGGAAATTCCTCGGAACGGCCCCGGTTTGGACCGTAAAACCCGGCCTATAAATTATGCTTTTCTCTCATCTCGGGTTACGTCCCCGGCCATGACTGACCAGGTTCAACATCTTGGTGTGTTCGCTTCTTCCAAACTCCTCACCCATGCAGTGCAGCCGGGACATTTTGCAACTGGTGAAACTGCCTGAATGACTGATCATTGACAGTTCACCGGCACCGGCTGTCTTGGACCCTCAAGCCCCAATGATTCTAACAGTGGCCGCCGACGACGGCGAAGGTTCGCAGGCTCGGAAGCGGCGCAAGGTAATTGTTGCTTGCAAAGTTTGTAGAGCAAAGAAATCTCGGTGTGATGGAAAGCGCCCGGCGTGCTCATCTTGCGATAACAGAGGTGTTGCCTGCGAGTATGATGATGTCGCAGTACCATTGCCGACCATCAGCAGCTTGTCGGAGCTTGAAGCTCGAGTGGCCAGGCTGGAAAGCCAACAGTCCAGTCAACGGATTCTCCCCGTTGCCGGAGGTATTCTAGTCCTAAGATACCAATCGCGATTGATGTAGGCTGACTGGCTCAGAAATCGTCCCCGCCTTCCGCTCCACACCACGGTACCGTCGTGTGTATGCTGAACCGCAGAACAGCACAACCGGCCCGCAGTCTCGCATAGTCAAAGAAAGTCCCTTATGTGACACTCCTCACATTGGATCATCGACATATGGGTTTATACGGAACGTTACACGGATTGCCGACCCAATGGGGCATCTTGCAACCTCATCTGCCGCCATGGTCGAAAACAGCCACAACGAAATCGAAACCGACCAGATGTCTATGGTCGTTCCAGACCGAACCTTCTCAGACGAGCTTATCGACTGTTATATTTCCCATAACCAACCCATCTTCCCGATTCTCCACATCCCGTCGTTTCGAGCCAAGTATGAGGGAATATGGAAGCCTGACGAGGATTCCTTCGGAAGCTTCACAGAAAAATCTACATTCTACGCCATTCTCAATGTGGTTTATGCTGTGGGATGTCTATCGAGCAGCCATCAAAATTGTTGAGCTGCTTTACCGCAATCTGCAAAATCCACTGCGTATGCCTAGCGCACACGTCACTTCTGTCGTTCTTACCGCCAGCACAGTCATTCTTGCTGCAGTCTTGAGTCCTCAGTTCGATTTAGATGCAGATTCTGCAGCGCAAGACCGGCCAGACTTTATGTCTATGGCGAAAGATATCTTTGAGGAGAATAAGTGGCAAATACAGATTCCTCGTGGAGTCGAGGATCCCTATAGCATCCTCTCAAAGTTCAGTAGGATTGTTGAAAGCGCGAAGAAGAGGAGAGCAGATGGTAAGTCGGGTATAAACGTAGTTGAATGAGTCGATTTCCTGGAATGATATACTAATTCATGCCTGAGCAGGACAGATGCCAGCGCCTAGGGAGATGCTCGGTGACAACGTCTCTCTAGCATTGGAGGATATTACCTTTGGGAACTTCGACCTTAACAACACGTTACTGGGCCTCCAATGGGACGCTGCAGCGATGGGATTGAATCTGCCGGGTACAACCTTCGACTGGGTAATACCATCGGACGACTGAGGCGTGGGCTTCACCATAACAATGCAGTTCGGTTCGATCACATTTTTATTTGATCACAAAAGCTGCAGATCAACTGTTCGTGAACCATGCGACGATCTACTGTACCATCCAACACTGTTTGTGAGTAGCAAGTTCTAGTAACCAGTGTCCATGTGGTCGTAATCCACATGATCTCACCCCAGACATTCTTGATGGACCCTTGCCACTCTCTGGTCCGTAGGAAAGACAGAGATGGATGATCCTTCCAGCAATTTTCTACCGTGCGATATAACTTCTCTAGAGAGTTAGTTACCTTTGTCCAGAGCCCAAATACGCCTATCGTCAAAGCCGTATAACTTCTTGATATCTAGGCTACAGGTCGAGAAAAAGGGAAACATGTGGCCGGTTGATTTTTATTTTATTTGTACCAACGTATCCTGTGACGGAGTGTTGCCCTCGAGTGCGGTGGATGGCGGTAATCTCGTGATTGGTCTAGCGAAAACCGAGTATGTTTAAGTCGACTTTTTTGTAGGGTCTGGCCTCCCTGGATAGCTTCGTTGTTAGATTCAAGGGTTAATTTTCATCCAGTTTCTCCCCATGTAGATTGAGATAAAAGACACTCGGAATATTCGGAAACAACGGCGAATCAATTGAGCAGGGTCATGCCCAACAGCACACTGCTACAAGCCTAGAATATGACGTTACCCACTTTCTTTCGGGGAGCATCCGGTCTCACGGGGAGCTTCCGGTCTTACAAACGCAGCCAAATTCAAATCCACAAACAGAATTTCTATTCCATTATCTCCATTCCCGAATCGGGGTAAAGAGACGTCTATGTAGCTCTTGTGCTCCCGCAACTCGCCGAGTCCGAGCCATCTAGCCCAGGTGCGCTGTCCCATTATATCTCCGAGCCCGAGGCCCCTAGGGACGGATTCCCTTACTTTCTGCGCGCATGCTTCTCGGGCCAACCAACCCGTGTATGGTCTTTTGCTCCCTGAAAATGGTCATCGGCGCTTTAGATGCTTCAGTATATAATAAGTGTTGCGACCAGCAGATACTGCCACATGTCGTATCACTACAAGCGATCTAAGTTCTCTATCTTCTCTCAACATCCCGAGCACAAACCCAAGAGACTTTTATCCAATCTTCAATTTGAGTTAAAAACACCGGCAACATGGCAACGAAATTTCCGCAACGTAAGATCGGTAATACATCCGTATCGGCGATGGGACGTACGTATCAGAAGCTTAGCCCTGGCTACGATGTTCTATTGATTGACGATGTACCTAGTTGGCTGCATGGGCATGTCGTTTGTTTACAGCTCTTTCGGTGGGTTCGACGATAATGAATCCCTGAAAACACTGTCGCGCGCTGCCGATATGGGTATAAACTTCTGGGACACGAGCGACGTGTATGGATTTGGCAAGAATGAGCTACTATTGGGGCGCTGGTTCAAGGAGACGGGTAGACGTGATGAGATATTCTTGGCTACCAAGTTTGGCAACCTGCTTGGTCCAAACGGTAAACCTATCGTGCGTGGCGACAAGGCATGGGTACGACAGGCCTGTGCCGAGAGCCTCCAGCGTTTAGGCGTTGATTATATCGATCTATACTACCAGCACCGCACCGATCCTACAGTTCCTATCGAAGAGACAGTACAGGCCATGGTCGAACTCAAAAATGAAGGCAAGATCAAATACCTCGGTCTATCAGAATGTTCGGCTGCCACGCTCCGGAGGGCTTGCGCGGTACACCCCATTGCTGCCGCGCAAATGGAGTTCTCGCCTTTTGCGCTGGAAATTGAGTCCGAGCAGACTAATTTCCTCAAAACCGCACGCGAGCTAAACGTTAAGATTGTAGCGTACTCACCGCTCGGGCGAGGCTTTTTGACTGGCGCTATCAAGAGCCTTGATGACCTAGATGAATCGGACAACCGGAAAATCCAGCCAAGGTTCTCGGCGAAGAACTTTGGTGCCAACCTTGCGCTAGTTGATAAGCTCTCCGAGCTTGCTAAGGAGAAAGACTGTACGCCAGGACAGTTAGCCTTGGCTTGGGTTTTGGCTCAGGGGTAAGCAGATGGGCTGTGCCGGGAATCAAATATACCGTTTACTAACTATAAGCAGCGAGGATTTCATCCCTATTCCGGGCACTAAGCGGGTGAAGTACCTGGAAGAGAATGCTGAGGCAACCAAAGTGGCCTTGAGCAGAGATGAGGAGGCTCATGTGAGAAAAATCGTCGACAGTGTAGGTGGCGCGAAGGGTGATCGTTATCCAGTCGCTATGATGGCCGCACTGTTTGGAAATACGCCCGAGCTAAAGTAGTAGCATTATTCCCAAAGTACTCAGTTTATAGTGAAGAGAAGCTTAATTACTAGAGTAAATAGGGTAGAATATCTGCAAGTGCTATAATCCCGGAACGTTCCAAAATTATCAGTGTAAATACAGTTCCTATCAAAACAAAAAGGATAGTTATAGATGTAGAGCATTTATATGATTAAACATTCCTTTAAAACCCTTCTTTATTATATATTTAACCTATTCCAACCTATTAGTCAATGTTCATGATCTATCTGCGATGCCAGTCAGGACTTATGCAGCGCCGAGCACTGTCTCCGGGCCAAATGCTTGTGCGAGAGAGTATTATATGTCAGTTCCTAGGTCACCGGCCTCTTAAACCCAATCTATAGCATATACGTGAAGGATTAAGAACCGATCACCCCTATTCAGTCCGAATATAGCCGAGCTTCTGCAGCTCACCGAACGCGACCCACGGTCGCTCAAACGCTGGGTCAAAATTTCTTTAAAGAGTCTTCCCCAGCCGTACGATATCTGGTGGACACGCCATCCGTCCGCTCTGAACGGATTAGGCGCGTCATAGTAGAACAACGCTTCGACGGGACGATTAGCCCATATCCCTCCCTTAGGCACGTGCAGGGGGTCGGGCAGTCCAATGGGAACACGCGACAGGAGGTCGGCGGGCCGGTGGCGCAATCCGAGCCGGTGACGCATATCAGCGACGGGGTCCTTGTAGTTACTCCCGAGGAAAAATAAGCTCTGCTAATCCCTAATTTATTAAATCGCATAGATAACAGCATGAATCCAAGGAAAAGATCCAGATACATATAAGCGTTCTCACGGGCACGTTAATGAATAAGTTGCTAAACATTAAAACTATGCGCGTGCTAGGAAACTGGCACTAAAGGTGTAATCTGTATACCCATGGCTGAGATGGGGTGTATAGAAGACGCTCCGATTATATGGCTCCAGCGGGAGGTTTTTACGTATCCGGTAGACGAGGTCTGGGTTAGAAACAAAGTAACGACCAAAAACAATGCACACATCGTAGTCTTTGTACACAGTGTTCAGGGCCTCAGCGGCTGAGCCCGGCTTGAAGCCGCCGGCGAGCAACACTGGGCTAGCGTTGTCCCAGGTCCGGATAAGCGGTTCAACAGTGTTGGTTCCGCCGCAGACGGCATCATCATTACCCCGGATGCGCGCCTCAATCAAATGCAAATATGCCAGACCGAGCTGGCGCAGCTGTCGGACGAGATAGTCGAACTGAGATACTGGCTCATCCATGAGCATACCCTGGAAGTCACTGAAGGGGCTGAGGCGCATGGCTGTGCGATTTGCGCCGACGGCAGCGATCACCCTCTTGGTTACCTCGATGTGAAACCGAGCGCGATTCTCGATGCTGCCCCCCCATTCGTCCGAGCGATTGTTGGAAGTGTCCTGCAGGAACTGATCTGGCAGATATCCATTGGCGCCATGGATCTCGACACCATCAAAGCCCGCCGCGATTGCCTTCTTGGCTGCCTCGGCATAGTCATCAAGTGCGTTTTGAATATCCTGCTCCGTCATCTCCGCTGGAATGGCCGCACCGGAATGCATCGGCAAGGCGCTGGCCGACGAAAGTTTGTGGCCGCCGCTGTCCGCGAGGATCTCGGGATGCCCTGCACGGCCGAGAGCCCACAATTGGCAGAAAATGAAGCACCCATTGGCATGCACTGCATCCACGATCTCCTTCCACGCAACAACTTGCTCATGCGACCAAATGCCAGGGACATCGTACCGCCCGCCAAAACGGAGAGAAATGAGCGTCGCCTCGCTGACGAGCAGTGTCCCCGGCACAGACGACCTCTGGGTGTAGTACTCTTGACAGAGTTGTGAGCAAATAATATTGGCTGTACTGTTGTTTCTTGGGAGATGATTCGGGGGCGGGGTACCAGGCAGGGAAAGATCAACCAAGAAATGGAAGAAAAGAATGAGGAAAAAGGAACAGATCCATGGTGTTGCGGTGACTTACCCTTCATGAGTGCTCCTGGTATCCAGTTCTCCTCTGCACGATAACGGGTTAGTGGCGCCATCGCGATGCGATGCTGCAGCATCGATGTGCCGATCTGAAGAGGCGTGAAGAGTTTGGACATGGCGAAGTCTTGGAAAAGATGAAGAGGTCGATTTTGTCCTTCTCTTGTCTCACAGCCTCATATTCCTGCTACTTAATGACGAGCCAAGCTGGCTATGATCTGCGTCGTCGCTCGGTCAATTTTCTACGATTCCAAAATTTTGTGGGGCAGAGTCGACGGGCTCGTCAGTCAACAGGGGCTTATCTACGCCGCCAGTACTTCGAGGGTGAAATTAAATGCTGACAACTTGCTGCGGAGGCCGATGTCTCCACCCTATTATACATTGCGATACGTAAAATCGGCTGAAAACCAGCCGAAAAAAGACAACAGCTACGATGTAGTATCCTCTAGCCCAGCACGCAGGTGCACAGGGCAGATTTGGAGGGAGCCGACTCTAGGAACTGGTTCCAGTCAGAGATATCCTTATTCAGCAATACTCTGCATTTCCGACCTCTCTTACTCTTGTGGATATATGGATATGCAAGAAAATTGAATGGGTGGCTTTCGGGAGTCTGCTGCTTTCGGCATATTTCAAACGGTCTGTCAAAAATTCTTCGGCTTCATCGAAATATGGCTCCGGCTTGAATTCAGAAATTTATGACTACCATCCTCCGTTTCCCTAAGGTAATTCATTTCACCTTGCCTGGCCTACTGCCCTCATCTCTTTTTTCTTGTCTACTCTTCCTGCGCTTCTGGAGGGACCTTAGAACCACTAGCAATATGGCCGCAAGCATTCCATCACGGCCGCGGATGGACTCCCGAATCGCAGTTGCAATGCAAAATAACGAAAAGAGCCAGGTTGTCGTGCAAGATATAAGCAGTGATGACTCGGATCGCGACTTGGAGAGGAGCAGAGAGACTGTCGTTGTTGATGCCAGCTCGAGAGAAGAATCTGGAGAGGCGGCAGCTGGTCTACAGAGAAGTGTCACCATGGGCAGCATCGGAAACCAGAGGAACTTGCTTTCTAGAACGCAGTTGATTACTTCATTTGCGGCCCTATCCGTCTCTCTATTCGTATCTTTCATTGACCAGACAGCCGTTTCCACTTCGATACCAGCCATCTCCGCCGAGCTCAATACGGGCAGCTCAACGGCATGGATTGGCGCCTCGTTTCTAATATCCTCAACTGCATTTCAGCTCATCAACGGCCGCCTCTCGGATATATTTGGGCGAAAAAGCTGCTTGCTTATCTGCCTTGGTCTTCTGGGACTGGGGGATCTGATATGTGGCTTCTCTAAGACAAAGGAGCAGTTGTTTGCCTTTCGAGCCATCGCTGGCATTGGCGGCGGTGGCGTAAATAGTATCGTGATGATTATTGTTAGCGACATATCGACACTCGAGAACCGTGGGAAATTCCAAGGTTGGTTCTAGAAAGCTCCTGTCCCTAACTTAGTCCTCCCATTTCACTCTAGCTGACAAAGTTCCGGCGCTTTTCTAAAGGCATATTAGGCGCTATTATTGCTCTTGCCAATGGCACGGGCCCATTCATCGGAGGCGTGCTGGTCCAGAAGACGACATGGCGCTGGACGTTTTGGCTTGTTCCAATGTTAGCCATACCAGCCGCTGCTGTGATTCTCCTCTTCCTACCGTTAAAACACGAGTCGGGTAACTACACCAAAAAGATAAAGGCGATTGACTACGGCGGTATCGCCCTGAACCTGGCTTCAGTTATTCTGATTCTTGTACGTATCTTTGAGTACTTTACCATCTATCCTCTCTCGTGTCGATTACCTGTGCTCAATATACATTTGGGGAACAGATTCCTCTTTCCGGAGGCGGTGCCACATACTCCTGGTCGTCTGTGCTTGTCATTGCCATGCTCACAATCGGCTGCGTGCTGGCGGTTGTTTTCGTCCTCTATGAATGGAAACTGGCCCCTGTCCCTATCATGCCACGTGAGTATCTTTCTTATATTTTCTCACCAGGCCACTTCTTTGTTCCCTCCTGCCACAGACCGTACAAACAGTGGTTGCAGGGCGTGTTGGCACGGCTAACCCTATCACCCAGTACGGCTGTTCCAGGCACCACACTGTGGCTTTCTCTACGCTCAGAATTTCTTCACCGGCTTAAGTTATTTCGGTAACTTCTTTTACTGTTCGTATCTATTCCCGATTTGATAAATTGACTCCAATGCATTCTAACTGAACATGACGTGTTTCTGGTTCAACAGTACCGTAAGGATCACAACGTCTCCCGTCCCATATCTTCACTCTAGAATAGCGATGAATCTAATTTTCACTCAACTCTCCTCGCAGAATATATTTTCAATCCGTCCTTCGACTTCCAGCGCTCGAGTCCGGCGCTTTAATTCTGCCACTGATCATCTGCACCTCCATCTTATCTATTACCGCTGGCCAGATCATGGCGAGGATAGGACGCTACTTCCCGCCTGTAATCTCCGGTTTTACAGTCTGGACGGTTGGCGCCGGACTGAAATGTCTGTTTAATACGCAGACCCCGCTGTGGACGGTCATCGTGGCCCTTATTGTAGAAGGTTCCGGTATTGGACTGATTCTACAGCCTAGTAAGATAACTCATATTACCCCTTTATTACGCTTCTGTTTCCGTCTACAGGCTGCTCACCGCTAAATAGCATTGGTCGGCTTGTTGGCAAACTCGACAGACGAAGACCGAGCAGTCTGCACAGGGCTGAGAAACTTCTTGCGTACGATAGGTGGTGCATGCGGCCTCGTTAGTATGGATACCTCGCACCCAACTCTCCTCTACCAGTCTTTTACCAGATCGATCTAATGCCGAATCCAGTTTCCGGCGCCATTCTGTCCAACACAATCAGGACCAGACTGTCCAACCAATCATTCCTCAACGAGAGTATGATATCTGGGCTCACATCATCTACGTACTCATTGGGTGATCTAGGTTTATTGCCCGACGAAATAGAAATTGTGCTTGAAGCCTATGCGACAGGTCTGCGATACGTTTTCATCCTATTCACTGTGAGCTGTGCATGCAGCTTGCTCCTGTGCTTGGGCATTGGCAACACCAACCTGAAACGCCAGAAGACGTGAATAAAGAGGCTGAATCATCGGTGAGCGAAGGAATGGTCAAGGAGGATTCATAAGGAGAGACGAGGAGGTATGGAACTAGGTAGGAGGAAAGGCAGATGAACGAGGCATCAATTGTAGCTAGATGTCATAGAAATGTAGATAAAAGATAGGCGGCACAGGAACTCCGTCAAAGGGCTAGATGCTTATAAGAGCCATATGTGTATATACTCTTGGACATTATATAACCTAGGAAGGCGGCGATAGAGGCCTGTTAGAAACACTCCCACTGAGTAGAAGCGGTTGCTACGAGAATTCACCACTTATCAGGGAATGCGATTTCCGAGAAGTCTCTATTAAGTAAATATTGGTCCTCACGGCGATCTCCTACTATTTTCACGTGTCTTGCGGTGGAACAAGAGTTGACACAATCCACAGTTGCACTGGACACGCAGCTGAGAAGTGGACAGAACGAGCTGAATGGTAGGGGTACGGGTTAGGGTTGAATATGAAGTAGTAGCACATGTCTAAGCTGAGCCGTTGCCCAGCTCTCAACTGTAGCTTATGTTAAGGTGATGGTACAGTAGTAATTCCATTATTAATTATCACGCTCTTTGCTAGCGCCAATTCTAATTCCATGGGGTCAGCACTATCACGTACCATGGCGGCAACTCGTAGCCGATAACGTCTCATTCGAGACTTGTAGACCGGAAGCTATTCCCCCACCTTCTCCTTTTCGCGGAGACTAAACTCAGTACTGTTTCGGCAGTTTTATTGCCGTTATCAATTTCCGTTATCGCTAAGGGTCATTCCGCCATAGGTCTTATCCGGTGATGGGTAGCTTTTGCTCCCTTTCGGGCTGGATCGCTTCTGCATATAAAGAATGTCCCTATGGGCTACGGGCTCACATGCTAGCGGTGTAAATCAGCAGCGATTGCCGCAAACGGACAATCGAAGTCAGAACTTGATATTGCATTTCTTTCGCATAATTGAAAAGAAGCAGGACTGTTGCCTTAGTCATCTATCGATCTTTTGTTCACAATGCCGGAGCTGTATATCAGTCATCCGGACTACGGCTATGATCGTGACTTTAAGGGCTACGGGGAGAAGGGCTTGGACCCAAAATGGCCCAACAACTCGAAGATCGCTGTGTCGTTTGTAATTAACTATGAAGAGGTTTGCACTTTAGCGCAGTGGAAAGCGAAAGTCATGTTTGCACCAGAGCCAGAGGAACTAACTAGTTATAGGGCGGCGAACGCAGCGTGCTGGCAGGTGATGGCGTCTCCGAAACGAACTTGAGAGAGAACCCCGGATCAGCACCACGTGTCAACGAGCGCAATTACAACACCGAATCAGAATACGAGTACGGTAGCCGTGCAGGATTCTGGAGACTATTTCGCCTGTTCAATGCTCATAAGATGAAGTTCACATTGTACGCCGTCGCACAAGCTATCGAGGAGAACCCAGAAGTAGTCACTCGCTGTGTTGATGAGGGTCACGATATCGCATCACAGTGAGTAAGATTACGAATCAACACACGATTTCTTGACGGCTTGAAGTCTAGGGGCTAACCCGCCGCTGGCAGCGCGTACCGATGGGTTGACTACCACGACTTCTCAGTCGAAAAGGAGAAGGATTACATCCGTAAGGCTATCACGTCGCTAAAGAAGCTTTCTGGTTATGCACCGAAGGGCTGGTACTACGGTCGTCCCAGCCCCCACTCTCGCACGCTTATCCCGGAAGTCTACAGCGAGATGGGGGAGGAGCTCGTCTGGGCCAGTGATACTTACGCCGATGATGTTCCTTACTGGATAGACCTCGCAACGGAGCGTACCCTGCCTGACAAGGAGAAAAAGGGTTGCTTGATGGTTCCATACTCGTACGATTGCAACGATTTCAAATTCCATGTGCCCGGATCTGGCTTCCGTGACCCCAACGGTTTCTTAACCCACTTGAAGAATGCCTTTGACGTCCTATACGAGGAAGGGCAACAGGGGATGCCCAAGATGATGACAGTTGGTCTCCACTGTCGCATCATTGGCAAGCCAGGCCGTTTTGCGGCTCTCAAGCAGTTTGTCGAGTACATTTCTCAAAAAGATGATGTTTGGGTGGCGACGAGAACCGAGATTGCTGAAGCATTTAGGAAGAATTACCCCTATCGGGCGGGCAAACTCGCGTAATATAGACAAATACGAGGAAAGCAAGGACCTTTACCATGGAATTACTCACAGAGGTGTTCGTGGATGCTTGGAGGGATAACCTACTGGCCGTGGCATTGGCGGTTAGGCCGAATCTACGGATATGCATCTATCTATCAGTCATTCTTCTCCTTATACTTATGGGGTTTAGAATTAGGTACTAAGCATATATAATGAAAATCTTTTACCCCCATATCGATTTACTACTGAGACTACTGATAAAGTATACTAGTCGAAGGGTACTGTTGATTATATAATTCGATTTCTCGTTGTCGTGACCTCCATAATAGCCCGAATGATCTAGAGCTTCCACGCAGACATGTTATCTCCTAGCCACTTTGGTATTTTTCTGTATTCATCTGTGGCGTGTCGTACTGTCCGCCGCCGCAGTCAGTCCACTCCATGCAAGAACCAACTTCCAGAGTCTGAGGCCTGAGGCGTTCTGATTGCGGTAGCATGACCTCGTACCCCTGCGGCACACTACCATGCACCATCTCGCTGAACATCCTCCAGCCATACCAGCCACTAGGAGTTTCCTCGTCAACCTCCATAAAGGCCTCCTTGAATACGTCCATGAACATCGTCTCCCGACACTTGCCTTCTATACCTTCATCACTAGGATCTGATGCGGCTTGTACGCCGTCGTCATAGTCTCCTGGTTGTACAGCACGATCGACCTCGCATGTGATCCCAGCCGTATCGACAATAGCACAAGTGGAATCAAGTGCTGTCGTGTCCTTGACCAGTCCGTTGTGCTGCGGTAATAGCGGCATATCAAGTGGATGGGGGAGTCGAGACCCAGAGTCCCGGCTTCTAGGAGTCGTACTTCCAGCATCGCCTTCTGGGTCGCGCCGATTTGCGCGACCACCATCGACAACAGCTCGCAGTAGACTCCCAGAGAGCGAGTCAAATATATCGCGGTACTTGACGGTACTGGGCCATTTTTCACCGAAGATGGTCAGGCACTGGGAGCAGGCACGCGTGGCTTCGAGTGCATCGTAGGTGAACAGAGCCATATTGCGCCAGAGACAGTAGGCGAGGGTCAGGCCCGCGATGAAGCATGAGTGCAATGCCACGAGCGTGTAGCTGAGCGTCTTTTGTTGGCTGAGGCGCTTGTAGGCCATGCACACACGTGCTGCGGAGCGAGCCGCGGAAACGAAGCGTGGCTCGGTTGCGGAAAGTGCAGGGACTAGAGGAGTGAATAGCGAGAGCACCGTCTTGTGATATTGCCTATGGCATGTTAGTGTTAATCTAGATTGCGACACGGTTGTCGCTTCGTCTGATGCACGTACAGATGGAAAAACTCAGTTGAGTCTTGGCCATGATATGCGCCCTCTGGTTCGTACATCCATGTGATCGATGTCGCTATCTGTGGTGGGACCGGAATAGTCCTAGCCCATTCATCTAATTCGGCGCTGATGGTTGCGATTTTTGCATCCAACTTGGTTCGATCGCCCGACAAGCTGCCGAGGATGTCTTTGTCGACACGAAACACAGTTTGATGGATCTTGGATTGCAGCTGCCGCAGCTTAATGATGTGGATGAATGGCCGGATGTTAGACCAGTCTTGGTCCTTGTTCTCCGGTGTCTCTCGCGAGGCCAAGGTGCGGAAGTCAACGCTATCGCTTGGGAGCTACATATCCTTAGCTTTTATACTTATCCGGTGGGATCCAGAACAGAAAGCTGTGTCTATTACCTCACAGTTGATGTCGCGATCCGAAATGGCAGGCGACCGACCAAGAAGCGAGCTGGTCTCTCGATCCAGACAGTAGCAGGCCCAAAAAACCCGCCTACGAATCTCACTATCTCGGGGGGAGATCTTTGCCATCGATGGACGTTCGCTCCGTTTGCGGTGTAATCCCAGCTCTATGCAGAGTGTTACAGCGTATCGCACTTGGGACCAGGATCCTGCTCCGTATGGATGACGCTTGCCGTAGAGAGCCAGAAGCACGAGAAACTGCTGGGTCGCGAGGTTGTGCGCCTCAAGAATATGATCCATGGGCACGAGCGCGGCGGCAAAATGGCGTTCGGGATCGACCTCGCAATTTTTCTTGGTCAGCTGCAGGAAGCTCGAGGAGATGGCATATATGAGATGTAAGATGCTCTTCTGCTCGGTTGGTAGGACCTTCCGGCTGTACTGCTCTTCGAATACCATCTGATACAATTGTCGGTCGAGTATAGGCCATCGAGTATGCAGCCGGTCAAAGAAGACAGTGAACAATGATTGCGCCACATGTCTTGGAGGGTAGTCACCAAAATTACCTGATAGAGGGCCTTCTGTGATCTGTGGCTTCTTAGCGGCCGAGGGTTCTATGTCAGAACTGGGGTGGGTTAGTCCCGGCGAACGATGGCATGGTAGTGTAGGTCGCACGAGGTTCACCTGTACTTGCATGGAATGTATGGTTGATCGTCTAGTAGGCCGGAAGATCGAAGACGGTATCATCCGTGCGATAGTCGCACCGGGGCTGGGGCCAAGATAGAAGGGTTCTGGTGCCGTGTCGGTTGTGCCAGATGCACACAGAGACAGGTAGGCTACGCCATCGACAAGAGTTGAATTCTCCTCATCTGAGTGGAACTCAAAGGGTGGTGTTTGGAGCTCTTGCTCTTGCTGTCGAATCCCCGAGCTTCTAGCAGGGTCCATGTGGTCCTCAGCGTACTCAGGCATGTGCGCCTCAAGAAACGCGATCCTCTCCTCCAGGGCTTGGATATATCTATGAAGGTTCATTAGTATGGTGCCATCACATCATGCATACAAAAAAACAGTCTAAACTCAGAGACACTCACAAGGTCTTGCCCCCAGGGTATCGCGGACGCATGGCCCGTTCGTATACACACTCTGTCTTAGCCTTTTGGCATGACCGACAGACAGGATGCGAGCCGTCACACTAGAGAGAGCCAGACGTAAGTATGCGTGTCAGGTCTAGCAAGACGCAACACTTCACAGTGCACTTGTTATGGGGCTCTATTTACCCGTTGTTTTCTGCGTTTGCATCGATGGCATGCCAATGCAATTCTGCTCCTCCTGGACGGTGGGGCACTACTGGCGCTTGCATGGCTACAGGCAGAGCCCTCGTCACCTCCGTTCGTCGTGTTGCTTTCCATTTTGGTCTATCAATCTGATTTGGAGAATATCTAAGGCTCTTAGACCGCATCGGCATCTTTTTGAGCATTCCAGACCATCGGTATCAGTTGAGCCCACCAACTACCCCATAATTAGTAACAGAGGGTTGGTCTAGTTTTAGCAAGTTTTAGCACGAGGAGGGACCTGTCCCCACTGATAAGGCTGTCTAGCTCCGGTCAGCGTCGGAGGTATATTACTAGTGCATTCGCTCGGTGGCAACCGAAGATAAGGGGTCGTAGCGTCTTAGGAGGAAGCTCAAGGTGCCAGAGCAATTGCCGAAAAGCGATTGAGCTGTGCTGATCGGAGCACAAGCGGCCGACGGTCAGTCACTGAGAAGATACTCCGTGGCCGCATGCCGAAGTTGCTTTGGCCAACCCCCCGGTCTGGCTCCCCACGCTCGCCTACCCGACGTCCGCAAACAACACTTGCCCTTGTCTAGCGCCAGTCACAATCATCGTTTTTATCACTCTAGCGTCTGTCGGCCATCAAATCAGTTCTCAGGTTTCGCGCTGTCGGTCCAAAAACTGCCGACTGTTGGCTTTGGCGTAGACCAGCAACAGGGCCACACCGTATCCTGCCCCTCGACAAGGGGTCATCGAGTGGTCGCCAACACCTTGCCTGACAAGATATTGACCTACTTTGACAAGCTTCGGTTTCCATACATCATGAAGGGTCATCGCTGTCTTTTGACATTTACTCGTTCTCCATACCGTGGACGTAGACCTGACATATAGCTTCAATTTCGCAGAGGCAGAGGTTCGGTATCCAGGATAATACGCCAAGCATCTGCTCAACGAGAGCAAACGCACTTAACATGACCCGGTTTCCAAGCATGACGGCCATAACGGCCCCCTTTCGGTCCAAGGCTGCCTTTAAAGCCTTACCAAAACCACCAACGACAACAGCGACCCGTATCTTGTGGCCAGTTCGCGATGGACGAACAAAGATCTGGAACCCACGGGTCCGGAGCAGCGAACATGGACGTGGTAAGAAATGCCATCTGCGGGGTGAAGAAAACGGCTAGCTTAGTTCTACGGGCTCGAGCCGGTTATATATCGCAACTTTGTCAACTAACGCACCAAAATTGCAGGTATAATTTGCCCCTTTACTGGTTCTCGACAGCGTTCGGCGTCACTGGATGGAACGTGGCAGCGTCACTGATAGCTGTTGGCCTTGTAAGTAACCAGACCCGAGCACAATCCCTAGTATCTAGAGAGAGAAATACCATGATCTCAGACCTAAAACTGACTCTGTCGCCTCTATCACATAGACATGGCAGCAGGCGTTCATCTCAGCTGTTCTCGGCTCCTTTATCTGCGCACTTGTCGTTACTGGAGTGGCTAGACCTGGTGCCACCTATCATATCGGCTAGTAAGTAGCATAGTCGCCGGACTTTGATATGGTAACACGAGACTGCAAGGCTGATCATACGCAATAGCCCTGTTCTTGCCCGCTCGGTGATGGGCATGTTCGGTTCCTACTTCTTCATCTTCATCCGTGCGATCGTCTGCATCATCTGGTACGGGATCCAGTCCTTTTACGGCGCGAACCTTGTTAGCATAATCTTCCGCTGCATGTTTGGTGCGCGATGGACTGGCTGGTCCAATTCGCTGCCTAGCTCCGCGAATGTGACTTCGCAGCAGCTTCTTTGCTTCTTTCTTGTTTGGCTCCTCGAACTGCCTTTTGTAAGTTCCTGATAACCCCCCCCCCCCTCGCTCCGCAAAGCCTGAGCATGCATTTTCCGACTTTATAAACGCCCTTCCTCTACAGTTCAGACAAGAGAGTGTACCATCGCTGATTATTTCTTTTATTATAGATGTTTGTCCATCCGAGTAAGATCCACTGGCTGTTTACTGTAAAAGGCATCATCATGCCCTTTGCAACATTTGGCCTCTTCGGCTGGTGTATGGCCCACGGCGCTGGTTTGTCTGGTATCAATCTAACGTCCGCCGCCGGTGCCGAGGCGGCGTCGGGGACGTCCCTTGGTTGGGCTGTTATGAGCGGCATTAACGTTGTCATGGGTTCGCTGTCGCCTCTTGTTGTCAACCAGCCAGACCTTGCACGGTACTGCAAGAAACCCCGCGATGCGGGATGGCTTCAAGGCGGTGCCGTCTTCGGCTCCAAGGTTATCGTTTTCTTCCTGGGTCTTGCCGCCACCGCCTCTATCCAAAGTGCCTGGGGAACTGCTTACTGTGCGTATCCCCGATCAAGCAGACTGGTGGTAACGAGACAGACAAATTCTGGATGTACGAGAAACATAGCGACCCGCTGAAAGCTAACTATGTATTTTCGTTCTCCAGGGAACATTTGGGATTTGCTTAATGCGATCCTCGACCACAACTTTACGCCAGCCGCTCGCACAGCTGTCTGGCTTGTCTCTTTGGCCTTCCTCTTCAGCCAATTCGGCATCAATTTTGGCGGTAACTCGATCCCCTTTGGGGCAGACATGACGGGGTTATTCCCCAAATATCTCACGATTCGCCGTGGCCAGGTTATTTGCGCCATCCTTGGCGTTGCCGTTGTCCCGTGGAAGCTCATTGCCAACGCCACTGCCTTTATCTCTTTTCTAGGGAGCTACAACATCTTCATGGCTCCACTTTGTGCGGTAAGTAGCGAGACCAGACCTGGTTAATTTCAATCATGCTATCTTGCCGTACCGTCTCTGCTTCTTTTCTTGTAGTGGGTCAGTCGTCTACCGGTTGCGATTGCTGACGAATACTTCAACTAGATTATCATCGTGGACTACTTTATTGCTCGCAAAGGCAACATTCACATCCCTTCCCTCTACGACGGTGCCCCTAAGAGCCTATACTGGTTTAAGTCTGGCGTGAACTGGCTCGGAGCTGCCGCATGGCTCGGCGCAGTTGTCCTGGGCCTTCCCGGCCTCGTTGGCCAGTATCAGCCCGAAGCTGTCAGCCAGGCTGCAGTTGATATGTACAGCATGGGTTGGCTCCTCACTTTCGTCGCAGCATTCGTTATCTACTTTATTTTAATTAAGATTTGGCCGCCCCAAATCTACCCGGCCGGTTTTGACGGAATGCCTGTCCACTGGGAGTATTTGTGCAAGGAAGGGCGCGATGGCTTCTTCGACGGCGAACGCGATGGAACTTCTGTTGATTCACCATCTCGTGTTCTCACCAATGATGGCGCAGAAAAGGAGAAGGAGATCGCCAGCACCAAGACAGTGGAGGTTTAATCGATGAGCTACGCTTATTGTTCTCACGTTTATTTATTTGGTTTCCCCTGTTTTAGCTCGCTCTTAACTAGTTTCTCTAACCTCAGAGATCTTTTAATCCTTAAGAAATATGGAACGTAATGAGGTCATCGATATATGCTCAAAACGATCACCCCGCAAGAACCTACGCATTCACCAACGTAGCTGGTCCAAGGACGACTGTACTATTGCTATTTATCGCGTACATTTCGTTATGAGATGGATCTCATAACGAGCGGAGACTATTTCGCCTAGATGAAACTGGAATTTCTGCGATGCTATTACCTTCTCGGGTGACAAGAGAAGAATCGTGCCTGTAAAGATTCCATCCTTCTCGGTAGTCTGCTTTGAAGCTGACGAGTGGCCTTGTCCTGCTTGCTCTTTGTGCAGCTAGTGCGCATTGCACTTGCTATATCGCTATCAGGCGACAGAAATCTAGAAACATCCCAGCGTTCAGTAGCCATTCTAATTAGATTAGAGGCGAGAATCTGTGCTAGTCTGATGAGGTAGCGGCGGCACGATGCCGATTACAATAGAGGGGCGGCTCGGGCGGCCAGCCTGTAGTGTATAGTTAGCGCCATCGAAACGCGCCATCGGACGGAAAGCTGCCGATGCTGCGGCGAAAGTTGCCGACGACGATGGACGTGTGGGTCCGAAGTTCACCTCATATCCTATCTCAGCCGAATGAAGAAGAACCGATATGTAACTGTGACCTACCCTTAGTAAATGTACAGCATTGCATCATTTCATATATTGCCCACCTCTTGTCCAATACTGTCATCCTATAGGTCATTTCTACGACAAGAAGAAGGGCACAACGAATTAATATGGGAGAACCCTACAGGCTCACAGCTTCCGGAGCCAGGGACCAGATCAGACTCGGTGCGCTGACCGTGGAAGACTATGCCAAGTCACTGCTCTCGCGTATCTCTCGGCGAGATTCCATCGTGAGGGCATGGGCGCACTTTGACCCAGACTTCGTCCTCAAACAAGCGAGGGACCTCGACCAAATACCTGCAGAGCAACGTGGGCCGCTTCACGGTGTCGCGGTTGGGGTTAAGGATGTCATCTACACAAAAGGTGTTGCTCTCTGTCATTCTCCACATCTCGCAACCTTCTTGCCTGGGAAAGAAACTGATCTATCTCAGATATGCCGACTCAGCACAACTCGTCAATATATACGGATAGCGCTCCTCGTGTAGACGCAGGCTCAGTAATGATATTGCGTCACGCTGGCGCGCTGATATTTGGTAAGACTACGACTACCGAATTTGCTGCTACCGTAGTCGGTACGGCAACCTGCAACCCCCACGATCCGACTCGTACTCCAGGCGGCTCGTCATCGGGTTCTGGTGCAGCTGTGGGTGACTACCAGGTGCCTCTTGCCCTAGGCACCCAAACCGGCGGCAGTGTCATTCGTCCGGCTTCCTTCAATGGCGTTTACGCCATGAAACCCACGTGGGGCTCGGTCACCCGCGAAGGACAGAAGGTCTACTCACTTATCCTTGATACGGTAGGATGGTACGGCCGATGCGTTGCTGACTTGGAGATGCTCGCCGATGTGTTTGCGTTGCGGGACGATGGGGAAGAACCGGCGGAGATGACAGAAGACGACTTTCGCAATAGCAAAGTTGCATTGGTTAAGACCATGGTCTGGCCGCAGGTAGGCCCTGGTACTGCCGCTGCCATGAATACAGCGGCTCGGATACTGCGCGAGCGCGGCGTCATCGTCGAAGAGATTGAACTCCCACCCGAGTTCGACGAACTACCTCAGCAACATCGGATTGTGCTCACCTGTGACGGCCGCACCGCGTTCCTGCCAGAATACTACGCAGACAAGCCCCGGCTGCATGAGTCGCTTGTTGGTCATGTTGATAATGTAAAACGATATACCAGAGCGCAGCAGCTGGCTGCGTTCGATTGCATTTCTGTACTCCGGCCGAAGATAGACGAAATTGCCGGGCGTTATTCTGTTATCATAGCACCTAGTGTGCCGGATGAAGCTCCCGTAGGGCAGACGAGTACCGGCAGTGCAGCATTCAATTCCATCTGGACCGTACGACTCATCCTCCTCATTTTTTGCCCCCAGTACCAACTAGATGACTAACTCGGTACTTGCAGGCTTTACACACCCCTGTTGTCAATATACCCGGTTTTAAGGGTGAGCATGGCATGCCTATCGGCCTGTCCTTAATCGCGCCTAGGTATCGCGACCGTCATTTGCTCAAGGTTGCCAAAGTGATTGGCAAGATATTTGAAACAAACGGCGGCTGGGCGCCTAGTATCTAGGTTGAGGATAGTTAATAAATTGAAGACATAGAGGAAATATTCACTATGATATTCAGCCTAGTAATTCCACTGCATTTTGCTCGTTTGAAATGATTATCTCAAAGTCTATAACAATACAACAACTTAATATAATTTACATTAAATATCTGTACGCTACATTAAAGTCAAGGGTATTGTTTAGAGCTAGAAACTGAAAAATTAATTCTGGAGTTGGCCACAATAATCTCTTTGCAGTCACATGGGCAGCCATCACACAAACCAAACAGGAGCTATCGGAGTTCTGCTGAGTTGAGGAGGCATACTAACCAGGCTGAAGTGTTTAGCAGAGATTAGCCATCGTATTATATGCCATGGAGTCATTGTCGGAGATGCCACACTGGATGAGCTTAGGGCAACCATCGCCTTGAGCTACCTGGATTGTGTGACAGTTGCCCAAGGCGTAGCCAGAACGAGCGTGCATTATTCTCAGACTCGACTGTAGGAACGTGTCGGCATTGGCATGCGGCACCAGCGGGCCCGTAATGACGATGGCCTCGCTCTGAATCGCTGTCGTCTGCTCGAGGCTTGAAACCAGGGGCCTCTTGTACTGACGGTAAGACCCATTTGGCACCGATTGTAACGCCAAAGAGGTGGTCAGCATCGCGAGCCGGCCCGCGGAGCTGGGGAGAATTGGGTAGAATTAGTAATCTGGCGTATGGCCTCTAGGAGATGCCCACTGCGCTGTCTCCGATACCTTGATCGGCGGACATGCCAAAAAGCAACATGACCCGTTAGGTTGGCGCATGGCCAGCGGTGAGGTAATCCTTGACCTGTCTTGTGATGGTTAAGGTGCTGCCTGGGCTCGAAGCTTCTGCACCGTCGGCCCGGGAGTTGACCTGGTAGGTCACATTCCTGGTGGCTGCTGGGACGGTGTGTTCTGCGTTCCGGAAACTTGCACCAAGTCGGCATTCCATACGGTGAAAACCCGGAAGTGATGCAATGCATCGGGACTGTCTACCGGATCATAGAACGAAAGGGCCAAGAACATGGTCTGTCTACATCCTTGGAACTGGCCGAGGTCGCGGTACACGGACCCGTTGCCTGGAGCAGCGCCAGCGAGAGCACAGTGAGCGTGACAAGGGCCATTGTCATGGTAGCTTGGGCTCCCCGATCCTACTGCAGTGGCCAAGGCCAAGTCCGAGATGATTTGAAAGACCGCAAACCGATGCCGCATGGCCTGTCTAAGGGAAGACGGTGATTATGTTAGACGAGAAGGAGAAAAGAAAATTAGTCAGCGCCGAGCGATAATGATGCGATCTGGCAATACGCCGCCTGTCCCAATTCGCAGACCTGGCAGCATGTACGCGAGGAAGCACACGGAAGGCCGTCATTATATATCGACATCCTCGCGTGTCGACCCGTTTTACCAAGATCACTGCACTGAGGCCTTGCGACTTGCCTTCAAATTATGCACTACGCAGATTATTACTCCAGTACTGATCCAAGCGGACAACTCGCGCAATGCTGGCCGTGTTGCGGAGTTCAGCGTCCATAAAAGGGAGCCACCATTCCTGCACGGTCTAAAATTCCTCGGTATAAATATGGTCTCCCACTGTCGCAGACTTAATAGGGCAGTTTCAGGACAACATCAGCAAAATATACCCATTTCCATGCAACAAACCACTTTTCAATGCCGTAGTTAAGCCCAATTCCAGACACCAAGATTAATCAAATTCCAGCCACTAGCTGTTTCCACAACAACGCTGCCGCCATACTAGCGTAGCAGTTGAAGGTATATCACTAAGATCTATTCCAACCCTAGGTACAGCCACAGACTTTAGCTGGCGGCGGCGAGGTTGGTAATATCTAGGTTTAGCCCCTTTAGGACCAGTTGGTTCGGAGGATCTATACGTACGTGAGCTCTAAATGACCCCTTGGGGCTACTTAGTTGGAAGAATCTATATGTAGATATGTAGTGGAGTTTGGCCGTTGGGTTGGAATGGGCCAGTTGTATTGGAAGTGGTTTTTATCTAGCGAAAATCAATGATTTTAATATCGGCCCTCCTCTTACCCTTCTTAGTAGGCGACCGCCTGCCGTTGCATATTGGACCGTGCCGGGATTGTATAAAATGTGCTGTAAATGTGGCAAAGTACTTAAATATGCCAAGGAAAACGGCGTAAATGCTGAGTTTATATACACGTCTGTCTCTTCCTAACGCTGAAGAGCCTGTGCTCCCGTTTCCTATAAAATATTCGAAGAAAGACGACACGACACGAACGGAATAGCTGGAAAAGGAAGTGATAGCAAATAAGTCTACAAAACACGAAATTTAGCTTCTAGTAACCACGATGGCATAATTATACGCTAGGGAATTAAAGATTCTTGCGTTTTTAACCACTCCGCCCGATATAATCTTTTACAATCTTAAACCGCTTAATTGATAACACGTTTTACTTAACCCAGCTTTATGTCTTTGCTAAGACCTTTGGAGAGTGTATCTTTAATAGAGAATAAAGGGTTAAAAAGCAGGTTGTGCATTTTAGTGGTTTGATTAAACCGTTTAGAAACTCTGGCGCCTGTAGCATAGACCCTTTCCCAGCGCAAGCTTTCGTTGCGAGGTGTTCGTTCTGCGTTGCGTAAGTTTTTATACTGCTAATTGTTAAGCTAGCCTTCGCCAGGGGCTAGTAATATCTAGCGCAGTTCCAAGCGTGGTCTTGGCTACGCGTTGCAGTAAATGCGATTGTTTTGGCGCAGTATTTACAGGCTCCAAGGGTTGTTTTGCGATCCTTGGCCGGTTAATATGCTGCCAAGCTTCTACACGAACTAGTCGCGCCATAGCCAATTCGACTAAATTCTTAATACTATTACTAAATCATCAAAGTGATGTCTTGGTGGTTAACTCTGCTGCAGTTTGTGGCGTTTTGCCAAAGCTTGAATTCCCGTAATTACCACATTGGGGTGGTGATTTACAAAAGCGGTTCACCATAGTATTTGTGAGTATCTGGAGTAATTTACCACTACATAGATCTAGCTGAGGGACTCCTGCAGCTTGTACGCTAAGCGATCCTGCTGATTTAAATCGCGAAAGCCTTATGACACTATTAGATTTTTAGCGGCCGTCGTGGGCCCCTGTTCGGAGGCAGCGTCCAATCAAGCTGGCCTCCAAGCTGAAAACGCAACAGCCAAGCCCAGCGGCTGAAGTCTAGGCCAGATCTACAGTCGTGCGTAATACTGCCTAGGCTCAGGCTAAGGGCGCCATGTAATTTCTTTCCTCGCTTTGGCGTCCAATGCAGTACAAAGTATGTGTTGAAAAGATTGGAGTTGGAGGGGGCGAGAGGATCAATATGGGCTAGATGATTCGACTGACAGTATATGTACTCCCTGACTGCACAGTTGTTGCCCCCTCTCTATTTTCTTGGGATATAACTGGATTTCGCGATGGCGTGGATCAAGAATTTGGTTGCGTTGTCCCTCTTTCAAGCCCAGTTTACACTGGCAAGTAATTGCGTTTGCCATCGGCCCCCATATGCAGAGCTACTGCCTCTCAAAAACTACCCACCAGCAGAAGAATACTGTTCTCGTCATTGTGAGCGACTAGTTGGACACAATTGAGTTCTTGAACTGACTAAAGCAAGATCCCTTACCTCCTACGACTGTCACTCAAACTGTTCAAATCCCAACAACCGCTGTTGTGACCGTCCCCGAGACCGACCAGACAGCTACATCCACTACCAGCATTTTCACGTCTACTATTTACACGTCGACGGCAACATTCTACGTCTATACGGCCACGGTAACGGGCACGTCCACAACTGGAGCCTCGGTAAGCGTCGTCCATTTTACCGAGAGCTTTAGCTTCTAACGTGATGCGTTTCATTGCAGACCCAAACCGTCTATACCAATACAGAGATCGACACGGTCTACACTCAAACTAATGTTGTTACCGAATACACTTCTACGTCAACAGACTACCACACGACTGGAACTGACACGGTGTAAGTTCATTGCATGTGGATTTACGGGCGTAATCATTAATTCACCCCGTACAGCACCCTAACCGTCGCAACACTTCCAACAACGACAACGACCGCGACCGTTACGAGATTTTCCACTCATGCCACGACAGCAACAGTCTCATCGGGAACTCTCACAGTCCACACAACCGTTGATACTGGCCTACAAAAGCGCCAGGATTTCCGTGATGCTCTGCTGCCAAGCCTGGCGGCGTGCGAACGCGACACTTTGAAGACCGCATGCTCGGTATGTATTCTCCGACGAACACACTATCGAGGCTTAGTTGCTAACACCATGTAGTGCATCGAAGTCCACCCACCCACGCACACTGTTACAACCACAGCGACGAGCACTCATACATCGTTCAAGACCGTCGGAATCACCAAGACTGTGGATGTCATCGGTACCGCGACAAAGAATGCTGTGACTACTACTACCATTAGCACTGCAGCCGTAAGTTTCATCGCTGGCTTAAAAATTGAAACCTTGGTCTGATACTATTGATATAGACGACCGCCGATGATATCCTTTATGTTGCCACCGTTGAACGGGTAGAAACAGATACTATCAATCTTGATTCCACTTCTACACTATCGACCGTCTTTGTCACAGAGGTTCCTACAGCTGCCACGGCTACAAGTTCAGTCACATATTTCTCGCCAGTGTACGTTGCTGTCACAACAACAGTGCCTACCACGTCCACAACGACCGTCACAGTGCCCGCTGCCACTACTACCGTCGCAACCAATGTTGCATACAGCCTTGTATTCGGCCCGCAAAATGGATGCTCCTATGTGTTGGAAGCGTATGTAATTTATTTTGCATAACCCGGTATGGGATTGAAAAATGCACGAGGCTAATACTGTCATTGTAGGGACTACCTCGATCAATATTCACAGGATATCCCTAGCGGCACAACGCATGAAGAAAGAGCAGCCATCTGCGCCGCATTTTGCGATCGAACACCTGGATGCAAGACATTTGGTATGAACTGGTTCCCACCTTGTGAACCAAATGGCGATTCCGTGTACTGCATTGCTTCTCAGGACGCATGGGCGGGCTCAGGTACTATGGAATGCGGCATTGGAACCAGCTACAATGGATGTTCCATCTACCAGGACGGAACTGTCTATCAGTAAGTTGCTCTATCGCTCACATTTAAAACTGTGGCAGCATGGCTAATCCCATATAGGAAAAACTAGGCAGTGTATATAAATGTGTGGATGATATATAAAATATTACTTATATTTAAAGTCACATAATTAATTATATTATTAGTTATAAAATGATACCAATAGACTCTTTAAAACTATCTAAGATCTATAACTTATATTGAAAACGTAGATGTAAAATCTACATTGACCTAGACCCATCGAGGTTGGTGACGCAGGAAACACTACTTAGCTCTAGCGAAACCACCCTTGATACTGACAGAATTATTCCCCGAAAGGCGTGAACGCTTACGAGGCGATGACATAGACGAGGGCTAGGGAGACCTCTCCCGGCCCGCCCTCTTCACAATCGTCCACCACGAGCTCCTTCTCGATGCGAAACCAAGCCGCCGGTACAGCCCTACGCCGGGACGAAACGCCCCGACGTAGACGTCGATATCAATTATCCTGGCTTCTTTCAGACCGCTCGCAACCGTCTGTGCGGCGATACCTCTGTCCTGGTTGTCTGCATGCATTGCTAAGTAGTCCAGCTCTGTACAATCAAGCCAGCGTGCTAATGCATTGTGCATGGCCTAGGTGACTCGCCGGGAACCGGGAGATCACGCACGGATGTAGGTCTTATTGGACAGAATCTTATTCTCGGCCTTCTGGAACGGACTTATCGGGCCGTCAGTCGTATCGCTAGTGCCCCAATCGGTCACTAAGGTAAGGCGGCGGAAGACAGATTAATTGTCTTCGTTGACCGCCGGAGTTACGCCTTCAGACGAGACGGACGCGTCAAAATCGGCCGGGAGGATCCATCTCGCGTTCCAGCCAGATTTCCCCCCATTATTCCACAGTCAGACGGACGCTTTGGCTCCGACTAATGGTAATGAGATTGCAAGAACCATGCTCACGACAAAGCTTGGAGACGACTATCAGCCAGATGAAGAGATTGATAGAGATTGATAAGTGCATGAAACTTTACGGCCGGCAATACTTGACCTCAGCGGCGTCGTATCACACAACACACTGCATGGCAGCCAATACATCCCAACTTCATTACATTCACGCACGATGAGATCCGGTACTTCACCAATGGCCTCGAGACCTCCTTTGTGTCGGATATGGGTTTTCCTTCTCACGGCCCTCGCAGCCCCATAATTGAGCCATTGCGAAGAAGGAATGTTCGGGTTCGTCTCACCATGTACGCTGAATAGCATTACATTCGGCTCCTGGGGCGATGGCGGAACAGGGGAAGATATAGTGCGAAATCCGAAAGACTACTTCCTCCAGACAGGCTTGACGTACCAGGTTCCAGCTGGGTGCATTCCACGCAAGATGACTGCGGAATCGATAATGATTGTAGAAGGTGGATTCTGCTTATCCGTCGGGGCAAGACGCGGAACTTATGAGGCAGATTTATAGAGACATAGTAGGTAATGGCCGCCGTCGATATCCTTCAAGCTCAGCTGAAAGATGACGGCGCGCCATTCTTGAGCGGGGCTGATCTTGGTCGGGCTCACATTGTCTTTGAGGACGATGAGAACCTACCCTTCGACGAATGGTGGCACCTCGCGTTTACCAATGGCAACGCGCCTCTCCGTTTGAACGACCTTGCCAGAGATGCTACAAGATCATTATACCCTTGCCGGGTTATCCATCGCCAATGTATTCCCTGCTCCGTGGCTCCGCCTTTCGACGCCCCTGTCACGAATCCTTTCTCGTCAATAGTCTCCGGCGGCGCGTACTTCGTCTCTATGGTATAGATCCTAAAGAGACCAAGGACCATCGCTCTAATTCGCAATTAATTACTATAGTAGACCGCAGAGGAACTCGAAAACTGTGGGACTTTGCTAAACTTGTGGAGACGACGCGCACGCGATTTCCTGGAGTCAATGTATCCGGCATCAACTTCGCCAAGTTGACGCTGCGCAATCAAGTCGCATGACAGCGAAAACAGATTGGCGCTGGACTTAGCCGCAGCCTCTGGCTGGACCCGCGCACGGCCGTGATAGAAATTAAGCCGCAGCTCTTCCCTGGAGGCCTGGGCCATGTTGCACAGCTTAATGGTGCGACATACTGTGAGGGTCGCACTATGTGGTCCGAAGAATGGAACGCCACGTTCAATGGGACTCTTCTTCCAGAGATTTGCGTCGGCCAAAGTATAACAGCGCTTCAAAAAACACGAATATGTCTACGTGAGCCCGGTTTGCTTTCTCGGGCTTATTGAAGCTGGAGTGCGGACTGTACATTATCTAGACTGGGAAATCCAACCACGGCGCGTTGTGTTTCCAATCGATGTCACTACGATCATGAGCCAGAGCCTCAATCATAGAAATCCGAGGGGGCAACGGGAGACCAAGTAACGCATTTATCGTAGAGCGCAGCGCATGCTCAATGAACCTGTGTAGTAGCCGCTCAATCTGCGTATCTCTTGTGTTCCATGGTTCAAGTAACTCTACATATCCCTCCGCTCCCTCGTCGGCCTTGTTGATGGATAGCTCGCCGTATACATGCTCAAAGTCTTCCACTGTTCTGACATTTAGCGGAAGCAGTTTCATGTTCCGATGGTACGTCTCGAGAGCAATGGCCTTCCGCTCTGGCGCGAGTTTGTCAAATATGGAGATCGGAGGGCCATATATATTGGTGAATACAAAAACACCACAGGTTTTGCAGGTTGAACATGTCGCTCTTACGTAAAGCTTCGGAGGAGAGGACGGTGACGGCGGCTCCGCGTTCGAGTTTGACGGCAAACTGCTGATCGGTGGTTTGGGTCTGAAGCTCGATTTTCACCAAAAAACTGGGAAGGGATGGACTTTCTCGGCTAGTCTGGGCCCCAGCAAAACCAAGGCTGCGGAGGATGCCGACGGAGATGAGGATGACGATGGCGGCGACGATGGTAGCGGCCAGTGCACGGTCAAGTCATTCCTTCAAGACATCGTCGGAAAGGGGGTTCCTTTACCCGGGCTCATCCCAGGTGAGGTGCTGGACATTCCTCTCGGCCGACCCGACGGGGATGGCGAGGTGCTGGACTTCAAATGCGCCCTCTTCAAGGGCAAGAGACCCGATGAAAAGAACCAGGACAAGGAGATCGAGACGGAGATGATCATGCTTACGGCATCCATCAACATTTCCAAGGTAAGTCTGACGTTTGTGCAGTGGCGCGATACGAGCTGGAAGAGCCATGTTCAGTCTAAGCGTGTCATCAAAGTGACGCTGAGCGACATGGATCCCGCCAAGGTGCCGCTGGTCAGGCAGCTCAAGCAGCCTTTTGATCAGCTGGCTTACATGTGGGTGGCGGACCGAGCAACAGAGGAGTTGGCGAAGGATAAATCGGTGGTAGGGAAGACCGTGGCAGAGAAGACTTCAGCAGAGAGGCAGGCATCGGGGGGGCAAAGTAAGAGCAGTACCAAGAACAAGACCAGGAACAAGACCAGGAACATGACCAAGAACGATGCCTTGACTATAGCAGGCAAGCCGAAAGGCAACAAGAAGAAACCCGGCATCACCATGTCAGAGATGACAGCACTCGCGCCCTTCCTGACGCGTGACTCGGACAAGCTCTTCTACAAAACCGATGCACCAGACCCGACCAAGATCCCGCCAGGCGACGTCGTCGTTGAGGCTGGCTCTCACTTTGTTATCGTGGTCAAGAGCGACAAAGGCGCGCAGAGAGCCGTCCTCGATTACGTCTTCGGCCGACCCAAGGAGGCCAAGCCAGAGGCTATCGAGAGGGGACAGACAGGAGGAGAGCTCCTGGCATCGGCTCCGGGCGACGACGAAATTCATCCGAAAGATCCAGCGAAGTCGCCGTTCAAGAAGAGCGTGGGCCCGTTGTCCATCGAGAACATAGGCCTGACATTTGACCTGGAAAACCAGCGTCTCGGAATCAAGCTCGACGCCACGTTCTTGCTTGGCCCCATCGGGCTAGCCCTGCTTGGCTTCGGCGTGAGTGTGCAGATCGGGGATCTTCCGAAGCCGCCACCACTTCCTCCATTAGGCTTCATCATGAGCAGCGGCGATATGGTACCCAGTGCAGTCGGCAAGATCCCCGTCTCCAACCCCAAAGCCACTCTCGACGGCCGGCTTGTCTCGTTTGATCGGCCACCCATCACTATTGCCGGCGGTTTCGTGAGGACCAAGATGGACGGTGCAACCTACTATGCCGGTGGGCTTATTCTCGGTTTCGTGCCGTGGAAGCTAACCGCCATCGGCGTGTACGGCGACGTCCCGCGAGCAAAGAAGCCCGCTGCCCTTACGAGGAGACATAGGCGCCAGCAGTCTTCCTGCTGTGTCGTTGAGCTCCGCGATGACGACGAGCTGGACTTGATCAGAGAGTCTGAATTCCGCGGCAAGACAGCTACTGTCGACGAGACGAGCAGCACGTTCCTCCCCCAAGACAACACCGGCTCCTTCACCATGGTCTTCGTAATCCTCAAGCTCGAAGGCCCACTCTTCAGCGTCGGATTTACCGATCTCTCCGGTCTCACGGCCGGCGTCGGTGTCAACTCGCACAAGCGTCTCCCCACCGCCGAGACCGTGCTCGACTTTCCCTTTACCAAGCCCTCCGGCACTCCCTCGCAGTCAGCCGGTCCCCTCGCATCCCTTCGCGCCGTGTTGTACCCCGACAAGACGACACCCTGGTTCGTCGCCCGCGAGGGATCCATGTGGGTGGCAGCCGGCGTCAAAGCCACGGCGTTCGCCCTCATGTCGGTCGACGCCGTGCTTGTCGTGCAGCTGAACCCAGACGTGCAGCTCGGCATCTTCGGCGTGGCCGTTGTCGACGTGCCCAGCCTCGTATCGCCCGTCAAGTTCGCCCATGCCGAGCTGGGCATTGCTTGCGTGCTGGACCTCAGCACCGGGACGTTCCGTTTCGATGCCCAGCTGTCGCCTCGCAGCTACGTGCTGGATGAGAGCTGCCATCTGACCGGCGGCATGGCCATGTACGCCTGGTTCTCCCCGCTGAGGCCCGGCCGCGCTGTGGCGCTTCCGGACGAGGACGATGGGCAGCGCCCTGGCGACGGCGAGTGGGTGCTAACCATCGGCGGGTTCCACCAGGCTTTCGTCCGGCCGGGCGCGTACCCTAATCCACCTCGAGTGGGCATCGCTTGGTCTCTAGGCGAGAACCTGCGCATCACAGGCGAGGCGTACTTCGCAGTGACGCCGCGCATCTGCATGGGTGGGGGTCGGATCCACGCGGCGTTGACGCTGGGGGCGCTGAGCGCCTGGTTCGATGCATATCTGGATTTCCTCATCAACTTCCGGCCCTTCAAGTTTGCGGCCGACGGGCGTCTGTCCGTGGTCGTGCGCTTCTCGATGGACATGTGGCTCGTCACCGTGCGCATCAATGCTGAGATCGGGGCCGTCCTGAGCGTGCTGGGCCCGCCTATGGCGGGGCGCGTGTACGTAGACTTCTGGGTGTTCGGCTTCGACATCGACTTCGGAGACCGCGATCGCGCCATCCGCGAGGGCAATGCCTCTTCGCTGGGGTTGCTGGCTTTTCTTGATCTGGTCCTCAAGGGGGCCGGCAAGGCGGTAGGATCAGGCGTGTCGCCGTCGTCGCTGATGTTTGGCGGCGGCGGCAGCGGCGATGGC
>FTLB01760316.1_pt1 | contig 41050 bp, 26 predicted proteins | sample 1658291 | NCBI WGS metagenome assembly FTLB01 (sample SAMEA3914812, study PRJEB12502) | metagenome | biome: forest; material: soil | place: Canada | collected 2011-07-07 | depth 0.1 m
TCGTATACCTATGTTGGGTGTGTACGGTAGTGTTGCTGTATTATCCCTGCCTATGGTTCGTGCGGCTTAAAATGCGAAACAAAAGTTGGTGGCTTAGCTACTTGTAATAATATCCATTCAGGTCAGCGTTAGAAAACAAGGAAATGGAAAGGTCATGAAGTAATATACTGGAGCATGAAGGTAATAGGGCTGTTAGGAAGAAGATAAAACAGAGCTAAATAATCTGGCAACATCTAATCTGGAGAAGAAAAAAAGCTGATAGCGTTATATCAAGCATGTGCCAAAAGAACAGGAGTGGTAGATTGGAGAGATATAAGTTAGAACAAATGATAATTACTTTATGAAAATACTGGGTAATACTATTAAATAATTCTTTTTAAATATTACTAATTCATAAGTGTTTTAAAGTCAAAATATTAGGCAATCTGTGATTTTTTTTTAGGAACCGTTATTGAACCAAAAAGCCCCAAATTATTACAATTTGAGACTTTTATCGCATTTGTACACTGGAGATGCGAGATATCGACCCTGTTTGTTGAAAATTTGATAAAATTTAAGGATTTATAAGTTAAGCCAAAATAGGTCCTTTCCATAAATAAAAAGCACGGGTTGAATTGGGGACTAACTGGAGAAAATGGAAGAGCAATTCGGTAGCAGAGATTAATATACTTCTGCCTTAGACTAAAGAAAAAGATTTAATAACAAAGAAAGAAATAACAACTTATTTGTTTGTCTCTTGAATAATGGTAGTGATCAAGCCTATCCTAAATATTGAAGTGTTACAAGTCGATACTCGTAGCGTACGCTACTGTATTTTTTATTTTCCCTACTGCACATTTTCTAAATTCCATTTTGTGCCAAACAAAAACTGTACATGGCTTTTGTCCCAACGCACGAGTCCTCCCAAAGTCAAAAGCCCAAGAGCCATTTATGTCTTCGCACTTGAAAACAAGATATAAGTGACAAAAAAAGCAGAGTGTTTTTCAAAAGTTATCCTTATTTGTTGAGAAGTTTAAGGGTGTAGGTGGCCAACTTTGAATAAGGACAAAGGTAGACGATACTCAAGTATATCAATCAAGGAAACTTTGTATTTATAAATAATTGAAATGATAACCAGCACTATGTAAGCCTCCCTTAATTGACCTCCTCCCCAAAATTAGGTATGATCTAAAAAGAAATCACTGTCAGAAATAAACAATTTGAAATCTTAATCTCATGCGTTCTATTATAATTTACTATTAAAATAAAAATCTGATAGCCCAATCCGATTTCTCGAATGGAACTGTCAGACTAAAACTGGGAAAGCAGAATTATTTATTTCTTTTGTTTAGCGTCTTCATCCTTTTCAGGCGCAGTAGCAGCCTGAGCGGGTTTGTAGATATTCTTGAAATAGTATTCTCTGTCAATCAAAGGATAAACATTATACTTTGCCGCCTCCGCATCGTACAAAGCTTTTAGCTCTTTTAGTTTTTCAGGGTTTTTCTGTACAAGATCATTCAACTCATTAAAGTCTTCGCTAATATTGTACAGCTCCCATACATCGTTATCAGGATTGTTCACAACAGTAGATTTAGGATCATCTGCATACTTTAACAAGTCAAAAGAATTAGGCCTATGCGCCGCGCCTGCCTTCCAGCCGTCTTTTACTATAGACCTGTTGCCAAGTATGGTATAGTATTGCTGAGTATGTTTGCTAGGCGCATTCTTGTCGTTAATAGAATAAGCAAGGCTGGTTCCATGTAAAGGGTCTTGCTTATAGTTTTTAATTGCTTCAGGTTGCTTTACAGCGGCCAGTTCCAGAATAGTAGGATAAATATCAATAACATGCCCGTACTGATTTCTGATGCCTCCCTTTTCCTGTATTCCTTTATAAGATACAATTAACGGGTTGTGCGTGGCGCCTTCTGCATTGGCATCGCTCTTCCAGTATTTGAAAGGCGTGTTGGCTGCCTGCGCCCAGCCCAGCGGATAGTTGGCTATTGTAGCTACGTCTTTGCCACCTATCTTATCGTATTGGCTCAGAATAAATTTCTTGTATTCTTCACGCGTAGGGTTAGGCTCATCGTATTTAAGGCTTTTGGTAGTAGTGCCGTATTCCAATCCTTCCTTGCTTGCGCCGTTGTCCCCTATTATTACTATAAATACAGTATTATCTAACTGGCCAGATTGCCTTAGATGATTTGCCAAACGGCCTATCTCATAGTCGGTATATTCTAAGAAACCTGCATACACTTCCATAAAGCGTGCGAACAATCTTTTCTCATCTACAGGTAGGTCTTTCCATGCTTTAAGGTAGGAATTCCTGGCAGGCAGTTTTGCTGTGGCCGGAATTACTCCCAGTTTTTTCTGATTGGCAAATACCACATCGCGGTAAGCGTCCCAGCCTGCGTCAAACTTTCCTTTGTACTTATCAGACCATTCCCTATCTACCTGATGCGGGGCATGCGCCGCTCCCGGAGCATAGTATAAGAAGAAAGGTTTGTCTGGTGATAACTTCTTTTGCTTCGAGATATAACTAATGGATTTATCGGTCATTAGCTTATTCAAATGACTACCGTCTGGCGTTATATGCTGATTGTCTTCTACCAGGTCTGGCTTGTACTGGTCTGTAGCGCCGCCCAAGAAGCTTAGGTTATGGTCAAAACCTTTACCAGAAGGCCATCTGTCAAATGGGCCTAAATCAGTAGCTTCGTCTTCTGGCGTAAGATGCCATTTACCCACATGGTAGGCGCTATAGCCGTTTGCCTGTAGTACTTGCGCTATAGTGCCTTTCTCTGGCTGAAGATGTCCGTTATACCCAGGGAAGTCTCCTGAGATGTACGGGGGAGGAAACATTCCCATACTTACCGAATGATGGTTACGCCCGGTGAGCAAGGCAGAACGCGTAGGAGAGCAAATACCCGCCGTATGGAAATTGGTATACCGAAGTCCATTGTTAGCAAGACTATCGAGCGTAGGCGTGTTTATAAGGCCGCCAAATGCGCTGCTGGCGCCAAAGCCAACATCGTCCAATAGTACCAGCACCACGTTAGGAGAGCCAGCCGGGGCTTTCTTAAGGTAATCAATTTTATAAGGAACAGATTCCTGGGCAGACTTTCCAATTTTTCCTTTCCATTCCGGATTGGAATTTTGTGCATAGGCAGCCGGTAAAACCAAACCTGATAAAACGGCAGCCGAAAGAAGTTTAAATTTATTATGAATTTTCATTACTATTATTTTAAATAAATACTATATTATTTTAATGTATTAGCAGCTTGTTTGCTACTTGCCAGTTCTACCTTTGCCAGCTCTTCTTCAAATAATTTCTTGGCAAATACCCCACTTTTTTGCCATACAATTTTGTCTCCTTTGTAAAGTATAAATGTAGGAAGGGCCTCTACTTTCAGGTCAATTCCAAGTTGCTTGTTTTCAAAAAATTCTATTTTAACCAGTTTAAGTTTTTCTGTATTTTCAGTTGCTAATGAATCTACTACTGGTAACATTCTTTTGCAACCGCCGCAAAATTTAGAACCTACATCAACCAGCGTTAACTTATCGTCCGATTTAATAAGTTTATTATAATCAGCCAATGTAAGGCCTGCGCCTGTTGTGCTTACTACCGGCCTGCCAGAGCCTATCCAGTGGCTAAAGCCTCCTGGCAGTTCATACACTTCTACAAAGCCGTCGCCCTTTAGCTTCTTTGCCAGTACGCCGCTTCTGCCATTACCTATAGAATAAACAAAAACAGGTTTCTGTTTATCCAGCAGCGCAATCTGTTTCTGAAGTTCAGCCTCGTTGGCAACGCTAAAGTTTTGCGCGCCTTTTAGGTGATTAAGCTTATACTCCTCTGTGGTACGGGCATCTAATATTTGCGCATTGGAAGCAGCTTTAGTAAGCTTTGCCTCAAATTGTTCAATGGTTAAATCTTGTTTGCTTTTGTTTTGCGCCCATAGCGTGCTACTTAGCGCTATAAATAGCGCCAGTACTAGTTGTAATTTTCTCATAGTTGTATGTTTTAGATTTATTTTAAAAATTATTTATATTCAATTATTACTCTCTTTAATTCACCCGTAAATTTGAAGGGCACTTTATAATGTTCGGTAACCGGGGAGTTTAAATCTTGCCCCACATCTATACCGTCTTTATAATTGGCTATATATTTTGCCTCTGAGGCCAAAATATTTCTTTCACCCACCTTAACATCGTTAATGTAAATGGCCTCTGTACCGGCAGGTTCATCAACCTTATTTTTAGGGTCTGGCTTTCCGGCTTTTTTTGGAGGAGCTACATAATTTAAATCGAACCTTAAATTTAGCTTTCCGGTAGTAATGGGTTTGTCTGATTGTAAGTAGCGGACAATACTACCAGTATTATGCGCCACCTGGAATTTGCCGTCTTTTATATACAAGCTCAATCCATCAAATCCATCTCCAGTTGCAAACAATACTCCCTGCTCATTTTTATTCTTAAAGTCAACTTCTGCGGTGATAGAAAAAGATTGCTCCTGGAACTGAGGGCCGCTGTAGGTTAAATATTGGTCAACTCCCGGATATAAAATAATCTTATCTGATTTTCCAAAAACACTTCTAGCGCGAGTTGCGGGACCCGAAACCTGCGAAGCATCAATAAGCGGATAGACGTTGTACTTTTTAGCTTCAGAATCGAATAAGGCTTGCAACTCTTTCAATTTCTCAGGGTTTTTAGTAGCCAGGTCAATACGCTCGTTAAAATCATCGTTCAGGTTATACAGTTCCCATACGTCATTGGCAAAGTCCGTTCCTGTTAAATGAAATACAGAAGCTTTCCAGCCATCCTGGTAGATGGCGCGTTTCCCTCTTAACTCATAATACTGAACAGTATGCTTAGAAAGCGCATTGGCATCGTTAATAGAGTAGGCAAGGCTTGTGCCTTCAATAGGCTTTTGCTTGTAGCCTTTAATAACGTCTGGAACTTTGGCGCCCACCAGTTCAATAATAGTTGGGGTAATGTCTATCATGTGGCCATACTGGTTACGAACTCCGCCTTTTTCTTTTATCCCTTTTGGATAGAATATAATAAGGGGCTGATGTGTTCCGCCTTCTGAATTGGCGTCTGCCTTCCACAAGCGGAAAGGTGTGTTGGTAGCCTGTGTCCAGCCGGAGGGCGCATCCATATCTGAATGTTCGGTGCCAAATTTATCCAACTGTTTTAGCGCCTCTGCCACTTGTTTATCTTCGGGTAGGCTGCGGATGTATCCATTAAAGTTACCATGCCGCGGGCTATGGCTTGAACCATTATCGCCAATGCTCACAATGATAATAGTATTATCTAACTGGCCAATTTCTTTTACGTAATTTACTATTCTGCCAAATTCATAATCGGCGTGCGACATAAATCCTGCGTATACTTCCATATAACGGGCATATACTTTTTTGGCATCAGGGCTTAGGCTGTCCCATGCCGCAACTGTTGGGTCGCGATCTTGCAATACGGCATTGATGGGGATAACGCCCAGTTTTTTCTGGCGGGCAAACACTTCTGTACGATACCAGTCCCAGCCCTTGTCAAACTTACCTTTATACAAATCGCTCCATTTCTTATCCACTTGGTGCGGGGAATGTATGGCTCCCGTAGCAAAGTATAAGAAGAACGGATTATCTGGGGCGGTAGATTTCTGGTTAGCAATGTACTTAATCGCTTTATCGGCAAACAAGGTAGTAACATGCTTTGTGTTTGGTTCAATATCAATTACATTATTGTCTTCGTACAGGTTAGGGTGATACTGATCGGTATGCCCTAATTGCCAGCCATAGAAATGGTCAAAGCCCCTGCCGGTAGGCCAGCGGTCAAATGGCCCTGTGGGGGTAATTTCATTAAGAGGCGCAAGATGGTACTTACCCACCGCATAGGTATTGTAGCTGTTTTCGTGCAAAATTTCTGCAATGGTTGCCTTATCGCCTGGCATTATGGCATCGTAGCCAGGGAAGCCAAGAGAACTATAATTTAAGTAGCCCATGTGAACAGAGTGGTGGTTGCGGCCCGTTAACAATGCCGCGCGCGTTGGCGAGCAAACAGCAGTGGAGTGAAAGTTAGTGTAACGCAAGCCATTGTTGGCAAGGCTATCCAGCGTAGGCGTTTCCATTAAACCGCCAAATGCGCTGGCTGTGCCATAACCTGCATCGTCAATTAAAAACAGTAAAACATTTGGCGCGCCAGCAGGGGCTTTCTTTTTTTCGGGCCACCATTCCTTAGACTCTGCATACGTTTTACCTATTACTCCTTTGTAAGAGGAATCTACATCCGCAGTTTCTTCCTTCGGTTTTTCCTTTTCTTTGCTCTTGCAACCTGTTAGCAGCAGGGAAGTTGCGAAAAGACTTAAAGCGGCTGCTCTTAAACTATTTGTTACTATATTCATAAAAAAATACTATTCTGTTTTTTGGTCTACTACTAGCGTAATTACTCTTCCTGTGAAAGGATAGGTTCCTGCATACCGTTTTGTTACCGGAGAATTTAAATCTTTGCCAACGCTTATCCCTTCGGAAGAAGCCGGGTTCAGGTATTTACTTCTTGCCGTTATACTTTCTTTGGCAGCCTGTTCATTATCTACAGATAAGGATACCGTATTATCATCTGCATAGTCTATTTTTATACTATGTTTGCCAGCGGTAATTGGTTTTGACGTTGTAAGTACCGTTTCTTTTACCCCGTCGTTAAGCAGGTAATTTAACTTTCCGTCTTTTAGGTAAAGGCTGCTGCCTCCATACAAACCGCCAATAGCAAATACTACGCCTTCGGTACTTGTGGAGGGCAACTCTACATTTGCCGTGATAGTAACTGCTTTTTTGCCAATGTAAACTCTGGTCTTAACAGTAGTTCCTTCGTAGATGGTGGACTTGGCATTTATCTCCGGGGCAGGAACGCCTGCTCTGTAATCTCTGAGAGGATATACATTATACTTCTTTGCCTGTTCGTCAAATAAATCTTGAAGTTCTTTTACTTTCTCAGGATTTTTTGCCGCCAGGTCTTTGGTTTCCGTAGGGTCGTCGTTCAGGTTGTATAGTTCCCATTTGTCCTGCGAATAAGGACGGGGGCTAAAATTGGGATCGGGGTTTCCAGATTCGCTAAAGGTATTACGAGGATGGTAAACTTCTGCCTTCCAGCCGTCTTTATAGATGGATCTTCCGCCATGCAGCTCGTAATACTGAACAGTATGTTTAGTAGGCGCTTTGGCATCTGTAAAGGAATAGTTAAACGCTGTACCCTGAATTGGTAATTGTTTATATCCATTAATCTCTTCCGGCGCTTTTATACCAGTCAATTCTACTGTGGTAGGCAATATGTCAATTACATGCAGGTATTGTGAACGGGTAGTTCCTTTATCTTTAATACCATTAGGATAAGAAATTATTAACGGGTTGTGCGTTCCGCCTTCAGAGTTTGCGTCGCTCTTCCAATACCGGAACGGCGTGTTAATGGCCTGAGACCAGCCCAAAGGATAGTTAGGAGAAGTTAACTCTGTTCCTATTTTATCAATCTGACTTAGTAAAAATGGGATATCATCGCCCTGAGATTTTTCTGAAGCAGAGTTACCAGTAGAACCCGTATAGGTTCCTTCCTTGCTTCCGCCGTTATCGCCTATAACTAGGAATATGGCAGTGTTGTCCAACTGACCTATTTGTTTCAGGTAATCTACTATGCGGCCAATTTCATGGTCGGTATAAGAAAGGAAGCCTGCGTATACTTCAAAGAAACGAGCGTACACTTTTTTCTCATCGGCGGTTAAAGACGCCCATGGTTTTATGCCAGGCTGAAGCGTGGGCAGAACAGCATTTTTGGGAATGTAACCCAATTCCTGCTGACATTTGTAAACGGTTTCTCTGTAGTTGTCCCAGCCTTTGTCAAACTTGCCTTTGTACTTGTCGCTCCATTCTTTAGGAACCTGGTGAGGGGCATGGGTAGCGCCAGTGGCAAGGTATAAAAAGAATGGTTTTTCCGGAGATGCAGATTTTTGATTGGCTACATAAGAAATAACCTTATCTGCCAGTAGCTGGTTTAAATGTTTAGTATTTGGTTCTATGTTTATATAGTCATTTTCTTCCACCAGGTTCGGGTGCCACTGGTCTGTAGCGCCGCCCATAAATCCGTAGAAGTGTTCAAACCCTCTGCTAGTAGGCCAGCGGTTGTACGGCCCGGCAACGGTTAAGTCTTTGGGCGCATTCCCGTGCCATTTTCCCAATGCAAACGTATTATAGCCGTTTTCCTTAAATAGCTCTGCAATAGTACCGGCTTCAAATGGTATATCGCCATTGTAGCCTGGCGTTCCAATGCCTAGCTCTGCATGGTGTCCCATGCCTACAGAGTGGGAATTTCTGCCTGTTAGCAAGGCCGCCCTGGTAGGGCTGCATATTCCTGTGGTATGAAAATTAGTATAGCGCAGCCCATTGTTTGCAAGGCTCTCAAAAGTGGGAGTTTCTATTAATCCTCCAAAAGCAGAAGACGCGCCGTAGCCTACATCGTCTAATAATATCCACACTACGTTAGGCGCTCCTTGCGGAGCTTTTACTCTTTCCGGCCAATATTGCTGGGTTTCTTCCAGCGTCTTTCCTATTTTACCTTTAAAAGGTTTTATGGGGTCGTATTGGGCTTTGCATGGTATAATAATACCCGATAACAATAATAAGCTAAACAGTAGTATACTTTTTTGCTTTCTAATAAATGGTTTATTCATTCCTTCTTTAACTAATTTCTTTGCTTAATATATATTGTCTATATATTTTATATAGAATGTAAATATATAGGCTGATGAATCATGTTAAAAAGCTTCTTCCTGTTATTCTGCAAACCATACCACAACAGTTCGCATTATTTTTTTGAAAATGTTTGGAGATTAAAATTACATACCAGATATTTGTCTATATAATAGATAGACAATATATAGAATGATAAAGCAAAAGACAAATAACTATAACAGGGAAGTTTCTGCGGCTGTTCTAAACTATTGGTTTATATCCTATTCTCTTTCCTCTTGTTGTTGTTTATAAACTTACGGCGGTAAGTTGTTATAATAGAATAATTTTTATCCCAATAAAGGGTCCCGTGGCCGAGCGGTTAGGCGTAGGTCTGCAAAACCTGAGACGGTGGTTCGAATCCACTCGGAGACCTCTGATTATAAAAAAATAGTAAACCTTAAACTTTAAAATTATGGCATTACGATTAGGCGACATAGCCCCCGATTTTTTAGCGGAAACTACAGAAGGGCGACTAAGCTTTCACGAATGGTTAGGCAGCGGCTGGGGAGTACTTTTTTCACATCCTAAAGATTATACGCCAGTATGTACTACTGAGCTTGGAGCCGTGTCTAAAATCAAATCTGAATTTGATAAAAGAAATGTAAAAGTAGCGGCTTTAAGTGTGGATCCGTTAAGCGACCACAAAAGCTGGATCAACGATATTAATGAAACGCAACATACTAATGTTACTTTCCCCCTTATCGCAGACCCAGACAGAAGAATTGCTGTGTTGTACGACATGATCCACCCCAATGCCAGCGAAAACACTACGGTAAGATCAGTATTTATTATAGGGCCAGACAAAAAAGTAAAGCTTACGCTTACCTATCCGGCCTCTACCGGCAGAAATTTTGACGAGATACTAAGAGTAATAGATTCTCTACAGCTTACTGCCAAGTACAGCGTTGCCACCCCGGCCAACTGGAAAGAAGGCGAGGACGTTATTATTGTTCCAGCTGTAAAAGACGAAGAAATAGCGGCAAAATTTCCTAAAGGATATACTAGGATAAAACCATACCTAAGAACCACACCTCAACCAAACAGATAATTAAACTCAACTAGTAAAACTATGGCAAACGCACTTAAATTCGAAACCTTACAACTGCACGCAGGGCAGGAAGCGGACCCAACAACACAATCACGCTCTGTACCTATCTATCAGACTACTTCTTATGTTTTCAAAAGCTCAGAGCATGGGGCAAACCTGTTTGCGCTAAAAGAATTTGGGAACATATACACTCGTATTATGAACCCTACTACCGATGTGTTTGAAAAACGTATTGCCGCTCTGGAAGGCGGAGTGGCCGCATTGGCAGTTGGTTCAGGACAGGCGGCGCAATTTATTGCTTTAAATAATATTTTGCAGGCCGGAGATAATTTTGTTTCTACCTCTTTCTTATATGGTGGAACATACAATCAATTTAAGGTAGCTTTTAAAAGACTGGGCATTACAGTAAAATTTGCAAAAACAGATAATGCCTACGAATTTGAAAGCCTGATAGATGAGAAGACCAAAGCCATTTACCTGGAGACTATAGGTAATCCTGGCTTTAATGTGCCAGACTTTGAAGCCATAGCAAAAGTTGCTAAAGAGCATAAAATTCCGCTGATAGTAGATAATACATTTGGAGCGGGAGGATATATTTTCCGTCCACTGGAACATGGGGCCAATGTAGTGGTAGAGTCTGCCACCAAATGGATAGGCGGACATGGAAACAGCATAGGCGGAGTAATAGTAGACGGCGGTAACTTTAACTGGGGAAATGGAAAGTTCCCTCAGTTTACAGAGCCATCCGAAGGTTATCATGGCCTAAAATTCTGGGAGGTTTTTGGCTCAGGCGGCCCTTTCGGGAACATAGCCTTCATCATCAGAGCCAGAGTAGAAGGCTTAAGAGACTTTGGCCCGGCATTAAGTCCATTTAATTCTTTCCTTTTACTACAAGGAATTGAAACATTATCGCTGCGTGTGCAAAGGCACGTAGAGAATGCTTTAAAACTTGCCCAGTGGCTAGAAAGCCATGAAGAGGTAGAAAGCGTAAACTACCCCGGCCTGGAAAGCAGCCTATACCATGAACTGGCTAAGAAATATTTCAAAAATGGTTTCGGTGGAGTGCTATCGTTCAACATAGTAGGCGGCAAAGAAAATGCGGCTGAGTTTATTAATAACCTTAAACTTACCAGCCATCTTGCCAATGTGGGCGACGCCAAAACGCTTATTATTAGCCCAGCCAGCACCACGCATCAGCAGCTTACCGATGAGGAACAGCTTTCTGCGGGCGTTACTCCGGGTTTATTGAGAGTTTCTGTTGGTATAGAACATATAGACGATATTAAGAATGACTTTAGCGCTGCCTTTAAAGCAGTAAAGGCTAAAGAAGCAGAGCCCGCTTTGCTGTAATCTTTTCTCAGGGATAATTCTTGCCGCAGACATATACTTCTATTAGTATACTATGCGGCAAGATTATTTTATTTAATTAAGTATTTAAAACATGACGCAAAAATCTATTTCATTAAATAATAGTTTAGCAAAACTAAATGAAGACTGGACATCTGTTCTTTTAGGCAGCATTACTATTATACTAGTATTGGCAGGTTTTAAACCACAAATACCTAAAACTGGCTGGAAGGACGCATCGGAACTAGTTACTGTTGTACTATCCTTTGCTAACCTGCTTAATGTTTTATTTATATACCTTATTCTTCATGGCATTATCATTTTAGGTTCATTTTTCTCTGAAAAGAAATGGAAAGACTATTTGGGTTTTCCTGTGCTGTTTCTTCTAAGCTTTGTTGCCCAGGTTATTGCTGGCAATTCTGTTATTAAATCTTATGGGTTGGAAGCAGTAATTTTTAGCCTGCTACTTGGCTTGGCCATTAGTAACATTACTGGTCTGCCTGCCTGGTTAAAGGAAAGTATTTCAGCAGAACTATTCACCAAAATAGGCTTAATAATACTTGGCGCCAGCATTCTTTTTTACGACATATTACAGGCTGGTTCTTTAGGGTTAATACAGGCATTAGCAGTGGTATTATCCGTATGGTATTTTGCCTACTGGCTATGTAAGAAACTAAAAATAGACGATGAACTTACTATGATGATAGCAAGCTCTGTATCTATCTGCGGCGTTTCTGCCGCCATAGCTACGTCGGGGGCTATTAAAGGCGACCCCAAGAAGCTTTCCTATGTTATTTCTCTTGTTCTGATTGTAGCCGTTCCTATGATGATAGCATTGCCCTATATAGCAAATTCGTTGGGGCTTTCGCAAGAAGTAACAGGCGCATGGCTTGGCGGCACTATAGACACTACAGGGGCTGTTGTTGCTTCCGGCACGCTGGTTGGGGAAACCGCGCTTAAAATAAGCACTATTATTAAATTCTCGCAAAACGTACTGCTTGGTTTAGCGGCCTTTGCCATTTCAATTTATTGGACATACAGAAAAGATAGTACACAAGCAAACCAAAAGCCTGACTTAAAATTAATATGGGAACGATTCCCTAAGTTTGTAATTGGCTTCCTGGCAGTTTCACTAGTATTCTCATTTCTTATTCCCACAGATGTTACTAAAGCAAGCAAAGACGTGCTTAAAGGCTTTCAGGGTTTATGGTTCGGCTTGGCATTTACCAGCATAGGGCTTGAAACAAAATTTAAGGATTTACTAAAATTAGATAATGGTAAGCCCGTAGCTGCTTTTTTAATAGCGCAAACATTTAATATTTTTATTTGCCTTGCCATTGCTTATTTTTTATTTAATAAATAGTAATAGATCCAAGGTATCATTGCTATGAAGAAAACAATTTTGATAATTTTTACATTAGGTTCATTGTGCCTTTCTTATTGCAAAAAGAAAAAAGATGATCCGACCCCTGTTTTTAAAAATTACATTCCTTATAATGTGAAATCCATATTAAACAGGTGGTGGGTGAGGCCCGCTACAAAAACATCGGCCACGGTAGATATTGTAAACTACCAAAGCAATGGCATAGTGCTGGACAGCGGCGTTAAAGTAATAGCTCCCGGAGATACGGGCTACTATAAAACAGGCTCTTCCAGGTATTATATCGATTCCTTTCCTAATAGTAGCAATACCGCGCTGGATGCCAATTTTGAATATTTTACTACCAACCAATACACTAAAGATACCTTGGTCTTCTCTTATGTTGATGTAACTTACTACAACGGCAGCGATACCCTAATATTTTTCGATACCAGCGTTTACGTGCCGTATGTAAAAGGAGTAAATTATTTTTTGAAATAAGATCTCGTTGTCGGCCTTCTATTTAATTTTTACCTTACTACCGTCGTAAGAGTTCTTTTTAGCAGTTATTCGTAGCTGGTGGGTGTTAAATACGCTGGAATTAGGTTCAACGCTTTGGGTTAAAAAAACGCTACCGCCGATAATACTATTTCTTCCTATTATAGTATCGCCGCCCAATATAGTAGTTCGGGCATAAATTATTACATCATCCTCTACTGTAGGATGGCGTTTTACTTCTGATAATTCTTTATTAACGTACAAAGCCCCCAGCGTTACCCCTTGGTAAATACATACGTTTTTGCCAATTATACTAGTCGCTCCTATTACTATGCCAGTTCCGTGGTCTATAACAAAAGGTACGCTAATTTGCGCATTGGGGTGTATATCTATGCCCGTTTTACTATGGGCATATTCACTCAAAATACGGGGCAGTACAGGTATGTTCAGCAGCGTTAACTGATGTGCAATCCGATAGACCGCTATGGCATAGAAGCCGGGGTAAGATACTATTACCTCGTGAATGCTGGAAGCTGCAGGGTCGTACTCAAATATCTTGGCGGCGTCCTGTCGCAGGTCTTGATAAATAACATTCAGTGAACTAAAAAAGGAATCTGCTATTCCTTCTGCGTTTATCTTACCAGAGTCCAGGTAACTTAAAAGAATGTTTTCCAAATCTGCCTGGCTTTTCTTAAGTATCCCTTCATACATGGCCTCTTTGGGCAAATAGTTATTAGGGAACAGAAACTGTATTAACTCATTCAGCCAACTGATAGCGCCATCTGTTAAAGGTGTAGCTTCCCACTCAGCCCTATGGGTTTTGTGGAGAAGGTCAACAAAACTATTTATACTCTCTTTTTTCATCAGGCAGATTCGTATAGTTGGAATTATTTTTTGTTCCGTCCCGCTGTTAGCTTATGCAATACCGCTATTAAAGCGTCAATATCGGAACACGTGTTGTAAAATGCCAACGAAGGCCTTACGCTGCTTTCTACCCCAAACCTACGCAAAATAGGCTGTGCGCAGTGGTGTCCAGAACGTACGGCAATGTTTTCTTTATTAAGGGCGGCACCCACCTCTTCTGTGCGGTAGCCATTTAGTACAAACGATAATACCCCTGCTTTGTCAGGCGCAGTGCCTATAAGTCTAAGGCCTGGTATTTCCTTCAGTAGCTTAGTGGCATATACCAGTAAATAGTGTTCGTACTGTTCTATAAGGTCAATTCCAATTCTGTTCACGTAGTCTATGGCAGCGCCTAAACCAACGGCATCTGCAATATTGCCAGTGCCCGCCTCAAACCGGGAAGGAGCATTGTTATACTTAGTATGTTCAAAAGTTACATCGGCTATCATGTTACCGCCGCCCTGCCAGGGTTGGGTTTCATTAAGCAGGGCTTCTTTCCCATACAGTACGCCTATGCCAGTTGGCCCAAAAACCTTATGGCCAGAGAAAACATACCAGTCGCTATCCAAGGCCTGCACGTCCGCGCGCATGTGCGATACCGCCTGTGCGCCATCTACCAATACTTTAGCGCCTGCCTGATGCGCCATATCTACTATTTGCTTAGCAGGAGTTACCGTGCCCAAAGCATTAGATACCTGTGTAAAGGAAACCAGACGGGTTTTAGTATTTAATAGTTTTGCATATTCAGAAAGTATTACCTGTCCATCGTCATCCACAGGAATTACGCGCAACTTTAATCCTTTTTTTGACGCCAGCTGCTGCCAGGGAACTATGTTGGCATGGTGTTCCAGGTAACTAATGATGATCTCATCGCCAGACTTTAAGTTCTGCTCTCCCCAGCTTTGCGCTACCAGGTTTATGGCTTCGGTTGCTCCGCGCACAAATACAATCTCGTTAACAGATTTGGCATTTAAGAATGCCTGTACTTTTTTACGGGCGGCTTCGTAGGCATCTGTTGCGCGCGCCGCCAGTTCGTGTGCGGCACGGTGTATGTTAGAGTTTTCATGCTCGTAAAAATAACTTAAGCGTTCTATAACCTGCTTAGGTTTTTGGGTAGTAGCGGCATTGTCTAACCATATAAGAGGTTTGCCGTTTATCTTTTCCTGCAAAATAGGAAAGTCTTGCTTAATAAGGTTAAAGTTTAACGGAGGCCTTGCTGTGCCATTGTAACTTTTACTATCAGATATATTCTTTTCAAAATTGAAAGTTTCTTTAACAGGAGAATAATTACTGCCAGATAAGAAGTAGAAAGAACTTTCTGACAATGCTGAATTACTATAAGGTATTTGAGACGATAGCTCTGAAGAAGGTATCGCTTTTAAAGCTTCCCGCAGTTCTGTTTCAAATGTCTGATCAGACTCGTAAGGCAATGGATTTAACGAAGCAAACTTCAATGGATCATTAGTAATAGAGAATGGCGTTGATGTAAGCGGATTAGTAGTAGCCTTTTCTTTACCGAAAGAGTAGCCCTGGCCTTCGCCAGCGTTGTTTAGCGTTGAAGGCGATACTCCCAGGCCTCCAAGTGATTTGGGCGTAAAGTCCGAACCTGTAAAATGAGGGTCTGGCAAACTGGTTTGCGGTTGGCTTATATTAAATGAATTGCCATGCTCTATCGACGAAGGCGATAAACCAACGCCTCCTAACGATTTGGGCGTAAAGTCCGAACCTGTAAAATGAGGGTCTGGCAAACTGGTTTGCGGTTGGCTTATATTAAATGAATTGCCATGCTCTATCGACGAAGGCGATAAACCAACGCCTCCTAACGATTTGGGCGTAAAGTCCGAACCTGTAAAATGAGGGTCAGGCAAACTGGTTTGTGGCTCGCTTATATTAAACGAATTGCCATGCTCCACTCCCGAAGGCGATAAACCAACGCCCCCTAAGGATTTAGGAGTAAGCCCCGACTCTGCAAAATGCGGGTCTGGTAAACTGGTCTGCGGGTTTTCCAGGTTCAGGCTTTGCTGAGCTAAAGAGTTTTTATCTGCTATCGGATTGACGGACTTCTCCTGTTGACTTGGAATATCGCTAGCCAAGTCGCTGCCCGGAAGGGCTGCAAAAAACTGATTGGCTAGTTTCTCCAGCGCCTGGATATCCGGCAAATTAAAATTATTAGTATTTGTACTCATGATAATTTCCAATTTCTACATCGTCCAACACCGCAATGGCATCGTCTACCAATACAGCTAAAGAGCAATACAACGAAACTAAGTACGAAGCAATCGCTTTATCGTTAATGCCCATAAAACGTACAGATAAGCCCGGAGACTGTTCCCCAGGAAGGCCTGGCTGATAAAGACCCACTACGCCTTGGCGACTTTCGCCGGTGCGAAGTAGCAAAATTTTAGATTTGCCATTTTCTATACGAACTTTGTCCGAAGGAATTAGCGGAATTCCGCGCCAGGTAATAAACTGAGAGCCGAATAAAGAAACGGTAGGAGGTGGAACGCCTCTGCGTGTACACTCTCTTCCAAAAGCTGCTACTGTAAGTGGGTGCATTAAAAAGAAGCCTGGTTGTTTCCATACTTTGGCAAGCAGCTCGTCAAGATCGTCAGGTGTAGGCGCTCCTTTGCGAGGCTTTATCCGTTGCGCAGGCGCTATACTATTTAATAAACCATATTCTGCATTATTGATAAGTTCGCTTTCCTGGCGTTCTTTAATGGCTTCTATGGTTAAACGTAACTGTTCGCTGATCTGGTTGTAAGGTTTGCTGTATAAGTCCGATACCCTGGTATGTACATCCAGAACAGTATGTACGGAGCTTAATAAATATTCGCGAGGATTCTCTATATAGTCAACATAGGTTTGTGGCAACGCCCTCTCGTCGCGGCCAGAGCAATCTACTTCAACGCTGTTGGCGTCTTTTACCCTGTTCACTCTGTATATACCAGATTCTACAGGAATCCAGTTTAATAAATGGGTCAGCCATCGTGGAGTAATGGTTGACATTTGAGGGACTGTACGCGTAGCTACAGCTAACTGCCGCGCCGCCGCATCGCCAAGCGCAGTCTGATTTTTAATTTCTTCTGACATTAGGTTTATTCGTTTTTTAAAAACTTTGGTAAAATATAGTTCGATTAAAAGATAATGCGCTCTGGTTACAGACCATAAACGCTAGATTAATCTCACCAAATATAAATAAATTCCAGTGATTATGGGAATCGTACCACAATGCGCCTAATATATTGACAATTAATATTATAAATATGTAAAATCTATTAAACAGATAGAGATAGTTTGACAAAAAACACAAAAAATTGCAAAATTGAATAGGTTCACCTATCAATATTTCTACACTAAGGAAATGTAAATTATTATAGATTTTCGCTATTGAATTAAAACTCCTTTTCACCGAACTCGCTAGTGGGCAGCTTTACTTTTTTGTTTGTTTGTTTAAAGTTATAACTCAGGTTAATCCAGAAAACATCTTTTTCCTGTATGTAATTAGTAGTGGTGTAAAAGTTACTACCGCTGGTACTTATGCTTTGCTCGTTAGACTTTATTAAACCAAGGCTCATATTTTGCCATTGTAATGTAGCAGATAGTTTACCGGCAAAAAAAGTTTTCTTTATTGATAAGTTAGGGCTAATAAACCTAGAGTCGAAGCCCTGCGCTGTTGGGCGTTGGGAAGTATAATTTAAATTAAACACTATGCTTAATGTTTTTACAAGCTGAAATGTTTGATTGGTATTAATGGAATAGGTAATTCCCGAGTTATTAACTACTACTGTATTATTGAATAAACTTCCATTAATTCGGTAATCATAAAGGTTTGTACCAAGGTAAATAGTCCACCACTTAACAGGTTTCAAATTTGTGCCTGTCTCTATGCCCCATTGTTTTGCTATACCTACGTTAGTATAAATGCGATTGAGTATTGTATCGTTATAAACGCTGTTTACACGATTTACTACATTATTTATTTGCTGATAATAAAATGTTAGAAATACAGAACCATTCTTATTAATGTCTCTAATCAAACCCAACTCAGCCAAGTATACAAATTCTGGCAGTATGCGCGGGTCTCCTTGCTCCAATGTTTCCGAATGCTCCCGTTCAGGATATGGGTTTAACTCGTTACTAGTAGAACGCTGAACTCTTCTGCTAACGCCCATTTTGCTTTTAAGTTTATCATTTAAACTATACAGTAAATTAACAGAAGGGAAGAAATTTGAAAGGTTCAACTCATAAGGTTGTGTTAACTGGCTAGCGTTAAAACTGCGTTTTGAATATTCATAACGCAATCCGGTCAAATATTCAAGCTTGCCTATCTTCCCGGAATATTGTGAGTAGAGAGCCTTAATATTGTTTACTATCCGAATATTGGCGCTAAACTCTGGCACTATGGAATATTGCCCTGTGCCTAATATGGCATTCTCATACAAAAATGAGCCAGTCTGATTTTGGTATCTAAATTGCCCTCCGGCTTCAAACTTTCCCTTACCAATAGTAGTGGCATAGTCTACTTTTATTCGCACTCCGTCTAATGGACTATTATTAGTATTCAAAACATAATCCAGCGTGTCTGAGTGATTATTCAAATTAGCGTTTAAGTTTTTGGTATACCCACTTAATAAAGCGTGTTCGTATATTCCCGAAAATGTTAGTGTAGATTTATTACTGAATGTGCGAGTATAATCAAGGTTAATCAGCTTAAAATCTCCCTGTTTTTTTACCAGGTTTGAATTAAAATAAGCAATTTGATCTGTAATCTGCCCGCTAGTTAAATCAGTGGTGGTATTGTTATAATCAATATCGGCTCGCCTGAATTGCCTTCTTTGCCCCAGGTATGCCCCTATGCTTATGGAGTTCTTTTTATTAGGCGTATACGTAGCAGCCATCCTTGCTGAATAATTTCTACGTTGAAAACTACGTTCTCCTGCAGAAGGAAAGGAGGTGAATAAATTATTTATGGTAGTATTGGCATTTCCAACACGCCTTCCCGCAATATCATTTTCCTGGTAACTTCCACCTACCGTAACATCCCATTTGTTTTTCTTATAGTTCACGTAACCATCCGCCCCATAACGATTAGGCTTGTTTTTATTATTAAAGTAATCTACGCTAGGTAAGCCATATTGTGTATTTACAGTAAAAGACAGGCCGTCGGTTACTCCCTTTTTAGTGGTAATGTTAATAATGCCAGATTTTCCATCCGCGTCGTATTTAGAAGAGGGGGCGGTAATTATTTCAATATTTTCCACAGCATTGGCAGGTATTTGGCTAAGTACCGTATTCACATCTGTAAGCACAGCCTTGCCATTAATAAGCACAAGAAAACCTGTAGAACCCCTCAACCGTATTTCACCATCTGCGCTTACAGTTACAGAGGGCATGTTTTTTAGAACATCAATAGCAGCGCCTCCTTTTGCAGATTCAAACTGCGCTGCTTTGTATACCTGCTTATCAAGTTTGTTGCTTACATTCTCTTGCTGCCCAATTATTACAACTTCAGTTTGTAAACTATGATTTATTTTAACTGCACCAAGATTTTTTTGCTTAGTTCCTAAAGTAATATTTTTTATAACTTTGGGTTCGTAGCCTAAAACTTCAATACGCAAATAATAATTGCCTTCTTTAATATTATCAAACAAAAATACGCCAGTGGTGTCTGTCAATTGTCCGTTTAATGGTATTGTATCTTTAGCTTTAAATATACTAACCATAGCAAATTCTACAGATTTATTGCCTACCGAGTCAATAACTCTGCCACCCAGTTGTGCTTGAGAAAAAATACTATCTTGAAAAGATAAAAGTACTACAAGGGTTATTATTAACTTTTTAATATTCACAATTTCCCTTATATGAATTTACAATTCCCATCTACGGGCTTTAACAAATGAAAAAATATTTTTTAATTCTGATGCAGCAATTCTTCCTTTACCAATGCCTTTTGTTCCTGCTCGTATTGCAGGTACCTGGCGGCTTTTTTCCTGGAAAGATAGGTATACATAGCAGGAATAACGTACAGTGTAAATATTAAGGAAATAAATAAACCGCCAACTATTACAATACCCATACCCATCCTGCTTTTAGCTGCCGCGCCCAATGCCACAGCAATAGGCAAGGCTCCCAGCATGGTGGCAATACTCGTCATAAGTATGGGCCTTAACCGCGCAGTTGCCGCTTCTATAACAGCGTCTCTTACGTTTTTGCCAGTGTCCTTTACATGGTTGGCAAACTCTACTATTAGTATGCCGTTTTTAGTAACCAAACCTATCAGCATTATCATCCCTATCTGGCTGAATATATTATTAGTCTGATTAAAATACCACAGTGAAACAACGCCTCCCGCCACAGCCAGCGGAACGGTAAGCATAATAATAAGCGGATCTACAAAGCTCTCGAACTGCGCCGCCAAAATAAGGTACACCAGTATTAACGCCAGCAAAAATATGTATGCCGTGTTGGAAGAACCCTCTGCAAAGTCCCTGGCAGGGCCAAGCAAAGCGGTAGAGAAGGAATCGTCCAGAGCCTTTGCTTTTATTTCGTTCATTGCCTTTACTCCGTCCCCTATCGTTTTTCCGGGCGCAAGGCCAGCGGAGATAGTAGCCGCCTGGTAACGATCGAACCTGAACAACTGTGGTGGGTTGCTAGTTTCTTCAAATTTCACCAGGTTATCCAGTTGTATTAGCGCCCCAGCTGCGCTTCTTACATAAATATTCTTTAGGTCAATGGTTTCGTTGCGGTTTAAACGGTCAAACTGGCCTATCACCTGGTATTGCCTGCCGTTCCTGTTAAAGAAACCAAAGCGCTGGCCGCTTAACGCCAGTTGTAAAGTTTGTGCAATGTCCGAAACATTAACGCCCAACTCCCTTGCCTTTTCGCGGTTTATTAATACTTCTATCTCCGGCCTGTTAAATTTAAGGTTAACGTCTACTATCGAAAAAGTAGGGTCTTTTTGGGCTTCCTCCATAAACTTTGGCAGCGCTTCCCGCAGCTTATCAAAATTCGGAGATTTTATTACGTATTGTATAGGTAAGCCGCGGAAGCCTGTGCTGATCGTTTGATCCTGTCCCACCTGCACTTTAGCTTCTGGAAACTTCTTTACCAATTGAGTAATTTTATCAACAATCTGCTGCTGGCTGCGTTCCCGATCTCCCGGATCTATAAGAGGTATGCGCGAAAACCCGGAATTAACGCCAGAGCCTGAACCTCCTCCGGGCGTAGAGGCGGTAATAGCCATTACCAGTTTGTTTTCAGGAATAGAATCTTGTATCAGTTTTATATACTTCAGCATAAACTCATCCGTATATTCAAAAGAAGCTCCTTCTGGCAGGGTCATAGTAATACGTAGCATGCTACGGTCTTCCGTCGGCGCTATCTCGGCAGGTAATATTCTCCATAGCAAAACAGTAATGCCTACGGCAATGCCTAATATTACAAAAGCCATCCAACGCCTCTTCATAAACGTTTGCAACGAATGCCTATACGATTCGTTTAGCCAAATAAAGAACGGTTCGGTACGCACGTAAAAATTGCTTTTCTTTTTATGATCGTGAACCAGCCAGGCGTTAAGCATGGGAGTAAGCGATAGCGAAACAAAAATAGAAATAAGCACCGCAGAGGCCACAACAATACCAAACTCTTTAAACAGCTTACCAACAAACCCCTCCATAAAAACTATGGGAAGAAAAATTGCGGCAAGGGTTATAGAGGTAGATATTACCGCAAATGTAATCTCTTTAGAACCTTCTATAGCTGCCTGAAACGGAGGCAAGCCCCCTTCCATTTTCTTATAAATATTTTCCGTTACCACTATACCATCGTCTACTACTAGGCCCGTGGCAAGCACAATGGCAAGAAGCGTTAGCACATTAATAGAAAAGCCCAAAACATACATTATAAAAAATGTACCTATTAATGAAACAGGAATATCAATCAACGGCCGTAAGGCGATAGACCAATCGCGGAAAAATAAATAGATGATGATAACTACCAGTAGAATGGCGGCAATTAAAGTTTCTGTTACCTCAGTAATAGACTTTGTAATAAAGCGGGTATTGTCTGTAGATACTCCTAATTTAAAATCAGGCGGTAGTTCTTTTTTAAACTGCTCATACCGTTTGTAAAACTCTTCTGCTATTTCTGTATGATTGGCTCCCGGCTGTGGCACTATAGAGCAGCCTAAGCTTGGTATCTCGTTTATACGAAAAATGGTTTCTTCATTTTCTGCCCCAAGACTGGCATAGCCTATATCCTGAAGGTGAATAGTTTTACCGTTTTCAGAACGGATAATCATATTATTAAAACCATTTTCATCCTTAAACTTGGCATTGGTTTTTACTGTCAGTTCCGTTCTGTTACCTTCTAACCTACCCGTAGGCAGCTCCACATTTTCCCTGTCAAGCGCCTGCCTTACATCTTGCACAGTTATTTGGTAAGAGGCTAGTTTTATGGGATCAATCCACAAACGCATGGCGTATTTCTTTTCTCCGAACAGGTACACATTGGCTACGCCGCTAATGGTTTGTAACCTGGGCAATATCATGTTGTCAACATAATCATTCAGTTCCAAATCACTCATCTTGTTGTTGGTAACTGTCATTACAATAATGTATTCTCCACCCACGTCCTTGCTAACTACAGGGGGAGCATCTAGGTCTGGCGGCAGCGAGCGTAAAGTTTGGGAAACCTTGTCCCTAACATCGTTTGCAGCCGTTTCAAGGTCTATGCCCAGGTTAAATTCTATAGAAATACTACTAGAACCTAGGCTACTGGTAGATGCTATGGATTTTACTCCTTCTATTCCGTTCAGTGCTTTTTCAAGTGGGTAGGTAATTTGGGCCTCTATTATTTCCGCGCTTGCCCCAGCATAAGAGGTTCGCACTTGTATGGCAGGAGCCTCTATAACAGGGAACTCCCGAATACCTAAAGACCGAAAGCCCATGTAGCCAAAAAAGATGATGATCAAATTCATCACTATGGCTAAAACCGGGCGTTTAATACTTAACGTTGATAAATTCATATAGACCTGATTTGGGTTCTATTTTTCTATTTGATGATACTATGCGCTTAACTCTTCTTTCCTTTGTAAACTTTAACTGCAGAATTATTTTTTAACTGGAAATTACCATTTATGACTACAGAGTCACCAACTTCCATTCCCGATAATACCTGAACATAGTCTTCTGTGCGAATACCTGTTTCCACAATTTTTTCTTTAGCTACGCCCTCTTTTACAGTAAATATTTTTTTCCCTTTAGCGCTTGGCACTATCGCCTCGGTAGGCACAAACAGGCTGTTTAAGTTACCGCCTACTTCAAGCTCTACCCTGGCAAAGGAGCCGGGTAAAAGCAGCCCTTCAGCATTTTTGCATAGCGCATGGTAACGTACGCTTCGGCTGGCCAGATCCACAGCAGGGTCTTTAACTACAATATTTGCTTGGAATGTATTATTAATGCCTTCCACTTTAAAATTAATTTCATTCCCAACTTTAAATAAATGAGAATATTTCTCTGGCAATGAAAATTCTATTTTAATAGGATCTATTTGGTGAATAACAGCTGCGGTAATTGTTGGGGTAATATAACTTCCTTTACTTACGCTGCGTATCCCTATTACTCCATTAAAAGGAGCATATATTTCCGTTTTGGCAATTTGAGTTCGCAGATAGGCGCTGTCTGCTTTTAAGCCCATGTAGTTTGACAATGCAGTTTCATACTCCTGCGCGCTTATACCATTTATACCTAATAGTTTTTTTTGACGCGCCTCTGTTTCTGAAGCTAGTTTTAATTGTACTTTTAGCTTCTGCATTTGCGCCTCGTATTCCGCATCATTTATTTTAAGAAGCAGGGTTCCGGCTGTTACCTTCTTTCCTTCTGGTAAATTAAGGTAGGTAATACGCCCGCTTGCTTCCGGCCTCAGCTCAGCAATCTCGTTAGCAATAATGGTTCCGTTGGCATATATTTTATTTTCAAGCTTTTTATTACTTATTACAAATACCGTTACAGGCACGGCTGGCTTTTTACCATCTTTACCTGCGCCTAAATTTTTTGACTTCTCTGATGTAAAAAACTTAGCCTTAATAAATACAAGCGCGCTTAAAATAAGAGCGGCTATAATATAAAATCGTACCTTCTTCATTAGTAAAATCTGCTTAATTAATTATAATTTTTGTAATGCCTCTGTAATAAATTTCCCTTAGTTATCTTCTTAAAGTTTGATCTATTGGTAATGGTAAGTAATCTTTATTTAAGACCATCCATTCAAAAAGCTTCATTTTTAGCTCTTCTTCAACTGCCTTGTATTCCGTTTTTCCGGATAGGTTATTAAATTCTTCCGGGTCATTTTCTATGTCGTATAGTTCAAATAAAGGCCGAGTTTTAGAGAATAATAATTTATCCCATTTTTCTTCCAGCCTGCCATCTTCGTGAAATTGCTGTAGCTCTAACCAAAATGGTTGAGTTTTAAAATCTACTGGCGTATAGGGTAGCTGCCATAGCGCATTGTAAATTAATTTATATTTTTTGTTAAATACAGTTCTGCCCAAATCAAAATGGTCTGTACTAGTAGGCAAGCCAGAACCATGCGCGCTTCTGGCAGAATACACATATTCGTGTCCCTGGTAATTTTTAGCCTGAAAAGCTGGCGATAAGTTTTTTCCCAGCATCTCTTTTGGAACAGCAACGCCCGCTACAGATAAAAAGGTAGGCGCAATATCAATCCCTGAAACCAACTCGTCGCAGACCTGGCCTGGTTTTATTACTCCCGGAAAACGCGCTATCAGCGGCACGTGTATTCCTATTCTATGCAGAGTGCCCTTGCCGCGTATCAATGCTCCTCCGTTATCGCCAATAAATACTACCAGCGTATTTTTATCTAAACCTCTCTTTGTCAGTTCCTCCAGTACCTTGCCTACAGAGGAGTCTAGCCGCTGTATTTCCCCGTAGTAGCCTGCCAAGTCCTCCCTCAATAATTTTGTATCAGGAAAAGCGGCAGGCACTTTTATTTTGGTAGGGTCTGGTTCATGTTGCTTAGCGTCAAAAACACGGTGTGGATCGCTAAAGGCAAGCTGTAAAAAAAAGGGCTTGCCTTTGGGAACCTGGTTCAGGAACTCCAGGTACTGGTTATGCATTTCCGGCAAAGTAGTGGCTATACGCAGATAATCTACCCTGTTTGCAAAGGTTTCTAACTTATACTTTACAAATACTTCTTCTGTTTCTTTGTTTATTCTTCTGCCGTCCAGGTGAAAATTTCGTCCGAATATCCCGGTATAGTAACCAGATTCTTTAAGGTATTCAGGATAAGTTTTAATATCTGCAGGCAAAGGCGCAGAAAAGCGGGTCATCCCTATTTCCACTTGCGAACGCCCAGTCATAATTGCAGCGCGAGATGGCACGCATTGCGGCGCAGTAGTAAAGGCTCTGTTAAATTGTATTCCGTCTTTAGCCAGTTTGTCAATATTAGGCGTCTTCAAATCAGGATTACCATAAGTACCCAGGAATGATGCCGTATGGTCGTCCGACAAAATAAATACAATATTTGGCTTTGCCGATTGTGCAACTAATCTCTCCGCCGAAACCAAAACTAGTAGAATGAAAAGACTAAGAAATAATTTATTTTTCATAAAAATATACGGAGAACTATAATTAGCTACAAAGCTTATTCTAAGGATTTAATTATTATTTAAGGCTAACTGCGCACTGATAAAATTTTCTAAGGCAACTTCCAGCTCCTGCAATAATTGTGGAGAGGTAGTATGCTCATCATCTGTTTTTACATGATGCAAGCGGTGGCCATGGGCAATACTAACCAGGTTGTTGTAACCCTTCTGCTGAAATAAGGCCCCTTCGCCGCCGGGCTTTACGCTCTCTTTATTCTGCTCAGTGCCTTTTACTTTCTTTGCTTTTACATTCTCAAAAGTTTTTTCAAAAGATTCAGCAACAGCCTCTGAATAGTAAATACCTCTTCTACTATCAACCGAATCGGTCATAGTCCATTGCCCGTTCTCTTCTTTCCATTCACGCACTGCCACAGCTGCCCCCAAATGTATCCAAAGCTTAGTATCTTCTGGTTTAGGCGCTGCTTTTTCTACAAAAGCCTTGGCCCCCAATAGGCTAAGCTCATGCCCGGAATGGCCTGTAAACACAAATGTATATTCAGGATATTTTGCGCTGTTCTGGCTGGCCCATCTTGCCAAACCCAGCCAGACTGCAATGCCAGGGCCTCGTTCTCCGCCGGTAGTAAACCAACCGCTAATGGGCGTAGAGATGACTACATGCTGAGGCCCCGAGCCAATTTTACCCAATACATTTCTTGCATTCACGGCTTGCATATTCCCTTTTATTTGTATACCAATAAGCGATCCATCGGCAATTGCTTTTAATACCAAACTACTGTCTTTGGGAGCCAAATGATATACCGGCGCTTTCCACGCTGTTTGATTATCGAACGTGTTTAGCGCTACTACTTCGCCCGTATTATTTTCTGTAATGGCAAGTACGGCTAAGGCCCCTGCGTTTATGAAGCTATTGATCTGTGAGGCTATCTCTGGATTAGAGGCTCCATGAACCTCCTTTAACCGGGTAAGAACTAAATTACCCTTTACAGCGCTTAGCTCTTTTAATTTATCTCCGTCAATTACTTTTCCGGTTTGTGCCAGGTTAGTATCGTCCTTCACAGGCCATATCGGAAAAATATCTATCGACTGATTACCTGAACTTAGTTTACCGCTTTTAAAAAAGAATTGTCTTAGTGGAAACTCTACAAATTCTGTTTTATATCCTGCCGAATCCAACTCAGATCTTAACCATTCAGACGTTGCCAAATCTTCTGGAGTTCCTGTTCTATGCTCGCCTATTGATACAAATTTTTTAACGCTGGTAAATAAAGTACTCCCATTGTTAGTAGTGTTAACTTCATTATTGCTTTTATTTGCGCACGATGTTACCAATAGCGCTACCGCTAATAAACTGCCCAAGAGAACTGCAAAAAAAATGTTCCATTTTAAAATTGTTAGCGTTTTTTTGTAATCAGTTGTCGGCATAGTTAATCGATTAATCTATATATTGTCTATATATTTTATATACAATGTAGGCGTTAATCAATTATCAAAAAAAGAGTCATACTGTTTTTTTGGGAATTATGCCACAACCACCTATAGTCATTGTGTTGGTAAATACATTGATAGTTAAGCAATCAGCGTCTTTTTTTGCATTAACCCCAGACCACCGCCATTGCTATCGCATTTTGAAGTTATAATTTTACTTTATTACATTTGTCTATTAATCATGTAGACATTAAATAGAATAAGGTATCCTATCAGCTTCTTAAATTCTTATTTTAAAACTACAGTATACTATAACTGCTCCATATGAGAGAATTAAAATTAGGCGTTATAATAATTGCATTCATAGTTACATCAACTATAAATAAATTACTCGCTCAGAATACCACATTTAAAAGGTTCAAGAATAATCCCATTATAACAGAAAATCTGCTTCCGGGTAAAGATGGGGATAACATAAATGGGCCTTCCTTAATAAAAGCGCCAGACTGGCTACCTAATAAATTAGGGAAATATTATTTGTATTTCGCACACCACCAGGGAAATTATATAAGGCTAGCCTATGCAGACGATTTGAAAGGCCCCTGGAAAGTTTACCAACCTGGTACGCTACACTTAACAGACTGCAAAGTATGCAACGAAGGATTGCCAGAAAATACAGCAACGCCTGGGGAAGTGCGAAATCCTGAAACATCTGTAAAACACATTGCTTCGCCAGATCTGCTCATAGACAATAAGCAGCTTATTATGTATTTCCATTGCCCTATAGAAAAGGGAAAGTACAAAGGACAATATACGTTGCGTGCTACTTCTAAAGACGGCATTCATTTTACGCCAGATACAACCGTTTTAGGATACTCATACTTTCGGGTGTTCCAATGGAAAGGAAATTACTATTCCATTTCCAGAGCCGGGCAGTTGGGCAGGTCCAAAGATGGTATTGCTGCTTTTGAAGAAGGGCCTAACCCTTTTGCCAAACTACAAAACAAAACCAACTACCTGCGCCATGCCGCAGTAAAAGTAAAAGGCGACACGCTATACGTGTTTTACAGCAAGGTAGGAGACGCCCCCGAAAAGATACTACTATCTCGTATAACTCTTAATGATGACTGGAATACCTGGACGCCAAGCGCGCCTATTGTTATAGCGGAACCGCAAGAAGAGTACGAAGGCCTTAGCGCGCCGGTTGCAGCTTCCAAAGCAGGAGCAAACTATGGCAAGGTAAGGGAGCTGCGCGACCCATGCTTTTTTGAAGAAAACAAAAAGTGGTACCTGCTTTATACCGTAGCGGGCGAAAGCGGTATAGCCATAGGAGAATTAACTTTAACCAAATAGTAACTATAAAATGAATAAACTTTTTTTACTAATTTTTACAGGCTTTGCTTTCACAGCTGCTGCGCAGTCCAAAAAAGAACAAGCAGCCGCAAAGCCTAATATTGTTTACATTTTTTTGGATGACGCCGGGGTAACAGATTTTGGCGCTTACGGAAATACCGTTATACGCACTCCTAATATAGACCGTATTGCCAAAGAAGGAATTACCTTTAACCAACACTACTCTGCCGCTTCCAACTGTTCGCCTTCCAGGGCGGCTTTACTAACAGGGCGTTACCAGGTAAGGCACGGGCTTAATGAAGTATTGGGCCCCACAAGCCCAAGCGGTATTGATCCTAAAGAAATTACCATTTCGGAGGCTCTAAAAAACCAGGGCTATGTTTCTGGCATTATTGGCAAATGGCATTTGGGTACTTTGCCTCAGCACCTCCCCTTGCAAAACGGTTTCGATTACTACTTTGGTATTCCTTACAGTAACGATATGACGCCTGTATTTTATTTCAGAAATAATGACACTGTAAAAACAATAATAGACCAGCGGTTTATTACTAAAACCTATACGGAAGAAGCCATTAACTACATACAAAACAACAAGAATAAGCCCTTCTTCCTATACCTGGCGCACAACCTACCTCATGTGCCATTGTTTGCAACTACAGAATTTACGCAAAATTCAAAATCAGGAATTTACGGGGCTGTAATAGAAGAAATAGACTGGAGCGTTGGGCAACTAGTAAAAGCGTTGGAAGAAAATGGCCTGGACAAAAATACCATTATCATTTTTAGCAGCGACAACGGCCCCTGGAAAGTAAAGAGCGATAACGCAGGAACAAGCGGCGCGCTGCGCAGCGAAAAGAGCACCTGGTTTGAAGGTGGATTTAGAGTGCCATTGCTGGTAAAATGGCCTGGGCATATAAAGCCGGGAACTTACTACAACAACATCAGCTCTCAACTAGATTGGTTCCCTACCTTATTAAAACTAGCTGGTGGAACCCTACCAACAGACAGGCCTTACGACGGGGAAGATTTAGCGCCTGTGCTTTCAGGAACCGCTGAACGCAAAGGAAACCAGATTTACTACTTCTATAGTGGAGAACTAAGAGCATACCGAAAAGGCGACTATAAAATTATACTTCCCTACGAAGGCCGCCCTGTAACTTTTGGAAATGGCGCCATACCAAAAATAGAATCGGTTTGGTTGTTTAACCTAAAGAACGACCCTAACGAAACTACCGATATTGCCTTAAGCAACGTGCAATTAACGCAGCAGCTATTAGCCGAGGCAAATAAATATGTAGAGTCGCTGGGTGAACTTCCTCCAACGCGCCCTTCCAGATAATAATGCTATGAAAAATAAAATATATAACCTGATTATCATAATAAGCCTTGTAGCCATTTCTGCATTTACTTACAAAATAGTTACAAACGAAAGAGGCTCGCACGAAATAGACCCGGAGGTGAAGAAAGAAGTCATAAAGGTATTGGACGACTACATGAGTACCTTCAACTCCAGGAATGTAAGAGCCTGGGAAGGAACCTATCAGTTCCCGCACTACCGATTGGCGAGCGGAAAAATGTCTGTGCTGGAAACAGCAGGGCTGCTTGACTCTGCCAAAGTTTTTGGCGGCCTGCAAAAAACGGGCTGGCATCACAGCAAGTGGGATCACCGCAACATCATTCAGGCATCAGATAGTAAAGTTCATGTAGACACCAGGTTTTCCCGCTACAATGCAGATGGAAAGTTGATTGGCGTTTATGAATCGCTATACATAGTAACAAAAGAAAACGACCGCTGGGGAGTTAAGTTCCGCTCCAGTTATGCGGAGTAACTATTAATAAATTTATTGAATATTAATTAATACAATATAAAAATGAGACCCTTTAAAAAATCTACACTAATAATTGCCGCTGCTTTGGGTTTATGCATTAGCTCGGCTAACGCCCAGTACAGCCCGCAACAGCCCTTTGACGGTAAAATTGGAAAAACTCTTTTAGAATCAACTCCCGGCCATACAGTATTTAATAAAGAAGCCCCAGCCGGTTCCCCTAACGTAGTATGGATATTAATAGACGATGCAGGCTTTGGAGCTACTACTGCTTTTGGAGGTTTGGTAGAAACGCCCAACATTGAAAAAATTGCCAACAACGGATTGCGGTTTACTAACTTTCATACCACTGCCATTTGTTCGCCTACCAGGGCGGCTTTATTGACTGGAAGAAATCACCACTCAGCGCACGTGGGACTATTAACCCCTGCAGCCATTGACTTTCCGGGTTACGATGCGCACATCCCTTTTGAAAAAGCCACCGTTGCCGAGATACTACGCGAGAATGGATACAACACTTTTGCGCTTGGCAAATGGCATCTTACTCCGGTAGTAGAGAACGGTTATGCAGGGCCCTTTAACCGCTGGCCCACCGGCAGAGGCTTCGACCATTTTTACGGATTTCATCCTGGCGCTACTGATCAATGGCATCCTGAGCTATGGGAAGACCAAACTAAGCTGGATATAGAGCCGAACACCAAACACCTAAATGCATTATTGGCCGATAAAGCCATAAAGTACATCGCCAACCAAAAATCATCTGCTCCCGAAAAACCATTCTTCTTATACCTGGCTCCCGGCGCTACGCACTCTCCGCACCATGTAGCAAAAGAATGGATAGACAAATACAAGGGAAAGTTTGACGCAGGATGGGACAACTACAGACAGGTAGTATTCGATAGGCAAAAGAAGCTAGGAATTATTCCTGCTAATGCCGTATTGCCAGTGTCTAACCCGGGCGTAAAAGCCTGGAACACCTTATCGGATAAAGAGCAGAAAGCCTATGCCCATTACATGGAAGTATACGCTGCTTTCTATACATTTACTGATTATGAGATTGGCCGGATTGTTAATTACCTGGAACAAATTGACCAGTTAGACAATACGCTAATTGTAATAGTATTGGGTGATAATGGAGCAAGCAAAGGCGGCGGGCAGTCAGGCACAGTAAATCCCGAAATAAACCGTTTGCAGGGAGAGGCCAAGATAGACGCCATTCTAAAAGCTCAGGATATTATTGGTACAGATCAATCGAATACAGATTATCCTATTGCCTGGGCTGCCGCAGCTAACACGCCTTTCCGCTACTGGAAGGCAGATGCTAACTCAGAAGGCGGTACGCACAATCCTATGATCATTTCTTACCCCAAAGTAATAAAAGACAAAGGAGGCATTCGTAATCAATACGGACATGTGATAGATGTATTACCTACTACCATAGAATTAATACATGGCAATGTGCCAGAAGTTATAGACGGCTACAAACAAGCTCCTATTGAAGGAACAAGCCTGGCTTATTCTGTAGATAATCCTAAAGCGGCTTCTAAACATACCGTTCAGTATTATGAGATTGCCGGAAGCCGCGCTATCTATAAAGACGGCTGGAAGGCAGGTATGCGCCATGAAATAGGAGAGTCGATTGACATAGGCGGCAGAGCCGATACTACAGGCGCTAAAGTAGATTTTAGTAAAGATACCTGGGAACTTTACAACCTGAACGATGACTTTAACGAGCGCATTAACCTGGCTTCCAAATACCCTGATAAACTAAAAGAGTTACAGGCATTGTTTGATGAGGAAGCAAAGAAATACAATATATATCCTTTAAAAGATTTTACGGCGCACGACATGCCTGCCGGTAGAACAGTATACGGAAAATCTGAAACAGTTATTTTATATCCGGGAGTAGACCACCTAGTTGGGGTTAACAGCCCGCTTTATGATGGGCGCTCTTTTAGCGTAACTGCTGAAACCGAAATAGTAACAGGCAAAGAAGAAGGAGTATTGTTCGCAACTGGTGGTGAAAAGTCCGGCGTAAGTTTATTCATCAAAGAAGGAAAGCTACAGTTTACCCACAAGACTAACGGCCAGTTGGCACATCTGGTTTCCGAGAGCCGGATTCCAAAAGGCAAAGTAAATCTCCGGTTTGATTATAATTTTACCGGCCCCGGAAAAGACAGTACCGTTGTTGGCTCAGAAGTTCTTTATGTAAATGATACTAAAGTAGCGGAAAGAACTATTTCAAAAGGCAAAGCTACCATTAGCTCAGGTAATAGAACAGACGGCACCGACGTAGGGCGCGACCTTCGTTCTCCAGTATCGGACAAGTATACTTCCCCTTACGACTTTACTGGCAAACTAAAGAAAGTAACCATTCACTATTTTAAACAATCAGCTTCTAAATTATAGATTTAAAACAGTTATGAGAAAAATAAATTTATTTACTAAACAAGGTAGTATCCTGGCTCTGGGTCTGTCTGTGGCCTTTGCCATTACAGAATCCTCTGCCCAATACAGCCCCACGCCAACCTTCCAGGGAAAAATAGGAAAAACGCTAGCCGAAACTAAAGAGTCTCGTCCGAAAACGCAGCCCAAAGCTCCGCAAGACGCTCCCAACGTAGTCTGGATATTGATTGACGATGCCGGTTACGGCGCGTCTTCAGCCTTCGGCGGATTAATCGAAACTCCTAACTTGGAACGTTTGGCGAACGAAGGGCTGCGCTATACCAATTTCCATACGGCAGCCTTCTGCTCTCCCACAAGGGCGGCGCTGCTTACAGGGCGCAATCCGCATTCAGTACATTTTGGTTTCTTTGCCAGCACATCTTATGATACACCTGGCTACGATGGCTACCTGCCGTTCGAGAAAGCTACCGTCGCCGAAATACTTCGCGAAAATGGTTACAACACCTTTGCCGTTGGCAAATACCATGTCACTCATCCATCAGACGCCACGCAAGCAGGGCCGTTTAACCGCTGGCCTACAGGCAGAGGCTTCGATCACTTCTTTGGATTTCCTCCGGAGGCGGCTGCAACAGACCAATGGCACCCTACCCTTTACCGCGACACGCAACGTGAGCCTGAAGACCCACAAGGCCGGCTAGTAAATGAATTATTGGCCAATGAAGCAATCGGCTATATTTCTAATCAGAAAGCTGCCGCGCCAGATAAACCTTTCTTCCTGTATTTCGCTCCCGGCGCTGTACATGCTCCTCACCAGGTATCTAAAGAATGGATTGAAAAATACAAAGGAAAGTTCGACGCAGGTTGGGACAAGTACAAAGAAACAGTATTGAAAAAGCAGATCGCCAAAGGCCTGGTTCCGGCAAATACAAAATTACCTCCTCCTAATCCTGGCATAAAACCTTGGGACAAACTATCAGAAGATGAGAAAAAAGTCTATCTGAGACATATGGAAGTATATGCGGCATTTCTTTCAGAAACTGATTACGAGATAGGTCGCATTATCAAATTTATTGAAAGCATAGATCAATTGGACAACACGCTTATAGCGGTAATGATAGGCGACAACGGAGCAGAGGGCGGGGCAAAGGAATTCGGTAAATTCATAACCCTAAACCCTGCTGATTCTCACGAGCAGTCGCTTGCCTTAGAAGTTAAAAATCTGGATAAGTTAGGCACAGAGGAATCCTCTGCCCTATATCCTGATGGCTGGGCGGCGGCCACCAATACGCCATTCCGCTTTTACAAAAGCTACGGAAATTTTGAAGGTGGCACCCATGATCCGCTAATTCTCTACTATCCAAAAAAGATTAAAGACAAAGGTGGCATCCGTAACCAATACTCTTATGTTAACGACATTCTGCCTACTACTGTTGAAATAACAGGAGTAAAAGTTCCTACTGTTATAAACGGATACCCGCAGGAACCTATTGAAGGCACCAGCCTGGCCTATACTATTGAACCTGAAAATAAAAATCTTCCAGAGCGTCATACAGTACAATACCATGAAATGACAGGTTCACACGCCATCTACAAAGACGGATGGAAAGCTTCTTTCCCTCACGACCGTGCCAAAAGAATACCGAAGAGTGATGAGCATTGGTACTTGTACAACGTTCGTGAAGATTTTAATGAACAGAACGACCTGGCAGATAAATACCCGGAGAAAGTAAAAGAACTGGCAGAGTTGTTTGACTCCGAGGCATGGAAATACAACGTATATCCATTAAAAGACGATTGGGTAGTAAGCAACCAGAACATTTTCGGAGATAGTAAAAAAATGACGCTATACAAAGACGACTACCTTACAAGAAGCGGCGCATTAAAATTTTATACAAATTCATATACTATTACTGCCAATACAGAAATAGGACAGAAAGGAGCGCAAGGCGTGTTGTTTTCCTATGGCAACGTATTAGGCGGAGTTAGCCTTTATGTGAAAGACAAGAAACTGGTATTAGCCTACAATGCCGATGGCAAATTAATCGAAGTAAAATCTACAAAAGATGTGCCTGCCGGTAAAGCTGCCCTGAAAGCAGAAGTTAATTACAGTAACGAAGGCAAAAATAAAGCTGTAGCCTTATACATTAATGGCGAGCAGGTAGGATCAAAAGACCTTGGCGTAATAAGTACTATTACTAGCGGATACGAAGGGCTGGAAGTAGGCAGAGATATAGGAACTACAGTTTCTACCTCGTACAAGGCCCCCTTTGCATTTAGCGGTAAGCTTAACGACGTAGTTGTTGAATTGAAAGACACAGACCAAGCCAAGAAATAAAAAATAATTACTATTATTACATACATGAATATCTCCTTTAAAAAAGCAAGCGCACTACTTACTGCTTCTCTGGCGCTGGGGCTTATTTCGGCCTCGGCCCAGTACAGGCCTGTGCAACCATACAAAGGCAAAGTAGGTAAAACGTTGGCAGAAACACAGCAATCCTGGCCAGACAAGGTAAAAGCTCCGCAAGGCGCGCCTAATGTAGTATGGATACTATTGGATGACATAGGTTTTGGAGCCATAAGTACTTTTGGAGGATTGATAGAAACGCCCAACCTGGATACGTTGGCAAGAAACGGCCTACGCTATACAAATGCTCATACTACGGCCATATGCGCGCCTACCAGAACGGCATTGTTAACAGGCCGCAACCACCATTCTTCGCACATGGGTTTGTTTCCTGAAAATGCCATTGGAACGCCTGGTTACGATTCCTATATTCCTTTCGAGAAAGGATTTATAGCCGAAATACTAAGAGAGAATGGCTACAACACCTATGCGCTTGGCAAGTGGCACATTACACCCGTAGCAGATTTAAGTCCTGCCGGGCCATACAACCGCTGGCCAACAGGCAGAGGCTTCGACCATTTCTACGGTTACCCTTACCGTGGCAGCTCAGACCAGTACCATTCCCAGATATGGGAAGACACCAGAAGGGTATATCAGGATAATAATGGTAAACACTTTACTACCTTGTTGGCAGATAAGGCTATTTCTTACATCAATGAGCAAAAATCGTCCGACCCTTCCAAACCGTTGTTCCTTTACTTTGCTACAGGAGCCGGGCATGCCCCGCATCAGGTAGACAAAGCATGGTCAGATAAATACAAGGGCAAGTTTGATAAGGGCTGGGACAAATACAAAGAGGAAGTACTGGCAAGGCAGATCAAAGAAGGTATAGTTCCTAAAAACACCGTTCTGCCACAACGCAACCCCGGAATAAAGCAATGGGACTCTTTATCTGTAGCAGAAAGAAAATTATATGCCCGCTTTATGGAAGTATATGCAGGCTTTTTATCACATACCGACTATGAGATTGGACGTATTATTAATCAGCTTAAAAAAATAGGCCAGTTAGATAATACGCTTATCATAGTTTCTGTAGGAGATAATGGCGCAAGCAAAGAAGGCACTTTTGTAGGTTTTGTAAATAGTTACGATCCTGCTTTAACAGAGCAGCAACGCTTGGAACAAAATATAAAAGACCAGGAACTAATAGGCACAGAACTTGCAAAAGCAAACTACCCGCTAGGCTGGGCTGCCGCAACCAACGTGCCTTTCCGCCAATGGAAAACAGATGCTAACACCGAGGGTGGAACCCGCAATCCGCTAATTATTTCTTATCCTAACAAAATAAAAGATAAGGGAGGCATACGCAACCAATACAGCCATATTATAGATATACTGCCTACTACTATTGAACTGGCAGGCTTACAACTGCCGAAGTCCATTAACGGCATAAAACAAGATTCTTTGGAAGGAGTTAGTCTGGGCTATACCATTAACGAACCTAAGGCGGCATCGCGCCATACCGTTCAGTATTACGAGGTATTGGGAACCCGTTCCATTTACAAAGACGGATGGAAGGCAGGAGTGCTACACAAGCGCGGCGAGGACTTTAGCAAAGACGTATGGGAGCTTTATAATTTGAACGATGATTTTAACGAGCGTTTTAACCTGGCAGAGAAGAACCCTGCAAAGCTGAAAGAGCTACAGGCCTTGTTCGATAGCGAAGCCGCCAAATACAACATCTATCCCCTAAAGGATGGCACAGGCCCTATCCTTACAGTAGGCCCTAGTATATTCGATGGCAGAGAACAGGTAATTCTTTATCCGGGACTTTCTACTATAGTAGAACTGGCGGCTCCTAAACTTACTAACCGCTCTTTTTCTATAACGGCAGATATAGACGTTCTAGCCAAAGGAGTTGAGGGAGTATTGTTCTCTACAGGAGGCTCGGCCAGCGGCATCAGCTTCTTTATTCAGAATAGCAAACCAACGTTTGTATACAATACTGGAATAGAGAAATATACCATTACTTCCTCCCAACCCATTCCGGCAGGAAAGTCGCTGGTTAAGTTCGATTTTAACTATACCAGCGCAGAACCCAGCGGTTCAGGAATAGGTACGCTGTATATTAACAATACCAAAGTTGGAGAAGCTAAAGTAAACAGAACTGTAACAAGCCTGTTTGCACACGAAGGCTTGAACCTTGGGTTCGACGACCTAACTACGGTGGCAGATACCTATAAGGCCCCATTTGCGTTCAATGGAACTCTGAATAAAGTAATTCTTGATTTGAAGTAGTAGAATAGTTTGGTTTTTTATAGTTGATGATAAAGGAATACGTTTGTATTCCTTTATTTATTATATTCGGTCAGTATTGAGATTATTGTTATGAAATTAGTTGTTATTCTTCTTTATATCCTTAGTTTTTTCTTTGCAAATAATCTTATTGCACAGCAAAACGCCCGCCCTAATATTGTTATTATTCTTACAGACGATCTTGGCTTCTCTGATATAGGCTGCTTTGGTTCCGAAATAAGCACCCCTAACCTGGATAAACTGGCAAAAAAAGGAGTAACTATGACCAATTTCTACAACTGCGCTAGGTGCTGCCCTTCCAGGGCATCGTTGCTTACAGGTTTATACCCTCACCAGGCGGGTGTGGGCGATATGACAGACAATAAAGGTTACCCGCCTTATCAGGGCTATTTAAATAGTAATTGTATAACAATAGCACAAGCCCTTAAACAGGCCGGTTACTACACCATTACCTCGGGCAAATGGCATGTAGGTATGGATTCATCAGCATGGGCATGCAAGCGTGGCTTTGATAAGTCTTTTACCATGATGAACAATGGAAGCAGCTACTACACCAATGAACCTTTGTACAACGATGGGAAAACCATCACTTTTATGAAGGACTGCAAAGAAATTAAAAGAGAAGATACTACTTACTATCTTACCAAATACATTACCGATTTTGCAGTAAAGGCTATTGAAGAACAGAAAAGCAGTGGCAAGCCTTTTTTTCTGTACGTTACCTATACCGCTCCCCACTGGCCTTTGCAAGCCATGCAAGAAGATATAAAAAAATACAAGGGAAAATATAGAAAAGGATGGGATGCCATTAGAGAAGAGAGATATAAAAAACAGATCGCTAATGGTATTATCAAACCGACATGGAAACTATCTGCCAGGTATGAGAAAGTCTTAAATTGGCAATCGCTATCAGAAACTGAAAAAGAAAACTGGGATGCCAGAATGGCTATTTATGCCGCTATGGTAGACCGCATGGACAAGGGGGTAGGAGAGATAGTGGAAGCTCTAAAAAAAACCGGTAAAGAAGAAAATACCATTATACTATTTCTGTCTGATAATGGCGGAAGCGCCGATGAAGTACAAAAGCTTAAAACTGTTATTAAGAAAAATGGGCAGCCGGGCTCTGCCGCCAGCATAGACAGCTACGACCCCAGTTGGGGAAATGTAAGCAATACGCCCTTCAGGCTTTTTAAAAAGAATATGCACGAAGGCGGTATCTCTACTCCCTTTATTGCATACTATCCCGGCTTTGCTAAAGCGGGAACTATTAATAACTCTACGGCGCACATAATAGACATTATGCCCACCTGCCTGGAATTGGCAGGGGCAAAATACCCTGTTTACTACAATGAAAATAAATTAACTCCTTTAGAGGGAATAAGCCTGGCAGGTATTATTAAAAGTGGCGCAGGCATAGGCAACGATACCTTGTATTGGGAGCACGAAGGGAACAAGGCGATACGAGCAGGCAAGTGGAAGCTGGTATACGAGGCAGAATATGGTAATTGGGAACTGTACGATATGGAAAAAGACAGAACAGAAACTACTAACCTTTCTGCATCTTATCCGGCCCTGGTAACGAAATTACTAAATGCCTACCAAAAGTGGGAGAAAAAAGTAGGTGTAGTAGATTGGGCCAAAATTAAGTAATTTTATATATAAGGTTTACCACTATGCACCAATATGAAAAGCAATAGTTTTCTATTTCTTCTTATAGTCTTGTTTCTAATAGCATGTCATAGGTATACTCCATCAGTCAGCAATAAGAGTAATCCCGCTCCTCCTATTAATCAATCCAAAAGGCAAGATCGTACAGAGGCGGCTAACTATGCGCTGGATAATATCAGCATAGATACTAAAATCGGCCAAATGATTATGGTTGGAATTAACGACAGGAAATCGCTTGATCCTAATGATAGCCTAAGAAAAGAATTATCTGCTGGCAAAATGGGAGGAATTATTTTATTTGAGAAGAATATAGCTAAAGACAGTTCTGCGAAGAAAATAAAAAAGCTAATTGAAGACCTTAAATCAGAAACGGCTATACCTCTCTTTGTCGGTATAGATGAGGAAGGAGGCAAGGTGCATCGTTTAAAAGAAAAGTATGGTTTTGTGCCTATGCCCTCAGCATTTTACTTAGGCAACCTTCCTGCTACAGATTCTACTTACTATTACGCAAAACAATTAGCCAGCGAATTATCTGATCTTGGTTTTAACTTAAATTTTGCTCCGGTAGTAGATGTAGACCTGAACCCTGATAATGCAATAATAAGCAAAGTCGGAAGAAGCTATTCCTGCGATCCGGCAATAGTTACAGACCAGGCGTTGACCTTCATAAAAGCGCATCATTCCAAAAATGTAAAAACCACATTAAAACATTTCCCCGGACATGGAAGCTCCTCAACCGATACCCATAAAGGTTTAGTTGATGTAACTAAGCAGTGGCAGTTTAAAGAATTGATTCCTTATAAAAGAATAATTCAATTTGAAGAGTGTGATGCCATAGTATCCTGCCATGTTATCAATTGTCATCTGGATACAAATTGTGTTCCCTCTACTTTATCAAGGGTTATAACCACAGAACTATTAAGAGACTTGCTTGGCTTTAACGGCGTAGTTTTTTCTGATGATATGCAAATGTATGCCATAAGCAAAAACTATGGTTTGGAACAATCCATTAAAATGGCAATCAATGCCGGAGTTGATGTGTTAGTGTTTGGGAATAATGTAAATGCTTCAGATCGGATTACGGCTACAGAAATTCATAACATAATAATGAGGCTTGTACAAAACAACGAAATAACTACTAGTAAAATTAATGAATCCTATCTTAGAATATTGGCATTGAAAAAGAAAAAGTATTAGGAAAGTTTATTTATTTTTTATTCAGCAGTTCTTATTTCTTATTATCGCCTTCCCAGTTGAATACTCTATAAAGGGAGAGCCAGTTTGTAAAAAAGCATTTCACTGGAAAGCTAAAGAAGGTATTTCAAGTAGTGAAATACAGGAACGATTAAAAGGTCTTGGCTTTTACGTGTCAAGGCTGACCTTAACGGACATGCTTAGAAATCCCTTATAAGTGCAATGAAGTTGCTTGCAGATGCAATAGAAGTGCAATTAAAATGCATGAGAAATTCTCTACGTTTCTTTCCTAATTATGAAATAAACAAACAGTTTGTTGAGCCTTTAAAAGAGCAATTCTATTATGTCCATGAATTTGTAACCTCAGCGGTGAAGAGAGAAAGCTTCTCAAACAGCAATATGCTGAGCTGTTAAAGAAGATGGAAACCTTAGAAGAGAGATTTGCATTAGTAGAAATATCAAAAGAGATTTTTGATAAAGTATCCTTAAAATTTAAAGAAGAGACGAAACCGATAAAAGAAAAGCTCAATACCCTCTGAAATTATCGAACCCGGATAAGATGATTGATAATTTCTTTAGAGTATCTTCTAACTTAAAGAAAGAGTGGGAGTTAAAGGATAGTTTAAATAAGCAGAAGTTTCAAAATCTCATTTTCCCTGACGGAGTGGTCTATGTAGTGGAAAATGACCAATATCGAACCAAGACAGTGAATGACTTAATCAAATTAAGTCATTCTTTTACAGATCATTTTGAAAACAAAAAGACCGGCATAATCAAGAATTTATCCGATTATGCCGGCTCTGTACCCAGGGCCGGACTCGAACCGGCATGTCCTTGCGAACACAGGTGTTTGAGACCAGCGCGTCTACCGATTCCGCCACCTGGGCAATTAAAAAGTCTGCAAAGCTATTCATTCTTATTGTTACAAACAAATTGGACAAGAACTATTAAACCCTATATTTAAGTTAAAGTAATGTTATGTCTGGATG
>FTLB01823481.1_pt1 | contig 39230 bp, 25 predicted proteins | sample 1658291 | NCBI WGS metagenome assembly FTLB01 (sample SAMEA3914812, study PRJEB12502) | metagenome | biome: forest; material: soil | place: Canada | collected 2011-07-07 | depth 0.1 m
TTGGAATTCTGATGCGTACAAGGAAGGTGTCAGGAGGAGGAGTCAAGTATCCCAGGGCGATACGTAGCTCCGTGTCTTGACTGATGAGCCACATTTGCGGCACGTTTCAAAGCTCATCGGTGTACGGTCTCCTGCAAAGAATGGTTAGGGGGGTAGTTGCCAGGCGCACAACATCAAAATGATTCAATTTCGCGACAAAGTAACCACTGTTCAGCGTAACCAGTCTATACGAACCCAAAGGTAGCATATTTGACGTTTATCAAGAAACCTTGGATTGATCCAGAGACAGGATTTAGACAGTTCCATGTACGACAGATACAGATACAAACACAGATAAAATAAAAATCTCCAGAGCTTACATGCGTACAAAGGCGTCCTACCAATTGAGCCGGTGGAGTTATTATAAAAACAGCCAGTGCCTGGAATTTAATAATTTTTTGGTGGATGTCTGGCATTAGGTACAGAGAGGTTGGCGGCATTGAAAAGTGGTTTTGTTATGGAAACTAAGAGCATCGCTGCGGGAAGCTCCCAGCGCCCAAGCAAATTGCCGAGGATTATCCAGCAGGCTAGCTAGGGGCTTGCAAGATATCCTGAGAGAAAGGGGGGGCAACACCCTCGAATCTTGGAAGACCAAGATTCAATTATCTAGACCCTGAACGTACTGCTCGACCCCCCATAAACACTGTGGCTATATATCTTGATCTTCTACCTAACCATCCTTCTGGGAGCCCCTGATAATACTCAGGTAGATTCCTCATACCCTATAGTTCCCGAGTGTTGAGACTGTATATATCAAAGCAAATTAGATTAACAGAGCAAGAAATCGAAGAAATAACTTAAGTCAATTTGAGATCCATACCATCTACAATCCATAGAAGTTCAATTGTCTCTCACGATCACTACGAGCCCCCCTAGACCCAGCTCCCGCCAGTGTCTACATGAAAAGTATACCAACGATTCCAACCACCAAAGCCGCTATAGAGGCTGATGGCGCGACGAGAGCGCCAGCGCTCTTTCCCGGGCTCGTATTCTGCGGCGGCGAAGCGGTCGACTGGGATCCGCCAGTTGTCGCAGCTGGGCTTCCAGTCCCACCGCCACTGCCAGAGCCGGGGGTGGCGGCCGGCCCGGAGCCGCCAACGCCGTTTGCGGTGATGGTTTGCCCGGCGGTGAAGGGACCCGGGACCAGTGTGAATACATCGCATGCGTCACTCTTTAGGCTGGAGAGCTCCGACCAAGACGAATCGCTAGGGCAGTACGTATTGTAGCAGCTGGAAATTGGGGTCAGTGCTCGTGGTAAAAAGTTTGGTGCGGGCCGGTCTTTGGGTCGAGGTGGACAAGAAGAAAGACTGAGAGAAAATGAAACACCAGGCTTGACTTACGTATAACTCCAGGCCCTAGTGTTGCACCCGCATTGAGCAAAGGGCGTGCCGGTGAGGCTCGTGCATTCCGATGTGATGATGTTTTCAACACAGTTCTCGTAGCTTCTATTCTCCGCTCACCCGGTCAGAGTACTATACCACAATGGTACCAAGATGAATTCTTTGTGGAAGGAAGGCCGTACATTGATTGATCAGAGCCGTAGTCACATCCAGTTGGACTACTGAAAGGTACCCAAGAGGGGCTGCCACTGGCACCATCGCTCTGTCGAGGAAGAAGGGCTGCAACAGGAGTGATATTTGCAGCAGCCTGGTGGATTATCACGGCCATGACCGTAACCATGCCAATAGCGTGTCGAAAAGTCATCGTGATAATGTCCTAGAGGTGAGAAGGGAAAAAGGCTTCTTCAGTAACGTCAATGAGTTCGGCGGCAAGACAGAAGAGACAGTCTGATGGCAGGAAACCAGAGTGCGATGAAAATATTAAAAAGGGGTGCCTGCGAGCTAAATACCTATCTAAGGATTGAGTGGCGTCCGGCAAGGGGGCTTCAGCTGGTTACGAGATTAATGTGCCGCCATGTCCGTTTCATGGGTGTTCCGACGAATTAAACCTGAGGTCCTCAAGAACTTATCTACAGGCTACACGTCCCCGACTGGAATGGCCAATGGCACATTCGCTTCGAGCACGCATTTCCGACAGTTGGAACATCCGAAATATCGGGCGTGGCTGGCAGGAGCTCGGACAGCCGTGCGGCTGACTTGGCAAGCTACTGCAGCTCTCCTCGGGAAGAAAAGCTTAGCGCGGGAAGTGGCCAATCCGCAGCTTAGGCCGGGAGCCCAGGATTGGTGCGATAGTAAATGTTTCCAATGGCAGAGTGTTGACGTCCCCCTGTTCCAAGACTTCTCCGAAACTTCGCATTGCTGCCCCATGAAGCTCGAATCCCGACTGATAACAAGCTCCTGCAGGTCACAGGCGTATTCTTCGCTCTGGATACCCTAGATAATGAGAAAATTAACCCTGGGGTTACCCGGAAATGCGGCACTAATCTCTTGCAGTTCAAACTGTGCATATTGTTTAACAATTACTCTGCTTGCCCTTCTTTAGATCGAGTTAGCACTGGCGTTTTTTTACGGGCGCTGCCTATTTCATGTTCACCGCCTAGCAATCTTCTGCGGGCGCGCTTACGATGTGTTTGAGACTATTGACCCTACAAAGGATCTCTTCACTGCAACTGTGATGATCTCTGAGGTCAAATCGGAGATTTATAGCGCGGACCACAATTACGTTTGTACTTACGTTCCATGTAAAACTGAACTTAGTCAGTTTAAGAAGAGTAGACACGCACCTGGCTCTTTACAACATTATAAGTTTAGTTTGGTATATATTAACGTTATACATTGAGGATAAACAGTCTAAAATCTATGCGCTGTCATACGCACAAGACCGGCCGTACCACTATAATACACTATATAGATCTCTGAAACAGGCCTTGCGCTGCACTAGTTAAACGCCAACGCGAGTCATAATTCTCGAAGAAACCAGGATGTACCACTGCCCGTTACTATAAGTACAAAATTAGGACTGTCAAAGTACAACGGGCACCCATCCATCTCGAATGGAACGACCCCGATATATGCCGAATTTACTGCAATTTAACCATTACTTTCTCTAATAGAAGTAAAGTCAGGAGACGGGACATGTGCCTCGAGGGTAGTTCCACTTCGCCAGCATGCTCTGGGCCTGCTCTCGCTTGCTGTCCTCAAGGGCAAGCAGGGACACGATTTGCACCGCCACTATGGTACGGAGGGTATCACCACAGAAGGGGCTCGTCTCAGTTAAGTAGGCTGCCGCACGGAGCACTGACGATGCGTGCGATGCAATGGACGACTGCGAGATGTTGACCAGGCTTACCACATCCGCACCAATCAGGGCTGGGGGTTTCGACAACGCCAGAACGAGCAAGACAGAATGGAGGATGATGCTGGCGGCACTGTAAAGCGCAGAGGCATTCGCCGTGAGTGTGTCGCGATGCACAAACATGCATGACGCCGCCCTTGAGAGTGGCGATTCATGCTCAGGGCTATCTGCCTCGGGACAGACGCTGGCCGGGGATGCCCCGGTGTGTTCTTCCTCGAAGTCCCACCACCACCACTGAAGCTGAAGCAGCAAGATATTCACCCTGTCTTCAATGGCGTTTTTCTGATCCGTAGCCAGATCATGAACGCCGCGGATATCGTTTCGAAGCGAGGAGCCAGTCTTGTCGGCGCGAGGAAGTTGAAGCTGAGATGGAAAGGAGAGTAGGACGTCAATCAGTCGATCGAAGGAGATCTTTCGGCTTTGTCTGAAGGGTATCAAACACCACTCGGGCGTGGCGAATCTCGAGGGTCGATTCTGCAGAATTGAGTCAAACGCCTGCGATGCCATGAAGCGAATAGTCAGCCTTAGCCTGCCCAAAGGAGGCGACGAATTCAGTTCTACGAAACTTACCTCCATGGCGCGAACGGACCGCATCATGCCGTGCTCCATCCCAGCAGAACAGTTAAAGGGTCCTCGAGCCTCCAACATCTCTGCGACTGCCCTGTGGTGCAGCGCCCAAGATTCTGAAGCGCCTCGCATAGACTCAAAATACAGAAACATCATGGGTACGCCGATTGTCTTCCCATCTGGCATCGGCTGGGCTACTGTTGCTCCGTCTTCCCGCCTCCCAAGGGTTGCACGGTAGCTCTCCAAGCTGGTGAGGTACCAGCGTACGGCGTCTGCCTCCGCTCGGCGGTCCCGGTGCGCAACCGCGACATACATCAACGCGGCTGCCCGGATGGAATATTTTACGGATGGCACGTCGGTCGTCGACAGCAGGTTGGGGAGATCAAACACCCAAGACCGCGGTCGCAAGGGGTTGTATCCATGGCGCGAGCTGGTGATGAGATCTACAAACCGGGATACGAAGTAATATTCGTTATCAGGTCCAGTCTCCAACAGAGCCGATGGCGGAAACCCTGGGAGCTCAAAGTCGTTCCCACCCCTGCGCAGTGGCGCCGGATTGCTGTCATCAAGCATATGTTCTGCAGCCTCGCTCTCGCAGGTACTATTGCTGGAGTGATTTGGACTACATCCGGAGACGGTCGATGACTCTGGGGAAGCGGTGCACGCTGGCTCGGAGAGACCAGTACTCCCGGCTTGGGCGGTACTTCTTGAACTCCCTTCCCCCTTGGGTGACCTTGCTGACCTGGGTCGTCTGCTAGGGCGAGACGCTTTCTCGGTCATATCGAGGAAAATAGGCCCAAGGATAGGACCCGAACATGGCAAGCCGAACCGAGCGCATTGCTGGCAACATTCCAACCTTCCATCGCACTGGCCTTGATCAGCTATCCTTCCAATAGGTTTGTAATATCTTGTATTTCAACACATGATCGAGAGCCAGACACACCTTAACATGACGTTGTAAGCACTGATTGCAGCCTCTGCTACGGGGCGGCCGGGATCGACGAGGACCTGACATGTTTTCCTACACCTAGGTGGTTCCCTTGAAAGTGTCAAGGAAGTTTCCTGGTCATGCAGGTAGAAATTTTGGGTCCCTGCGGTCTGAAGATAATGTACTTCGTACAGCCCAGATGATTCAGCTGCGGGGTAAGAACCCCGCGTCTCTTAGCTCCTCGACGGTGTAAAACGCCACCACTCTAGCTTGCTACCGCTAATTCAGGAGGAATCCCAACATGCATTAGCAGGCCCACAAGCCCCCTAGAGCCCTAGAGCCCCCATCTCACTTCCTAACTTCTGTCATGCGCTCTGCACAATTCTGATCTGCCTGGAGAACCGTACTAATCTGTCCTCTCAACCAATCGTCAATGAGCCTCTGAATCTCGTCATTATTTTTCTCCAAGGCCATGAGATGACCATTGCCGTAGATTCCTCGGTCAGCAAGATAGATGTGCTCTGTCGGCACCCCAGCATCTCGCAGAAACTCGACCGTTAAAGCATCGACTGCCTTGTGATAGGATGCCTCGGCCGTTGTAACTACGATCGGGACATGAGCCAGATTCTGTAGCCGGCGAGCGGGGGAGAGTTGACGAGGTCTGTCGCGCGGTAGCTTCTCGGTTTCCACAAGGCTACTACCTGGCAGTACGCAGTGCTCTTCCGTGGTAAAAGGTAGAACCTGCGCGTCGGGGGGGAGCGGCGGGTCGTAGTGCAAGGGCAAAGTAGTGATGCCGAATGGATGAATCACCTTCCCCAAGAGCTCGGGGCGTGTCGAAAATGGAGGGCTATTTGGATATAGGTACGGCGGACCGTGCGGCTCCAGGGCCACGATACCGCACACCTGATCGGGACACTCGTCGGCTGCGTGCCAGCCCATAGGACCGGATTGCGAGTGTGTTACCAGGAATGCCGGCCCCGTTCGTTGGAATAGCGCCTTGGCTGCAGCACGGAAGAGTTTCTCGGCAACTTTGTAGTTGACGATATGGCCTACCTGGCTGGCGTAGAAGGCATCAAAAATAGGATCGCCTCGCTTGCCAGAACCGGGCCATTGCGTGTGTAAGGCCGCCCATGGCGTGGACTCTGGGCTCGGCGCGGTGAAGAAGCTCTCCATTGCTTCGACAGTGTAGTGTGAGAGGTCGCCTATGTCGTCGGCATGGTACCGAGAACGACCGACGCCAGGCTGGTCTACAACATAACATTCCCACCCCGCTGCGGCCTGTAGCACGGCAAGTCCGGGGCGCCCATCGGGGGTAACTTCGAAATGTGTCCCCGTCTGCGCCGCCCCATGGATGAAAATAATAGCAGGCTGGCCCGAGATTCTGTTGCCATAACGGCGTACACACATCTGCCCCGTCATGTGTGTCCCTCGGTCATCATGCATATACTTCCCGCCGACATAAAACACCATAGGGGCGGTGTTGTTCCACATTCCCCTACCGTTCGCCATTCTTTATGAAACTGGAGTAGATGTGCGTATCACGGCGTAGAGATTCCCATGCTCCTGAACCTGAGCCAGTTGGTCAGCACGGAGGAAAGCTCTTAATATATAGTGGAATCGATCTCCGCTACAATCAATCATATGGTTACACATGTTAATATACCAAGGAATAGTTTCCGCCCTGAATCAAGCAACCGCGAAACGCAGGAGACCCATGAAATCAGTGGTGAGCTAAGAACAGAATGCCACCTGATGCTCTGACACTACCGTACGTGCTCAGTATTATTGGCGTCAATCAGCCCGCCGACCAGAGCAATGGCAATGTGTCTTAGCGATGAGAATCGACCCCTTTTCCACTAAACCTACTCAAGTAACTTTCCCGAGAGCTTGAGTGTGGACCCCAAATTCGGCTTCTGTTACTTTTAGAGCCTGTATCGCTAAATCTTCCGTGCGTTGCTTTCAAGGTTCTGAAACAGTGGAGGACGAGAGCAACGAACCCCGCTGCCCTTGTAATGAGACTGCTAAATCTTGCATCTTGCATCGATTGGAAGCCCCTAAAGCGAGATAAACATCTCTGGCATTCGGCAATGGATGGTAGGCATGGGTGCAAGTGTTCTATGAGCAGTAGCACCTGAACCGCTAGTAAATTTCTTGAAACCTCGAAAATATCGTTTCATAACTAAAATAAGGTAATCACTGGACTATGATTCTGTGGCCAGTTGCTTTGTTCCGGTTCTGCAAGGTGGAAATTCTGCCGTCAACACGGCTGAATTACCAGTTTGTCCTATAGAATGTAGAAAAAGGCCGGGTGATAGTCATATACTTCTTCCAGCGTCTTGTGTGCTTCTGGATGAACCGTCCCGGCATCGCGATGGCGCTGGGCCTCCTCTGACTTGATGCGGTTCAGACGACGCATCCAGAACCAGTTAGCAATGGCAGCGGAGAGCGCTACGAGCTGAAAGCTGAGAACGATGGCGTGTCCCTGGATGTATTGCGGCGGATCGGTATATATATGCGAAGCGAGGATGGCGAAGCATTGGCCAACCACCTCGGCAATACCCCAGGTGACAGCACGCTTGGTAAAGCCGCCAACATTTATATTGCTCCACGCACCCAGCATGGTAACAGAAGGAAATATACCACTCGTTATCAGGCAGGTGCCGAAGATCTTGACCTTGACGTTGTGCGATGTCATAAGTATGATATATCCTATGCAGCACAGAGATAGGCAGAGCATAAGGAAAGGCCCCTTGACATTCAGGCGGTCTGACGTGACATTAATCACGATCAGGGCAACAAATGCGCATGCATACGGGATGATGGAGAATAGCTGCGTCGTTACTGGTCGGAAGAGCGAAAAGTTAGACTCCGTTGGGAAACTCGTAATTACACACGTACAGGAACAGGGGGAGGATGTGTACCGGGTGAAAAGCCAAACTGTTGGATAAAAGATGGCAGAAAGGCACTGACAGATGCCAGTCCGATCGCAATTCCCGCATTCATCAACGAGAATAATGTTGTCTTCGGATCTTTGATTGCGGCAATGAACTGATTCCGTTGGAAGCCAGCTCCCTCGAAATTGTACGCTACCTTCGTGTTAGCGACATCATGGACCCAATTCAATATCAGATCGTCTCAAAAAGCTGGTTGTACGAACTCTTCAGCCTGGAGATGGCAAGCTCGATTTCCTCCGTGGAAAAGATCCAATGTTTCTTGTCTTTGATCTGATCCGGAGGGAGCGGCAAGAAGACCCAGGCGGCAATTCCCACAACCATCCCGGCACATCCTTCGATGATGAACAGCCACTGCCAGTCTCGCTTTCCTAAGGCACCGTCGAGATTCATCTGGATCGCATATGCAATGAGACCACTGAAGCCGCCAGCAATAGTCGCAGCCGAGTAGAAGATACCGGTACGGGTTGCCAGCTCGTTCCGCTTGTACCACAGGCTCGTGTAAAGGGTGAGGGCCTGAAGGAACGTCGAGACGAAGCCAAAAAGGATACGTAAAGCAAGGATGGACGCGGAATTTGTAGCGGCCGCCATGCAGCAGGACAAAGTGGCAAAGAGAATCACACAGCCGCCGATCTGGCGATGTGCCTTGAAGAAGCGGATGGAAAGATTCGCTGGGATAATACAGATGACATAACCCACGTCTAAAGAGGTCAGAAAATTTAGTTACATTTGGTTGTTACAAGCAGTTTCTTGCCGCCAACGCCCGTCAAAGGCAGGTGAAGGGAGACTGACAGTAGAGTGAGACAGCGTTATAGAAGTCATTATCAGACATATGGAGATCCTTCTGAAACCCCATTACTCTAGCATTCGCGATGTTTCCTCGGTCCTAACCAAAGTGACAAGCTGGTCAGATTTTATCAGGGTAAGATAAGAGTGTTCTCTGACGAAGACATTTGGTAGACCTACCCATTGATTTACGAGGAACACCAAGGAAGTCAGTCCCACGATCAAGACATCTAGCTTCCGGAGGAGCCTTTTCTCCAGAGCCGCCTGCGCAGGAGTTACGACAGGATCATCGGGAGAGAAACTTGATTCGTGATGTTCGATCATTTCGATGTTCTTCTTCGAGGATTGGTCCATCTCGCCTGTCATTGTAAACAGCGGCCGTTGTCAAAGGTGAGAACTAGATTGGTCGATCGAGGCGATGGTTAATCTCTGGTGGAACGTCAGCAATCTGGGATTAAGGCAGGAAGAGATGATGTGGGTTAATATACTCCGGAGAGCTGCTCAGTAACACCAGGCAGGTGTTCACCCCTTGCTGAATCACAATCCGTGCCACGAAAATAAAGCGTTGCTGTTAGGATTACTTCTGCGATCGGCGCAGAATCATCCCTCCAGAGTTGGGTCATACCAGAATGCGGGGGAAATGGATAGACTGGTAAGTCAACTACGCTGCAGCTGAGGACGCATCTAGAGCTTGTTGAGGTCCAAGTCATATTACCGGTAGAACATCTGGGGCCCCACGGGGCTGTACCTTGTCCTGTCCGGCCACCTGATAGCCGCAGTCTTATTTCATTGCCGCTAGATATCAAATCATGGACCCCATTTCGGATCTTTTCAGGTGCGGGAACCCGGCGACAAGAACACGAGTGCGAGTGCTCGTGAATATTCCCGTTGTTGATTTAGCAGCATGGGGGGGGGCCAAAGGAGGCGGCCTGGGGCCCGGGAAGGCTAATCATTTTCGAAGCTCTGCTTAAACCAAAAGAGGAAATTTCCGCGACACATGCAGATGTAGACCACACTAGGGTCTCTACACTGATTTGGGGCAGCAAATGACACCGGGCACTGCTGCCGAAGTGCGCTCTTTTCCGAGCTTGGAAATTATTGAGAGGCTTGCAGTACGCCTCGCTATCCCCCTCTCTAGCCTCTTCATGACAATGCAACCGACATGCGTAGCACGCCAAATTAGGCTCTTCGCTAGAATATTTCAAGGATTAGTAGGAATCATCTCTTAATCGGTCGCCAGGTGTAACATACACAAAGAGGGGAAAGGAGCCTGATCAAATTACTGTTAAATAATTTACTTTTACTGACCCCGGCATCATTTGTTGAAACCAAGGTCTTATGGCTCAGGCTTCCATTTGTCATGTGGCGAGTTGTATCTATATAAGGGCTGTTCTCAAACTCTCAGGAGCATGTTAATATGACAAGCAACTATATTCATACATTCTCAAGTACATTACACGCTGCTCATTTCCATATCATTTTCACCAAAATACTTAGCATCATCAACTCGACCAGCAACGTCATCCACGTTTTTAGTCCAGGAGCAATACTCGTCCCCAGGTATATCATCTCTCTGGAGAATCGCAGCCCGTTAACCTGGCTGACCGTGGCCGGTAGGAAATTGCCAAGATGCCGAGCGCTCTCGTCATGCGTCCGCCGGAGACGTTCCGGGACCAGGATAGTGAGCTCGCCATGCGAATCAAGGAGGACTTTACCGTCGCCGCCGTCGGGGATCTAATCCAGATGGTGCCTTTCTCAAACCGGGATGACCCCGATATACAAGCCTTGATGGAGTTGATGCAGAGCGCCGACCTCACGCTGGCTAACAACGAGAATACCGTTGTGGATCGGCTGACTTTCCGTGGCCCTATCTCGCACATGGAGGCACCAGCGTCGGTAGCGGATGATTGGGCCAATATGGGTATTGACATGGTTACCAAGGCCAACAACCATACGTGGGACTGTGGCGAGGCAGGCCTGCTTCAGAACTTGCAGCAGCTACATCGCGTGGGTATTGACTTTGTCGGTACCGACTATAACATTACCGAGGCACGACTGGCGCGCTTCCGATCTACTCCAAAGGGAACGGTAGGGTTTATTGGAGCCTACACCCAAGTCAGCGACTATTCCCAGCTGTTCGGACTCCCCGGAGGCGAACCTATTATTGTCACATCGCAGCAGCTGCTGCAGCTGCGCGGAATGCGTAGCTCCATCCTTGCTAGGCGTAGTGAGGTGCCCGTCCCGATTGGACTGCCTAAAGACGATCCGGAAACCAGTGTCTTAGTTTTCGGGCGGATCTTTAAGCTGGCCGGAGAAGGCGATGAAGCTGACGGGGAGCTTGCGTCGATCAAGAAGCGCATGGATCACCATAACAACTCCAAGGGACATGTTACCTTTAAAAACAACACCCTGGAACTGAAGGTCTATCACGGGGTGACAGCCGGTCAGATGGCTCAGCTGCGTGCCATTGCTGGTGTCCCCGAAGCGAGTGAGGAAGAGCCGGACACCAGCGTACTCGATGCATTCGGCGTGCACTTCAAGGTCGCTGAGGGTCCGGGCGAGTACAGCTACACGATGGACACCCAGGAGTTGCGTGATGTTCTCCGCGAGATGCGGACGGCAAAACAGTTTTCTGACTTCGCCGCCCTCACGGTTCACTGGCATCAGAACCGCTTCGCTTTCCAGCACTACTCGTTCGACCACTACCCTGCGGATTACCAGATTGTGCTTGCCCATGCGGCTATTGACCAAGGCGCAGACCTGTTCTTCGCGCATGGCGTGCATACACTAAAAGGGATCGAGATCTATCGCGGTAAGCCCATCTTCTATGGTTTGTCCAACTTCGTCTTCCAGCACCAACTCTTCCGGTCCTGGCGGGACGATGCAGGAGGGAAGGGCCCTGCGCCAATTGATGGCCAGCTGGCTGGTGACGGCGAGTCTAACGAGGCTCGCTGGGAATGGCTCAATAAGCCTCAGAACTGCGAGGCGCTCTTGGCGGTCAGTCACTACCAACGGGGGCGGCTCGCCCGCGTGCTTCTCTACCCTGCCGATCTTGGGAGAACGCCCCGACCAGGTGTAGACGTAGGTACGCCACGCCGGCCGACCCCAGAGGTTGCCTTAGACATCCTAGAACGGGTGGCGGAGTACTCTAAACCATTTGGGACGGTAATAACCATTGAAAATGGAGTGGGAATAGTTCAAATTCAATCGTGCTAGACGGCCGTGTGTCGGCTCGATCATGGAAGGATTCTTTCTTAATGGTCTCTTCCCCCTGTAATTTATAAAGTCGATTAATAGGATCAATTAGACCTTAGAGCTCTGAACCTAGCAGGAAGACTGGTTGTAAAAGAAAGCAGCCTCCCTCGTACTCTCTGAGCAATAGACACCAGGTAAAATATTTCGAAGGTATACGAAGTAGACTTGTAGATGCCTGCCAACTCTCCTACCTTGATACAAAATTATGAACACCATAGGACCATCCGCATATCGATATTCTTTGTATATTATCTAATCGTCATTGGAAATTAATGCGGGCCAAATTTAGCGTAAAACTACCCAACTCTGCTTGACATACCGTCGAAATTTCAATCCCGGGTCAACTTTCTCCAGGTCTCGCGCCCTTGGTATCTAGGCCTAGGGTTTCCAACCCTTTGCTTCATCCGGGTAACGCGTGCTTACAAAGTAGCAAACCAATTCCCTCACTAATATGACCACGCAAATTTAACCAGTTTAAAACCGACGGGCTACGATGAGTAGTGTTAAGTCGGTGAGCTGCTGAATATACTATGCGATGGAGGGGATAGCGATTGTGGAAGAATCAAGATGCCCGTTCCAAGACCAACATTCTCCTGCGCCATCATTGTTGGCATCTGAGGGTTAGGGTTACGCTGCACTACCCCGACGGGCTTCAGAGATTAGACGAGATAGACGAGACGGTGCTTATATAGACTGGGTCAAAGAAGAGACTAACCAGATTAATGCTCAAGTAGCTTAAGAGAGCAAAAATGGCCGATTAAATACTGGTGGTATGGGAAAGCGCTGCAAGAATGTAGAGTAAGATATTGTCGGAGCCACCAGGCGGTGGATTTACGGACCTCCGAGAGCCACAGAGTGGATACAGTGGCAGTGCGTCGATACTGTCGCGGTTCACCCTAGCCACTTCCATTGCCTGGAACGCCTAAAGTACTTTGGGATAAGAGGTAAGGCGTGATAAGGCAAGATACCTCAGAGAGAGCTTGGGTCGGTGATCTCCAGGAACAAATGGGACTTAGGCTTAGCTCAAGAAGAAGAGAGCTGCATTATAGTTCAACCATAATACTAGGCAATAGGTTTCATTGAAGAATCACCAAGTCACTAAAACTCAAAAAAAATAACATCACTTAATGTACCACGATGATACCAAGAATAACCAAAACAAATCCCGGGTTGTAATTGAGTCGGCAAGACGCGACGCGCTGATGGTCCGGCAGCGGGAGCGCTATACCTACTGTAACATAGTAGTAATTGGGCCAGGCCAGTACGCTCCCCCTTTTTTGTGGGTTGTTGCTGGCCTGGAAACGCTAATGTTGCCACAAGAACGCCAGCAGCCACTAGTTCCCAGCTCCCGGCCTTCTAGGCTGACTATTTCAGTATCGCTTGAAAGTTAGCTCGAGGACGGCGTGATCGAACGAGCATCGCAATTTAAAAAAATTACTGCTAGTAGGGTCTTGGCTTCAGCTGATCTGCGCCTCACGATCATATTTGGCCTTGGAACAGCTTGCCATTGCTGTCAATCATTTCGTACATATGGCTTGAACGAGCCGACAGGCTCGTAATCATTGCAATCGCCATTCTTTTTTCTTTGCCTCACCAAAATACAATGCAGCCCTCGACTGCTTTCTTTGCTGGTCTCGTGCTGGGGTTGACCAGGAGCGTAACGGCAGGCGGTCCATGCTGCCGCGCAAACGACTGTGACAAAGCTGTTAGGTCCGCCACCAATGGCAAGCAAGATTGCTCGTCGGCTCTGGTTGTAACGCTGCATCCGACTACGTAAGTTAAAGCAAGCCTAGAGGGCCAAGTTTTTCTTCTAACTGACACCGTGATAGGACTGTCACCAGTTGGGGAAGCTCTACTTCCGATGTTTTGGTTACCGATATTGAATTGGTAACCGCATCTACGGAAATCGTAGTGACAACCACGGAACTCGAAACCGACTTTACAACCTTGACCGCACTCACCACTGTATATCAAACCGAAACGATCACAGCAATCCCTACAATTGTCGAGTCTGTCACGTTCGGCACTACCGTCACCGTCTCGTACAGCTACGTTACGCCAACGGCTCTTAAGCGCGAGGCTCTAGCTGAACCTCCCTATGCCTCCGCCTGCGACGACAATGAGTACACCAGAGCATGTGCATGCCTCGGAGTATGGCCGTCTACAGTTACAGAGCCTGCTTCCACTGAGACGATCTGGATAAGCTACACCGCTATACAGACCCTCGAATCTACCATCACCAGCATCGCCGCTACCAAGACTGATACAGACGTGGTTACCGAGACAAGCATCACCACAGTCTTTGAGACCAACGTGGCTACTCAGATTACGACACTGTCAGCGACCTTGACTCTCCCAACCACCGTTACTATTACTGAAGTTTCGACTGCTTTTGCAACACTTCCACCCACCCCACCAACCTGTACGGGGACAGGCTTCATCTTGTCGCCTCAGAATCCTGGCACTTCTATCGCGGGGTGGAAAGTAGGTCTTATTGACTCGATTGGAGTGGGAATTTATGCTAGGTTATTCTCTGGCGGAGGCACTCCATTTAGTGTCGATACCAACGGCGACGTTCAGCAATTTTATCCCGGCTCCGACTTGATGATGGTGGTACCAACCGGCTCCGGGCCTTTTAAATTGTGGTTTTCGTCGGCGGCTGAGAATGTGCACTACAACTACCCGACAACGCCGGTCACATGCACCATTGGCGATGCCCCAGGCTACGTGTTTACCTGCACCCTCGCCGGTTCTACCACTGTTTACAAAACTGCAGTTTGCCAGGACCCCACCTATTATGAGTGGGATGTCTGGCTGTATACGGACTCAGCCCAGCTCGCTTTGAATGGGCAAACGTGCCAGACTGGCCCGATAGACGCGATATGCCCTTAATGCATTTTCTCAGGACCAGGTTGATGTGCATAGAATGAGAATGACAGCAGTATCCTTTCTTTTCGTGCAGCATGGGAGAGAAGCAGCATAACACTCGTTGGAAAAATATGAGGTCTATTACAATCTATTTCTTTAAGTACAGACAAAGAATGTAATTATATTGAGCAATCATTAGATAAATAATACAAGCAATGGTAATCAGTGGTCTGGTGATGTTTCAATTCAACGTACCGTGTACAGAATAGGACGCTGAGTGATTCGACTTGCTCATTTAAAGGCGTTGATCATTTTTTTGTTCATTTATTCACGGGTTTACGTGTCGTGTTAGTATTAGGTAAGAAATGAAGCCTCTTAGGTGCCTTCTGTACGCGCATAAATGCAAACGGAGCAATTCCAGGAGTCTCTCCTCTTCACTCTAGGAAAATATCTAGCACGGTTACGCCGACTGTCAACTCTTATGAGGGCTAGATATAATCATAGATACCGACAAAAAGCAGTCGAATCAGACCTTGATACAGCCATACAAAAATCCTAAAAGTCTCTTAACCATGATTCTGCCCTTTTTCTCGTTAGACTGAAATCTAATGCGATTTTGCTTAAGCCACATATAGCAACAAAGAGCTAGTTACTAAATTAACCTACCTACCGACTCCAATACACCGAGTCCAAGATACGTTCAAGGAATAAGATCGGGAATGTTCGATGGACAGATGGCGCCTTCGGCGCCTTCGTCGAGCTTGTCCAGCGCTACCATCTGCTCTGCGGAGAGTTCGAAGCCATACAAGTCGGCGTTGGTCTTCATTCGACCGAGATCGTCGCTCTTGGGTAGCGGAATCCATCCTTTCTGTAGGGAGTAGCGTAGCAGCACTTGACTGGCACTGACGCCGAGCTCCTTGGCAATAGGAGCTAGCGTGGGGTCGTTTGCCTTTTGGTTCCGCACAATCGGACAGTAGGCCTCGATAACGATGCCGTTATCCGCACAGTATTTGACAAGCGTCTTCTGCTGTGTCCAAGGGTGTAGCTGTTTCGCAGCTTTCATGTTAGCTTGAATATAATCGTCGGAGAAATGAAGAGCAATCAATGCGCGAAGAGCGGAGAAGCAGGAGAGAGCACGGGCAACGTACCTCGATCTGATTTACTGATGGAGGCCAGATTTTGGCGTACGCCTTCATCTCTTCGATATGGTTCGGCCCAAAGTTGCTAACCCCGATGCTCTTGGCCCTGCCCTCGTCCACCAGCCTTTCCAGCACCTGCCAGGCAATCTTTCGTCCAACAGGGCCGGCCTTGGGCTGATGGATTAGAAACAGGTCGACATAGCCGCCCTCGCGCGGGTCGCACTTCTGAACGCTCGCCAATGCGCTCTGGTATGCCTCCTCGGCGGTGCCTCGGGGGAAGAATTTGGTGGTGATGAAGACCTGGTCACGGGCCAGGCCACTCTTCTGTACCGCCTCGCCCACCTCCTTCTCGTTTCCGTAGGCTTGTGCTGTGTCGATATGGCGGTAGCCCACGTCGAGTGCGTTCAGGCATGACTGCACGCACTTGCCCGTAGGAGACGCCCAGACGCCGAATCCCAGCTGGGGAATCTTGATACTGGTATGCTTGAGTGCAAGCGCATCCGACAGAGCGAGGTGCGCCATTTTGGCGAATACCAAGGCGAAATATAAGACTGGGATAACACCTTCGGGATGGGTGGCATGGGGAGTTAGAGTAAGCAGCTATAGTTTGCGCGTACCTAAGGGAGTCGGCAGCGAGCGCAAATCCTCGTGGAATGTGAGGAGGGGCTACGAGGAGGCAGCTAGTGTGGCAACTCGCCAGTCAATTCAGCCCGTAGGTTCTCGGCGATAGCGCGGGGTTGTTCGTCGGATATACTGTTATCGGCGCTTCCCCGGAAGATCGTCGCTCTTTTTCTGTGGGACAAGAGCGTCAGGAGCTACTCGTGACCGGGACAAAGATCCCCGAGCCTAAGGTACCCCCCATCTCCTCCGTATTTTTTTTTAATCGAGGAAGTTCTCTATGAGGACTTCAAAAGCATTATGTGGCGTGAGGATTGTCCAGAGTGTAGAGGCTCGGTCAGCGTAGCGTCGTTTGCTCTGGATCTGACCGTCTAAGGGGTCTGGGAGCATTCGCGGGCTAAGTTACCTGCAAGAAGAAGAATCTTTGTTGCTGCAAAGCCGAGGCGCAGCAGGGCGGAGACGCGCACTATTTTGCGATGACATAATTGCACCCAGGATTCCGAGAGTTCCTGTATTTCCGTCTTCCGTTATCACGGCATTTACAAATCACAGCTCTGAAAATCGGAGCCACTGAGTGCAGCAATGGTAGGGGTACCGGGACGCTCCAAGGGGTGCCATACCTGTAGGAGACGCAAAATAGGGGTGAGTAGATCGATCTTGTATTTGGCGCATTGGGGCAAGATGGCAGCGAGAATATCTGAACCATCCACTGACAAGCTTCTGTGACGATCGCCAATTAGTGTGACAAACGAAAGCCTATGTGTGGTCAGTGTGCGCACTCCGAACTTCAATGCGAGGGTTATGACCAGGCTCGCGTCTTCGTGCACAACAATCAGAAGCAGGGCGTGAGCGGCACATACCAATTCGTGCCAACATCTTATTCGACCAAGCGCAAGTCCCGATTCTCTGGCGAGAAACCAGCAGCCCCATGCATCCCCTCTCTGCCCGTCGTGCTGGAGGCATCGTTGGAGCGCACGGCTGTCAGCGCCAGATATCTCGAAATATACTGGACATCTTTCCTTCCCCACGGACAGGGGTTCAGTCCTCGAGCTGCGCAATACTCTACTACAAGCTGGGTAGGGGTCGTCCAGGATCTCTGTTACCGAAGTGACGTTGTTCGCTTTGCTTTGCTGGCCAATGCACTGGGTCTCGTAGGCCAGCAAAGCGGCCAGGCGTCGGTTATCATGGAAGGGTGGCGTATGTACGGCAAGTCATTGCACACAGTGGCTAATGCGCTTGCCGCGGCACAAGGAGCAGGGACTGAGAACCTATTAGCTGCCTCGGGGCTCTTGGCAGTGTTCGAGGTATGGCCGAAGCGTCTATCTTCTTTCATAATCATCGTACCATCGAAATATCAACTAATCTCGGGCGAAATTCAAGCTTCTTCAAGCTGCAGATGGGCGGCGCACCTGGCTGGCGGCGACTACTTGGCTCAGGCACGCCTCAGGCGAGACGGCGATTATCTTGGCACGGCCACCTGAAAGCTACACTGAGGGGGCTCTGCACCGCCTCTTTGTTGACAGTCGCTTGCATCTAGTAATTTTCCATTCCATCCAAGAGAAGCACTAAGTCTAGTATTGGCTCACCACTTTATCGTATGTAGATATACCCTTGTTTGCAAAGTCGCAAAAGATCTGTCTTTAGCTCCCCAGAGTGGAAGTCGGTCCCATGGTCCACCAGGTCTAAAAGTCCCAAGGACACGTTGCTAGACATACTTGTTGAGATTCCCGCCTTGCTTGAGGACCTCGAGGTTCTTGCAGGTCTCCCTGCTGGGTCAGATAAAAGACTGTGCCTCTACCAACAACTGGAGCAGAGATGCTGGTCTTGCGATGGTCAGCTGCAGACATGGTCAACATCTCATGGGGCTCCCACGCTCGCGCTCGTCGAGAGCATTATTACCATCCAAGAAAGGAACAGAACGTCGCCTTCGTCCGAACAATTTGCCATGGCACATCTCGGAATGATTTATTGGACAACGTGCAATCTGCTCTATCAGATCACTAGCTTTCTGAGGACGGGTAGTCCACAGCAGCTCTTATCACGTATGGATCCTCGAATATACTGTCGTAACATTGGTCTGTTGATACCGTACTTCCAATGTCCAGGTATGGGGTCGTTCTTTCTCAGTATTGTGGGATTCCCGGCGACCGTTGCTGTTAGTTATCTTGCGAGACAGGATGACCCTGGCGAGTTCTCCGATGAGCGACGATTACTCCTCAGGGCATTCCAGGGCAAGCATGGAGGTCAATTGCACAGGTTTCTGGCGACTTGGCCCTGGCAATCGGAGCGCGAGAGAGATATAGTCAACCGCTGGGAATGCGACCCACGTCTCTCGCTGTAGCTTGCGTGCGCATGGAAGCAATCTGATCGCTAAGTTGGTAGCATCTGTGTCTACAAGGATCGATATTCAGGTGAATGTCACATGCGACAAGATTGGCTGCTGCAGTACCACGTCGGGTACGGAGCACTCCGAGTACCTGTGCCAAGGCAAGCAAGGTACGGCATCACTCATTTAGTGGCGGACCCTAGTCCATCGACCACGCTAGTCCGCAAAATGCTTCCTCTTTGGGCTTACGGGAACCAATCAAATGCTGGATATGCCTCTACTTGTCTCCATACATTCAAGTCGTCTGCATTGGAAAGTGAGCGTAAGAAAAACAACTGCTCCACGAAGGCGCTGTTGATCCATATCCGCGGTCAGCTCTCTCACACCAAGAGGAGGCTATGCCAGGCGGCGGAAGGCGGCGGAGGTGCAGTGATGACGTAGAAGGCGAAGCCTCAACGAGATTGTTTCTTGCTCCATGGCAGTTATCAAGGATGGGAAACTATTTATGTCTCTTGTGCCGAGCTCTCAACCTGGCCCAGCTCTCCTCAGTGTCTCCCGTCTTTCTGACATTACGGCAACATGTCTGCAAAACACCAAACTGACCCATCGCCCCAAAGAGAGGAGTCTACTAGGCTGCACGAGTTGGAATCCGGCTCGGATAGCATACTAGGCAATGAAGATGAGGCAGTAGCCGCCCAAGTCGAGGGCAATGCCGAGATGGCCCTTGATAGCTTTATCGACACGCATCTCCTGCCTTCACCTCCTGTCACAGCATCTGGAAAGCCTCCACAGCTATCGTGCCCTGTCGTAATTCCTCAGCGCAGACCCGGCAACAAAGGCAGAGGGTTTGTGAAGGCGTACGCGCCAGTGCTCGAGGATTATGGCATCAGCCAAGACGACTTCCTCGGCTTCATCCGCGCAACCAACAAGGCAGTCCAAGCATCTAAATGGATTGGTGCCGTTCAGTTGGCCGCAACAGGCACCTCATTTGTCCCCAACTCCATCGCCTTGGGAGCGTCTGTGGGAGTACAGATTGTAGCCGCTATCCTGGCCAAAGCAGAAACCAACTGGAAGTAGGTTACAGACTATATTTCCTCTGGAAAGCATTCTTCCCATGACGTTACGTCTTTAGCTAAGATATATATAGGACCAACTCTTTATTGGACCGAGTGAACGATAGCTTCTTCCGCCCTCGTGGACTGTTTTGCTTGCTGATGTCCTACAATCCGGTTTCCCTAGAGTTAAAAGGCAAACCAGACGACGCGGACTCAATTGCACGATCGCTTCCATCGTCTGCCCAACAGAGTTTCCCTCAACGTGCCAAGAAAAAGTTACGAAACCCGGTAACCGCGACGACAGAAGGGGAGGAGAACCTCCCCTCCAATGTAGCACCTCTCGTCTATGTTGACGAACATAGTGGGCCAGTCTCGGCGGGAGGATCACAGAAGAAGCCCAAGGTGTTGACGCAGTTAAATGATTACCTTGACCGACGGGCTCAAGCGCGATATGTAAGAGTTCAGATTTTCAAGTCTAGTTCTTGAACAGGATATGATCACAGTGACTGATCCAAAGCCACAGGCAAAGGAAAGCGACGGGGATGTGCTTTCGAACCCCTCTCCACCACAGTTCAAGAATCGATTTCTTGACCCGAATCACCCCGCTACGAACGGCGGACTGATCGGCCTTGTCTCTGGTGGTCGTCTCACACCTGACCCAGAGAAGGCCAAAGAGCAGATGCAAGCGGCGCTTGACGCCCAACAGAAGATGGCTCAGGAGCAACAAGCCGCCATGATGGCCAATCTGGATCAGCAACTCGGCAATCTCACTCCAGACCAGAAACATATGTATGTGCAACAATACAAAGATGCCTTCCAGCAGCAGCAACAAATGGCCGAACAGCAGGCAAAATTGCTCAATTCGAATGCTGCAAGGCGTCGCATCGTCAGGGTACGTCTCATCTCATTCCATCAAGCAAGCTTTACATCACTAACTGTTCGTCCAGAGCATACTCTATCTGATGATTGTCAATATGCCATCCGATGAACAGATTGCGGCGGCTCGAGGACAGCCCGCGGGTCAAGTGGTGCAGCCTAATTCCGATATCTCGTTCACGACGGTAGAAGTATAAAGCGTTGTGCTCGCCTAGCCCAGAGGAAAGTGCCTAGCTTCATGTACTGTTAATAACCCAATACCAAGAATGTTTAGAACAATGCGATCAATGCCACAAGTCGAGAAAGTTGCCGTTGCCTAGATCTGTGCGTAAACTGTTATACAAAACAAGACTTTCTGTCAAGGCGAGACAGGCCCCTGTAAGAGAATCGCCGTAGGATCATAGATTTGGTATCGTTGCGCTGCTTCATCACATAAACTAAAGGCGCGACATCTATAAGCGAGTCAATCAACTTAAGCTTATTCCTTGTATTTCTAGTCCCGAAACCCAGCGAGCACCTTGAACGCCCCGTCGCCTCGCTCCGCCTACCTCTTCTTGTCGATTTCCGGATTGCACTGTAATGTTTTCGTTTTATGGCTGCCCAGCCTGCCCCCGGTATTGTTATAGAATACTCGCAGCTAATCGGTAGCTAATCATTTCATACCAAATTTTAGCTATTGCTATGTGTCTAGCTACAGAGGCTCGGCTAACTGTATGCCCTCAATGTGCTCTTCTTATCTATTCAGATCTCGGTCTAGACCTCTTTTTCTATAATAAACACACGCGGCGGTATAACGGTCCTGTCTAGGAGCATTCTTAGTATTTGTAAAATTCCGAGCGAAGTTGATTTAACTCTGGCAGCTTCTTAGCTTTTATTTAATTTCCTTACAAAATAACGGCCATGTTAATTACTGGTTTATTAGTTAATACTTATAACACGAGGCTATCATTGGGCGATTCTTTTATCTTTAGTCACTTTTTATTGAGCTCGACCCCGCACTAAGTTCAACGTCATAATCCTATTTCTTTTCTTTTCTTTCTTTCCCACATGGAAACATATAACTATACGAAGTGATACAATACAAAATCACACTCTACAAAACACTATGCCTCAATTCGATCTCTCCGTCCGTTCCTTCGAGCCTCCCACACTCCCCGCCCGGCCAGCCGACGCGCCGCCTTCTGCCTTTCGCTCTCCACATATTACCTCTGTCGCCGCTGCTACCTCACCGCTCTTTTTTACTCTCTCTTTGCCCTATGCCCGCGAGGAAAATCCGCTTTATCCGGCCACCTACTTGCAACTATCTTATAATCACGAAGGCACTGGCGAGATTTTCCCCCCAACGACCATCACCGCTCAGCAGCTGGTCAAGTCCGGTACCGACGGAGACGAGCATCTGTACATTGTAGAAGTTCCGCCAAATGAAATCCCCCGCACCAAAGTCAATGAAGGAACGACCAGCGACGCCGATGTAAGCGTTTATGCTTGGCGGCGAGAGAAGCTACTCGGGAAGTGGGCTATAGGACGGATTGAAAACCTTGGATTCACAGGTCTAAAATCGACCCCATTAGCTATTCTGCGGCAGAAGACGTGGGAAGCTCAACGTAGGCCGAATTGAGCGATATTGATCTAAAACTCTTTCATTCATACTTGACCTTCTGTGTCTGTGTACGGGCCATAGTTGACTAGGTGCTCGGTTATTGCTAGCGTGGAGTATCCCTGGAAGCGGAAACGCGAGCAGGTGCAGCTTCAGTCCATTATACAAGTGAATCCTAGTGGGAACTTGAAGTTAAAGACAAACGTGCAAGAGTGACACTCCGAGGAAGAAGCGATGTTCCGTCGAGGTTTCGACGGCTTCATTCTACGAATCTCGTTAGTTTCCCTGACATGCGCGCTGGCCGGATGGAAATACCCTCAGCTTTACGAAATGGAACACAGCCGAACATATCAAAAATACCGATATTTCCAAAGGTAGCGTCCAATTAGAGAGATAAATTATCATCACCAGCCGACTAGTCTGACGTTATGGCCATTGGATCCGTAACATTCGGTGTCAGTCAAGGACCGTTTAGTGCCCTTTATATTCATGCCCCATTCGGCAATTACCACATACACCAACCCTTCCTTGCAGAGAAAAGAACCAAGTCTCTAAAGAGAACCCAGTTGAGCATACACGCAAGTTGATGCAAGATTGAGACGAAGGGGGGTACAAAGGTGGGGGAGGGAATGAGTGCGAGGAGCAGCATACAGCCTATTGGACGTTGAACCTGGCCTTTATTGGCAATCCCAACTTGACAGAGCCCGTACCGGCCGTCCTGGGCCACGATCAGGTCTCTTACCTTCAGTACTTCGAAGCTCGTCGAAGCTGCTCACGGGATCCTCGGCCAACCTAGGCACTTCCAACAACCCCCCGGCCTGCAGCAGCAAGTTCGCGGCTTCGGGGTACTCGTCTGTGGATGTCCTGAACACGTACGTGCTCAGAATCCGAAGAGCTATTGGCATCTCCAGTTTCCCGTACCTTTGTAAATATGTTCCTGACTGAAGACACTTAACCGGATCTTGCAATGGCGGGACAATCTGGAGCGAAGCCACCGCGACCAGCGATATGCTGGCAATACGCCTTGGACGGCCCATACGTTCGAGTCTTGTGATGATACGAACCAATGATTTTCTCTCCCAGAAGGTGATAAGGTGACATATCTGCCCAAGTCATATTGGTGCAGGTCAGGGATGCGATGATGTGCTCGAGGCTAACCTGTCACCCATTTCATCTCCCATGATAGGTATAGCGTCTACCATGCGATACCGACCGTGTTCCCAGGGTCACAGAGCTGGCAGATGCCGTAAGCCTCTCCTCGCGTTGCCACTAGCTTTATCTATGTACTTATGCAAATCTTTTGGTGATCCAAAGCCTCTTATCAGTTCATTGACAGTGGCTCTAGCAAAAGTGAGAAATGGAAATATCCGGTTTTTCACTCTTAAAAACGGAACCTGGGAACGCAGGACGGGTGTGGACCGCACGTTACGCCTGGATGCAATTTTCTAGTCACGAGAGAGGGGATTAACACACCAAATTCGTAGATAAGCCAGTCGTTACGACTTTCGTGACTCCTAGAACACTTGCCATTCCTCGATAATATGTCAGGTCCAACTTGACCACTCGCGTTATGCAATTATCCCAAATGGCAAGGTGGTAAAACAATGGCTCGGGCACTTAAAAAATCACATAGGCTTAGCGGATAAGAGCGTCATTAAATTCTACGATAACGTTGGCGGCTAAGTTGTCATTGCCCAATGAGAGTCCTACAAATTCCCCCCAGCCAGTGTCATCGCATTCAATTCTGAGCAATTTTGAGCGGCGGAAACTAAAGTACGGAACGCCAAGTTGTGGTTAGCCGAGCGCCTTTGCCTTATCTTGACTCTCCCCAGCAAAGAAAAATTAGCTCATTGGCTACTGTACACTAACATCATTTCAGCCTTGAAGGCGTCAACCAAAGCAAAAGGCCGAGACTCATCGACTGAAATCTTTACAGTACGCCCCTAATATCATGCCAATGCCATACGCTTTTCGTCTAGGTCTTTGCCACAGGACAAAACAATGCCCAGTCAGATGCAGCTGGCTGAGGCAGCATACATCCCTGTAGATATGAGTTCTTGGGTACAAATAGGATCCAGGAATCCATGAATAAGGGCTGCCATGCAAATTCATGTTGTCCGGAGAGCAATTAGCTAGCGGCGTCGTCGAGGTATTCTGAACGTAACCAGAGTAATCCTATCAAGCAACAACCAGGGTCGTCATTTCAAGAGGATTTCGACACCATCAAGATGGGCTTCACTGAGAGACTACAAAACTCGCCGCTCTTCCGCAAGCAGCAGCGATCCCCGGAAGAGCGAGCCCTAGTCTTGAGACTAGATCTATTTCTCATGACACTTGGATTCTGTTCTCAAGGTACATGCTCTTACTTCAGTTAAATATGCGTGGCAGCCTCTAATTTTGGGGACTGCAGTGATTAAGTATCTTGACCAAACGAACATTAATACGACATACATCAGCGGTATGAAAGAAGATCTAAGCCTCTATGGAAATGAACTCAACTAGTAGGTCTACCATCGGTCGCTCACCAACATGTAGATATAGGATTTAATACTTGACTTGCCAGTTTTACGACCTTCTTCAACGTCGGATACGTTATAATGCTTATCCCCTCCCAAGTTATTATGACCTATGTTCGACCTAGTATTTGGTTATCGTCAATGGAGATTGGATGGGGAATCTTGACTGGACTCATGGCTCTTGTTCAAAATGCACAACAGGCTTATGTTATTCGGTTTTTTGTCGGACTCTTCGAAAGCGGTGCATGGCCGGGCATGATGACATTGCTCAGTGAGTAGTACCCTCAGTGTGACTCCCAACAAGCGCCGAGAACTCTTGTTGACTCCGAGAAAAGTGTATTGGTATACACCGACAGAACTTACCACGCGGATGGGCATCTACCACTCAGCGCGCTCAGTTGGTGGCATGATGTCCGGTGCTTTGCAGGTCGCTATCCTGAACACCCTTGATGGATCTCGAGGTATCACCGGGTGGAGGTATGCAACCAAAGAGTACCTTGATCCGAGAGTAAATCGTATTAATACTTAGGTTGCCCAGATGGCTTTTCATCATCAACTGTGTCATGACACTCGTCATTGGCGTCGCGGGCTTTTTCATGCTCCCCGATTCTCCAGCTGATCCCAATCCTCGAGCCAAGTGGTTCACTAAGGAACATGCTGCGTTAAGTCTGGAAAGGCTCGACAAAGTTGGTAGGGTTCAGCCTAGGACCATAAATTGGAAATCCGCACGGTAATTATCTCCCATTCTCCGCTTGCTGCTTCTATCTCACTGAGAAACTATACATAGACGTGTACTAAGCCACTGGACTACATGGTTAATACCATTGATCTTTTGGCTTTACGGCGAGAGTGCCGAAGGCACTGGTTACTTTGGGGTCTTTCTCAAGGCGCTTAAAGATCATTCAGGCAAGCCAATCTGGAATACAACACAGGCAAATGCTATTCCCATTGGCGGAGGGGCCGTGACGGTGGTTGCACGTAAGAGCCACAAGAAATAACCCTTCAGTCGACAGTCGCTAACCTTCAAAGTCTGGTTGTGGTCTTTTTCCTCGGACATCTTCCGTATTCGCTGGCAGCTATTGGTTCTCCAAGGTAAGCAATCCCGAATTTTATTGTCAGCGCTCAATCTTGCCATGGCTGTTACTCATTGACGATAGCCACAGTTTGTCTCATCGGGCCAATTATCATGATTATTTGGACCAGAAGTCCTACGACGACGCCGATTTCGGCCGCTTATGCTGCCTATTTTCTGGTATATGCCTCTAGCGCGTCCTCGCCGTTGATTTTGTCCTGGCTCACGGACATGTAAGTTCGACGACGAACAGCCGTATGTCGTGACTACGCTGATGAACTCGTGTGTGTCAGATTGCCTGGTGACCCGGAAGCCCGCAGCTTGATTGTTGGTATTTGCGTCACTGGTATATATTCGATTGATACCGGAGCTCAGGTTGGAATGTGGCCAGCTTCGCAGGCTCCTTATTGTGCGTGTTTTCTCTTTTTCTTTTCCTCTTGTGCAGAAACTACAAATGTATATCGCTAACACGGACTGCTCAGACACGTATGGATGGCCGGTATCCCTTGCAATGGCCATTTTGTCTGGTTTCTTTACTGTAGTTCTTCGGTATCTAGATGGAAAGTACCTACGGTATGTTTTCCGCATCTTGGCCTTGGCACTATCAACCCGGTGCATGTGTTTGCTAACTACTAGCGCTGCAGCCCAAAAAGATTAGTAACTGAAGAGGCGGCTATAGCTACTCAATACGATCCGACACTAACTGAGGTTGGAGAAAAGCCTGACGTAGAGGATCATAAGGATTTGGAAAAGGTTAGAATAAATGATATTAGCTAGGTAGATATATCTAGCTATTTATTCCACAACCATACATCTCACCCTCCAGATTCTCCATAATACATGAATTAGTTGATGTAATTACAACATGTGAATAGCCTAGTTCCCTCGTTCTTTCATTTAGCTCCTAGGGCATAATACCTACTGATCTACATAAGAGGCTGCGTGTGTGAATGTTTAACTTTGTGTGACATGTATGCGTATTGCGTCTCGTGTCCGAGCCTTCAGCAAAGACGACTTCTTAGATCCAGGTCCCTGCCGTGCCATGTGCACTTCCTGCAGCCCCGGATCCCCCCCTTCCTTCAGAACAGGCGAGGCACCATGTATGACTCCGGTTCGAAAGAATCCAGTTAGGTTCCGTCTAACAGCCTCCTTGGCCGCTGTTTGAGCGTCTTATACTGCTGCTGTCAGGGGTGTCGTATGGGAACTGCTTGCGTCACGCATGAAGAGTTTACCTTGCCTGCAGGAAAGAAGACAGATATCATGCTTTTGCGGAAATGGTGATTCCCTGGCGGCGCATAAGGATCCAGTCGATGCGGGTCGATGAATTCGTGGGTCGATATAGTCGCTGGCAGAGGTCCCGTCGGCCCGGGCACAAGCACTCTATGTCCCGCGGGCAAAATAGGCCGAGATGGTGACGATTGATCCCATAATCAGTGGCTTTTCTTTTATGGCAGTCTGTTGAGACATGGAGCGATTCAACCCAGGATGACCAATCCTGCAAGCCAGTTTACGTTGCACAATGGCTACACTTGGGTTAGTAGAGTTTGCAGGCTGAGGCAAGAAGTTAATGGAAATTGGTTAAGAAACTGCTGGAAGGAGCAACAAGTCCGTACAGATACCCGTCACTATTTTAATACAAATCTTTGTCTCTGTCTATTACCCCTACAGCGTCTCGCTCCGATTTTTCACTTGCCTAACTATCGTGTCCGTATATTCCGTCATCCATCTCCTCGCTTAGTGCCATCCGTCCCTTGCTGCTCCTTAACAGGCCTCTACTTGCATCGACCAAGGGACTGGCCCACTTGGTCTGGCCGTCCACGTCAACCTTGTACGTTGTAGCACCCAGCCCGGTGGGGTGATAGTTGACGAAAATGCTCTCCCACCCTCGGGCGGGGATCTGATAGACCTCGTGCATGATGCTAAAGAGGCGACCTTCCTTCTCCTTTCCACGGCCCATTATGTTGTTGTTCCAGTAGTTCCAGGCCTCGCGGTGTACGCCGCCTGGTACATGAGTCCACGCGTGCAACCCCTCGTAGGTACGGAAGTACGCTAGGATCATGACTTCGTTGGCGGTCGCGCGCTCGTTAGCCAGGTAACTGCAGGCGCCGAGGTAGCCGTACTGCTCGCTGTGCTCGTCGAGGTCTTTGATCATGTCCCGAAAGAAAGTGCTGATTCTGCGCATGTGCGGGTGGAAGACGCCAAGCGGATGGTTGCTGCGGGCGGCGAGCTTGATGACGACGATTGGGTTCTGCGACGGCGCCGTGCTGCCGGGAAACTGCGCGCTAACCTTTCCTGGCACGACGCCGGACATGTATGGGTTGGCACGCATCCCGCTCCAAATGAAAAGGCTATCGATGAGGCGGGTGCTGAGATAGAAAACGGAAGGAACAATGGCCAATTGTTTTGGGAGAACCAGCAGGAGTGCACATTGCAGAAGAGCACCGATGGCGACCCAGGCCTGCAGTGAGAAAGCGTCACGGATAAACTACAGCAAGTATGCTCAGTCTAGGTGGGAGCAAGGAGTTTGGAATTTACACATACGTTGGCCTTGACGGCAGTGAAGAACTGAGACCGAGGCCGTGTTCCGGACGACGCGAGGATTGGTTTGAAGGCTGCCATGGGGAATATGAGGCTGTAGGACCGACTTGGTGGATGTGGATGTGCAGTTGACCCGCAATTTTTCGTGACAGTCGGTGTACACTGAGGGGTTTGATGCCGTACAAATAGTGCAGTGGCTCTGGTGTGTCCACGAATTTATATATTCTCATCATCCAAACACAAAGATTGCTACACTTTGTGATCGACCGACAGACAGACCGACGCCGAGGATGGCCGATCGGGTTGACCGTCAGATGTTCCGATGTTAGAGCATAAGTCCCTTTAGCCGCTATCTGATCTGGCCCACTTTCTTTGGCGGTCTGGATCCCTGGTCGTCGTCTTCGGCGCAGCCGGCGAAGCTGACGCCGATGCGAACCTGATAAGACTGCGCTAGCTCAAAAAGAAAAGAGACCAGATGAAGGGGAAAAATACAGATGACACGTTGCGACTAACCATGTACGCTTAAATCATCTCCTAAGGACGCACGATTACTGCAGCTAGTGACACCGCTCCCTGAAGATATAGAAGTATGGCCTATTTAACAATACTCGTTTGGATTCCGGCGGCTTCAACGCTAGTGCTCACCCTGGACTATGGTTCGGCATAACCACGTATGACCACAACATATAAATCCAATTTTCTTTTCCTTTTGATGTATACTGAATGTTCTCAGGATCTGGCAGCAATGGCCGTGGCGGGAGGCATCTACGTAACTTAGACTTCGGTCCCTGCTCGATTTTAACCCTGTATATGGAGTAGGTAGAGATATCTACGCTTACAACGACCCAGTTACTGGTCATTAAGAACTGCATTCCAATCTGGCAAAAAGGGAATCTCTGGCATCAAAAGATCCAGTGATGAAAAAACGTTCCGGTCGATTTCAGGAACCCACTCAGGGACGATAGATGTGCGCTGGTCTGCGGTGGTCATGCTGGTGGGCGGGAGTATCTCGGCGTCTGGAAGAAGCTGGGGAGTCCAATAGCTCTCACCTCCGGACGGCTGGGTCCCAACATCTGTGGCGGTCGCAGATGTCTGCGTATCCTGTCTTAACAACCACGCCTTACGTCGAAGTCGATTGAGAAACTTCCAGATCCTGCCATGCCCATGCTCATCATGGACGGCCACCGGCGGATAGCCCTGGGGACTTGGCTCGCGTGGAAAGAGCCCCTCTACCAGAGCCCAGGCGCGATCTGCCTCGAGCCCGCGAGGGCTTGGGCTGCTGCAGAGGCAACGCAGAACGTACGCGAGCGCGTACCACTGTGTATATATGCTGAAGAGCCAGGTGAACCGCGACGCAAGGCCCTCTTTCAGCAGTACATGACTGCTCTCTAGGTCTTCACAGGCCAACTTAAACGAGAGTTTGAGCACGTCCGGCCTCGCGTCGTCATCGTACGTTTCTTTGTGCTTGCGCATATAGATCTCCTCTCGTAGTTGCAGCACAAACTCCATCTTTTTACTGGCCGTGGTGACATGCTGCGTCGCAATGCGCGGCAGATCAACCGTTGATCCAGAATTCGAGCCCGTTACGATGCCGTATCTCTCTGCCATGTATTGGACTGGATCTTGAATCTTCTTTCGCATTTCTTGGATTTCAAGAAGGCTGTCACCGGAATACTGCTCCTGCCTGTCGAGGACCGGATGCACCACGCGACAGGACTCAATCTGGATTAGGAAGAAGGACATCTCCGTCCAGCCGCGTGACTCCGCCGGAAAGTGCGTCATGTCTGGATATATCTGGTCGTCGTTCACATTCAAGGGCAGCCGCAGCCCCTGGTTCGTGAGATCGACCGTGGGCTGAAACCCTTGGTCCTCCGAAGCACGCGAGTCCAGCACACAGAGGTGCCACCATAGCCGAAGACGCATCTCCGACTCAAACGGGGCGAGCTTAAGAGAGGCACCGTCTCGGTGCAGGCCAATCGACTGAGCGAGCCGCATCGCGAGACCGTTGAGGACCCAGACTGGACGACCAAGTTCATTTGCCCGCGAGCAAGTCTAAAGTAGCCATGTTCAGTTAGATTAACTATAGGGTTGGTTTCGAGGCACTTTTAGTCCTCACCACATATATTGCGAGAGCCTGCAGGCCCGTCACATCGGGTCGGTTTATGAAATCGGGGCCCACCAGAAGCCGGTCCAAGGCTGTCTGGTAGCGTTTTAAAAGAAGTAACTTTTCCCACGGCAATTCAACAGGCTCGCCGCAATCATGATGACAAAGCGCCGTGACCGCGGCATAATAGATAGCAAATGTCAGTGCCACCGTGGAGGCCTGTGCGGAGCGAGTGTTTAGAATTGTGGTCACAACGGTAGACTGGACGGTTGGTATGTGTAGGATCTTTAGGACCGGGTCGACCGATGTGACAAACACATTCCATAGCCTGAGGGCGAGTTGAGTATCGGGATAGAGATTCAGCAGATCAAGATCTGTATCTGGCGGAGCTGGGGCACCCAGCTGCGTAGGAAGCTTCTGATGCGACGCTGTATGCGCCTGAGGGTTCGAAGGTGTTATTTCTAAGTCGACAAGACGCGTAGCTTGGGTTTTTTCTTCTTGTAAAATTGGTTCGAGATTCGAGGAGTTCAGCAGCAACTCCCAAGTTGCGTTGTCTGAGGGCCGATCGGATGGTTGACGGGGAGCAGTCCCAACATTATTGCCACTTGGTCGAGCTTGGACTGGAATCTCAGGTCCAGCATAGCCTCGTCTGCGATCATGATCACCATTGGCTCCAGATGCCTTGGGGACTTCACTCCTCTCAGCCAAAAGCGTTAGCAAGCTTTCCAGCAGCTCCAGACGGTTGGAAATGTCTCGGAGCGTGGGAGGCTTCTGTGCCACGTCGGAGTCCCTTGTAGGATAGACACACGTCATGCGATGTTTCGAGCAGTTAGTGCATGGCAAGCCGCGGTCACACCGGATTTTCTTTTGGTGGCAGGCTTCACACGACCGCGTCCCTGGTCTGAAACCCTGCGGAGCCGATTCTTCGAGGGGTGGTGCTGCGTCCTCCTCGTCAATCGAGGCAGCTGATCTTTTCGGTGCTCGGCCCATGGTAATTGATAACTGTGCTAGACTGTATTCAGTGGTTAGGGGCCGGTGAGAAAAAATCATGCAATTGATTGCAGTGGCACAGTACTGGAGATGATGTTGGCAGCAAAGGTTCTCGGCGTCTCGGAGCCGAGTGCGCCGGGGTTTAGCCAGGTGGATCCTAGTGCGGGTCTTGTCCAGTTACACTCGCTAAGCCCCTAGACTAGACTATATGTTTGGGTGGAGTTGGTGGTTCGTGGTACAGCCATTTCGTCTCCTTCGGCAGCGAGAGGTCCGTAATGGAACCTTCGGTTTTTCTAGGCTGGACATCGCCAAGTCTAAATCTCGGCCGCTTATTCCGTATGGCTCCGGTGCTCTGAGCTGCCTGGAAGTCTGAGATCCCGGCATACCGAGAAAAAGCTATATAGTATCATTAAAGGTATGCTGTGTATGTTATTGCGAGTGTAGACAGAGTGTTCAAAGTAGATGGTAGAGTCAGCTATCAGACCAACCCAGGTGTTCCACGAACAACTTCATCCCAAAGGGTTTCTCCACTACATTTTACCGCACATTAAGATCCTCTCCACTTTTCATTATGTCGGATCTAGAAATCCAGAGATATGTCGACAAAAGCGAAACCAGCACGGCCATCAACGCCACTGGCTGGAGCCTAAGAATGAAGCTGTATTATACTATTATTCCCTGCGTATTGGCATTTTTGATGTGAGTTCCGCACAAAGGAGTGAGCTTTATAACTTCAGAGGAGCTCCCACTGACTGATGAATGATATTACGATCAACTGCAGCACGTTCTCCGCATCCGTCACAGTCCCTGCCACCGCTGCGCTCATGACCGAGTTTGCCGTTAGCCGCACCGTAGCGATTCTCTCCGAAACAATGTACATGCTGGGGCTGGCTTTCGGCCCTATGATCATGGCGCCCCTGTCCGAGTTTATTGGCCGCCGCTGGCTGTATATTGCAACTTCGTCGAGCATCATTGCCTTTGCAGGAGGTGCTGGGGCGGCACAGAATTTTACCACCTACCTGGTCTGCCGCTTCTTCTCTGGATTTCTAGGATCAGCGGGCATCGCCATCGGTGCTGGAACAATCCTTGATGTCTGGGGCATCGGCACTAAAGCAGGAGCCATGGCCAGCCTCCTCTTTATCTGTGGCCCATTCTTTGGCCCGTCTCTCGGCCCGCTGGTCGGCGCATATCTCATGGACGAATACAATGGGGACTGGCGATGGACGCAATGGATTGTTCCATTAATCGGAGCACCTACCTGGATCTCGACCCTCTTTATGAAGGAGACGTCCGACTCGCGGGTCCAGGCTACGGCGAACTACTCGGGTAGTTTAAGTACTGTGCGGCTCGTCTTGTCCACGCTCAAAGCCGCCCTGTTCCGCTCTATTGCGATGCTCACCACAGAGGCGATCACGTTCTCGCTGACCCTATATACGGGATACGCATACGCAGTAATCTTTAGCTTTTTTGCAAGCGCCACGTACGTCTTTTCTCTCGACTACCAATTCGACTCCCGCCAGATTGGTCTTTCGTTTCTCAGCGTGCTCATCGGCTATTTTCTGGCTTGTCTCATGTACTTGGTAATTGAGAAGACGCTCTATGCTCGCGCTGCGCGTCAAGCCCCCGGCGGTCGTCCCGCCCCGGAACATAGACTGTACAGCGCTATGGCCGGCAGCATTTTCTTGCCAATTGGGCTCTTCTGGTATGTCCTTCCGTCTCTCTGGCCAAGTATTCCATCAAGAAGGTTTCTGTTTTGATCTAACCTGCTTTCGCGTGCCCATTGTAGGTACGCATGGGCAGCCCACCCTGGTGGCCACTGGGCAGTAGTGGTGGCGAGCGGCATCCCATTTGGACTTGGTGCTTTTGTTCTATTTGTGAGTATCCCGCAACCGCCTCTGCGAAACCCATAAAATACTGCAGATCCCTAACTAAGTTCCCTTACTCCATAGCTTTCTTCTATGATATACCTTGTCGAGTCCTACGGGCCGGGTGCAGCGGCGTCTGGTATGTTTCTACTTCCGTTTTGTCATTTGGGAGGGGAAGGGGGAGAGGAGGATGGCGCGCCGTTTGCCCTTCTATTACATGTATAGATTCTAACGTACTGTGCAATAGCTATTGCCGCGAATGGGTCCTTTCGATACCTCCTCGGAGCGGTGTTCCCCTTGTTCACGATTCAGATGTACGAGAAGCTTGGCGTCAACTGGGCCGGGAGCGTTTTTGCGTTTTTGTCATTACTGCTCCTCCCTATCCCGTGGATACTCTTCAAATTCGGCCATCGGCTTCGCAAAAACAGCCGCTTTATAGCCTCCGCAAGTGTGGTGGAGTAGGAAGGCAGTTCTCTCAGGTTGGGACCGGAATCTTGGCATCACAGCCGTGGAATGCCTTTTAGCGCTAACATATCCGGATTACTGGCTGTCTTCAGTCTGGTCTTAGATTATACCCAGCCTCCTTGGAGCTTAAACTCAAAGGGGTTCACAATCAATTTCTTAGTAACCCTTTATCCCCGAGCTACATCAAACTACTGCACGCCAACCCCTTGTTCTATATGTCAAGAATACTGTACTATTTATTAGGAAGTTCGGAATTATGTTCCCATCACCTTTCAAGCTATAGAGAATTAGGATAGATTTTTTTTAAAAAAAAAAAAAATACAAGGCGGGCTAAGGCCACTAATCGCCCAATGTGGACAACCTTCTGTTATCGACGGCTTGCGACCACTCACGAAGTTTTTAAAAAGCGAGTTACGCAAGGACGCTTGACTTAGTTTACAGTATAGGATGCACTCCAGCTCGGTGTGAGGGAGCCACTGAACCCACCTATGGCTCGCTGAGACTCGGCGAGCCACTCGGTGCCATCACGTCCGTCGTTTACAGCCCATCTCACCAGGCTGTCAAAGAAGGCCTAGTTGACACTTTTAGATGCCCACTTGTCTACCCCAGTCGTGAGAAGAGAAAGCTTATCCTACCGTTAGTTAAATCTCTAGTGCAATGACTAGGTCTATTAATAAATTTCATAGAGTTATCGGAGCAAGAGAACGGCCCTTGACTGGGCTGAGGGCCAAGTTAAGTTATCTGTTGTGTTGTTGCGGTAGTCTAGGCACCTCATATTCGGGATGATGTCCTCGCTTGAGATAGTGACGATGCCAAAGTGAGGAATGCAGAGGCGCACCGCACCATGACCGCCCCGTTCCCCCTGTGCCATCGAGCCGTTGGATTTTGCGCCGGCTGAGTCGGTTTCAATTACCCGCCGGCGCCAAAGCAGATCAGTGCTCTGGGAAGTCCACTTCTTTCTATGCTCCGACCATGACGAGGCTGTCAAGTCGCTAGTTTGCCATCCGGTACTCGGTACTTTTCGCCGTCCAGCCTGCCTGCTGTTAAATATAGGCAGGAGAGGTAGTAGCTTCAGTAAGAGAAGTTAGATGCTTCTTTGAGATAATTCACTTCAAACGGCATCGGACGGTACCTTCTAAGGGATGGTCTGTGCTCGTTACTCGGGAATAATTGTCCCGGTGCTTGAAAATGAAGTCATCTGATTGGCTCTCGGGTCTCCGCCGGCGTGGTCGGCGTACCGGACCCCACTTCCACCGACCATCCGAGTTCCGGTGTTTTGACGTTGTCACAATACAACCGATTCCGCCTCGAGGCCGATTGTGACGGAGAAGGGGGTAACTTGCGACTCCGGTGGCTGTATCGTATGGGCATGCAATCTGGGCCTTTCGATCATTTCGCCACAAGTGAGGGAGCAGTCCAAGCCTCCGCGCAAACATAAAAGGCGCGGGGCGTCACCCCGAATCCTTTCCCAAACAACTTCAGCAGTTCCTCATCATAGCAGCCACAGCGGACATTTGATACGCAAAGCCTATATTCTTGTCTACTACGTAATCTACCACTACACATTTGTTAAACAATATTACAATACGATCGCACCCAATGTCTTCTCTCTGGGGTCGTTACACTCAGGCATTTCCGCCCAAGCCAAAATTCGTTGAAGAGAACATGGATGATCTTCACGGCAAAGTATGTGATCCGCCCCAGCATCCGCCCAATTTCACCTCGACCGAGTGTACTTATCCTTACTTTACTCGTGACACTTGAAATTCGAGGTGACCCCTGGTAACATAAATATCAGGTCTATGTCGTTACCGGGTCCAACACAGGCGTCGGGAAACAGGTGGCGCGCATGCTTTACTCCAAAAATGCCAATGTATACATCGCGGCGCGGTCGCAGGCTAAAGCCGATGATGCGATCAAAGATATCAGAGCCGCAGCTCCTGCTTCCACTGGATCGCTCACGTTCCTGGCTCTCGATCTCAACGATCTAAGCACGATCAAGTCGTCGGCCGCCTATTTCTTGGCGCGCGAGAAGAGACTGGACGTTCTATTCAACAACGCCGGGGTAATGAGCGTCGCCAATCTGACCAGGACCGCCCAGGGTCACGAGTCAAATATGGGCGTCAATTGCCTAGGCACATTCCTGTTCACCGAGCTGCTAACGCCGGTCTTGACAGAGACGGCCAAGATAGCGCCTGCAGGAACCGTGCGGGTCGTGTGGGTTTCGTCCTCAGCCGCGGAATTCTACGGTGTGAAGAATACCGGAGTTGATCTCAGCGACCTAGATTGCAAGGCCGAGAAGCCGGGAATGGCTCGGTACGGCCAGAGCAAAGCCGGTAACTACCTCCACGCAGTGGAATACGCCAGAAGACACAAGGCCGACGGCATTGTGAGCATCCCATTGAATCCAGGCAATCTCGACTCCGGGTTGTGGAAAGAGCATGGCACGGTTTCCCGATTTGTGATCAAGTCGATTCTATACCCCGTTGTCTACGGGGCCTACACGCTGATGTACGCTGGGTTTTCTCCCGGGTTGGATGTTGAGAAGAGCGGCAGCTGGGGTAAGTAGCTTCTGGACCAACACACGTGAGAGATGAGGACTAACCTAGCGCCGCAGTTATCCCGTGGGGTCGTCTCTACCCTATCCGGAAGGATTTGATCCAGGCGACGATGACGAAGAATGTGGGCGGCAGCGGGGCGGGTTTGGAGTTCTGGAAGTGGTCTGAAACCCAAGTCCGGCCGTTCCTTTAGGTAACAGTAGGAGCGATTAGATGTACAACTAATCACGAGTGCCTTGCGAAGATTGTTGGCTTAGAACGTAATTAGACAGACGTAGACCGATGGGTTGGCATGTTTGGAACAAGAAATTATCTCTGTAATTGTACTTCTTCACCTAGGAAAATAAGAATCTCTAAGAAAAGTTAATGCAAATCAAATGACGGCGGCGAAATTATCTCAAGCAAACACTGACTCTCCCTCGCCACCAGACTGTCTCAGGTTACATATTTGGCGACCGCCCGAGAACTATTGTTCTCATGCTGGCTACATACACAGCGAGCGACCAAATTACATCTGGTATCACCGGAACCCCTGTAGTTCGCAGCACAGTTTTCAAGTGTCTCTAGTTATGCCTGTCAAATAACTTAATACCCACCGGTGGCTTGAACTATTGTATTTCCGCAACATAAATATCTTACTTTTAGTGGCATCTAGACACGGATCCGAGATTATGGTACCGGGGACTTGTAAGACAGCCTTATTCGGGAAGGTCCTTGGCTCCGATGCCCTCCCATCCAGCCCTATATACGCAGAATAATCGGCTGTCGCTTTTGTGGACACACTCAGGAAGCATTGCAGAGATACGCCACGCCTTAGCCAAGCAGACGTCTCGCACCACACTTGGTTCAGAAAGCGAGGAATTTACGACGGAATTGGTAGCGCTGGGTAACGGATACCGTGTAGCAGTGTTTATCGTGGCCACACACAGACTGATGCTCGAAGAGCCGTGGAATTCGCATGTTGCAGTTGGGGCGGCGTTGGTAATAACGCTACTACACGGACGAGGGGTTGCACGAAAAAGGAACTCAAAACTGAACATATTTGGTGTCATGCATGGCAAGATACTGGGCAAGGTTCTCTGGCATGTAATGGTCTGTCGTCCCCAAGCTCTACTCTGCCGGAGCCAGTCTTATGGTAACCGCGGACGGTTTCTGGCTAGACTTAGTCACGCAGGTGCCAAGAATGGCTTGTGATTCACATCAGGCAGGGTTTATTTAGCTCAGTCGATGGCAAAGGCCGCATCTTTTCGAATTAACTAAGGAGATTATTGTACAGGGAGTATAGAGTAGTAGTAAATGAGGTCTATTTAGCCTCAACTCCGGCCCAGTTGGAAACACATTTCGTCGCATATTGATAAACTTCTGGCATATCGCATCTCCATGTACTATAGCCTTGTAGCTACTGGCAGGAGGAACGATTTCACAGCTCGTCGTGGCCATAGTGCATCGGTGACTGGCCATGCGCCGGCGGCTGCAGGTTGACAACTGGTTCCTCCTGCATGGTAGCAGTATTGACATCAATCCCATTTGTGCTATGATCCTTGACAAATTGAATCAAGTCTTGGATACTCCTGTTCCCGGTATAGGAGATCGGGTTCGACTTGTCTCCAGCCTTGTAGAGCTTAATGGTAGGGACAAACATGGGCTTGTCCTCAAGCTCGTTCCTGCCTGCATCGACAGCGGCGACCACAAAGCGGTCAGTGAGCCCCTGCTTCTTGGACAATTCACCCAGCTTGCCCCACGTCGGCGCCAACGCTTTGCAGAACGGACAGTCTTCCCTGAAAAAGTTGATCAAGACGTCTTTGGAAGGGTCCATGACGATCTCCTTGAAGGTTGTGGCAACAACGTCAACCACAGGGCCGTCCTGCCTGGTTGGTACTGGCAGCGACTTGATTGTAGGCGAAAGCCTGCCGGTCACAAAATCATTCATAAAGCGGTCGATCTTGTCAATCGTGAGGTACGCTCCAGCTTCGTCGAGGGCATACTTGGTCTTGCTGCGGGGATCGAAGATTGCAAATGACGGGTAGGTGTTTTCCCTTACGGCGAGAAAGTTTACCAGCCCTGCAAAGTCGTCTCCACTAGCCATTGCAATTCTGAGCTTGTGTGTCTTGGCGACGGGCTTTAGCATGGCCGACCACTGCTTCAGCTCTTCGTCCGATTTAACAAAGAAAAATCCGGTTGGAGTGTTTGTTGTGTATACATTGAAAGTTTCGCCGCTGAGCTCGCCGACAAGAGGCACGTAAGCGGCCTTCGCAAACGTTTTGATGGCCTCGACCTCGAAGGTTTCATCGAAGACAGCCTTGCCCTCTTCCCATGGTTCATAAAGAACAATGGCCGGGGTCTTAGCAACGCCTTTATACTTCGCCACTTCGGAATTAGAGACAAGGCCGATAGGAAAGTCCTCGTGGAGCTTTTCGGCTGCAGCAGAAAATGCTTTTCTAGAGGGCTCGTCGTCGTTGTCAATGTAGCCGACGAGAACAATCTCCGACTTCTCCTTCTCAAGAAACGCATCTAGACTATTAGTAGACGAGATATGCGTGATGACGGGTAGAACCTGCTTCTCCAGGAACCCCACAAGACTGGACCAGTGTTAACCCTGACGACCTATGCTTCCAGCTGAGGAGGCAGATGGCATCACTTACGCCGACACCCTCCTTGGGCCAGTATATTCGTGATATAGCTCTTCGCCTTGCTTGTATATCTTCATGGTCGGATAACTCGTTATTCCTTTCTCTGCACAGAACCTCTGATGAATTGTACAGTCGACTTTGCCCAGTTTGGCGTCCAGTTGTAGCTCTGCAACTTTCCTTGCGGCAGCATCAAAGTTGGGAGCAAACCGCCGGCAATGGCCGCTGTATAATG
>FTLB01003939.1_pt1 | contig 39098 bp, 30 predicted proteins | sample 1658291 | NCBI WGS metagenome assembly FTLB01 (sample SAMEA3914812, study PRJEB12502) | metagenome | biome: forest; material: soil | place: Canada | collected 2011-07-07 | depth 0.1 m
GCCCAGGAATTTAAAAATGAAGGCGCTAAAGGTGTTATTGTCGGCAGAAACCAGGAAACCTTAGATAGTTCTGTGGCCCAGCTTGGAGATAATTTTATAGCCATAAATGCCGATGTAACCAACCTTGCCGACCTGGAAAGAGTGTTTAAAGAAACATCTGAAAAATTTGGTAGAATAGACGTGCTTGTAGCCAATGCAGGCGCTGGAACTATAGGAACTGTGGCAACTATTGGCGAAGCCGACTATGACAAGACAATGGATCTAAACCTGAAAAGTGTTTACTTCACTGTTCATAAAGCGCTGCCCTATATGAATGATGGCGCTTCTATTATTCTTATCGGGTCAAATGCAGCGCATCGGGCATACCCGTCTTTTACGCTTTATGGCGCTGCAAAAGCGGCTGTAATCTTTTTTGCAAAAGGATTTTCAAGCGACCTTTTAGGCAGAAAAATCAGAGCAAATGTAATAACGCCAGGTACAACAGATACACCGGCATTTGAAAAGTTTGTTCCCGCAGAACAAATTGAAGCTATAAAAAAACACTTTGCGGATGTAATGCCGATAGGCAGGATTGGGCAACCATCCGACATTGGTAAAACAGCGGTTTTCCTGGCTTCTGATGATTCATCGTTTTTGCTTGGCGCTGAAATCCTTGTTGATGGTGGTCTAACTTATTTGTCTAAATAATTGATCCCACGCGGGAAGAGTAATCGCAGCAAGCAGGGTTCCCCATTTTGAAGGGGGTCAACAATAGAATAATCAGGTAAGTTGAATTTAACCAGGGCTGACCTAGCGGGAGAAGCTGGGGTAATAGTATAAATCACAAAATAATCTTCGACCTTAAAAAGATTTTAGTTATTTTGAGTTTCATTTAGAAACCGTTTATGAATGCAGTTAAATTTGTAGTATTGTTGACAGGTATATTACTATCAGTAACTACCCACGCACAAAATATAATATATGTAGACTCTTCCGCCACAGGAGGCAATACGGGAATCTCCTGGACAAATGCTTTTACAGATTTGCAAAGCGCTTTAGCCATAGCCAAAGACGGCGCTCAGATATGGGTGGCAAAAGGGACTTACTTTCCCACCAGCGGAACAAATCAAAACATTTCATTTACAATAAATATAAATATTCAGCTTTACGGGGGGTTTTCGGGGGGCGAAACATCACTATCTCAAAGAGACACAATCTCTTATTCTACAGTTTTGAGCGGGGATATAGGAGTTGTCGGGAATTCTGCTGATAATAGCTTTATAATTATGGAAACAGACAATCTTAACTCTGATGCATTAATTGATGGATTTACTTTAACCAAATCATCACAAGTTGGGATAAATAATAATCTTGGCAAGTGGGTTATTTCAAATTGTAATTTTTCTATTAATCAGAATGCCATAACTAATAATACTAGCGCTCCTCATATATTAAATTGTATGTTCGTTAACAATAGTAATGTTAATAGTAATCCAGGAATTATTTATAATTCTACAAGTTCATCTCCACTTATAAGTAATTGTAGCTTTATTGGAAATAGTACACCCGGATATGCTTGTGCAATATTTAATGAAACTTATAGTTCGCCTATAATAACAAATTGCAAATTTTTTAATAATACTGCGGGTAATTATGCAGGAGTTATGTTTAATCAAACCTATAGTTCGCCTGTGATAATGAATTGTGAATTTACAGGTAATAGCACACCATACTATGCAGGAGTTATGTTTAATGAACAAAACAGCTCTCCTACAATAATAAATTGTAAATTCATTAATAATACTGCCGCTAGTTATGCAGGAGTTATGTTTAATGCGGAGAATTGTTCTCCCTTAATAATGAATTGCGAATTTATAGGGAATAGTGCAGCTAGTTATGCTGGCGTTATGTTCAACGAGGGGTCTTCCTCGCCATTGATTACAAATTGTAAGTTTAGAGGAAACTCATCAGGTGACTATGGAGGAGTTATGGTAATCGAGGAGAATTGTCACGCTATAATTAAGAATTGCGACTTCTTAAATAATCAAGGAAAGGTCTCATCTGGAGGATTGTTTTGTGAAAATACAAGCGCTGTTCAATTGGAGAATTGTACCTTTGTAGAAAATACGTCACCTCAGCAAGATGGAGCCATAGTAATGTATGATAGTACTGTAATAATAAAAAACTGTATTTTGGTAAATAATGGCGCCAGTCAGATATCCACGTACAGTACTCCCTACGTTTCTCCATTTGCAAGAGTATCTAATAGCATTATACAGGGAGGTTATGCCGGAACCAATGTATACAATGTAACTCCTTTATTTGTGGATTTAAATGGGCCTGATGGTATTCTTGGAACAGCGGACGACAACCCCGCATTAGATTATTGCTCGTTTGGAATTAATAAAGGGACGCCAGATACCACCGGGTTAAAATTACCCTCCACTGACCTTGCAGGCAACCCCAGGATAGTAGATGACACTATAGACCTTGGCGCTTATGAAAATCAGGGATGGCCAGCTATTACAATAACAGCTGGGAGTAGCCCCTCTTTTTGTATAGGCGACAGTGTAGCCCTTTCCGCCCCTGCTGGCTATGCTAAATACAGTTGGACTACTAAAGACACAACACAAACGATTGAAGTTAAAAAATCAGAACCGGTGGCTGTGAAAGTAATAACTTCAAACAAGTGCATAAGTCCTTATTCAGACACTATAACAACAATAGCAGATAGTATTCCTTCCAAACCCGTTATTTCTGTAAGGGGGGTAGACACCCTTAGTGCAAGTGTAAAAGGGCAGAAATACAGTTGGATGCTAGATAACGTTATATTGGCAGACACCACGCAGGAAATTCAAATTTCTCAGTCCGGCAATTATAGTGTAAGCGTCGGAAATTTCGATTGCTATTCTACCTATTCAGACTCTTTTAACGCCGCTATTACAGGCGTAAAAGCTTCTGTGCAAGATCAAACTATTAAAGTGTTTCCTAATCCATCAACGGGCATCGTAAAAGTCTCATTTAATAACTCTGCTGATGATATCCAGCCAGTTATTATTAATTCTATGGGTCAACAAATACCTTGCAATTACCAGATTGTAAGTGCATCGGAACTTAAAATTAATTTAACAACACAAACAGATGGAGTTTACTTTTTGAAAGTAAATTCTATTAATACAGCATTTCCTATTATAATTCAAAAGTAAAATACAGCAAGAAACCCTCTGTTAAAAGTTAATTAAGTAAAGCGGGCTGGCCTTTTCCACGTCGGCTCAGGAAAATCATGTGGGCTGTGCGGTGGGAAGGCGCTGCTCGTGGGGAATGATTGTCTTTCGACGTGGCGTATTTTTCTTTTGGTCCGTTTTCTTTTGTACGAGCAAAATAAAATGAACATACTGTATATTGTGCGTATTGTAAGGTAAACTAATTTACTAGTAAAACTTGTTTTACACTTTGCCTTCTGTGCTACAATTATTTTTAAAACCGCACCAAACTAATAGTAAAATTGTACTATTCCGAAATGTTGTGTTAAAGCTGTACCCTGTGCCCATTGGCACAAAGCCTAAAAGTTACAAAAACTATAAAACCTTACACGCCAAAAAAATTAACAACGAAATTAACAAGCAATAACAACAAAATTAACAAGCGATAACAAGCCCCATAACAAGTGCCAAGCATATGCCATGTACTATTTACCCCCCAGATAGTAGTTTTATAACTAGCACAAACCCGGCTAATATACCTGGCAAATTACTAGTTTGCCCGGTCATGCAACTACTATTGCGCCATTATAAACGCCCCCCAGTAGTAGGGGTCTTTAAACTTAGTCTTTATCTCCAGTTGTGCATTTCTAAATGCAGTGGTCTTGTTATTGGTAATGGAGTAGTTCTTATAAAAGCTACTCATCAGTTGCTGTGTGGCCTCGTCGTTCACCTTCCAAAGGCTCATTACTATTGCCTTTGCGCCCGCTATCTCAAAAGCGCGTTGCAAGCCGTACACTCCTTCCCCGTTCTTTACGTCGCCCAGGCCGGTTTCGCAGGCGCTCAATACTACTATCTCTGTATTATCCAGCAGCAGGTTCATTACCTCGTAGGCGGTCAGTATGCCGTTCTCGCTCTTGCCCGCAACCGCCTGCTCTGCCCCTGCCAGCATAAGGCCAGAACGCAGCAAAGGGTTCTCCCCCGACTTGTCCGAAGCTATGCCAAAGACCTTCTCCTGCCCCTCGCCGTCCTTCTCTGGCAAAAAGAAGCCGTGGGTGGCAATGTGCAGCAGTTTTGGGCTTTTAAGCGATTTAACAGTAGCCTCCGAAGCGTCAGCTCCTGTATAGGTCTTTACGCTGTAGTGGTTGGCGGTAAGCACTTTCTTTATGTTTTCCAGCTCTACCTTAGCCCCTGGCAGTTTTACTATACTGCCCGTAGTTCCATAGTCCGGGAAGCCTATCAGCACAGCATTGTTATTACCAGCAGATGACTTGGCAGGGTTTAGCAGTTCTTTGGTATTAGTTAAAATCTCCAGGCTCTTGCTTTCCAGCAGGTACTTGCCATTGGCATCTGCCAGCGTGTTCAGGTTTATCTGGTTGTAAATGCCATCCAGCGAAATATGAATAAGCGTTTTCTTAGTCAGTTCTTTATCAATTCGTCCCCAATACTGATCGTAAGAGTAATCGTCTTTCATTTTCTGCTTCACAGCATTCCGGTAGTAGTTAAAAAACTTCTTCTCCAGTTGGTTACCGTTTTCCAGAAGTACCAGCTTGGGGGCGGTGGTAGTTTCTTTAGTTAAAATAAGAGCGGCATAGCAAATAGTATCGGTGCTTACTTTGTTAAACTTTGGGAACTGAATAATTTCAATGGCGGCCTCCCCGTCTTTCAGCGTTGGAACAATCTGGCTATACGTTATATCGCTTTTAAGGTAGCCGCTGCTAAATATCTGCGAACGCTGGGAGAGTTGTTTTTCATTCTGGTTAGTAGCCCGTTCCAGCGAGTCCAGGTTTACCTTTTCGTCGGCCAGTTCCGCCTTGCTTAGCGTATATAGCCTTGCCAGGTTCTCTTTCTGGTCCAGCCAGTTCAGGTAGTCTTTCTTTAGCCCCTCGTCCGTTCCGCTCAGTATCTGCTGTTTTATTTTGTTGGATGAGCTTAGCAGAAGGGCTTTGGTGTTCAACTGGTAGGTGTACATATCACTCGCCAGCGTAGGGTCCGTGCCATAGTTAAAGGCGGCAAAGGAATAAAAGTGTTCCAGCTTTGGCCTCAACTTGTCCCAAAACTTCCCCTTTTCCGATTCGCTCAGCGAAGAGAAATAGCTGTTGATCATAGTCATGTTCTTCTCCTGCACCTGCTTCAGTTGGGTCTTTGCCTCGTCCAGTTTTCCCTGCTGCCAGCTCAACAGCCCAATGCTTTCCTGCGAGTTATTGTATTCCGGGTGATTCTCTCCCAATGTATTTTTGCGGATTTCTAAAGCCTGTTTCAGCAATGGCTCGGCTTCCGTAAGCTTGCCAGTAATGCGGTAAAAATTGCCCAGGTTGCTGATGGAACTGGCATAGGAAGGGTGGTTTTCCCCAAAGTTCTTTTTATATATAGCGGTAGATTTCTTGAGCAATTCTTCCACCTTATCCATCTTACCCATTAGTATATATAGCGAAGCCAGCTCGTTTAGCAAATAGGCATAGTCTGGGTGGTTTGTGCCCAGTTTACCCTCTTTTATTTTAATGGCTTTCAAATAAATCTCTTCCGACTGCGTGTATTGCCCCATATCCTGGTAGAGCAGGGCCTCGTTCATCATTAGCCGCACATAGTTGGTAGATTTATCTTTCAGCGTGTTCCCTGCTATCTCTATAGATTGTTTTAAGATTGGCTCAGCTTCCTTATCCCTGCCCATTGCCTGGTACAGCATAGCCTCGTTATTTAAAGACAGCGCATACGGCACAGACTCTTTGCCTACCGTTTTTTCGTTAATGCTAATGGCTGTCGCAATCAACCTTTCAGACTCATTATAACGGCCCATATCCTTATAAAGCACGGCAAGGTTATTTACCGAAGCGGCATAAGAAGCGTTGTTTTCTGAAAAGATCTTCTTTCTAAGCTCCAAGGCCTTTTCTGTATACGTTAACGCTATATTGTAACGTCCGGTGGTATGGTACAGCAGTCCCAGGTTGCTTAGCGACCTGGCATACAATGGGCCTGCGGAGGTGTCTATTTTATTAGTACTGGTGGCCTGTGTCTTTTTAAAACTCACAGCATTGCTATCCCCAGTATCTATTTGGCTTTCGTAAATAAGTATGGCGGCCTTAAAAGAAGCCTCCGCTGAGGAATATTTATTGGAAGAATAGAACAGCTCTCCCGCATCCAGGTAGCCCTCGGCATTTTCCAGCGGAGTATTGGTCTTATTGTCAGTGCCTTTCATTACGTCCAGCAACAAGCGTTCATGCTTTTTATACTGCTGCTGCGATTCGAAAAGGCCTGCATTATCGCTAAGGGAAACGGCATAGTTAAAAAGAGCCTGATCGTAATCTTTTCGGGAGTCTGACATTTTTCTGGCAACCAATCCCCCTGCTTTTTTAATATTGCCACGGCTGGCCACATTTTCTAAAATACTCCGCCCTATCTGAGATCCTATTTGCGAATTGGCATTAAAGCAAAAAATACTGAGCGCCGTTGTTAATACTAGGGAAGTTTTCATATTGGGCTATTTTTATTGATTCTCCTCAAAAATAAGCATCTAATTGATACTTATAGATAAAAGTAAAAAAGGCAAATATAACCTAGTAAATTTTTAATTGTACTTTTCAAGTATTTGACAAAAAAATGTATTAAATCTTGCTTTTAAAAAATTCATTTTAATATTCCTTTTCGGTATATTTGTAATAGGCTCTTGAAATAAATGAAGTATGATTTATCCAAGAGATGGTATCCTCAAAAAACCGTATTAGCAAGAAAAAGAGCCTATTAAATAGTTTGAGGATTGTTTTGAGGGGAAAAAATCATGTGTGTTTAAACATTAACTTTAACAATAATGTAATGGAGGAGATAAAAAATCAGGGCCTTTACGATGCCAGTTTTGAGCATGACGCCTGTGGAATAGGTTTTGTGGCTAATATTAAAGGCAGAAAATCCCATGAGATTGTTAAAAATGCCCTTCACATGCTTGCGCGTATGGAACACCGTGGCGCCTGCGGGTGTGAAAGCAACACAGGAGACGGCGCGGGGATACTTATACAAATCCCTCATGAGTTCTTTTTAGACGAATGCCTAAAGCTTGGCATAAAGCTTCCTTCCTCTGGAGAGTATGCCGTGGGAGCTGTTTTCTTTCCTAAAGATGCGCAAGCAAGGGAAGATTGTAGAGCAATACTTAACAGAAATATAGAGAAACTAGGAATGCAGTTGTTGGGATACCGCGTAATACCGGTGTACAATGGCAATATAGGGCCTAGCGCAGTAGCGGCAGAGCCGTTTATGGAGCAGGTCTTTATTAAACGTCCTGATAATGTTACTAACGGCGATGACTTTGAAAGAAAGCTATACGTTTTAAGAAACTATACTACACGGCTTATACGTGAATCTGTAAAATATCCAGACATACAGGCTAATTTTTACATTGCTACCTTATCGCATAAAACAATATCCTACAAAGGGCAACTTACTACCGAACAGGTTACATCCTATTTCCCTGACCTAAGCAGGAAAGACGTAGTTTCAGCATTAGCTGTTGTTCACTCCAGGTTTTCTACAAATACATTCCCAGCTTGGCGGTTGGCTCAGCCTTTCCGTTATATAGCCCACAATGGGGAAATCAATACCGTTAAAGGAAATGTAAACTGGATGAGGGCGCAGGAAGCTTCATTAACCTCCAAATACTTCAGCCGTGAAGAGATGGATATGATTCTTCCAATTTGCGATACCAATCAATCCGACTCTGCCAACCTTGATAATGTTATAGAACTGCTTACCCTTACAGGCAGGTCTCTTCCTCATGTTATGATGATGCTTATACCGGAAGCATGGGACGGCAACGACGACATGGGCGAAACCAAAAAAGCGTTTTACGAGTACCATGCCGCCCTTATGGAAGCTTGGGACGGCCCTGCATCTATTTCCTTTACAGATGGAAGAATGGTAGGCGCTACGCTAGATAGGAACGGCTTGCGCCCTTCCCGTTATTTGGTTACTGACGACGACATGGTTATTATGGCTTCCGAAGCTGGGGTTATTGAAGTTGACCAGTCTAAGGTAGTAATGAAAGGCCGCCTGCAACCAGGGAAAATGTTTGTGGTAGATATGGAGCAGGGCAGGATTATAAGCGACGATGAAGTAAAGCAGGGTATATGCTCTAGCAAGCCATACAAAGAATGGCTAAAGAATAAGATAAATTTAAGCGAACTGCCTGAGCCTATTGGAGAATTTCATCAGCCAGACGAAAAAACGCTGTTAAAAAGGCAACAAGCCTTTGGGTATACCAGCGAAGATTTAAAGACTGTTCTTGCCGTAATGGCAGAGACTGGCAAAGAGCCGCTGGGTTCTATGGGTACAGACGCACCTCTTGCTGTTCTTTCTGACCAGGCGCAACACCTTTCCAGTTATTTTAAACAGCTATTCGCCCAGGTTACCAACCCTCCTATAGATCCTATAAGAGAGCGTTTGGTAATGTCATTAGTATCTTATGTAGGAGGAGGTTTAAATCTCCTGGATGAGTCTCCGTTGCATTGTAGACAGGTAGAGCTAAACCAACCTGTCCTCACCAACAAAGACCTGGAAAAACTCAGATACCTTGACCAGGCCCACTTCCAAACCAAAACCATAAACATATTCTTTAAAGCAGATGGCGCCCCTGGCGCTATGGAAAAGGCGTTAAAGAGAATATGCCAGTACGCGTCCGATGCGGTAGAAGATGGCTTCTCCATCATTTTGCTATCAGACAGAAGTATAGACAGCAGCCACGCTCCTGTGCCTTCGCTACTTGCCACTGCTGCGGTTCACCATCACCTTATCAAAAAAGGATACAGAGGCAAAGTAGGCATAGCGGTAGAGGCCGGAGACGCCTGGGAAGTACATCACTTCGCTACGCTTATCAGCTTTGGAGCCTCCGCGGTAAATCCTTACCTGGCGTTTGAATCTATAGTTGACCTAAAGAAAAAGAACCTTATCCCGGACTCTATTCCGGATGAAAAACTATATAAGAACTACATTAAATCGGTAGACGACGGTTTATTAAAAGTATTCTCTAAAATGGGAATATCTACCCTTCAGTCTTACCAGGGAGCCCAGATATTTGAAGCTTTGGGCATAAGCAAAGAAGTAATAGACAATTACTTTACCGGGGCTATTTCCCGCATTGGCGGACTTTCGCTTGACGATATAGCCAGAGAGGCGCTTATTAAACACAGGCTGGCATTCCCCACCGAGCCTACAGTAAGCTCTAAACTGGAAGTAGGAGGAGTATACCAATGGAAAAGAAGAGGAGAGTTTCACTTATTCAATCCTCAGACCATTCACATGCTTCAGCAGGCTACCAAAACTAACGACTACCAGGTATTTAAAAAATACAGCAAACTGGTAAACGACCAGTCTGTAAAAGCATGCACGCTTAGAAGCTTGTTAAAATTTAAAGCAGCAGCCGAGCCTATTCCTTTGGAAGAAGTAGAGCCTGTAGAAAGTATATTTAAACGTTTCGCTACCGGGGCAATGTCCTTTGGGTCTATTTCTCACGAGGCGCACAGCACCCTTGCTATTGCTATGAACCGTATTGGCGGCAAAAGCAATTGCGGAGAAGGCGGGGAAGATGAAATAAGATTTGAACGCAAAGCAAACGGAGACTGGGAACGTTCGGCCATAAAACAAGTGGCTTCCGGCAGATTTGGAGTTACTAGTTATTATTTGGCTAACGCCGATGAATTGCAGATAAAAATGGCGCAAGGTGCAAAACCTGGCGAGGGCGGACAATTGCCTGGGCACAAAGTAGACGAATGGATAGGACGTGTGAGGCACTCTACTCCTGGAGTAGGATTAATTTCTCCTCCTCCTCACCACGATATTTATTCTATAGAAGACTTGGCGCAATTGATTTTTGATTTGAAAAACTCAAATCCGAAAGCAAGAATAAACGTGAAGCTGGTATCTGAGGCAGGCGTAGGAACGGTTGCCGCCGGGGTTTCCAAAGCGCATTCGGACGTAGTGTTGGTAGCTGGTTACGATGGAGGAACAGGAGCGTCGCCGATCAGTTCTATAAAACATGCCGGGCTTCCATGGGAGCTTGGGGTAGCGGAAGCTCACCAGACACTGGTAAAAAATAAGCTAAGAGGCAGAATAGTATTACAGGCAGACGGACAAATGAAAACCGGACGCGACCTTGCAATTGCAGCATTACTAGGAGCTGAAGAATGGGGAGTGGCAACCGCCGCCCTCGTAACTTCAGGTTGTATAATGATGCGTAAATGCCATTTGAATACCTGCCCCGTAGGCGTTGCTACGCAAGACAAACAATTAAGAACTTTGTTTACTGGCAAACCAGAGCATGTAGTAAACCTGTTTACCTTTCTGGCGCAGGAACTAAGGGAGATAATGGCAGAACTTGGCTTCCGCACCATCAATGAAATGGTAGGCCAGGTAGATCGCCTTGAAGTACGCGATAACATTACCAACTGGAAGCATAAGAGCATTGACCTTAAAGCAATTCTTTACAAAGAACATGCAGATGCTGGCGTGGCTATTTATAAACAGGAAGAGCAAGATCATGGCATAGACGATATACTTGACCGCACGTTGATTGACGTGGCAAAGCCTGCTTTAGATAATCAGAAGGCTATAGTTAGCGAATTTAAAGTAACCAATACCGATCGTTCGGTAGGCACTATGCTTTCCTACGAAATATCTAAAAAGTATAAAGGGAAAGGATTGCCGGCAGATACGATCAACTATAAATTTAAAGGTTCTGCGGGGCAAAGCTTCGGCTGCTTCGGAGCGCCAGGATTAAATTTTGAATTGGAAGGAGAAGCCAACGACTATTTCGGCAAAGGCTTATCCGGAGCAAAGCTTATTCTTTACCCAGATAAAAACGTCAAATTTGTTCCTAGCGAAAATATCATTGTAGGCAACGTAGCATTTTATGGGGCTACCTCCGGGGAGTCCTACATAAGAGGACTGGCGGGAGAACGTTTCTGCGTAAGAAACTCTGGAGCCAAAGCGGTGGTAGAAGGCGTTGGCGACCACGGTTGCGAGTATATGACGGGCGGCATAGCGGTAATACTAGGCGAGACTGGCAGAAACTTCGCAGCTGGAATGAGCGGCGGAATAGCCTATGTATACGACACCGACAGGAAGTTTGCATCGCGCTGCAATATGGAAATGGTAGAGTTTGATGTAATAAGCGCTGAGGACAGCGACCTATTGAAAGAAATGATTAAGAACCATTACAAATACACAGGAAGCGATGTGGCGGATAAGATTTTGAAAGAATGGGAAACAGCGTCAAAGCGCTTTGTTAAAGTAATGCCTACAGACTACAAAGCAGTATTACTAAAAAGAAAACAACAACAGGGAAAAACAGATAAGGAGGTAATGATACATGGGTAAGCCTACTGGTTTTATGGAATTTGGCAGGGAGTTGCCAAAGAAAAGAGATCCGAAAGAAAGAATAAACGACTACAAAGAATTGTATATTCCTTTTGGAGAAGATAAGGTAGAAACCCAGGCGGCGCGTTGCATGAACTGTGGAGTTCCTTTTTGCCATAGCGGTTGCCCGCTGGGTAATATCATTCCCGAGTTTAACGACGCTGTTTTTCAGAAAAACTGGGAAGAAGCAACAGAGATACTTACCTCTACCAACAACTTCCCCGAGTTTACCGGGCGCATCTGTCCCGCTCCCTGCGAAGCTGCCTGCGTGTTGGGGATAAATAAGCCTCCCGTAGCCATTGAAGAGATAGAAAAAAACATTGCCGAAACAGCCTTTGCTAAAGGATATATTAAAGCCTGTCCTCCTCCACGCCGCACTGGCAAAAAAGTAGCGGTAGTTGGTTCTGGCCCCTCTGGCTTAGCCGCCGCCGCGCAGCTTAACAAGGCAGGCCACTGGGTAACTGTGTTTGAAAGAGCCGATAAGCCAGGTGGATTATTACGCTACGGCATTCCCGATTTTAAACTTGAAAAATGGGTGGTAGAACGCAGAGTGAAGTTGATGGAAGAAGAAGGGATTGTATTTAAAGTGAATACCAACGTAGGCAAAGATGTAAAAGTGAAAGACCTGTTGAACGATTACGATGCGATTGTTCTTGCAGGAGGTTCAACCATACCGCGCGATATACCTATTCCCGGAAGACATCTGAAAGGCGTTTATTTTGCAATGGATTTCCTTACACAACAAAACGGAAGGGTAAGCGGTAAAACATTTAAACCTGAAGCTGAAATTTTTGCTACAGATAAAAACGTAATAGTAATAGGCGGCGGAGATACAGGATCGGATTGTGTAGGAACGTCAAACAGGCACAGAGCAAAATCCATCACTCAGGTAGAACTTATGCCAAAACCTCCGGGAGAGCGTACAGATTCTATGCCTTGGCCTAACTGGCCTACCATTTTGCGTACATCTACTTCGCACGAAGAAGGCTGCGAACGCAAATGGGCAATTACTACCAAAGAGTTTGTGGGCGACGCCAATGGCAACCTTACTGGCCTTAAAGTAGTGGAAATGGGATGGAGCGAGCCTGAAACCGGCAAAATGCCTAAGTTCCAGGAAATACCAGGAACAGAACGGGTGTTGCCTTGCGAACTGGCTTTATTGGCGATAGGCTTTTTGCATCCACAACACGAGGGAATGCTTAACGACTTGGGCGTGCAGTACGATGAACGAGGAAATGTGAAGTGCAACGACAACTACAAAACCAGCGTTGAAAAAGTGTTTTCTGCAGGAGATATGAGAAGAGGGCAGTCGCTGGTAGTTTGGGCAATATCCGAAGGAAGAGAAGCGGCAAGAAGCGTTGACCAATACCTGATGGGCGAAAGCAATCTGGAAGCCAAAGACATGGCTAAAATTAATGTAATGCAGCAAGCATAATAAAGCGTAAGTATAGTAAAATAAAAAAGGCTTCGAAAGAAGCCTTTTTTATTAATAACTAATCTACACTAACTAAAATGATTTTATAATATCTACAAAGTCTCTGGCCTTTAATGATGCGCCGCCAATAAGTCCTCCATCCACATCTTTACAGGCAAATAGTTCTTTAGCGTTATCTGGTTTGCAGCTGCCACCATATAGAATAGAGGTTTGTTCCGCTGTATCAGATCCATAGTGGCTAACCAGGTGTTTTCTAATGCTGGCGTGCATTTCCTGCGCCTGGGCTGTTGTTGCTGTTACTCCGGTGCCTATTGCCCATATTGGCTCATAAGCAATAACAACCTTCAGGAAATCTTCTTTTGATAAATGGAAAAGACTTTCTGTAAGCTGCTGGTTAACGAAATTTATGTGAATGCCTTTTTCCCTTTGCGCAAGCGTTTCGCCGCAGCAAAATATAGGAGTAAGGCCGTTCTTAAGTACAATATTTACTTTTTCGGCCAGTTGGGCATTGGTTTCAGCAAAGTATTCCCTGCGTTCGCTATGCCCTAATATTACATAACTTACCCCAACAGACTTAAGCATTTCTACCGATGTTTCACCAGTATAAGCGCCAGACGCTTTATCGCTGCAGTTCTGCGCTCCAAGACCCACAGTACTGTCAGAAATTAATTTATGTATAGAAGCCAGGGAAATAAATGGAGGGCACAACACCGCCTTGGCGTCGTTTCTCACTTCATCTTTTACCATTTGTAGCACCTCGGTAGCCAACTTTAGCCCTTCTTCAAGGGTTTTATTCATCTTCCAGTTTCCGGCAACAATCTTTTTTCTCATGGATAATTTAATTTACGAGGCGTAAATATATAAAAAATAGCTATTATAAGGCCAGTTGTATTTGAACTGGCCTTATATTTTTGTTAAAAGCAATATTTATTCGCCTGCTTTTTCTACGGTCTTTATCTTGTTTTCAAGATGTACGTTGAAGTTCTTAAGAGATTCAACATAGTTTTTTAACAATTTAACCTCTTCATCTTTTTGCTTCAGCGTTTCATGAAGTTTAAGCTCAGACTCCATTAATGCAGTGTTTTCAGCCATCAATTCCCTGTTAATGTCATCGGCAAAATTCTTTTTGCCACGCAGGGTTTTCTTGCCAAGCACTAGGTAGTCAAGAGATACGTTAAAAAAGTCGGCAATCTTGATAAGAGATTCAATAGGCGGGAGCCTTTTACCCCTTTCGTAGTTGGCAATATTGCTGCGATCAATTTTTAGAATGCTTGAAACCTGCATCTGAGTAAGGTTCTCATCTTTCCTCAATGTACGCAGTATTGTTCCAAACTTGTTTGCGTTGGTTCTTTCTGTTGCTTTTTCCATAATACTATTCTGCGAGTTTTGTGGTTCTCTTTGCAATTTAATAAATTATTCTATTTTATTTTGTTTTTTTCAAAAAAAATACGACATTCGTTTTACTCAGTCACACTCATTGTGTTACATTGAAACGGCTTTATAATAGGAAAACGCCGTATTATCTTCTGCGCCTTATCCTTACAACAGGATAAGGCTTTTTTGTTTTTTCTACAACTAGTAAATCATCATCTTCATACAAAATACACTTCCGCCAGACTTCATAAATTCGGAAGTATCTGTTTCTACTACTTCAAAACCTTGCTCCTTCAACGTTGCAGCGGTCACTGGCAGCCCTTTCTGAATTATAGCTAGTTTCTTTTTTTCAGTTACTAGTACATGAGCGTTTAATGCAAAATGTTCCGCCTCTTTTTCAGGCGCTACTATCACCTGTTTAAATAGTTTGCCGATCAGCAAAAGGGCTTCTTTGCTAAATGCTGACTGGCAAATTACAACGGTGTCCTCGCTCAAGGGCAGAAAACAGGTATCCAAATGATAGTACTTTTCGTTTACCAGTTCCAGCGTTACAATTTTTACGTCAAGCAATTCCGCAATTTCCTCATAAGCCTCAGGCGCTGTCCGATGCCCGAAACCGCCATACAACAATTTCTTCCCAGGATGAGGTATAGTGTCTCCCATTCCTTCGAACAATTCGGTGTGTTTTAATTCTAACGTTTGGTAACCGCTTTTAATATAAAATTCTTCGAAGAACTTTACTTCCTTTTGCCTGGACGTATGCCTCATTTTGCTTAACACCACTATTCTTTTCCCATCCTCTGAGAGCCAGGGAAAGCTTTGGTTGGCGGCGAAAACCATATCTTCGCAGCCCTCCGCCCCGTTAATTTGTAAACATTGTTGCAGAATTTGTTGTGCAACAAGTTCTTGGTAAATGCTTTTTAATGCATCCCATTGTTGCCGTGCTTTGTGTTTGTCTGTGTTATTAAGGTTTTCTGCCATGTACGGATTTTTCACGTCTACTACTTCAAAGTAATCGGGCGTGCACAACAGAACGCGTAATGGCTCTGTTCTTTTAGGAATTTGTTCTAACAAAAAATCTAGTTCCGCAGCTTTATGATAAACCTTTGATGACATAGTAAAAAATCTTTTCTATATATTGGAAACGAAAAACTAACAAGAGAGTTCATCATGAAGGGGTTAAAAAATTTTTTACAGAGTTTATTCTTTATTTTATTTATTGTTGTTCTGGGCGGCTTTCTGTTGCCTTCTACCCAAAAAGTTGAAAAGACAATAGTAATTAAAGCCCCGCCAGAAGAGGTAATGAAATGCCTTAACAAAAAGATTGATAGCCTGGGAATAGCGAAAAAAGAACTTTCGGGCAAAATAATATATACTTCAACAAACGGCCAAGATACCCTAAGTAATGAAGCCATTGTTACACCTGTAAAAGAAGGCTGTGAATATACCCGAATAACGCTTCTAAACGCCGGGAGCAATATTTTTAAAAAATACAGCCTATTGGTAAACAGGCAAGTAGAGGAAGGAAAGGTAAGGGAGGAAATGATTTTGATAAAGCTGGAATGCGAGAAAAAATAAAACATTTTGGAAAAAAATTGATTTATTTTTGGTGAACTTAACCGTTATTTTATGAACAAGTCTTTATTTGCAATTCTTTCTTTTTGTGCTGCATTAACTGCCTGCGATCAAAAATCAGAATATCAGAAACCTTTAAAGCTTACCGGCTGTATTGATACGGCAAAAATAACAAAGAACCCCCAGTGCGGCGATGTATATGCCCCTGTATGCGGCTGCGACAATAAAACCTATATAAACGAATGCAATGCTGTAAGCGTGGGAATAACCAGTTGGGACAATGGCGCCTGCCAGGGTAACGGCATACTGCAGAAAGAAGATAAGAAATAATAACTCAAAATGGGTTTCCTGTTTTCTTTGCAGGAATTATTATCTTTGTAATTCGTTTAAATATTATGATAGATAAATTAGAGGCTATTAAGAATAGATTTGATGAGGTGGCAAACCTTATTATACAGCCAGACGCTATGTCTGACATGAAAAAGTATTCTTCCCTTAGCAAAGAATACAAAGAACTGAACAAGATCGTTACAGAATACCATAAGTACAAAGACTTGTTAAGCAATATAGAATCTGCAAAAAAAGTAATTTCTACAGAAAAAGATCCCGAATTTAGAGAAATGGCAAAGGCTGAGCTGGAAGAGCTTACCCCTAAAAGAGATGAGATGGAGGAGGTGATTAAGGAAATGCTTATCCCCAAAGACCCTAACGACAGCCGTAACATAATAATGGAAATAAGAGCGGGAGCTGGAGGTGACGAAGCCTCTTTGTTTGCCGGAGACTTATTAAGAATGTACCAGCGCTTTGCAGAACGCCAGGGATGGAAAATGGAAATAATAGATTATACCGAAGGAACCTCCGGCGGCTATAAAGAAATTATAAACTCCATTTCCGGGGAAGATGTATACGGAAAAATGAAGTTTGAATCTGGCGTACACAGGGTGCAGCGCGTACCGCAAACAGAAACGCAGGGTAGGGTGCATACTTCCGCCGCCAGCGTGGTGGTATTGCCCGAAATGGAAGAAGTGGACGTGCAGCTTAACATGAGCGATATTCGTAAAGACACGTTTTGCTCTTCGGGGCCTGGTGGGCAGTCGGTAAACACTACCTATTCCGCCATAAGGCTTACCCACATCCCTACAGGTATTGTGGTACAGTGTCAGGACGAAAAATCTCAGATAAAGAATTTTGATAAAGCGTTAAAGGTTTTAAGGTCAAGGATTTACGAAATTGAATTGCAAAAACATAACGATTCAGTTGGCGCCCAACGTAAGCTAATGGTGGGCAGCGGCGACCGTTCTGATAAGATAAGGACTTACAATTATCCGCAAGGCAGGGTTACAGATCACCGCATAGGATATACGGTTTATAACCTACCCACCGTTATGGATGGAACCATAGAAGACTTTATTGAGCAACTTCGTATTGCAGAAAATGCAGAAAGGCTCCAGGAGGGCGGTACTGTATAAAAATTTAGTACACATGAACAGGTATAGCGCCTTATTTTTCTTTTTGTGGGCGCTTATTTTTTCATGTACCCCACCGGCAGATAAAATAACTACCAGCTCCGCGGCTAAGCTTAGCTTTTCGCAGGATTCTATTCTGTTCGATACCATTTTTTCTGCTATAGGCAGTACTACCCAATTAATTACCATATATAACCCCAACAAAAATGCGGTACGGACAGATATAAAGCTGGGGGGAGGGACTGCTTCTAATTACTCTCTTATAATAAACGGAACGCCAAGCTATAATACCGACCTGGAAATAGATGGTAAGGACAGCATTCTTATTTTAATAACAGTGCTTATTAACCCCAGAGATACAAGCCTGCCTTACCTGGTGCACGATTCCATAGTCTTCACCACCAATGGGAATGTGCAAAGCGTACAGTTAGAAGCCTACGGCCAGGACGCTAACCCTATAAGAGGCCCAATCCCCTGCAATAAGGTATGGAATGACCCAAAGCCATATGTGCTGTACAATACGGTGACTGTGGCAGCAGGCTGTACCCTTACCATATCAAAGGGTACAAAAGTATATGCCCATAACAACGCCCTACTTAAAGTATATGGAACGCTATTGGTGAACGGGGTAAAAAGCAGCCCAGTGATTTTTAGGGGCGACCGGCTGGAAGAAAGCTATGCCAGCGTACCCGGGCAATGGACGGGAATATTATTTGAGGCAGGCAGTACTGCTAATTTAAACTGGGCAGTAATAGAAAATGCGGTAGACGGAATAGAAATAAGGTCTGGAGCTCCCAAGACAGATACCATTCCGGACTTTGTAATTGCTAATTCAGTAATTAAAAATATGTCGGACGAAGCTCTTAAAGCTATAGGAGCAAACGTTTATGCCTACAACTCACTTTTTACCAATTGCGCCAACTATGTTATTTCTGCAGATGGTGGAGGAAATTACTATTTTTACTATTGCACCATAGCAGGTTATTCTCCCTCACTTTTTAGAATGAACCCTTCTTTACAAATTAGCGCTACTACTGTAACTTCAGACTCTTCCACGCAGACAGGCCAAATTAATGCCCGATTGATCAATACCATTGTATGGGGAGATGGAACTTATAGTAACGAGCTAGCGCTTACGCCCGGTAGCGATTTTAGTTTGTTCGCAGATTACAGCCTTATATACGATTCCAGCGCTGCTAACCTGAATGGAATAGGAAATAAAACCTATGGGGCTGCCGATACGCTAGACCCTAAATTTAATGCCCCTTATAATTTCGATTTTCATCTAGAATCTGGCTCTTCTGCGCTAGGCGCAGGCATACCACTCAGCGTTAATGGAGTTGCTATTACTACCGACCTGGATAGCGTTGTCAGAAGTACTACTAAGCCTTCTATAGGGGCCTACGAGAAGTAAACGTTCACCCTCCTATCTGCCTTTATCCCAATTTATTGCCCCGTATCTACTATAAACGGAAAAAACTCAGAATCTTAAGCGCTTTGGCTCACTTTATGTATAAGTATATGTATATTGAAAACTGGAGTATGCCATGAAAAAGTCCCGATTTATCCAACTTGTTGTAGTAAGCGCAGCACTAGCTACAGCATCCTGCCAAAGGCCGCAAATATATGGAAGCAATACTGGCCCCATCGCGCCGCCAGATAGTACATCTTTGCAGCCCGATACTACGGCTTTTCAACCAGACACTACTGGCGTCTACACAGGCTACTACCCTTATTACTATCAGTATCCTTACAATCAGTTTTATTTCGGCGGGCCGCCCTGTTACCCTTACCATCACCACCACCATCGTTATTACAATGGGTTTTATGGCCATTATGGACACGGAAGCAGGGGTAGCTTTGCCCATGCTAGCGGGGGCTTTTCACATAGCCATACTGGCGGCGGTTATGCCCACAGTCACGGCGGGTATGCGCACGTTAGCGGCGGCTTTGGGCATAGCGGACACAGCTCCGGAGGCCATTCTTAGTTAACTTTCTAATCATCTATTTTTTATGAAAAGGATAGCAATAAACCCAAGAAACAACTGGCAGGAAAAAGTGCAGAACTTAGGTTTTGGTTTCCATGCCGACTACTGGAACGAGAAAGCTTACTATCAGTTCTCTATGGAAGAAGTTAACCAGATAGAGCAGGCTACTACCGAGCTACAAGAGATGTGCCTAAAAGCGGTAGACTATGTGATAGAAAACCGTTTGTACGATAAATTTCATATCCCGAAATATTTAATACAACATATAGAAGACTCCTGGAACAACGACGCACTCTCTCTGTACGGCAGGTTCGACCTGGCCTTTAACAATGGCGAATTAAAAATGCTGGAGTACAATGCCGACACCCCAACCTCCATTTTTGAAGCGGCCATCATCCAATGGTACTGGTTGCAAGAGGTAGACGAAAAGCAAGACCAATACAACCGTATGCACGAGGCTTTAATTGAGCAATGGCAATATTTAAAACCAGCGTTAAAAGGAGACTGTTTGTATTTTGCCTGCGTAGAAGAAAACCTGGAAGACTACACCACTGTGCATTACCTAATGGACTGCGCCACACAGGCCGGGATATTTTGCAGGTTTATTTTTGTAGAAGACATAGGCTGGGACAACGAGCGCAAGCTTTTTGTAGATACCTGCGAAAACCCCATAGAGTCCATATTTAAACTATACCCCTGGGAGTGGATGGCGCACGAAGAGTTTGGAGAATGTATTATTGAATGCGAAACAACCTGGATAGAACCATCCTGGAAAATGATACTTTCCAACAAAGCCATTCTACCAATCTTGTGGCAACTGTTTCCTGATAGTAAATACCTGTTGCCCGCCTATTTTGAAAAGCCGGAAAGTATGAACTCTTTTGCAAAAAAACCTATACTATCTCGCGAAGGGGCTAATGTAGAACTGGTAAAAGATAACGAAACTCTGGAACGCACCGAGGGGGAGTACGGCGAAGAGGGTTACATTTACCAGCAGTACACTACCCTGGGTACAGAGGACGGCAATCATTTTATAATAGGAAGCTGGGTAATAGGGGGCCAAGCAGTCGGCATGGGTATTCGTGAATCTGATAATCTTATTACTAATAATACCAGCCGCATTGTGCCGCATTTAATAAAACTGTAAAAACATCCTAATAGTAAATAAAAAAGGCAGGGAGTTGCAACTTTCTGCCTTTTTTATTAAAACAGTTCTTTATAAATCCTTTTGGTTCATAACTTTAATTCTTTTTGCCTTCTTAAGCTTAGTATTTTTCAATTGCGTGCAGTATTTTTGAGCCGCAAGAAACCAACGCGTTCAAAAGTTTATGATAAATAGCTATAACAAGTTATTACAGGGAAATAGAAAGTGGGCTGCAGAGCAAACTAAAAAAGACCCACAGTATTTTGAGAAACTACGCCCTTCGCAAAAACCGGAATATTTGTGGATTGGTTGTTCAGACAGCCGCGTACCTGCGGAAGTGGTTACCGACTCTGAACCTGGGGAAATATTTGTGCACCGCAACATTGCCAACATGGTGGTGCATACCGACCTTAACCTGCTAAGCGTTTTAGAATATGCAGTGGAGGTATTAAAGGTAAAACACATCATCCTTTGCGGGCATTACGGTTGCGGGGGCGTTATGGCCTCTATGGATAACATTGCCTACGGTTATGTAGACAACTGGCTAAGGAACATAAAGGAAATATACGTAAACAACGCCGAAGAGCTGGACAACATAAAGAACCGGGAGGATATGATAAACCGTCTGGTGGAGATAAATGTGATGGAACAGGTAAAGAACCTCTGCAAAACAAAGGTGGTGCAAAAAGCGCTGGAAAATAAAACCGTACAGGTGCACGGATGGGTATACGGCATGCACGACGGATTAATAAAAGAACTGAGCCACGCCGAAGAAACGCTAAAAGTAGTGCATCCTATTTTTAAGTACAAGATAGATTAGGGTAAAAAGAGTTGTTATTTAAGTCTTCGCATAGCCTCTGATAAAACAAATAAATTTATTTTTAGATATGAATTTATTTCTAGGAAACTTAGAGGCAATATCTATATCATCTATTAATAAGGTAGACAAAGCCAGCGAATCTCCGTCTTTAAAAAAAATACGTGTAAATCCATATCCACACCAAGGGTTTCTACTATTATAAGGAGTATAGTATTGGATTATATGGTCAATATTATTTTTATCATACTCAAATTTATTATCATCAATAGCTATATCAAAAGAGGCATTTCCTCTACTTATTCTTAATGATAAACCCCTGTTGTATTTTTTATAATTCCAATGCAAGAAATAGCCTGGTAAATAAATAAATGAAAATATTAAGGAAAGTATAAGTTTATATATCCATAGCATCGGGAATAAGAGTACAAATATTTGTGATGGAAATAGAATCAAGGAATATAGAAGTGTGAAGAGCATAAAATTAACTTCTCGTTTAAATGTTATTTTATACTCAAAATCCTTTTCCAGTAGAGCTTTTCTCAACACATTGTTTTCTTCTTTCTTTTTTAAAAGCGTGCTAACCAATCCATCTATATCAGAATTAAAGAATAATTTAATTGTTGTAGGAACAATGCTTCTATCAAATATTCTTTGATAGTAATAACTAACATCTGTTGGGAAATACCTTACCTCAAATGCGTCATTAGAGTATCTTTCAATGGTAAAAAAATCTTTATTGCTATTTATAAATACTATATCCTGATTAGTAGTAATGTTAAGTCCTTGCCATTTAAAATTTCTAAATAAATCTGTAGCTGCAATTAAATCAATCGTGTTTTCTGCCGAGAACTCGCCATCTTCCCAATGCGTGTTTCTTACTTTATACTTAAAATCCATAAAGCCGTTATGTACAAAAATTATTCCAATTTTAATATATTCTGCTTAAGAGTGAGATGAAACCATTCTAATTTACTAGTAATTTTTATAATACCTGTTCATACGTTAGGCTCCTTCTTATTATCCTTGGGCGAAGCAGGGGAGGCAGCGAGGATCATAAGGCAGAGCCGTTGTGTGAACACGGCCATGCCGGCCGTGGAGGCAAGCGAAAGTAGACCTCGTAGGCGCAAAAGAAAATGAACATACTATAATTTCTAACAGAACCAGTACGCTTCTATGCTACATTAATTTTCTAATAGCAAAATCAAGGTAAATACTTTTCTTTAATACTATCTAACTTCCCTCCTGATCTTCCAAGAAAAGGTTTTTCGTGCCATTGGCACATGCCCGTTCAAAAACGGAATAAATAATACATGGCAAAAAAATTATCAAGCAAAAAAACAAGCAATAACAACAAAATTAACAAGCGATAACAAGCGCATAATCCCGCACCTGCGGGATGCCAGGTAATATTTACTTGCAACTAGTAGCCACACTAAATAGTACAAACCCTTTAAACTTATCTTAGTAATTACTAGTATTGAACCCGCACCTGCGGGATTTTATAAATCGCCTTAGTGTGCCAGTTGGCATTTAAAGTTGTGTTAAAAAAATTTCCTAAATTACTTCCATGAAAGTACTTCAAAAAACCCTTACACTTCCCGCCTATTCCAGAGGCTTTCACCTGATTACAGAAAGGGTAGAAAACGCCTTACCGGACCTGAAAGAAATAAAAGCCGGAATGCTGAATGCATTCATCCACCATACCTCCGCCGGGCTTACCATTAACGAGAATGCCGACCCCACTGTCCGCGGCGATTTTGAAAGGCATTTCAATGTTATGGTTCCAGAGAATGCCCCGTACTACAAACACACCCTGGAAGGCCCAGACGATATGCCCGCCCATATTAAGGCATCGCTATTGGGCAGCTCGGTAAGCGTTCCCATCACCAACGGAGAGCTGAACCTGGGAACCTGGCAGGGCATTTACCTTTGCGAACACCGCAACCATGCCACAGGCCGCAAAATAACCATAACCGCCTGGGGCATATAACTCATTTTTATTTTTGCCGGAATAGGTTAACTTTGATTTAATATAATTTACTTAATCCAATGAAAAGAATAATTTTTAATGTTTTAGCAGTTATTACAGTTGCTTTTTCACTTTCTTCTTGCGGCTACAATGGCGGCGTACAAAGGGAAGAAGCCGTAAACGCAGCCTGGGGGCAGGTAGAAAATGTGTACCAGCGCCGGGCAGACCTTATACCAAACCTTGTAAATACAGTAAAAGGATATGCCACTCATGAAAAGGATGTGCTGGTAGGGGTAATAGAAGCCAGAGCAAAGGCTACCGCAGTAACAATAAAGGCCGATAACCTTACTCCTGAAAATATACAAAAATACCAGCAGGCGCAAGATGGACTTTCCTCTGCCCTTTCTCGTTTATTAGTGGTATCAGAAAACTACCCGAACCTAAAAGCAGACCAAAGCTTTTTAGACTTGCAAGCTCAATTGGAAGGAACAGAAAACCGGATAGCGGTAGAGCGCAGAAAGTTTAACGAAGCCGTGCAAGATTATAATACCTACATCAGAAGTTTTCCAAACAATCTGTTTTCAGGCATGTTTGGTTTCCAGAAGAAGGGATATTTTACAGCTCAACCGGGATCAGAGAAAGCCCCGGAAGTTAAATTCTAAAATCTTATGGCACAACATTTCTTTACTCAGGAACAAAAAGAAGCTATTGTAGCAGCTATTAAAGACGCAGAGCAAAACACGTCCGGCGAAGTGCAGGTACACATAGAAAGCCATTGCAAAAAAGCGGTAATGGACAGGGCGGCAGAGGTGTTTGCCATGCTGCACATGCACAATACCAAGCTGCGCAACGGGGTGCTTTTTTACCTGGCTGTAGAAGACCATAAGTTTGCCATTCTGGGCGATGCAGGCATTAACTCTGTAGTTCCGCCAAACTTTTGGGAACAGATAAAGGAAGAAATGCAAGCCGAGTTTAAAAAAGGGAATTTTACACAAGGGCTCTGCGGCGGTATAGAAAAAGCCGGAAAGCATCTTAAAGCTCATTTTCCTTACAAAAAAGGAGATATTAACGAATTGTCTGATGAAATTTCTTTTGGAAAACATTAAGGCAAGTTCTTTTTTTCTTGTTTTCTTACTGGCTACGGCTATTGCTGTTACAGCTCAAGATTTTCCTGAAAAACCAAATCCTCCCCGGCTCGTAAATGACTTTGCGGGCATACTTAACGCGGATGAAGCCGCTACTCTGGAAGCAAAGCTGGATGCTTATAACGATACCACATCCACCCAGATAGCCATTGTAACCATGAAAAACGTGGGAGATTACGATGTGTCGGATTATGCCGAAAAGCTGGCGGAGAAATGGCAGATAGGGCAAAAAGGGAAAGATAATGGCATATTGATATTTGTTTCTGCCGAGCAGCACAAGATATGGATAGCCACTGGCTATGGAATGGAAGGCGCTGTGCCCGATGCGGCAGCAAAAGAAGTAATAGATAATTACATAAAGCCTGCTTTTAAGCAAGGCAATTACTACCAGGGGCTGGACAATGCAACGACCATTATATTTAAACTGGCAAGAGGGGAATATAAAGCGGATGATCTGAAAGGGAAAGGCGGAAGCATGCCTGCCCTGATCTTGTTTTTGCTAGTGGTGGCGTTCTTTATATTTAAAATCCTGTTCTCCAGGCCCAGGTATAATAACCTTTCCAACAGAGGCTACAGAGGCGGGGGCGGATTATGGGGCGGCGGACTAGGCGGTTTCGGTGGTGGTGGCTTCGGAGGGGGAGGAAGTAGCGGCGGATTCGGTGGTTTTGGCGGGGGTGGCTTTGGTGGCGGCGGAGCTGGTGGAGACTGGTAAAAAACGATAATTATTAATCTCTAAGGAGCATGAAAAATAGCATTACTTTACTTTTAGCTTTGGTTTGTTTTTTGGGCTATGGGCAGGATATCCCTGAACATCCTGATTTCTCGTACCCTATTGGTGATTATGCTGGAATTTTAACTTCGGAGCAGAAAGAAGAGCTTTCTAAAAAACTAAAGGATTACCAGGATTCTACCTCTACCTACATTCACATCATAACTCTGAAAACGCTAGACCATAAAGAAATTGCCCAATTTACAAGAGAGTTATTCAACAAATGGGAAATGCAGAACAAAGGCAAATGCATATTGCTGCTGGCAGATATGAAGGAGCACCGCTATGGCATTGCAGAAAGTAAAGAACTGGAAACTAAAATCCCAGACGAAGCGGCGGAAATGCTGGAAGACCGGTTCATAAAACCCAACTTTCGCGAGAAAAGATATTACAAAGGACTGGAAGATGCTACTAATTGCATTATTGGACTAATTTCCGGAACCTACACCTTGGATCAACTTAAAACAGAAAGCAACAGCAGTGTGTTTGTACTTATCGTTTGTATGTTTTTGGCCCTGTTCTTTGTTATCCCATTCATCCAGTTTAAAAGCTTTAAAAATGCCCACATTGGCACAAAAAAACAAGACTTTATATCTACCATTATGTTTATGAACAGCTTTGGAGCAGCCAGCAAAGCTGGCTATGATGACTTCTCAAAGTCAAACGGCACCTTTGTAGGCCGGGGCTTTGGCGGTTTTGGTAACGGCGGCGGCGGCGCGGCAGGAACCTGGTAGCTTATAAATTACCAAGCATTGTTTTCAGAAGAGTATTATTTCTTCCTGATATGGAATGGTTTAAAATTTCTTCCTCGTTTTGTATAAAATTTCCTACTTCAAACAATTCCTGACGGCAATTTTGAACCATGGCATTTATAGAATCTTCTGTAGCCTCCAGGTGAAATTGCAATCCAAGCGTTTTCTCTCCATATAAAAAAGCCTGATTTTCGCAGACGCTGCTTTTTGCCAGTTGTACAGAGTTTTTAGGCAAATCGAAAGTGTCGCCATGCCAGTGAAAAACAGTAAGCGAAGGTGGGTTGGCGGGTAAAAAAGGATGGGGTATAAACTCCACAGGGTACCAGCCTATTTCTTTTTCTTTATTTTTATATACTTTGGCTCCTAGTACGTCCGCAATCAGTTGGGCGCCTAAGCACACACCCACTACTTTTTTCCCCTTAGTAATGGCCTTTTCTATAAACTTTTTTTCCTTTTTTAGCCATGGGTACTGTTTTTCATCATGTACGCCCATCGGGCCGCCCATTACGATAAGCATATCGCAAATGTCTACAAAAGGCAAGCGGTTATCCTCATAAAACCGGGTAGCAGTAACCTTATGGCCGGGTACATTTACCCAGTCGGCTATGCTCCCAAGCCCTTCAAAAGGTACATGCTGAAAATAGTGTATATTCATAAACTGCTAAATTAAAACACTTAATAGCAATAAAAAAAGAAATCCATGCCGGAAAAGTTACATCCGGCATGGACTGAGTAACACAATCTAGTAATTAAACGGCTTCTTTCAATTCTGGTTTTCCTTCCAGCAGAATAGCTTCTATTTTTTGAAGCGCAGTTTTTATCCTGCTTTTGCTTTCAAAATACGGGAAGCCAAAGCGAAGTATATGGTATACAACGCCGTTTATTTCCCTGTCTTTTATACATTTTACATGCACGCCTTTTTCATTAAGGCTATTGTAAAGGTCATACGGGTCAAAATTCTTGAAAGCTGCAATAAAGGTAGCGGCAGAAGTTTCCTTGTTACCCATACCGTCCGAAGCTTTAACCAGCGAAGGGGCGGCAAAGTAAGCCTCCACATCCAGCGATGAAATAAGCTTTAGGAATTCTTCTTTAAAATAATTAGCCAGGTAAGATGCGCGTCTTCTTATAGTAGCTCCGCCTACCTTTTTATATAATTTTAAAGCGGCTTCCATACCGGCATACACGGAAAAGTTTTGTCCGCCTGGTATGCTAAAGCCTGCAAAGTCGTCCATGTCTATGCCTTCGCCACCCCAGTTCATTCCGCCAACCCAGGTACGGAATTCTTTGGTTGTCCATAAGAAACCGGCTCCCTGTGGGCCAAATAACAATTTGTGCGCGCTGCCAAATATAACGTCTGTATTGCGGAACGGCATATCGTATATACCTATAGATTGCGCTACGTCAATTATTACTTTACAATCTGGGAAAAGTTCTTTTACCAATGTCGCGTAGTTCTCTACAGGCAATACTTGGGCCGTGTCATAACACACATGAGAGAACAGGCAGATATGCGGTTTTACGCTGTCTACTTTTTGCAGAAAAGCAGCTTCATCGTACAGTTCATTATCAGTTAAATAATGTACTTCGTAATCGCTCATTTTCTGAAATGCTTTTATGCCGCCATAGTGTTCGTGTAATGTTGTTAACACGCGTATGTGATCGGCGCTTTTTAGTTTACTTGTTCTTGCTATAGCAAGGCTTAACAAATTGCTGCATTGCGATGCGCTTGGCGCAATAGTAACGTCGTGTTTGGTAGATGGCCATATTTCCATAGCTAAAGCCCTTGTTCTGTCCAGTGCTTCGCGGGCTTTCTGATATTGCCTTAGCGGGAAAGCGCAGCATTCTTCCTCGTCCAGAAATTTTTTAATGGCTTCAATTACCTCTTTAGAAGGAGTGCCTAGCGTGCCTGGGTTCAGGTTTATTCTGTTGTAGGTAAAATTTTCTTCCTTAAAAGCCACCCATTGCTCTTCGTTCTCAACATCAAATTCGGAAGAACCAATAGTATTGGCTGTAGTACTTTCCTCTATAGTATCCTTTATTAAGGCAGAAGCCCCTGAATTTTTCAGAGGCTCCTTAGTCCATTGTGTCACCGGAGGTATAATAGTAGGACTTATCCTATCCTTATACCCTCGTATCATCTTAAGCGTTTGTCTTACTACCTGCTCCAGCGGGGTAGGTTCAATCTTATCTGCTAAATAACCTGTTTCAATCTGGTATTCCATTTTAGCGGCAGGTCTTTCTATACGCGGGTCATAGGTATCTTTTTGGATTTTTACTTCCAGACCTTCGCCTTCGCCTATAGTCTTTAACACCTCAGCAATTTCGTTGATGCAATAAGACTTAACAGTAACGTGATTGATTACCTTATGCACGCCCTTTGGAGAAACGATTTTAAACATTTCTGACAAAGAATTGATAGAATCATTCAGCGCCATAAGGCCGGTTCTTTGCAATCCAGTCCCATATACTGTTAAAGGATTACCTACCATCATCTGCGCCATAAAACGGTTAAGCACGGTGCCAAACATTTCATCGTAATCGAACCGTGTGTGCAATTCAGGATATGCGCCAATCTCTTCGGTATAAGAACCAAATACGGTAGACTGCATAATGTCTGTAATCCTTAGTCCCCATTTACGGCAGGCCAGCGAAACGAAATTACTATCATTTATTTTTGTAATGTGGTAAATATCGTCCGACTCCCTTGGATACGGAAGAGGCTCTGTTGCTTTTTTCCCGTTGTACTCAGGGTAGAAATAACCTTCGGCAACGTCTATACCGCCTTTAGCATATTCCCCAAATGAACCAAGTTTTATAAGGTGCGCATCTGGTATATGCTGGCGTACAGCCCAGAGCACGCGCATGTTTCCAATCTCGTTGTTCTGAATAGTAAAGAGCGCCTGCTCTATATTTTTCATAGAAAACGGAGCGGAACATTGCTGTGCCAGGTGATACACCGTATGCGGCTTCTCGTCTGCAAAAAGCTTCTCTACTCCATCAGAGTTTACATTCAAAGAAACAAACTCCAGATTATTCTGTCCGTATATTCTTTTAAAGGCGCCTATTCGCTCTGCTGGCTTTAATATTGGCAAAATACTATCTGATCCGTTTTGTATTACCTGATTTCTGCGAAACTCATTATCTGCAATAATGATTTTCTGATCAGGATTTTTTAAGGCAAGTTTTAGCGAAAGCGGCCAACCCAAATAACCATCCCCTCCTAAAACCACAATTGTGTTACTCATCTTCATACTCGTCTCCTCCTCACGTTAACACCCTCACCATTGGGGTTCTTAAAAAATTAACAGGCTATCAAATGGTATTGTTTTAATAATAATGAACTTTTTATCAGGGCAGTGAAATTAAGGGGTGTAATTAGTTGGATTCTAGCTTCTCAAATACTTCTTCCAGCTTGCTGGCAGTAGTAATTTTTAATTTAAATTTAGATAAATCAAGCCCTTTTTTATTGTATTTGGAAATCATGATTTCTTTAAAGCCCAGTTTTTCTGCTTCGCTAATCCGGTTTTCAATACGGTTTACTGCCCTTAGTTCGCCCCCCAAGCCTACCTCTCCGGCAAAACAAATGTGTGGAGAAATGTAGTGGTCGTTATACGATGAAATTACGGAGGCGCAGACTGCCAGATCTATGGCTGGGTCTTCTACCTTTAAACCACCTGCAATATTAAGGAAGACATCCTGAACGCCTAGTCTCAATCCTCCCCGTTTTTCCAGCACGGCCAATAGCATGTTTAACCGTTTGGCGTCAAAGCCGGTGCTGCTGCGTTGCGGCGTTCCGTAAGTGGCGGGGCTTACCAGCGATTGTATTTCTATCAATAAAGGGCGGTTGCCTTCCAGCGTTGCTCCTATAGTTACTCCGCTTAGCTCTTCTTCTCGTTGAGAAATAAGTATTTCGGAGGGGTTGCTTACCTCTCTCAGTCCCGCGCCAGACATTTCATAAATACCCAGTTCCGAAGTAGAGCCAAAGCGGTTTTTGGTAGTGCGTAAAATACGGTACATCATGTGCCGGTCGCCTTCAAATTGCAGCACGGTATCTACCATATGCTCCAGAACCTTTGGCCCCGCCAATGTACCTTCTTTGGTGATGTGTCCAATAAGGAATACCGGAGTGCCCGATTCCTTGGCATACTTTAAAAGCTCTGCCGTACACTCCCTTACCTGGGAAATGCTGCCCGCGCCAGATTCTATAAATGCCGAATGCAGCGTTTGTATGGAGTCTACAATAACCACCTGCGGCTGTAAAATTTCTATTTGCTTAAAAATATTTTGGGTAGATGTCTCAGCAAGTATGTAGCAGTTATTGCCTTTTATACCCAAACGTTCCGCCCGCATTTTTATCTGCTGCTCGCTTTCTTCGCCGGAGATGTACAGTACCTTTTGCTCAGTCAGGCTTAAACCTATTTGAAGCATTAGGGTAGATTTGCCTATACCCGGCTCTCCGCCAATTAGCACGATAGACCCCGGCACAATGCCTCCCCCCAATACCCTGTTCAGTTCTTGGTTAGATGTAACAATGCGATGGTCTTCATTATAGCTTATTTCCGTTATGTTACGGGGTTTGTTAGCAACCTGCCGGGACGATGTTTGCCAGGAGCCTTTGTCCTCGGTTTGCAATACCTCTTCTACATAGGTGTTCCACTCGCCACAGGCAGGGCATTTGCCTACCCATTTAGGGGATTGCGCCCCGCAGCTCTGGCAAAAAAAAGATGATTTAACTTTAGCCATTATATATCTTATAAAGATACAGAAAGAAGCCAATTTTAACTTGCATTTTTTTTGTATTATTGTTCCGGTTAAAATACACGAACAATGAGTTTCAGAACAGAAAAAGATACTATGGGGCCGGTTCAGGTTCCGGAAGACAAGTATTGGGGAGCGCAAACACAACGCTCAAAAGAAAATTTTACTATTGGCGGCCAGCACATGCCCATAGAAGTAATACAGGCATTTGCAATACTTAAAAAGGCGGCGGCGCACGCCAACACCGAACTGGGCGTATTGCCAAAGGACAAGGCGGAAATAATAAGCAAAGTATGTGATGAAATACTGGCAGGGAAGTTGGATAGCGAGTTTCCGCTGGTAGTATGGCAAACAGGCTCAGGAACACAGTCCAACATGAACGTGAACGAGGTAATAGGCAACAGGGCGCACGTGTTATTGGGTGGTAAATTGGATGATGAAAAGAAAAAAATTCACCCAAACGACGATGTAAACAAATCGCAGTCGTCTAACGATACTTTCCCTACGGCCATGCACATTGCCGCCTACAAAATGGTGGTAGAACAAACCCTGCCGCAGGTAGAAAAACTTAAAAACACACTAGACCAGAAAGCCAAAGCGTTTAAAGATATAGTAAAAATAGGCCGCACCCATTTAATGGACGCTACGCCCCTTACATTAGGGCAGGAGTTTTCCGGCTACGTGGCTCAACTGGAATATGGTATAAAAGCAATAAAAGCAAGCCTGGATCACGTATCAGAACTGGCCTTAGGCGGTTCTGCCGTAGGAACGGGATTAAATACGCCTAGAGGCTATGATGTGCTGGTGGCTAAAAAGATATCAGAATTTGCAGGGCAGCCTTTCAGAACGGCTCCTAATAAATTTGAAGCGTTGGCAAGTCATGACGCGTTGGTAGGGGCTTCAGGAGCGTTAAAGCAACTGGCGGTAAGCCTTATGAAAATTGCAAACGACGTACGTTGGCTGGCCTCCGGGCCAAGATGTGGAATAGGCGAGATACTAATTCCTGAAAATGAACCAGGCTCATCCATTATGCCAGGAAAGGTAAACCCTACCCAATGCGAAGCCTTAACAATGGTTTGCGCTCAGGTAATTGGCAACGATGCCGCTATTTCCATTGGAGGTATGCAGGGGCATTTCGAGTTGAATGTATTTAAGCCTGTTATTATATTCAACTTCCTGATGTCTGCCCGTTTATTGGCAGACGCTTGCGATTCTTTTGACAAGCATTGCGCCGTTGGCATAGAACCGAACTACCCGGCTATAAAGAAAAACCTGGAAAATTCGTTAATGCTGGTAACGGCCTTGAATACACATATTGGTTATGAAAATGCTGCCAAAATTGCTAAAAAAGCGCATAAAGAAGGCTCTACCCTTAGGGAGGCCGCCATTGCGTTAGGACTACTTACGGACGAGCAATTTACCCAGTGGGTAAACCCAATGGATATGATAGGCAGTCTTAAGTAACAGAAATGCATATTTTTACGTTAAAAACTTTATAAATTTAACAGTTATGAACAGACCCCTCCTGCTTGCTGCCTTAGCCCTGTTTATGGGCATGGCAACTAGTGCATTTTCTCAGACCAAAGAAGAAGAAAAAGAATGGGCAAAGAAGCTAAAAGAGCTGAAGCCTATGGACTACAAAAAACTTCTGGATCAGAAGGATGCTTTAACCTCTAGGGTAAGCGAATGCGAGGGCACTGAGAACCGCCTTAAAAACGAGGCAACAGAAAAAGATGCAGAGATCGCCAAACTTAAAAAGGAACTGGAAGACTATAGCTCAGGAGCGGTGCCAGGAGTAGCGCAGAAAACCGCAACAGAAGGGGAGACAAAAGAAGAGCGGAAAGAAGAAAGAGCAGAAGCCAAAGCTGAAAAAAAGGAAACAAAGGGCTTGGTATACAAAGTGCAGATAGGTTCTTTTAAAAATAAAGACCTCACCAAGTATTTTGACAACAACCCTAACTTTAGCGGAGACGTGGATGCAGACGGCATAAAGAAATATACGCTTGGGGAATTTACAGACTACTGGGAGGCCGATAAGCTTAAAAGCGCTTTAAGGGAAATGGGAGTAAAAGGCGCCTGGGTAGTAGCCTATAAAGACGGGCAACGCGTAAGCATGAAAGACGCCCGCGAAGGGATTTTATAACAACAGGTTTTTAGTTAGAATCAAGTAGAAAAGCAGTATATTTATATACTGCTTTCTCATTTTATAGAAGAACCACTTTCATGGAAGTAATCACAAAAATAACCTGCCCCAGTTGCAACCACAGCTTTAATGCCGAGCAGGTACTGGCCCAGGACATAGAAAAAAAAGTGCGGCTGGAGCTAAACCAGCAGGCCAAAGATTTCAGAGCTAAACTAGTAAAAGAAGCCGAAGAGAAAGAAGAGCAGTTTAAGAAACAACTACTGCAGGAAAGGCAGAAGCTGGAAGAGCAGCTAAAAAGCAAAGTAAAAGAAGATTTTGAAGCGCAGCTTAAAGCCCTTACCGAAGAAAACGAGCAAACCAGGAAACAGAACAAAGAACTGAAGATAAAAGAGATTGACCTGCTGAAAAAAGAAAAAGAGCTAAAGGACAAGCAGGAGGAGCTGGAACTGGACTTGCAGAAAAAGATGATTCAGAAAACTGCCGAGGTAGAAGAAGCCGCAAAGAAGAAAGCAGAAGAAGAAAGCCAGATGAGAATGAAGGAAAAAGACATGCAGATTCAATCCTTCAAAGACCAGCTGGAAATATTGAAACGTAAAGCCGAGCAAGGCTCTATGCAGTTGCAAGGCGAGGCGCAGGAAGTCATCCTGGAAGAATTACTAAAGTCCCTGTTCCCCTTTGATGTAATAGAAGAAGTTGGAAAAGGAGTACGCGGCGCAGACGTGGTCCATACGGTGAAAGACAATTTCGGAAAAAGCTGTGGCAAGATCATTTACGAAAGCAAACGCACCAAAGCGTTTAGCGATAGCTGGATTGATAAGTTAAAAAACGACCTGCGCGGCCAGGGCGCCGACCTTGCCATTATAGTAACAGAAACCATGCCTAAAGAACTTGACAGGTTTGGCATAAAAGACGGAATATGGGTATGCAGCTTTGCAGAAATAAAAAGCGTAGCCATGATATTAAGGGACAGCCTGCAAAAAATACACGCGGTGCGTATCTCGCAGGAAAACAAGGGTGATAAGATGCAGATGCTGTACGACTACCTTACCGGCAGGGAGTTTCGCCAACAGATGGAGGCCATAGTAGAAGGCTTTACTGCCATGCAGGATTCCCTAACCAAGGAAAAGAACGTAACCATGAAGCTATGGAAGGAACGGGAAAAGCAACTGGAAAAAGTGCTGGAAAATACCATAGGTATGTATGGCTCTGTAAAAGGAATTGCCGGCAGCGCTATAGCCGAAATAAAACAACTGGAGTTTCCTAAAGCCATGCTGGAGGAAAACGCAGACTAAATGGCAATGGAAAGAAGATGGGTTAACAAACCTACGCCTAATGGCGGCCTTGTAGAAGCCTTATCCAAAAAATTAAACATTAATTCCTCATTAGCTGCTATGTTGCTGCAACGGGGAATAGCAGATTTTGATACTGCCAAAGCATTTTTTCGCCCAACGCTGGATGGCCTGCACGACCCTTTCCTGATGAAGGATATGGATAGAGCCGTTCAACGAATACAAACGGCTATAGATAACAACGAGAAAATACTGGTTTATGGAGATTACGATGTAGACGGCACAACGGCTGTTTCCCTCTTCTTCGGTTTCCTCAGCGGGAAGTATCCTAATATGGATTACTATATTCCAGATCGTTATAAAGAAGGCTACGGCATTTCCTCACAAGGCATAGATTGGGCTAAGGAGAATGGCTTCGCCCTCATTATTTCTCTGGACTGCGGCATAAAATCTGTAGATAAAATAGAATACGCCAACAGCCTGGAAATAGACTTTATCATCTGCGACCACCATAACCCAGGCGAAGAGCTTCCCAAAGCCATGGCGGTACTAGACCCTAAACGGGCAGATTGCAAGTACCCTTACAAAGAACTATCCGGCTGCGGCGTCGGCTTTAAGCTGCTGCAAGCCTTGTGCATAGCGAATAATTACAATCAAAAAGAATTATACCAATACCTGGATTTGCTGGCCATAAGCATTGCCTCGGACATAGTGCCCATTACTGGCGAGAACCGCATTTTTATGTATTTCGGCCTAAAGCTGATAAATAACAGGCCAAGACCGGGCGTAAACGCTTTAAAAGAAATAGCCGGTTTAAAAAAAGGGTTAGAGGTAAGCAGCATCGTGTTTGGCTTTGCGCCCCGCATTAACGCTGCCGGCAGAATAGCACATGCAAAAACGGCTGTGGAGTTACTCTTGAGTAAAACAGAAGAAGAAGCCAACGCTTTATCCGAAACCATAAACGACAGAAATAGCCAACGGAAAGATTTTGATAAAGCCATTACCCAGGAAGCCCTTCAAATGATAGAATCGGACGAGGAATTACTTCAGGCTAAATCGACGGTGCTCTTTAAAGAGCACTGGCACAAGGGGGTAATTGGTATAGTGGCCTCCCGCTGCATAGAAAAGCATTACAAACCCACCATCATCTTTACAGAGTCCAATGGTCATGCGGCAGGCTCTGCCCGATCGGTAGACGGCTTTGACGTATATGAGGCCATTTCCCAATGCTCTGACCTGCTGGAGCAATTTGGAGGGCATAAATATGCAGCAGGTCTTACGTTAAAAGTAGACAATATCCCTGCGTTTCAGAAAAAGTTTGAGGAAGTGGTTGCAGCTTCCATAACAGAAGAACAGCAAATTCCCCAGGTAGAAATAGACCTTGCCATTAGCTTTAACCAGGTGAACGAAAAGTTTTACAACATCATAAAGCAAATGGCCCCCTTTGGGCCTATGAATATGGAGCCGGTATTTGTAACCGAAGAAGTGTACGATACCGGGCAATCCCGCGTGCTTAAAGGGGAGCATATAAAGCTGCACATCAGGCAGAAAGACTCCCAACCACTGGAAGCCATTGCCTTTGGAATGGCTCAGTACTTTCCCGGAATAGCTACCGGAAAGCCCTTTAGCCTCTGCTACAAAATTTGTGAGAATGAATTTAATGGCAAAAAAAGTTTGCAATTATTAGTCAGGGATATAAAGTTTGTTGATTAACTTTAAGGTCTTTTAATCAACTATGAAACTTAGGGCGGAGCACTTAATCAAAAGATACAAAGCGCGTACGGTAGTAAATAACGTTTCTGTAGAAGTAAACCAGGGCGAAATAGTAGGGCTGCTTGGGCCTAACGGCGCCGGAAAAACCACTTCATTCTATATTATTGTGGGGCTTATAAAGCCAAACGAAGGTAAAATATTTCTGGAAGACGAAGAGATTACCAAACTGCCCATGTATCAGCGGGCACGAAGGGGAGTTGGTTACCTGGCTCAGGAGGCCTCCGTATTCCGCAGGCTTACCGTAGAGGAAAACATACTATCGGTGTTGGAAATGACCGATATGAACAAGCAGGCGCGGCACGAAAAAATGGAATCGCTGATGGAAGAGTTTAGTCTTACGCATGTGCGTAAAAACATAGGCATGGTGCTTTCAGGCGGCGAACGCCGAAGAACAGAGATAGCCAGGGCTTTAGCGGTAGACCCTAAATTTGTGCTGCTGGATGAGCCATTTGCAGGAGTTGACCCTATAGCGGTGGAAGAAATACAAGGTATAGTAGCCAAGCTAAAGCATAAAAACATAGGCATTCTTATTACCGACCACAATGTAAATGAGACGCTTTCTATAACAGACCGCGCTTATTTACTATTTGAGGGGAAAATATTAAAATCGGGATCGGCAGAGGAGCTGGCTTCCGATGAACAAGTGCGCAGGGTGTACCTGGGTAAGCATTTCGAGCTAAAAAGGAAAGTTTAGTGAGCATTGTAAACTCCATATTAAAAGCATACTTAAAAAGGCGCGTCAGTCAGATAGAGCTTTTTGTGAAACACCCCCATGAGGTACAGGAAAAGGTGTTTAACGAGCTTATCAGTCAGGGTAGAGGTACGGTATGGGGCAACAAGCACGACTATTCTTCCATAAAAAACCTTGCCGACTACCAGCGGAACGTTCCCGTTTCTACCTACGAGCAAATTTACCCATACATAGAGCAAACGCTTAAAGGGCAGCAAAATATTCTTTGGCCTTCGCCCATTAGCTGGTTTTCCAAATCATCGGGCACTACCAATTCCAAAAGCAAGTACATTCCGGTTTCTACAGAGTCATTGCATGCATGCCATTTCAAAGGCGGCCAGGATCTGATCTCGCTTTATCTTAACAATAACCCGGAAAGCAAAATGTTTGCGGGCAAAGGGCTTGCCATTGGCGGCACCTACTCTGTAAATCCATTCAATCCTAAAACCCATTGCGGAGATGTATCGGCGGTAATTATGAAGAACCTGCCTGCCTGGGCGCAATACGTAAGAACGCCCAACCTGAATATTGCTTTAATGGGAGAGTGGGAGGCCAAAATTGAAAAAATTGCCGAGGCCACCATTAAAGAAAATGTAACCAACATCTCTGCTGTGCCTACCTGGACGATAGCGTTGTTGGAAAAAATACTACAAAAAACCGGCAAGAAAAACATATTGGAAGTATGGCCCAACTTCGAAGTCTTCTTTCATGGGGCTGTTGCCTTTACGCCATACAAAGATGTATTTCATAAGCTCATCCCATCCTCTTCGGTATACTACATAGAGACCTACAATGCTTCCGAAGGATTCTTTGGCATACAGGACACGCTGGATACCAACGAAATGCTGCTGATGCTGGACTATGGCATCTACTACGAGTTTATTCCAATGGAGGACATAGAGAGTGATTCGCCGCGCACAGTAAGTCTTGCCGATGTGGAGTTAAACAAAAACTATGCGATGGTAATTTCTACCAACGCCGGTTTATGGAGGTACCGCATTGGCGATACGGTGCGTTTTACCTCGCTTTCCCCTTACCGCATAAAAATTACAGGGCGCACCAAGCACTTTATTAATGCCTTTGGCGAAGAACTGATTATAGAAAATGCGGAAACGGCCATAGCCAAAGCCTGTAAAGACACCGGCGCAGTGATAACCAACTTTACCGCAGCGCCCATTTACCTGAACGACAAAGGAAAAGGCGGCCACGAATGGATAATAGAGTTTAGTAAAACCCCTTCGGATTTAAACCTATTTGCACAAAAGCTGGATGATTATTTGAAAGAGCTGAACTCCGACTACGAAGCCAAACGCTACAAAAGCCTTGTCCTGCAGCTACCGGTCGTTCACTCCGTAAGCGAAGGCACTTTTTATTCATGGATGAAAAAAAGAGGCAAAGTAGGCGGACAAAACAAAGTGCCCCGCCTTGCCAACAACCGCGAATACGTTGATGATATTTTACACGACCTGGAACTGGCAGGCAAATAGCTACTCGCTATAAATAGCCTGGTCCATATAGTTGTCGGCAATGGCGTTAAGCGCCAAATAGCGTTTTACGTCTCCTGATTTCTGAGCCTCTATGGCGTCTAACCTAAGTTTACGATAATACTGTCTTAACTCTTCTTGTCTGCTGGATTTAAATATTCGCCACATACCTTCTGCTGATTAATGATTAGTTAATAGCATAACTGGCAGTAAGCGATTTATGTTTGAGGAAATGATTAAATTTAGGGGATTAATTCATAAGCATGAAGGCAACAAATATAAAAGCGGCATTACTTGAATATATTGTAAGGAATTTACTCAAGAATTGTGGTTTTACTAATGTAAAAGCTGACAATCTATATTCATTTGAAAGAGGAGGTCTTTTCTTTGTAAATGGTAAAGGGGCTGCTCATGATGCTGATATTATAATGAACCCGCCTATTCAAATGCCTTTCACTTATCCAACGCAGTTAATTTTTGAATGTAAGGCATATGGATCTGCAGCAAGTCTTCCAATTGTTAGAAACGCTTTGGGCTTAAGGAATGATTTAAATGATTTTGAAATTGTTACAAAAGACTCTTTACTTGAAAGACAAAACAATAGAAGAGCAACATATGCAATTGAAACCAGAACAAGGTTTCTTTTCCAAGTTGGAGCCGCATCTGTAAATAACTTTACTAAACCTGCAATTGAATTTGCTGCAAACAATAAAATTCCTTTACTATCATTAAGTTGGTTTCTGAGTAGAAAAATAATTGATCGTTTCAATAGCATAGATCAAAAACGTATTGAGAAATTTGAAGAAAAGGATATTAAAAATGTTTATGATTTCTTAAAAGATAGAAATGGAGATTTGAATAGTCAACAGTATCAACTAGCCTCAAATTTTTTTAAGTCTGATAATGTC